>Ga0115002_10006917_pt1 | contig 12907 bp, 8 predicted proteins | sample ArcticOcean_MG_C_8_FD_89576 | JGI IMG/M metagenome (GOLD analysis project Ga0115002, IMG submission 89576) | Marine microbial communities from western Arctic Ocean - ArcticOcean_MG_CB11_86 | ecosystem: Environmental > Aquatic > Marine > Oceanic | place: Arctic Ocean: Canada Basin | collected...
CCATGAGAGATCGACAATCGTTAGAAGATCTTTGGCAAAGCGGGAACGCCCCGTGGAGAACATGGGATGATTGAGGCTCAAGTTGCATGTCGGTCTTGCGACGCGAATCTTGGTGCACCCGTCTTGTCGCTCGGTTCCATTCCGCTGGCCAACGCTTTGCTTTCGGCGGAAGAGTTGGACCTTCCCGATCCGCGATACCCACTGGAATTAGTTTTTTGCCCGCGGTGTAGTCTCGTCCAACTCAACGTCACCGTGTCGCCAACTCTGCTCTACGAGAACTACGTTTACCAATCGTCCTATTCCGATTCGCTAGTGCAACACGCGCGCGAAATATCCGACCGAATCGCCGCTGACTATCACCTAGATTCGTCGAGCCAAGTCATCGAAATCGCTAGTAACGACGGCTATTTGTTGCAGCATTATCAAGCTCGTGGGATTCCTGCCCTTGGAATCGAGCCTGCTCGAGAAATCGCCACACTGGCGAAACAGCGGGGTATCGAAACGCTAAACAGATTCTTCGATCGGACATTGGTCGAACAACTCGTGGCGGACGGAGTGAATGCGGACGTTGTTCATGCGCACAATGTATTGGCGCACGTCAGTGACTTGCCTGGCGTTGTGGATGGAGTCGCTCGCCTTTTGAAAACAGACGGCGTCTGGATTGTCGAAGTTCCGTATCTCTTAGACCTGATCGATAACACCGAATTCGATACGATCTATCACGAGCATCTCTGTTATTTCTCCATGACGTCACTTCAATACTTAATGAAGTCGCATGGGTTGCGAATTAAACACGTCGAGCGTTTGGCGATTCACGGTGGTTCGTTGCGACTATTCGTTACGCACGAGGAAAATGCTGCCGAGTCAAAAGGTGGCGGGGCAAAGGGTCGCGAGTCAAAGAGTGTCGATGAATTGCTTGAGTTAGAAGAGAGCTGGGGAGTGCATTCGGCAGTAACCTATCAACGATTCGCAGCGGCCGTGCAAGACTTGAAATCAGAATTGCGTGCGTTGTTGACTCGTTTAAAAGGGGAGGGCAGGGGAGTGGCTGCCTATGGTGCATCCGCCAAAGGGACAACACTATTGAATTATTTTGAAGTTGGTCGCGAGACGATTGATTTCGTAGTCGACCGCAGTCAAGTGAAGCAAGGGATGTTTACGCCGGGAACTCATCTTCCTATCCTGGCCCCTGCAGAGCTGATGCACAGGCGACCCGACGACGTGTTGCTCTTGACGTGGAATTTCGCCGATGAGATCCTCCAGCAACAGGCCGAATACCGCAGTGGTGGCGGCAAGTTCATTATTCCAATCCCGAAAATACGAGTGGTCTAACATTGCAATTCCAACCGACCGAGATCGCGGGTAACTACCTCATCAAATCAGTGCAATTCACCGACGATCGCGGATTCTTCGCGAGAACTTATTGTGAATCGATATTTGTCGAAATGGGGCTCGATCCACTAAATGCTCAAAGCAATATTTCCTATAACGAGTTGGCGGGGACTTTGCGGGGCATGCATTTCCAAAAGGATCCCTACGGAGAAGCCAAGTTGGTACGTGTAACCCGCGGCGCGATCTTCGACGTTTGCTTGGACTTGCGAGTCGACTCACCGACATTTCGAAAATGGCACGGCGAGGAGCTCTCTGCCGAGAATCGCAAGTCGTTCTACATTCCCCGTGGATGTGCACACGGGTTCATTTCTTTGGTCGATGCGACCGAGGTGGCCTACCAAATCTCGCAAAGCTACGAACCGTCTGCGGCCACCGGAGTTCGTTGGGACGATCCCGCATTTGGTATCGAGTGGCCTCATGCCGTTGCTGTCATTTCCGAAAAGGACAGCAATTTCAGCTTCGTTGATTGACCAAGCCTCCCGAAAAAGCTCATTCTCTCGGCCTCGTCACGAACTGTGACCTGTACACCTATGAGGTGTATTTACGTTAACGGGTTGCATTCTGATGATTGCAACGGTTAACGAGAACGAGGGAGCCATAGTTATGTGGGTTAGCAAGTATTTAGGTCTGATTGTAGTAGGTATGGCTTTTGTCGGAGCGATTTCTAGCTCCGCGTCAGCTGAAGACATCGACGGTTTCACGGAACCGTTTCGAGTAATCGATTTGGCCTCACCCGAAATCGGAGTATTGCAGGAAATCGAAGTACACGAAGGCGAAACGGTCCTCAAAGGATCCCCTGTTGCACGCCTCAACTCTTCCGTCCAACAAGCGATGTTAGCTGTTGCCAAGCAGGCAATGGACGCGACTGGCGCGTTAGACCAAGCTCGCGCTGAAATGGATCTTCGAGAGCGTCGCTTGGAGAAACTCTTGGATTTGGAAACGCGAGGTCACGCGCACGCTCAAGAAATTGACCGAGCGAGAACGGACGTCATTATCGCAGAAGCACAAGTGCGAACCGCCGTCGAAGAGCAACAGCTCAAGCGATTGGACTACGATCGCATCATGGCTCAGTTCGAGCGGCTAACGATCTACTCTCCAATTGATGGCGTGGTCACTGAACTCGTTAAAGAAGAAGGCGAATTCGTCGCTCCGAATTCGGCGAGCATTGCGACAATCGTACAACTCAATCCGCTGTTGGCGAACTTCAATATCGGCAGTGATAACATGGCAAAATACAAGACTGGCGGGCAAGTCACGATGGAACTAAACGGACAGACCGTCAAAGGAACTGTTCATTTTGTTTCACCGATCACGGATGCCCAAAGCGGCACAGTGAAATTGAAAGTCAAGATCGACAACAGTGGCTCGAAGTATCGCAGCGGCGAATCGATCACGTTGAAATAGTTTGCGTTTGTAACGCAGAATTCAAGTTGCCGAACCGTGTTCACGGCGTGTTTCGGCATTCGTCAGTTTGTCACTGACACACCACTACGGGGATGAAAGCGAATGACTACTTCTACGAACGTCCGCCGAGATCAAGGCGCGCGAATTGGGCGAGCTCCGTTTCAGTCCAGCGACGGTCAGAACGCCGCTGATGCAGGTGCCGATACACGCAATCTCGAACAGGAATTGCGAAAGGCGACAGCCAAAGCTCAAATGGCCGCGTTCTTGTTAGAACTATCGTCCAAAATCGGGCAAGCTAAAAACCTCCAGACGGCTGGCTACGAAATCGTCGCTCACCTCAAACACGTCTTGCAGTGTCGTGCGGTTTGCGTTGGCTTACGGGCAAACGATAAATCTCCTTGTCGCCTCTTTGCATTTTCTGGCATGTGCGAATTCGACAAAAAGAGCCGTGAGATCGCCCTGCTCGAGGCAGCGTTGGAAGAAACAGTACTCGACGAACGCCCACTCGCGTTCCCCGCGTCTGATTCACTCGAAGGCCGAGGGACCTTGACACTTCGACAGCTCGTCGATCACGGACTCGCAACTGCTGCAGTCTCCGCGCCTCTCGTCGATGCCCAAGGCGAACGGATCGGTACCGTCCTATTTCTCTTTGATAAAGTTGCCCAAGCACAAACGCCCGGAATTGCTCCTTTGGCTCAATCTATTGGCAAGCAACTCGGCACAATGTTGGCGATGTTGCGGAAATCACAGCAGTCGATTCGATCCCGTTTCATGCAAAATACAAAGTCGCTGTTGCGATCGAAGTCCACTTGGTGGATGACCGCGGGAGCAGCCCTCGTAACGGCAGCGATGTTCGTTCCCATTCCCTATAACATCGCTTGCGACTGTGAATTGCAACCCACCACTCGCCGCTTTGTTGCCGCTCCGTTTGACGGAAAACTCGACTCGGCAAATGTCGCTTTGGGAGACTTGGTCACCAGTGGACAGATCCTGGCCCGACTAGACGACCGCGAAATCGATCTCGATCTCGCCGCAACCGACGCCCAGATCAACCAAGCGGATAAACGCCGCGGAGCATCCATGGCTCGACACGAAGCGTCCGACGCTCAATTGGCCAAACTCGAAATCGAACGCCTAACACTAAAGCGTGAATTGCTATCCGGACGCCGAGACAACCTCGAAATCCGCAGTCCCGTCGAGGGCATGGTGATCAGTGGCGATTGGGAAAAGTCGGAAGGCGCCCCTCTATCCGTTGGCCAGCCGATGTTTGAAGTCGCGCCTCTGGATCAAATGGTTGTCGAGGTCGCAATCGTGGAAGGCGAAATGAGTATGGCAAAAGTCGGTTCCAAAGTCAGCGTGAGAATGGACGCTTTCCCCGGACGAACTTGGACTGGCACGATAGACAAAGTCCACCCAACCGCCGAATTACGAGAAGGCGAGAATGTTTTTGTCGCCGAAGTTCGACTCGAAAATAAAGACTTAGTATTGAGGCCCGGTATGAAAGGGCAAGCCAAAATAGCCGCGAGTACTCAAACGACCGGCTGGATCCTGCTTCACCGACCATGGCACGCCGCTCGAAAATGGCTAGGCGTGTAGCTCCAAACCAAAGACGTAAACTCGACGTAAACCCGACGTAAACCCATTGAACTCCTTGACCTGTCTCCCGACGATTCCAAATGACTCAAAACAAACCCGACTTCGAATCGATTACGCTTAAACTGCGAAGCGAAATTATCGTCCGCCCGATGAATAACGGTCGCGAAGTCATCTACGTCGTGGAAGATCGACTCAAATCAAAATTCTATCGTATCGGCGCCACTGAGTATCAACTGGTTTCGATGTTCGACGGCTCCACGAAGTTAGGCACCGCAATAGAATTGCTGAATAGCCTTGAGCCTAAATCGGAGTGGACTTTGCAACGAGCCGTTGGCGTCTGCCAATGGATGCTCGAATTAGAACTCGCCGATCTTGCCAGTGGAAGTAACCCGTCCGTGTTTGCCAAACGAGCTGAACGGACCGGAAAAAAGGACAACTGGAAAAAAATCAATCCACTCATTTTCGACATACCACTCGCGCACCCAGATGGTTTTTTCACACGCTTAACGCCACTCGTTAGTTGGTTGTTTAGTCCGCTGGCGATGTTTGCCTGGTTGGTACTCTGCGTCGTGTCGTGCGGCTACGTATTTGCCAATTCGGCGAAGCTGTTAGCAAGTTCACACGGAATCCTCGCGCCAAACAATTGGCTGTGGTTGGCCGTCGCCTGGCTCGTCCTTAAGTCGCTTCACGAGCTTGCTCATGGAATCGTCTGTAAACGATACGGTGCGGAAGTGGGCCAGATTGGGATCGTGATGATTCTGTTCGCTCCGATTGCCTACATGAATGTCACATCGACTTGGCGGTTGTCTTCCAAGTGGCAAAGAATACATGTGGCGATTGCGGGGATGTATGCCGAATTGGCCATCGCGTTTGTTGCCGGAATCGTGTGGAGTTGCGCCGACCCAGGCGTGCTCAGCCACCTTTGTTTCAACGTCATGTTGATGGCCAGTCTTTCGACAGTTCTGTTCAACGCAAATCCGCTGCTGCGATTTGACGGCTACTACGTTCTGTCCGACTTAATTGGCGTGCCGAATTTATATACGGTCGCACAACAATATTGGAACTACGCAGTCCGCCGCTATTTATTGGGAATCAAATCCAGCCTGCCTGTCATGACTCCCGGTCGCGGATTGTTCATACGCGTTTACGCCGTGGCCTCATGGGCTTGGCGAGTAACGATTTGCATCAGTCTCGTCGTCGGAGCATCCGTCTTGTTTCACGGAGCTGGCATGTTGCTGGCAATTGGAGCCGTCGTTGCCTGGGTCGCACCTTGGCTCATGCGAACCGTTGCTCAGCTGACGAACCGAGCCGCGCCAGTCTCGTGGTTGCGATTTGGCACTCTGCTCACAGCGATGGGAGTTACCATCGCCGCAGCGTTTTGGTGCAATTGGCCGATGGCTCATCGAGCGACCGGAATCGTACAATACGCCGAGGTGGCTCAAGTCCGCGCTCCAGTTGCTGGTTTTGTCGACGAGTTGTTCGTGACGGACGGACAAGTCCTTGAAGCTGGCGTCCCAATTGCTCGTCTGCGAAACGAAAAACTAGAAGCCGAATTGGCGGACTTAAAACTAGCTGAAACTCAATCGACCATACGGATGCGAGTTTACGAACGAACAAAAGAACTCGCCAAGGCCGCCGAGGAAGAAGAAGTTCTGCAGTCGCTGCGGCATCGCATCACAACGACGAGTCAACAAGTCGACGAACTCACCATACGAGCCGTCGAAGGTGGCCGGGTAATGCGAAAGAATCTGGAAGCAGTGGTAGGAGTCTACGCTCGCGAAGGCGATTTGATCGCAGCTATCGTACACGACGACTCGAAAGAACTGATTCTTACGGTCGCCCAAGATGACGTCGAGCATTTGTCAGCCGAGGCAAACCGTTCGATTCAATTTCTGCCTGCGGGACGAAGTATGGTCACATGCGAACTGACTCAAGTCGATCCCCGAGCGAGCACACTGCCAATCCACGACGCGTTGTGTAGTTCCAACGGTGGAAGCCTGGCTGTTCGCTCGACTGTGGATGCAGAAGGAACAAAGATTGAACTGCTGAAGCCGCATTTTAAAGGCGTCGCGACAATTCCTCTCGAGCTTAATGAAGAGTTGTTAGTCGGCCATCGAGGAACGGTTTACATCGAGAACCAAAGCCACTCAGTCGCTTTCCATCTCTACAGACGATTCTCTGCCTGGATCGAACTCATGGCTGGCCAAACAGAGGTATAGCCTCTGCCCATTGGACTTGCCCAGAGAAACTGTCATTGCTCTCGAATCGGACGACCGACGGGAGGAGGCGGTGGCTGTTGCCAATTCCATTGCGTTTGATATTCGATGTTCAAATAAGGTGTTTTCACGATCGCACCGTTTCGTTTCTTCGAAATTAAAAGCGCGTCGAGCGCACCGCTGGTCATCAACGTCCGCTCCACGGGCCAAGTCGGTTTTCCCGTGTGGAACATCTTCTCTATCCCCTTCAGGAAGTGCCCGAAGTGATGAAAGGGCCGCAATTCCTGAGTCCAGAAAAGTGTTGAATCGGTTGTGTTGTCTGCATAACGCCACGCCGCCGACCATTCCAACACCGCATAATTGAGACTCACGATACAGGCTCGCAAGCCATCTTTGTAATCGACAATGAGCAAATCGGGCGACTTGGCAAGGTCTTCCAAGCGTTTGCCTGGGGGCAACGGTTTTTCTTTGAGACGACTGATCGCTTCGTCAAACAGTTGGCGATCGAATACGCCTCGCTCCGCGGCTTCCCAAACTTTCTCGCCGGATAGACACTGCACTTTGGCGATCCCCGTCTCTCCGCCCGCTCGACGCTCCGCCAAAGCTTGCATGATTTCCATCGCGTGGAACCCGTACGTATCTAAGCGGTGGTAGGAGGTGAGTACAATCTGTTTCAGTTTCGCACCACGACGAACGTCCGTCGGAGGGTATCGCCAAGTAATCGGTAGCGAAGAACCGGCCATCATCGGTATCTCAAGCTCGCGAGCTCGGTCGTAAATCCACTTGGCATCTCGCCAATTGTCGGACAAATGTTTATCGCAAAAAACGGGTACGACCTTTCCTGTCCTTTCAAATTCGGCGGCGATTTCGGCGAAGAAACGCCGCTTCGGAAAAATAAATTGCCCCGTGTCCGACTCTGGGTATTTGCCGTGCTCGGCAACCATCAAAACACCGTCAACTTGTCCGCTACCACGCCGAAGTGATTTCGCGATCGACGAATGAATTGGGACGCTATGAACTGAAGAAATCTTGCGACTCTTGTCGTTTTCGGGAACTTGATCGGTGAATAGCGAATGCAATTCAACAGTCGGCCGAAGTCCCTTTCCATCGAGAGTGTCAGTTTCGACTAGGCGACTCAAGATTACATCCGAGTGCGAATTGTGATAGTAAGTTGTCGTCACCCCTGCGACTTTGGGAATCCGAATGGCGTGCAGAGTGAATGGGTAGAGCGTCGTGACGTAAACGGTTTCGTCCTTGGCGGCACAGATTCCCATTATCACGTAACGCGGTTTCATCGTGCCGTCTTTGAGAGAATGGACACCGTGGTGCCACTTCAACGCCTTGCCATCTGCATCGGTCAAGTCTGTGTAGTTGGGGTTGGAAATAGCGATAGGGCCGTGGTCCGTCGGAGACGAATCGCCCGGCGCATAACTGACGACATGAAGCAACTGGCCTCGCTTTGGAAATGTCGCCGCGATTCCCATCCAAACTCGACCATTTGGCGCCACACACATCGCGCGGCAATCGGTTTTCGTCGCCGACGGAATAAGCTTGCCGTGACTGCGGCCATCCAAAGTCTTGCCATTCTTCGTCAAATCGTAACTGAAGAGTTGATTGCCACTCATCGCGACCGAGTAGAGCGTCTTCTTATCCGCTGAGATGTCCCAATTGATTGGATGCGACTTGGGAGCGGCGAGTAGCGATTCCTCAGATGGCGGCTTGCCGTCGATCGTGTGATTGAGCAATTCGACTTTATTGCTTTGAGGATTGTAGCGGGCAATCTTTCCGCCGAGGACGGGGTGGTAAGCTCGTCCAAGATGATCGACCACAATGAATGCGTACATATGCCGGCAGTCCATCAGATCTTGATATTCACCCGTTTCGAGATCGAGTTTGAGAAAGTGGGAGCTCTCGATGGGGCGTTCGTCAGAGCAAGACGAAACGTAGGCAATGTTACGAGACTCATCTGGCGTGACGCTGATGATGCCCTGTTTCGCGATCGGTATTTTGTAGACTTTAGTTTTGCCTGTCTTGGGTGAGTAAACCATCGGATAGCCGCCGAGGTAACTGTCGCGCGACTCGCCTTTTAGAGGGTAACCCTGTTTAGTTCCGAAGTAGATTTTGCCGCTTTTCCCGACGTTGTTGCGAGTGTGGATCTTGGCTTGAGCGGCAAACCCCTTCGCCGCGCTGCCGATTTCCTTCTGGGCGTCGACCACGACTTTCATCTGCTTCGTCGTTGGATCGAATTCGACGAGGTAGGCATTGGAACCATATTTGGCCGTGCCAACGTAAATGCGACCATTGTGTCCTTCGACTATCGAGAAGTAACCACTCTGCTCGCTGGTCAACTCCTTAGGTATTTGGTGAGCGGTAGACCAAAGCCAATGTTGAGTCAAAGCCGTCTCTTCGGCCGAAGTAACAAGAGCCGCGGCTAGGCTCATCCAGACCGAAAGTAAAAGAACTACTGTGTTGCGAGTTACAGATTTGCGAATTTCTGTATTGCGAGAAATTGAACTGCTGGTCGACATGCGGCAGGCTCTTCGCATTGGAGGATCGTCAATTAAATTAACAAACGCGCGAGGTTGTTCTATTTCTTTGCTGGCATATTGGCGTTTACTTTTTTCCGCCACTGATGGAGTTCAGCCTTTAAGCGATTTGCGATCTCAGGCTGTGCCTTCGCGAGGTTTTTCGTCTCGCTCAGATCGTCTTTCAGATTGTAGAGCTCGACACTTCCATCGTCGAACCATTCGATTAGTTTCCATGGTCCACTGCGAACGGCGCTGCCGAGTCGGTTTGACATGTGCCAAGCGTAGTTGGGATAGTGAAAGAAAATCGACTTGCGGGCGAGCTTGCCCGACTCGTCCAAGACTGGCAGGATATTCTCGCCGTCGAGTGGATGGTTTTTCGTTGGTTCCAGTTTTGCCGCGGCCAAAAACGTTGGATAAAAATCGGTACTGATAACGGGCGTATCGTTAATCGTTCCCGCTGGAATTCGTCCCGGCCAGCGGGCGATCATGGGAACGCGAATGCCGCCTTCGTAAAGGTGCCCTTTCGATTCTCGCAAGGGTCGGTTGTCGGCCACGCCACTGAAGCCACCGTTGTCCGAAGTGAATACAACTAGCGTATTGTCGCTGAGACTCAATTTGTCCAATTCATTGAGCACTCGTCCAATCGAAGTATCCATTGCTTCGATCATCGCACCATAGCGAGTATCGTTCAGCCCTGGCCCCTTGCGAGATTCGTATTTCTTCAGCAGTGCCTCAGGCGCTTGCATCGGCCAATGAACGGTGTAGTTCCAGAGAAAGATCATGAACGGCTGTTCTCTTTTTGCTCGCATAAACGAAATCGCTTCGTCGGCGAGACGGTCGGGAAGATATTCACCTGGCTTTCCGTCGGGAAGATTGTGAATCCGATAGGGTGAGAAAAAGCTCGGCGGTCCGCCATAGCAGCATCCGCCAACGTTGATATCGAAACCTTGATGTTGCGGTTCAAATTCCGACTGCCCGACTCCACCTTTGCCGCCGTGCCCCGAGAGGTGCCACTTCCCAAAGAAAGCGGTGGCATACCCCGAGTCTTTAAATCGTTCGGCAATCGTGGTGTGTTCCAGTGGGAGATAATTCAGCGTCTTTGCCGGCATTGGTCGATCGTCTTTCGGAAAGAACCGATCGGGAATGTGAGTCGTGATGTGCAGACGAGCTGGAGCCTTGCCCGTCATCATCGCCGCTCGAGTCGGCGAGCAAACTGGTGACGCGGAGTAGTTGCTGGTGAACCGCATGCCTTGAGTTGCAAACCGATCAATATTCGGCGTATCAACAAGCTTGTTTCCTTGACAAGCCAAGTCCATCCAGCCGAGGTCGTCGATCATGATCATCACGATGTTCGGTTTGTCGGCTGCAATTCCGACGTTGGCAAAAATCGTGGTCGAAAGAAAAGAAAACAGAAGAAGAAAGAGTACGCGTTTCATGGTGACCTCAGATGTTTACGAACAATTATCGCTTCGGCAATTGTACCCGAAATGAGAAAGGGAACCGCGAATGAACGCTGATTTTCGCTAATGGAAAAAACGAGGGGAAAGTAATAGAAAATGAGGTATTGAAAATACAGTAATGGGAAGTGCAGAAGGCTGCTGCCTGCCTTTCGGTGTAGAGGACCCTTCAGTGATTCGATAGTAGGCTCTATGATACGGCTATGAGTAAAGCTGAAGCGAAACCGATATCGGACGAAGAGTTTTTTGCCACGATGGGAGTTCGGGGGCTGGATCCAGCTAATCCGGATTCTGAAATTGCGGAACGGCTGGACGCTCGTTTGATGCGGATTTATCGAACACAGTTGTTGCTCTACTACGGCTTGGTGGTTATCGCGATTGGCATCAACGCGTACGCAATTTGGACAGGTTTGTTCCTAAAATATCCGCTTGTTGCGGCACTGACTTACGGATACGCCTTGCTGGCCGTCGTGTCGGACCCGCTGTCGTTTATGACAATGAAGAAGACGCGACTCGAAGAAGCCACTGCCAAGCAGTTGGGGACGACAATTGATAGCGACGAACTAAAAAACATCGTCGTCGAGGCGATGGAGACGCTGCCTGCGGAAATGTCTTTTCTTCGCGGTCGCGAAGTGCCTTCGATATTTATCGTCGATTCGAAGCAAGCCAATGCGATGGCAACGAACGAGCATTTCTTTAATGCGAGTCGCTCGCTAAATGCGATCTACATTTTCACAGCATTGTTGCATCTGCTACAGCGAGATGAAGTGCGAAGTATTATGGCTCACGAAATGGGGCACTTCTATCGCTATATCAATCCATTTCAAAAACATCGTCTAGCGGCTCACTTGTTTCGTGGTTCTGCGGCCTTCTTCATGGTCGTCGGGATTCACGCTTGGGGGACATTTGGTGGTTGGGGCTGGATCCCCGGCGTCCTGCTGGCACACACCATTGCAGCAGTTATTGTGGGATTGTGTTTTTCACAGGGACACCAAGAGGCGGAGTTTCTTTGTGACTATGCAGCCGCTCGAAAATTCGGCGTCCTTCCGATGGTTAACGCCCTCTTGAAAATCGCCGTTCGGACCGATCTCTATTTTGTGATGTACGAAGAAGTTGTCGAGGTCCTGCGGTCTAATCCTGACCTAACAATTAACAGTACAGTAGAAGCAGCTGAAGCATGCTTGCCGCACGGCTTCATTGGTGCAGATAAAGCTCGCCATCTAATCCGAGCGGCGTTGGACAAGTTTCGCGGCACGACACCATTAACCCAAGAGCAAAAGGAATCACAAGACAAAGTCGTGAAACCAATTCTGGAATTGCTCGACAAACGAACAAAACACCAACTCGTACATTGGCGGGATTTTGATAGTCGCATCCTCGACAGTAAATTGGACGCTCACGAGATGCGGGACTTCATTGGCGTTTTGGTTGCCAACAAGACCCTTCAGGTGGTGGGAGAGTTGAGCGATAGTGACGACCTCCTTTCATCACATCCGTCGTTCCGTCGACGTATTCTCTTTCTTGCATCCACTCTGCCAATCGAATCATAATTCGATTGGCGTCGTTGCGAAATGCCTGGATCTATTCGTGTCGCAACGCTTCGATGGGGTCCATTTGAGCTGCTCGCATCGCAGGGTAGATTCCAAAGATAACGCCGACAGCTACCGAAATCCCGAATGCCAACGGAATAGACCAAGGCACGATTTCAGGAGTCACATTCTGAATTGAATCTGGCAAGCTGCTCATCGCTGTCGGCATCGTGCGTTCTAGAAAACCGCGCAACTGATCCATTACCCAAGGACAAGTCAGTCCGCCTAAGACACCCGTGCTGCCTCCCAGTACGGAAAGAACAACCGTCTCGGCCAAAAAGTGGGCAATGATATCGCTCCGCTGCGCGCCGAGTGCCCGCCGGATCCCAATCTCTCGCGTCCGCTCTGAAATTGTCGCCAACATGATATTCATGATGCCAATGCCGCCGACCAACAAAGTCACTGCCGCGATCATCCCCATGAAAACCATGAACATTAACCGAGTCGTCCTTGCTTGCTCCAGCAACTCCAGGGGCACGACTACTGCATAGTCAACTTCCTGATGAAGCTTTTGCATGGTTCTTTCGATCGCTTTTGCGGTCGGTTGCACTTCGTCAATCGATTCGACTTGGAATGTGATCTGACTGAGTTCTATTTCTTCGCCCGTCCGAGTTCCGGCGCCTATGAACAGGACTCGGTCTCCGATTCGCTGCCAGAACGTATTCAATGGGATATAAATATCGCTGTCGAAATCTTGAGCGGCGAGTGAACTGCCGATACCGGCCATC
>Ga0115002_10006920_pt1 | contig 12905 bp, 12 predicted proteins | sample ArcticOcean_MG_C_8_FD_89576 | JGI IMG/M metagenome (GOLD analysis project Ga0115002, IMG submission 89576) | Marine microbial communities from western Arctic Ocean - ArcticOcean_MG_CB11_86 | ecosystem: Environmental > Aquatic > Marine > Oceanic | place: Arctic Ocean: Canada Basin | collected...
CTGCGCCATCAGCAGGACGCTGATCAACAAAAGCGCGATCAACGATGCTCCGAGGGAGACAAGTTCGAACGGCGTGTGAGCTGTGAATACCGATAAGTAGATGATGCCTGTGCCGCCGCCTGCCAGTGTTGCGGCGTAGACCGGGTATTTCCGGTGCCAGAATTCGCCCAGTCCGATAAGCACTGCGCCAAACACAACACCAAGCACCACTATCCCGATCTGCTCGACCCACCCGTTGTTGTAAGCGAGTCGGAGAAAAAAGGCGCTCCCGATCATCAGAATAACCACCCCCACCCATGCCAACCAGCGAGCTCCGACACGCGCCTCAAACTCAAACGCACTGATAGCGGATGGAGCGAAGCCGCGCTGGTATCCGGGTTCATGTTCCAGTCCGTGAGAGATGGCAGGCCCTGACCCCGATACCGGGGGCGGAGACGAGGGGGCACCCGTTGGCAGCGGGCGGGCGGCCCGCTGCCAACGGGGATCTTCCCGCGCATCTCGATTCACTTCCTCAGCCAGTCGTTCGATCTCATCCCTGAGACGATTGACCTCGCTTACAAGCCAGTCCTGTTTGTCATCACCCGCTACCGCTGAGTGCATACCTGCGCTATCCCCAGTAAAAGGTTCGCCACATGAAATGCAGAAGCGATTACCGGTTGGGTTTTCGTGCCCGCAAACGGTGCAAGGCACTTGTATGCCCCCCTTAAGTAATATGCGTACAACACCATCGTTGCACCATGTGGTCGTGGCAGATCCTGTCTTATCGATAGAAAGTAGCCCATCTGAAGTCGATGCACAACACGGTCGAGGAAGCCAGTCGACAGTAGTCGTGCCACACCGTTTCTAATCGGATTTTAGACCGGATTGGCCGTTCGTATACGTTACTTATTTCGTGACAAGGATGGCGAGCGCGGTTAGAGTCGCTCTCCGGGTCGGCAAGGGTGCGCCTGCATATTGCGCCCTCAGACCCGCGTCAATCAGGTTGGGATTTCTTTGGATATATCCGAAGGCGGATTCATAACGGCGATAGTCCTTGGACTAGTGCTAGGGCTTCGCCACGCGACAGATGCCGACCATGTGGTCGCCGTTTCGACTATTGTCGCCGCCGAAGGTAAGGCGTTTCGCAGCGCGTGGATCGGTGCTTCTTGGGGTCTCGGACATTCGACCCCATTGCTGATCGCCGGAACCCTGATCCTGTTTCTCAGGGATTCGGTCCTGTCCGCCTATGAGCAGATAGCACCGTACTTCGAGTTCGGCGTCGCTGTGATGCTAGTTGGCCTTGGCCTTCAGGTGCTGTGGCGTCTGAAGCAGGGTCGACTACACCTGCACCAGCACTTTGAGGGTGAGAAGCCGCACGTCCACGTCCACTCGCATGATAAGACGTCAACAAAGCACGACTCATCGTCTACACCACACAGCAGGATGCGTTCGTACACAACCCTGTTCCGGCCCAAATCATTCGTGATAGGGATTGTCCACGGCTTGGCCGGAACCGCGGCCGTCATGTTGCTGTTGTTGCCGGAAGCGTCATCTATAGCCGTCGGGTTTGTTTATCTGGCCCTGTTCGGTGTTGGGACCATCGTTTCGATGATGGCCATCACCCTCGTTTTCAGCATCCCGCTCGCCTTCAGCGTTCGATTCACCCACGTCAACACCGGCATAGCCACCCTGGCCGGGATTATGAGCGTCCTCGTTGGCGGTCTGTTGATGTCAGATGTCGCAGTAGGAACCCACTACTTGGCCTTCCTGCCAGAGTAGGACGATCCTGAGGTCGGGGTCGCCTAGTTCTTGAAGATGTCCAGGATGCTTGCTTGTCGCGCATAGGCGCCGTCCATTCGATACATATCTGTAAACCCACAATCGGTGCAAGCGATCGTTGCGTACTTCTGATGCTGGATGTTTAGAAAAGGCGATAGGCCTGAACCCGTGGTCCGCAGTTCTCCAGACTTATATGTCTTCACACCGCACTTATCGCAAGAGTAGTCTTTGAGACTTATTTTCGTTCCCTTTCTTTCTTGACCACAGTGAGCAGTACGATCACTACGTGACTGGTACCGTCTAAGGGAGGCAGGTCATCCTCGCGAACTCGATTCGCCATACGCCCTGCGTTTCTGGCTGCGTTTCTGGCGATCGCGATCGTAGTGGTTACCGCGTGTGACGCCGCAACTCCAGCCACGTCGCCCAAGGGAGAACCTCAGGTCACGCCGACCACGGTTGTAGTTGATGAAACTATTCCTGAGACGGAAGCTACCGTCGTGTCCGGCGGGTATGCAACGCCGTCGGGTTCCAGCGCTGGGGCTGTCTCCGATATTGACTCGAGTGACGGGCAACAAGGCTCCGGTGTCGAATCTGATGGAGTGGATATCTCCGCACTCGACGTAGCCGATATTGCCGAACAACTCGGCCTTGGTACGGACGACCTCACAGCCCTGTCTGGCGAGGATGCGGACGATCTTGCTGAGCTACATGATCTGGTCGACGATGACGTCGAAACGACCTCGGACGACGATGCCGCAAGTACCACTGCAGATTTCTTCGCGAGTTTCTTCGATTCCTTCGATAACAACGCCATGGAGAAGAGTCTTGAGGCGGCGCTGGTACCTTCTGAGTGTGCTGCGGCAGAGGCCGTGACGTACCCGAATGGCTACTACACCGGCTCCCTCATCGACACCCACTTCCACATGCCACCGCTCGACGATGACCCTGATTCCTCTGGCTCCTATGGAGACGCCGGTGGAGTCGACTCAGGGGAGTACGCGTCTATCGACCCAAACGATCGACCGCTGCTCGGCACAACTACCACGCTCGACAAAATCGCCTGTGCACTTGTGCAGGAAGGCTCCTCTCCCCGTGTACAAAGACACGCTGGATGCTCTCCTTGACCTGACGAGCAACGCCGTGGACAGGCATGGCGATCTGTTGGTCCCGTTCATCCAATCCACGAGTAGTGAGATATCCACCGTCGAGGCAGAAGTACTCGAAGATCTGCTGGGCAAAAAAACCGGATCTGTTCGTCGGATTCGGTGAAGTCGGTGATTCGCCAACAGAGCCACTCAACCCGCCGCCGGATGATCCCATATACGTCGGCGACTTCGAGGTCGCCTAGGCGCACGATCTTCTGGTGTATTTCCATCCCGGCGTTGGCCACCACGAGAACTTTGACCGGGCGCTCAAGATGTTCCCTGACACCAACTTCGTGGTCCACGCCGATTTCGTCCGATCGTATATCGGTGATCTTATGGCCGACAACTCGAACGTTTACTACACGTTCAACGACATCTTCGACGAGGTGACCCCGATGTTCCGGTTCGGGGATAAGCAGGACTTCATCGACGCCATGGAACGTGACTGGGAGGAACTCATGGCACAGGGATTGGTTCATTATGAGGATCTGATTAATGAGTACCCGGACCGATTCATGTGGGGTACGGACCGTGCTGACATCGTCTGGGACTACGACGCAGACATCGGCCAATTTCTGGTGAAGTTCGGTCGAAACTTCATAGGGCGTCTGGACCCGGCGGTGCAGGAGAAGGTCGGTCATCTGAATGCCGAGAGTCTGCTGCAGTAGACGAGTAGCTCCGCAATAGGCGGGCAGTAACGCACAAGGATCCGTACCGACACCGGGAAACCTGCGCAGTTCCCAGATAGAGGGCCGCACAGCGGTAAATCTATACTCGCTATATGCAGTCCTTCCCGGCGATAGACGCCATACGAAATCCGGTGTTCCGCCGGCTGTGGGTAGTCACGATGATCAGCGGCCTGAGTGTGGGCTCGACTTTGACTGCGCTGGGTTGGGTGATCGTAGAAGAGTCTGGCGACCCCTTTCTCGTCTCCCTGGTTCTGGTCACCTTTCTTTTCCCGCAGATGTTCGCCGGGCCGATCGGTGGAGTTATGGCCGACAGGTACGGCCGTCCACGTGTAATCCGGCTGGGGATCTCCGCTCGCGCCTCACTTTCTATCGTGATGGCGGCTTCGCTATTCGTATTTCCGCATGAAATAGCACCGCTGCTAGTGATCAACACGGTTCGTTCGATAGCTGCCGGTTCTACGGTGCCCTCAAGGCGAGCCTTCATGGCGGACATAGTTCCGCCACGCCAGTTGACTACCGCTCTGGCGTTGGACGAGTTCGCCGTCACGGCCCTGTTCATCGCCGGTCCGATCGTCACCGGGGCGCTTCTGCTTCTGATCGACCCGGGTTGGATATTCATTGGGTTGGCGTGTGTTTCGGTTGTCGGCGTCGCGATAGTTCCAAGTGCAGCGGGTGCACCGGCCAAAGCTGGACGCGAAGAGTCCGTACAGGCAGGAAGGGCGAGAACTTCGTTCTTTCGCGACCTGTTCGACGGCCTGAACTACATACGGCGCAGTCGAATGCTTCTTGCCGTTACAGGAATATCTCTTGCGGCAGAGATGTTGGCGTTCAACTTCATGACGCTCGTACCGGTTTTCTCCAAAGAGGTGTTTGACGGCGGGGCTGGCCTGCTTGGCATGCTCAACGGGACGATGCCGGTGGGGGAACTGCTTGGCGCAGGGACGATGGCGATACTGGCGGCAAAAGTCATCAAACCTGCGCGACTGCTTGTCATAAGCGTGTTCATAGCGTTCTCAATCGGCATCCCGCTAGGGGCTTCAACGTGGCTGCCGGTGACGATGCTCCTACTCGTAGGGCTTGGAGCCGTCGCCCAGGTCTTCATCGTCATGACAGTGGCCTTGCTACTTCGTGAGACACCTCCGGAGGCCCGGGCCAGGATTCTTGGATTACAGCAGGTCACCTGGGGCTTCGGTGCGCTGGGAGGTCTGATGTCCGGGATTCTTGCGTCTGCTTTTAGCCCGCACGTTGGGGTAATAGTCCCGTCGATCCTAGGCATAGTGATCTTGATACTCATCGTCGTTATATCATCGGAGTTACGACGAGACGGCAGGAAGGTTGAGGACGACGACGTGCCCGCTCCCGGGCTTGAAGAGGCGTTCGAAGAGTCTTAACTCTCGGAAGTCATCTGGAATCTGGAACGGGCGGAGTCAGACACACCCAAGTTCGTCTCGCCCAACGTGTATGAGATTCTCATAGAGACCTGCTGCACGCCGACTCTATACTCGCCCGATGCGGCAATTAGCGGCGATAGACGCACTTAGAAACCCGGTGTTCCGCCGCCTCTGGTTCGTCACCATGATCGGCGGCCTGAACGTCGGCGCGACCATCACTACCCTCGGCTGGGTAGTCGTCGAACAGTCGGGATCGCCGCTGCTTGTCTCGCTTGTGGTAGTGACATTCCAGGCACCCCAGTTGATTGCCGGGCCCGTCGGGGGCGTGCTAGCGGACAGATACAGTCGGCCTCGTCTGATTCGTCTTGGCATATCTGGACGCCTAGTGCTGTCGCTGGTGATGGCTTCATCGCTGTTCTTTCTTCCGCACGAACTGGCACCTCTATTTGTCATCAACCTGATCCGCGCCCTGACTTCCGGCGCAACTATCCCGTCAAGACGGGCCTTCATGGCGGACATAGTTCCGCCGCGTTTATTAACCAATGCTCTTGCGCTGGACGAATTCGCACTCACGATGGTATTTATCGTTGGGCCTGTAATTTCGGGGTCTCTGCTACTACTGGTTGAGCCGGGAGTGATCTTCGTTGGGCTCGCCTGTATTTCCGTGATAGGGATAGCCCTGGTGCCGAACTCCCCAGAAAGCACCGGGGCGACCGGCTCTCCGGCAGCATCTCGACCAGGCCGGACCGGATTCAACGGAGTGTCCTCGTTCTTCGGGGAGCTTTTCGAGGGGTTCGGCTACATACGCCGGAGCCGACTATTGCTCGCCATCACCGCGACAGCCTTCGCCGCCGAGATGCTGGCCTTCAACTACCTGACGCTTGTGCCGGTGTTCGCCAAAGACGTTTTTGGCGGCGGGGCTGGTCTGTTGGGCGCGCTCAACGGAACGATGCCGATAGGTGAGTTGCTGGGTGCCTCACTCATGGCCGCGTTTGCGGCCCGGGTGATGAGACCCGGACGACTGATGGTGTTCAGTATCATCGGCACATTTGCTGTGGGAATTCCGCTCGGTGCGTCGGGCTGGCTACCGGCGAGTCTCGTGCTCCTGGCTATGGTCGGTGGCCTTGCCCAGATCTACTTCGTTATGCAGTCCACACTGTTGCTCCGGGAAGCCCCGGTAGAGGCTCGAGCGCGGGTGCTCGGCACGCAACAGGTGTCATGGGGCGCGGGTGCGCTTGGCGGCCTGATGTCTGGAGCACTGGCCTCTGCCACTAACCCGCATCTTGGGATAGTCATTCCCGCATGCATCGGCCTGGTCATCGTTGGCATCATCATCGTTGTATCGCCAGAGCTACGAAGCGGTGGCAGGGCGACGGTCGTCGACGAACAATAGGAACGGAAAAGGAACTTCCCGTGAGCCCGTAGTATGGAATCGATATCTCACGCTCCGTTTTTCCTAGGTCAGTTTTCAGGGCAGGGCCTCTGGTTCCAGGCCCCATATTTCCGGTAACCCACGGTATTTCTGGTCAAGGTCCAGACCGTACCCGACCACGAAATGGTCCGAGAAGGTGAAGCCTGCGTAGTCGGCATTGATGTCCACAGTTCGACGCTCCGGGCGATCCAGCAGTGTGCATACGCTGAGCGATGACGGATGCATCTGACGTAGATGTTCAAGTGCTGTGCTGGTGGTCAATCCCGTATCTACGATGTCCTCTACGACGATTACCGAACGGCCTTCTATCGCTGTCTTATCTGGCCCCCAGGCCACATGTACCTTGCCTGAACTCTCGGTACCTGAATCGTAGCTGGAGAGCCGCATGAACTCGATCTCGACCGGTATATGAATCTGTCTGACGAGGTCTGCGAGGAAGATGAAAGCACCCTTCAGCGCGCCCACCAGCACTGGAGGATTGGATGAGAAATCCCTGTCGATTTCGGCAGCAAGGGCGGCAACGCGCTCGGCAATCTGCTCCGGGGTCCACAGGAGTGTAAGGTCGGGGTAGGGGTGTGTTCTAGGATCGCTCTGCATCGTTTTTTCGGACTCTCTAGCCGTTATCGTGGTTCGATCTACAGGGCTTGATGTTCGGCTAAGGCCGTGCCGAACCCGTCGACCTGCGTTAACGTGGACATTCTTGTCGGTGAATTGCGGACCGGATGCCGCTGCACCGGTTCAATAAGACTACATAAGCCTGAAATCCCCGTAGTGGATCCTAGTTGCGGGTCTGAAGGAGAAACATGGTCCAGACGCACGATATCGAACGACCATCGAAAGCGCTGGTGAAAGGACTGTCAAAAATCGGCAGTGCGACCGCAACCGGTGAACTCAACAGGCTCGGTGTTAGAGACGCACAAATTCTAGGCCCGGTCCCGTACACGACCGGGAAGTCGATCTGCGGTCCTGCAATAACCCTGCAGTACATGCCGATGCGGGAAGACCTGTATCCGCAGGAAGAGTACAAGGACCCGGAAAAACAGTTGCACCGCCATGCGCTTTATCACACGCAACCCGGAGACGTGGTGGTCGTTGATGGCCGTGGCGACATGTCCAGCGGCGTATTTGGATCGATGATGCTGACCTACTTCCAGGGTCGCGGTGGTGCCGGCATCGTGATCGATGGCGTGATCCGTGACGTGGAAGAGGCGTCCAAACTGGACATCGGTATGTGGCTGCGTGGAGTGTCTCCTAACCACCACACCCAGACCAACATCATGCCCTTTGCAGTGAACGAACCGGTCGCAGTTGGTGGGACGCTCGTGATGCCGGGCGATATCGTTATCGCTGACGACGACGGTGCGGTGGTCGTGCCGATTGGCCTTGCGGAATCGCTGCTTGAAAAGGCGTCCGACCACGTTGAGTGGGAAGAGTTCACCCGCTTTCGCTTGCTTGAGGGCGGAGACCTACGAAAGTACTACCCGCTTCGTGATGATGCGCGGGCAGAGTACGAAGAGTGGAAGAAAACTCAGGGTTAGTTTTGCGTGTCCGTGAAGTAACGCCACGATTGGTGACGAGCCAAAATGGTCGCCGATCGTGGGACTATACGGATGCTTCCGGTGCCGCTTCAGTGGTACGCTAAAGGCGACGAAATTCGTCGGGCCACGCTCTACGCATTGTTGAGAGCCTGACCTGAGCAAGAAACACACGGTCCGGAACGCGGATTCGACCGCTGGTTCCGGACCGATTCGCGTTCCGGAATTACTTCCGGATACCGGCGCGCACCATTGCGCAACAGAGGCAAAATGTCCACGCAGACTCGATCAGATCGCCGTAACGTCGCGATCATCGCTCACGTCGACCATGGCAAGACCACGCTGGTCGACGCCATGCTCCAGCAGTCAGGGTCATTCACCGAGCACGAAGAACTCGTGGAACGAGTGATGGACTCGAACGAGCTTGAGCGTGAGAAGGGCATCACCATCCTGGCCAAGAACACGGCCGTGTGGTGGGGCGAGACCAAGATCAACATCATCGACACGCCCGGTCACGCAGACTTCGGCGGCGAGGTTGAACGCGGTCTCACAATGGTGGATGGCGTTCTCCTGTTAGTTGACGCTTCTGAAGGCCCGCTTCCGCAGACACGCTTCGTACTGCGAAAGTCCCTGGAGGCGAACCTCCCGGTCATCCTCGTAATCAACAAGATCGACCGAGCTGACGCCCGGATTAGTGAGGTAGTAGACGAGGTCTACGGCCTGTTCCTCGATCTCGACGCCACCGACGAACAGATCGACTTCCCGATCGTGTATACGAATGCGCGCTCTGGCACGGCGACCGCCGATGTCGAGATGCCAGGGGTGGACCTTAACCCTCTGTTCGAGACGATCATGACCTCAATCCCGGCACCTAGCTTCGACGACGACCACCCTCTACAGGCTCTGGTGACGAATCTGGATGCGTCGCTGTACGTTGGTCGACTCGCTCTGTGCAGAATCCGTCAGGGGACCATTACTCGCGGCCAATATGTCGCTCACTGCCGAGTTGACGGCACCGTCGAACGCGTGAAAATTACTGAGCTTTATGTAACTGAGGCGCTTGATCGAGTTGACGCAGAAGAAGCCAGCGCGGGCGAGATCATCGCTATCGCTGGACTTCCGGACGTCACTATCGGCGAGACACTTGCTGATTTCGAAGACCCGCGCCCGCTGCCCGTTATCTCTGTCGACGAGCCAAGCCTGTCGATGACTATCGGTATCAACACCTCGCCACTGGCCGGCAAGGAAGGCAGCAAACTCACCGCCCGACTTCTGGAAAATCGACTCAATCAGGAGATCATCGGTAACGTCTCGATCAGGGTGATGGCATCTGAACGGCCCGACACCTGGATTGTGCAGGGACGTGGAGAACTACAGCTTGCGATCCTCATAGAGATGATGAGGCGCGAGGGATTTGAACTTACCGTCGGCAAGCCTGAGGTCGTAACGAGGACCATCGACGGCAAGTTGAATGAGCCGATGGAACGACTCTCCATTGACGCCCCGGATGAGCACATGGGTGCCGTATCCAAGCTGATGGCGGCTCGCAAGGCTCGCATGCTTGAGATGGTCAACCACGGACAGGGACGGGTACGCATGGAGTACGTGGTCCCGGCACGTGGACTCATCGGGTTCCACAACGAGTTCTTGATCGAGACCCGTGGCACAGGAATCGCCAACCACGTTTTTGAAGGCTACGAGCCCTGGCATGGTGAGCTACGTACTCGTCATACAGGCAGCCTGGTGGCGGACCGAACCGGCGCCACTACCGGATATGCGCTGCAGAGCCTGCAGGAACGAGGCCAGCTTTTTGTGCCGCCCGGTACGGCGGTATACGAAGGCATGATCGTTGGGGAGAATCCACGTTCCCAGGACATGGACGTAAACCCGACCAAGCCCAAGAAGCAGACCAACATGCGGGCTGCATCGGCGGACGCGACGGAGCATCTCGCGATGCACAAGACGATGACGCTGGAAGAGGCGCTTGAGTTCATCATGTCCGACGAGTGCTTGGAAGTGACTCCGGGGACGGTTCGTATCCGCAAGGCAACTCTCTCGCAGCTACAGCGTGGTCGAGAGCAGGGCCAGAAGAAGCACGCAAACGCCCGCTAGCCCCACAGGGGTGCTTATTGGGGCGTGATGGGATTAGGTTGTTGCCTCTTTCGTAAGGGCATATGGCACTACGCCCCTCGGGTCAGTGCCCTGAGCTCTCGAAGGGCCGTGTGTGGCGTTGACGCGTGAATACCCCCCCCTCATCCCCTTCTACATTAGGAGGGTTGGGTGTTGGGCGCGTAGTGCGAAAATTTGTCTTCCCACCCAGCGCGAATGACGGGAGGCCGTATTGTTTCATTACAATTCGTTCTTTAGTCGTCGGCATATCGCTGTGGTGAACCAGTAACCATTCAGAAGAGGTGACCGCTCTGCCTGATCTGATTCTGCCCGGCACTAACGCCCTCTCGGTGGTGCGTGACGCGTTTGAATTAACGCCCCCGCCGGTGTCCTGGCGCGTCGTGGATCGAGAGTTGGACGCAGGTAATCGATTCCAACTCCTGCTGGATGACGACCGAACAATCCAGGTCATGCCGGATCCCGATCCGCGCCTGTACACGCCGGGCGGCGACATCTCGCTGATAGACCTGCTCTTCTACTACCCGAGACGCCCCATCGGTGGGGCCGGAGCGCTCAACTGGGCGCACAGGTTTGTAGACAGGCTCAACTGGAACCTCGTTACGGGTGTGGCACTGGTCGACAACGATACGGACCTCGGCCCATACGGATCGATGTGGCTCAAGCATGTGATAGACCTGCGCGGAGGCGTCACGCCCGCTCATCTTGCCGGCCAGGTCGATGCATTTATTGCATCAATGGAACTTGTCCGACGGCTGCACGAGGCAGAGCAAGACAGTCCGTTGGCCGACGGCAAGTGGATCGGTCGAGGCTAGCCGAAAATCCGGCGGTTAAGCTAGTGAGAACGTCTCTTCTGCCATGTCCGCGACACGATTGCCGATCACCAGCGACGAAGTAGCGCCCGGCGATGGTGCGTTTAGCACGTGCACGGCGCCCTCGGTCTGAGCGATACGGAAGTCGTCGAGCAGGTTGCCCTGATTGTCGACCGCCTGCGCACGAACACCTGATCCGCCGATCCCGAGGTCTGACTTCTGGATCTCCGGGATCATTTTCTGCAGGTCCTTCACGAACACGCTTTTCCTGATAGATCGATTTACCTCGTAAAAGCCTGTCTTCCAATCACGGGCTGTCATCTTCCAGAATCCGCCAAAGGTGAAGGTCTCCCAGCTGTCGCCGATAGAAAAGTCGCGCTTCCGATAGCCCTCGCGACGCATAGCGAGAACTGCGTTCGGTCCCGCCTCAACGTAGCCCTTCATGTTGTGGGTGAAGTGAACACCCAGGAATGGGAATGCGGGGTCCGGCACCGGGTAGATCAGATGCTTTACCAGGTACTCCCGCTCCTTCTTGATCGTGTAATACTCGCCCCTGAACGGGATGATGTGAAGGCCGGGGTCGACACCCATCATTCGTGCGACCCGGTCTGAATGTAGACCGGCGCAGTTGACGACATTCTTGGTGACGAACTCGCCGTTCTCGGTCTCGATGTAGATCAACCCATCGTGGCGCTCAAAGCTCTCCACCTTGGAATTGAGGAAGATCTCCGCACCGGCCTCCTGAACCTTCTCTGCGTACACGCGTGAGACGTCCTGGTAATTCACGATACCGGTCTTGGGAGCGAACAGGGCGGCGATGCCGGAGACGTGTGGCTCAAGCTCAGCGAGCTCGTCCTTGTCGACCATCCGTAGACCTTCAACGTCGTTCGCCTTGCCGCGCTCTTCAAGGACCTTGAGTCGCTCTACCTGGACCTCGTCCGCGGCGACTATCACTTTGCCGATCTCTCGGTAGGGGATCTCGTTCTCCTGGCAGAACTTCACCATGGACGCACGGCCTTCGACGCAGAACTGCGCCTTGAAGGAACCGGGCCGGTAGTAGATACCAGAATGGATGACGCCGCTGTTGTGGCCGGTCTGCTGCTGGGCGATGTCGTTGCCCTTCTCCAGCAGTGCAATTTTGAGGCCGGGGTGGCGCTCCAGCAATGTCAGGGCTGTCGAGAGGCCGATAATGCCTGCGCCGACAATAGTTACGTCGTACTGGTTTTCTGCCAAGCGATTAAGGATCCAGTGTGAGGGTTAGCTATTTAAAGAGCAGCCGACGAAGATTATCACGAGGCGACAGAGTTGCGACATTGATTCTGGGCAAAGCCTTGTCGTACTTCCCGATGCGCACACGTTCTGCTACGTTTGGCCGCAATGTCTGAACAACCGGCACGCCCCACACAGATCCAACTATTTGTCACCTGCCTTGTCGACCAGTTTCGGCCGGAGGTTGGTGAAAGCGTCGTAAACGTACTCGAACGTCTTGGGATCGAAGTCTTATTCCCTGAGGGCCAGACCTGTTGCGGCCAACCGGCCTTTAACTCGGGTTTTCGTAGTGAGGCCCGGGATGTCGCGCTGCACTTTCTAGACGTGTTCGATGCAACCGAAGGCCCGATCATCGTGCCTTCAGGTTCATGTGGCGCGATGGTGCGCAACTTCTATACGGAGATCTTCGAGGACGATCCGACAGAGATGGCCCGCTCAACGCGGGTAGGTGAGCGCATCTACGAGTTCACCGAGTTCCTGGTAGACGTCCTAGGGGAAGATGACCAGTTCGGAGGTCTGGGGCCCCAACTGGAGGACACGGCCACGTATCACCAGTGCTGCCATCTTGAGCGCGAACTTGGCGTCGATCATCAGCCGGCGGAACTGCTTGGTCAGGTGAGAGGCCTCGAGATGCTTCCCATGTATCGATCGGAAGTCTGCTGCGGCTTTGGCGGAACGTTTGCCGTGAAGTTCTCTGACGTGTCCACGGCGATGCTGGACGAAAAGCTGGATAACGCTTCAGCCACC
>Ga0115002_10006922_pt1 | contig 12903 bp, 10 predicted proteins | sample ArcticOcean_MG_C_8_FD_89576 | JGI IMG/M metagenome (GOLD analysis project Ga0115002, IMG submission 89576) | Marine microbial communities from western Arctic Ocean - ArcticOcean_MG_CB11_86 | ecosystem: Environmental > Aquatic > Marine > Oceanic | place: Arctic Ocean: Canada Basin | collected...
CGTAAGGATTTCGAGTTTCCTGGTGTCGAGTCGATGGAAGTCGATTTGAGTGGCGGAGTGGATGGGTATTTGGAAAGTCAGACGCGCAAATTTCGTCGCAATGTTCGGCGTAGTGAAAGCCAGCGAGTGGCGGGGTCGTTGGAGTACGAGGTGGCGGATGAGAGTGATGTCGGAGAGACGTTTGCTCGGATGTTGGAGATTGAAAAGCGAGGTTACAAGCAGCGGGAGGGGATGGGCATTTTCGACAACGCGCGTTTTGTGGAGTTTTACCGAGAGTTGGCGATCAAGGCGTCGAGTCGAGGTGAGTTGCGTGCGATATTTGTTTTGGATGCGGGGCGGGATGTAGCATACATATTTGGTCGCGCTATGGCGGGTAGTTATCGTGGTTGGCAAATGTCGTATGACGAAGACTACACGGCGTTTGGGATTGGGAATTTGTTGCAGTTGGAGAATATGCGGCACGTCCACAGTTTGGGTGTGCGGCGATATGACTTGGGGATGTATTCGGACTACAAGGGCAAGTGGGCGACCGGTGGAGTGGAGAGTGTTGTGCTTTGTGGGCTGCATCTTTTGGGCTAAGTTGTTTATTTGTGATGTTTTAGGGCTGCGAGCGAACTATTAAGAGGAATATGCAGCGTATGCGATTTCCGCAGCTAGCGGCGAAGTATTGGTTTTCCTAGACTGGCAAGTGGTTACAGAGATTTGGCAATCTAGACGGGCACATGATTTCATTCCTGCACGGTGATCGATCATGGGTAGTGATGTAGCCACGATTTATATAGTTGACGACAATGCGGCAGCGCGGCGTTCCATGGAAATGTTGGTGCGCATGAAGGGCATGAATGCGCTAGTCTTTGAATCTGCCGAGGCGTTTATCGAGCTCGGCGATTACGACCCGTATTCTTGTTTGATTGCCGACCTTCGTTTGACGGGTATGAGCGGTCTTGATTTGCAGCAAGTCATGTTGGACCAGGGCATTGACCTTCCGGTGATAATCGTGACTGGTCATGGGGAAGTGCCAGCCGCGGTTCGAGCGATGGAAAACGGAGTGTCGTATTCTTAGAGAAGCCATGTCAACCGAACGAATTATGGGGTCACATTGAGCGGGCTTTGGAGGAGCGGATATCTCGGCTGAACGTTCGTCATGTGAAGGCTCTATTGAAGACTCACGCTCAGAAGCTTACGCAAAACGAGATTTCTGTATTGCAGCAGATGGTTGCTGGCAGGGCGAACAAAGTGATTGCTAGTGAATTGGATATGGGATTGCGTACGGTTGAATTGCGACGTGCCACAGTGTTACAAAAGATGCAAGCGGAATCAGTTGCGGAGTTAGTTCGGATGGCGGTGATATTGGGCATTGATAGTGGTCGCAAGTTAGCGTGACAAGTTCGCGTGGTTGTTGGTTGTGGCGCGGGTCAGTTGAAAGTTCATTTGCAATTTACGAGATGGGTTGGGAACGAATGATGGAGCGGGTTCTCGAAACGTAGTTTCCGCTGAGTCGTTGGACAAGATGTTTCATTTCGAGGACGCTGATCGTTGCTAGGATTTGGTGGATCGGTAGATTGGCGTTGTGGCAGATATCGTCGATGCTAGTTGGTTCGATTTCGATTTGCATGAGCACATTGTTTTCGATTTCGTTGAGTTGTAGTTCTGCGGGGTGAAGAATCACATTCCCGTTTTCCTTTTGGGTCGCGTGAGCAAGCGGTCCCAGTTCTTCGAGGATATCGTCGATTGATTCGACGAGTTTTGCGCCGTCGCGGATGAGTTGGTGGCATCCTTTGGATTCGTTGCTATCGACCCGACCGGGGACGGCGAAGACTTCCTTTCCTTGTTCTAGTGCATGTCGAGCAGAGATGAGTGCTCCAGATCGAGCACTTGCTTCCACGACTACGACGCCGAGGGACAGACCAGTGATGATACGATTTCGCTGAGGGAACGCTCCGCTGAATGGTTGTCGGAGTGGTGGGGATTCGCTGATGAGGCATCCGTTTTGGCAGACATCATTGGCGAGTTCATTGTGTTCTGGCGGGTAGATGTTGAGTACGCCGGAGCCGAGGACGGCGATGGTTCTTCCTTCTTGTTGAATTGCTGACTTGTGAGCTGCGGCGTCAATCCCGCGAGCCAAGCCGCTGACGACGACAAAACCAGAGTTGGTTAGTTCTCGCGCGAGTCGATTTGCTTGTGCTCGGCCGTAGCTAGAGGCTCGACGTGATCCGACGATAGCGACGGCGAGTGAATCGGCGGGTTCGGATGTTCCTTTGAGGAAGAGGAGGACGGGTGGATCGGGGATGTCATAGAGAGTTTTTGGGTAATTGTCATCGCCGGTGAATAGTAATTGGACATTGTTTTCGCGACAGATTTTGAGTTCGTTGTCGACGTCGATTTGTTGGCGTGCGAGTGCGATGCGGTGGCTAAGTTTCGATCCGATACAGGGAGTCGATTGTAATTCGGCGAGCGTAGCGTTGAGGGCATTTGACGGAGTATCGAAACGCTGGATAAGTTCCATGAAAATACGAGGTCCAACTCCACTGACCATAGAGAGGAGCATAGTGTCTAGTTTTTCCGTCGAGATTTTCGACTCGGGTATGTTCATAAGCCAAGGCTCCTTTAAGAAATAGGATTTTCCTATTAACTAAGAACCCTTTTTTTCGAAAACGTAACAATGGAAATTTCAAATTCGCAAAAAAATCCTCAGGGCACGATGTGGCAATCTCCCTGCAATTGAGGACAGTTGTATTCTCCAGTCGTATTCTCCAGAGCATTGCTCCAATAGAGGACAGTCATTTTTCGTAGTGAGCAGCTCCGATTAAGGACAGTCACATTTTTTCACGATCTAGAAAAAGAGACAGTCGTCATTTATTGGCGATCGCGAATTCCGATTGAGAGCACGGATTTGTTGAGTTTGTCTACGGTACTTGAGTAGACAAATAGAAGCGAGCAGATTCGAGCCGAAAACCGTTGGTCGGAACGAGTCACTACAGATTCAAATCACAACGGAAGAGAGGCAACTGCTTGTGAGTGGATTTTTGTTAGGGCTCAGTTGGAACGACAAGAGTAGGAGAAGTGTTCGTTGCGTTTTCGCAAGCGAGTGGAAACATTACCTCAAATTGTTTAGGTAGGATATGACCCTTCTCGTGATTGCGAATTACTCGTTTGAGGTCTCTGTGTTTTGAGCAGAATTATCGTCGACGGCTTCTTCGTAGAGTTTGCGACACGCAACCACGCCGTGCAGAAATTGTTTTCCCATCTTCTCTGCGGCAGCCCGCATTTTTGAGGGTTGTCCGATGACCCTTTTTCGCCAAGTCTCGAGCGATGCGAACGACTTCATCCAAGTCTTGCTGTTGAGCGCGAGACGTTTCATGATTGGAGCTAAATTCTCTGGGATTGCGCCGCGTTTATCTGACCTGATCTGTCGACCAGTCCAATCGAGCAGTTCAAGGTATTGTTCCAGTCGAATTCCAATTCCGGTTTTGTCCGACGCGCGGCGGCCGATCCCTGCACGGGCAAGGTCCTTGGATAGTTCGCGATCGTATATTGGGGCAAGCCAGTAGTCTGCATCAACATCATAGGGGCGACCCGAGGTTTCGATCTCCCTGCCGATCATGCGCGATTGCAATGCCACCAGTCGAAACCACGCAGAGGTGTATTTGGATTCCTCTGGTGTTGTGGCGAGGGCGGCTCGAACGACGTTTAGATCTATGTAAACGTTGCAAGTGAGAACGGCTCCTTCGTCTTCCAGTTTGATTGAGCGGAATCTTTCGGCCCAAAAGTGCCCTGTTACGCCGTCTTCTTTGTTTGCTAGACGGGCGACCTTTTGCTTGATCTCACCGAGAAACCAGGAGATGCTGCTAAGTCGACGCCGATAGCGTTTGACGGCCTTTTTGTCATCCGTTATCGCCTTCACCTCTTCAACCGACGGATCGCAAGCCTTTCCGTCTTCGTCTCGTCGGTGCGGATGAAGGTACAACCAACGCCTGGCGACTTCGACTTTGCTCCATCTACGGGCCAAGTCAGGCCGCTGCCGCAAATTATGATGGGTATGACTGTGCATTATTGCCAACGCAAGCACATCAATAGCGTAATATTGAGCCGCATAGATTGTCATTTCGAGGATCCATTGCCGCCGATGTTCGTAATTTATGCCAGTCGCCTTGTCGGTTCCGCACAAGAACGATTGCCGGACGCAACTGCTCATGCAATGAAAAACTTCAACCGCATTGGGGTCAATGATCTTGTTCCTCGGCGTCGCCATATCAGAAGTCCTTGTACCTGGTGGTTGAGAGTTGAAAAATAAAGTGCTTTCAACCAACCAAGAACCCTTTTGCGCGAAAGCGCAACATCGAAATTCAGGTTTTCTTCGACTTGGATCAGACCACTTTCGCCTTCATGCTCTAAAATCCCGAAGAAATCGGCAAACTGCGATCAAAAAAACGGTGCGAAAATAGTCCAAAAAATCGCCGATTTTATTCGATCTAAAAACCACTGAAGCAGACGAGAGTGCACGCTAAATTTTCTAGCTCCCCCATTTTGATTCCGCCAACTCGATTCAATTTGGGCTGAGAGTAAATGTCGGAATTAGAAATTGAATTAGAATTGTAGAATTGGACAGTCGTTTTCTCTTCTTTTCTCTTCTTGGAAATGAAAATTTGACTGTCTGCTTTTGGAAAGGGAATCAGAATTTGACTGTCTAGTTATGAACGGGGGCTAAAAGCTAAAAGAATGACTGTCCCAATCCACCGCACCAATCCACCGCACCACCACCATTCCCATTCGACCATTTCAGCTTGATACACTTCGGCAGGAAAAAAGACTGTCCAGGTTCAGCGTACTTCGGCAGGAAAAAAGACTGTCCAGGTTCAGCGTACAGGTTCAGCGTATTTTCAGGGCACGGGGTCAGGACAACTGTCCAGCATGAGATTGGCCTCGTGAAAATGGCCAGATACTATGCTAGTAAAGCGGGTTTTCTGACGTAAATTACATTGTGCAAAGTGTTTATGAATGTTGACGTGGACGGCTTAGATGCCCCTAGTGATGTAAATTTTGTAGTCGATTTGTTTTGCCTATTGAACATAAGCCATAAAATGCATAGTATATGTAACTGACGTGTTTGACATTGTTGCCTCGTCGCTTTCGCGACTGAGTGCGGCAATAACGTTAACGAGTGAGAGCACTGCGGCACTCGTCAGTCAAACCTCATCAACTGGTACGTGGCCCAACCCGAGCGATCGAGTTGGGCCTTTTTTTTGCACCTCCGCCAACTCAAATGACTCCCCTACGCGTCAATTCACGAATTCCCATCCCCTATCCGCCACGCTTCCGCTACCCTGCGGCATTAGTATTCAGACGTCAGCAGCAAGCGCGCATCTAAATCTCCCGTAACAGGCCCAGGACCTCCGTGAGCCCTCAACGAAAACGAACGCGGCCCAAAAATCAGCCATCCGACAAACTTCTGCCAAAACTACGGAGCAGCTCGCGATCGTTGCTGGTAGCCCAGATTGTCAGCCAAGTCATGTCGATTGCGACTGTCATGATTTGCTATCGATTGTTAGACCAGCAACACTACGGTCTTGTTGGCATGGCCCTACCAGCGATATTGCTGGCCCGAACACTCGCCACTCTTGGACTGAATATTGCCGCGATCCAAGAGGACTCAATCTCCGACAGTCAGCACTCCCAATTGTTTTGGATTGGACTTCGCTGGGCCGCCATATCGTCTGCTGCCTGCTGCGTTCTCATACCCCTACTCGCTCTTCTTTTTGCCGCTCCCGCAATGCTGCCTGTCGGGCTGGCACTCGTCGGAACTGTCCTCCTCACAGCATTAGGAAACCAACATCAGTCCCGACTCGAAAGAAATCTAGACTTTAAACGCCTCACCACCCTCCGCATCATCGCTCAATTAGTTGGAGCGTTTTCAGTCGTCATTGCCGCTCTCCTCGGCGCCGGTGTTTGGTCACTCGTCCTCCAACAATATACAGAGCTCATAACGCTAACTTTCCTCCTTTGGTCAACCGACTCTTGGCGCCCCAACTGGTCAGTCGAAGCAAAACAGAATTCAACGAGATCAAAGCCACTGGTCCAGTTCGGCACCTTCTACTCACTGAGCAGCCTCGTCTTCTTCCTCGGCCAAAACTCCGATAAACTTTTTCTCGCTTGGCTTTTGGGCAGTACACCTTCTGGCCAAGCACTGCTGGGCTTGTATAGCCAAGCGTTTCAGTGGATGCAAAAACCAGTGCTGCTTACGACGTCACTAATTAGCGGCGTCATGGTCCCGGCCCTCTCTCGCACTCGGAACGATGCAAAACAGTTCATCGAATTGGCCGTCGACTTTTACAGGATGACTGCGACCATCTTGTTCCCATGTGCCATCGGATTGTTCGTGATCGCTCACGAAGCCATGATCGTACTTGGCGGAAACAAATGGGCCGACGGAGGATACATCTTACAAGCCCTCGCGCTAGTAATTCTTGGCCAGGGTCTCATCAATATTACAGGCAGCTTGTTTGCATCGACTGGTCGAGCGGATCGACTGTTCTACGCCTCGCTCGTCGTCAATTTTGTACTCATCCAAGGGTTTGCCAGCGGCTATTGGCTCGCCACTCGCCAGGCTTTCACGCCCATGAACGCTGTACTTGGCGTGGCTTGGGGCTATTCGTTGACAACCATTTTCGCCATTTCCGTACCCTACCTCGCTTTCAGCTTCATTGTCACAAGGCTGCCGGTCAGACAACTCATTGCTCGGCTATTCAAGGTTTTAGTCTACTCAGCCATAATGGGCGTGGCAGTATTTGCACTGAAACCATTGCTCGATTCGGTTACGATAATGCCTATTCGGTTAATTGTGCTGATCGGAACAGGAGCTGTCATTTATCTTCTCCTCGCACGCCACGAAGTGAAATTCTTGGTCAATAGATTCCTGCGTGACGCCGAATAACCGATATAGATCACCGACACTCCATAAAAATCGTCGACCAACGTTATGAATAGTTCACCCTTTCGACCATTGCTGCCGATCGCGATGTCCCTAGCTGGCATGGCCCTCGTTTTAGTGGTCGCTTGGCGTTCCGAAAACCAGCTTGGGTACTTGCACGCTTTAACGATCACAGGCAGCTTCCTTGTTCTATTCGGGATCATGATGCTGGCCAAGCAGGTGTTCGCGCGCAGCGAACCCAGCGACAACGAAAAAGTTTTGCTGGTATCTCTGCGGAATCAAATCAACGAAGAACTTTCCGATCGCTCAAACGATCTCGACCGCCGCGAACAAGAGCTCGCCAACCGGTTTGTCACTCTTCATCAATGGCTCGAGTTTCCGCAACCTATCGATCTCAACACTGACACAGTTGACCAAGTTTCTGACGATCTCCCCAGCGGAGACGCGACAGCGCCTGGTAAACCCCTTTCACTCGCCGAACTTGGCGAAAAAGACAAGGAACTCATCGCGCTACTCGAATCCGAAAGTGAATTGATATTTGAAAACATCCGCACAAATAAATATTCGCCGGAGGGGAAATTCGACGCGTTGATCCTTCGCGATGACGCTCTAGACCTCATCGAACGCGTAGCGAAAATCTATCGCCCCGATATGGAACAACCCTTCTTGGAAACCAGCTTGTCGCGCGTAGTACCTGCCGCCAGTCGCGCTTGTTTGCATTTCCTCGTAACACTCGATCAACTTCCAATCAATGTCAAAGATCGCAGCTTTAGCAGTTTGTATGGCTACGTCCAGCAAGCCGTTAACGCTTACGGCGCCTATAAAAAAGCCAAGCCCTATATTCCGTACCTGAACAGCGCTTACTATTTGGGGCGGTTCGCATTTGGAGCCAATCCACTCACGATGGGCGCATGGTGGTTCCTCGGCGAAGTCGGCAAACGAAGCGCTGGAGCTGTCGTTACAAAAATCGTAAACCGTCAAGCACTCGGTCTCCTCCACAATGTGATTCGCATCATCGGGTACGAAGTTGCCGGAATCTACGGTGGCGATTTTCGACACCGCGACGCAAACTGGATCTATGCTGTCGAACTCACCCACCTCGCCAAACAATTTCCACTCACATCCGCACTGCTCGCCGGCGCCCTCAAAGAACTCGGCGCAATCCAATTACGCTGTGAGTTCGACAGAGTGTTTCTCTACCGATGCCTCGCCGAACACCACTCGGCCGATCCGGATCGTTATCAAGCAGACCAGTTTCTGCCCACCGATGCCCGCGAAGCAATCACGCAACGACTTGAGGACTTCGCGCGGCGTCACATTGGCGACGCTACTTCCACTCGAGTGCAGAGGTGGCAAAATGGCGTCGAAACCCGACTCGGCGTAAAGCTCATTGCGGCTCACACGGCACCTCCCAAAGAAGACGCTCAGATCGCTGGCGCACTGCAAACGCTGACCAGTTTCTTGGTCAACATGAAGCAGGTAGATATCGATGAGGCGAAGTCCTTGGTGCAGCAAACCAGTGTCTTCCAAATGGCCACCGCAGACATCATTGACCAATGGACCAGTGACATCGACGAATCGGCTCTTGGATCTATCGGTCGCCTAGAACTAGACCCGCGCGGTAAGATCGTCACCGAGTTTTTCTCGGACCTGCTGAAATTGGAAGTCTCCACTCTGCCACGTAACCTCGAAACGGATGACTACATTTTTGAACTCGCGGCAACATTGCGACAAGATGTAGACAAGACGACCCAACAACTCAATCAGGCCTACGTTGACGAACTCCAGTCGCGGAGCGTCCCCGCCGTCAAAGCCGCGAAGCTTCCCGCAGACGTCGCTCGTGCAGTACTCAATCTCCTCGGCGACGAAAATCAACTCGAATTGGCGGTGCGAGGTATAGCCTACGACGCCGAAGTACCTGCCGGTAAAACACATTGGCTGTTTGGATACGACCAACACTTAATCGCACTATCGCTAACCAGCGGACCACGCCTCGTATGGCGCGGTCAACTCGACGAGCTGAACATCACAAAGCTCAGCGGAATCGTCACCAGTGAATGTCACATCGCCGGCGGTGAATGGCTCGAATATAGTATCACCGAACAACCCATATTGAGGATTTCAGGCAGCGTGCTGCGGCGATTTTCAGACTTCATTAAAACGACTCCAAGCGACGCAACTGCTAACCCTGCCGAGGATTGAATCCGCTGAATACCGCGCGAAGCGATGGCGGACCAATAAAGTATGTCCGATGCGTAGCCGCGTATACGCTTCAAAAACCTCTTCCTCGGAGAGGCTGTGAAAAAATGTAGCTACGCTGGCCAGGGCGTGGTTTACGTGGTTGAAAACAAGTGCTTTCCACCGTCTGGCGACGGTAGCTACGGAAAAAACCTCTTCCTCGGAAGAGGAAGGCCACTATGATGTGGCCGAGTTGCTGGCAAAAGTTTGACAGACACTCCGGCGACTCCTACATTGATGGAAGCTTTCACAGCGAAGCCACCTTATCTCATATCATTATTCTGCTGTGCGATTCTTAGTTCTGCGATTCTTAGTTCTGCCACTCTGTTTCACTGCTTGGCAAGCTTGCTCGGCCAATCGTGCTGGGTAACTCTTCTAAGCAGATACGGTTTCGAAGATTTCTTATTCACCGCTCTAAGCGTTCTACATACACGGTCAGTCGGCGTGTCTATGTATCTTTCACGCGTCTTTTAACAGCGGTCCGTCGACAGTTTCTACTCGTGCGAAGTTGGCTTTAGAATCAAAGGGGTGATCATGGCAACGATAATCGCATCAAAAACAGTGACAGTAAACGCAGCGTTCCTGCAAGAAATCAAGGACGTCAACTTGGAACTCAAGAGACTATTTGAATCGGTCGAACATTTTTGTTCCCGGCCTATCTCCATACACGGGTCCTCGAAGAAATTCGTTGAACTATTGAATGAGCTTCGAGATCAACTCGCTTTGCACTTCGCGTTGGAAGAGGCTTTCGGCTATTTCGACGATCCAGAACATGTTGAACCATGGATTAGCGACCGCGCAGACTCGATTCGCGGTGAGCATCGCTATTTGTATATGGCGATTTGCGAACTGGTTGAGTACGCAGAATATCTCTATTCCCAAGGAAATTGGGCCAATTTGGCTACCAAAATGCCTGCGAAATTCAACGGTTTTTCCCAGAAATTCAAGCAACATGAGTGGCGGGAGCAAGAGTTGATTCTTCAAGCTTATACTCAAGATATCGGCGTTGGTGACTAAACGAGATAAAGTCGGTATCATCGAGAGTAACAAGCTGCATCTGTTCGTCGCATTGAAAGTGACCAAACATGAACTTAATTCCGCCAGACCAACCACTCGGCTTGCGAAACGCAGCTGAAACGGTCGGAAGCGCCATGGAAATCTTGCTCATTGAAGATAGTTTGATGGACGCGCGCCTGACCATCGGTTCTCTGGCAAACAGCGAAGTCCGCCACCGTCTAACACTAATACGAGACGGCGAAGAAGCACTCGAGTTTCTCAAGCAAGAAGGGAAATTCGCTCGAGCACCGAAGCCCGACCTCGTTCTGCTCGATCTATTGCTACCGAAAGTAGACGGAGTCGACGTACTCGCTGCCATTCGAGACACGTTTCACCTCAAGCAAATTCCGGTCGTGGTCTTAACGAGTTGTGAGGCAGAAGAGGATCGATTGCGATGTGAAATGCTGGACGTTGAAGCATTCCTTTCAAAGCCAGTAAATCTGTCCAAATTCCTCAACGTCGTTCGAGAGCTCAAACACCACTTGCGACAAGATCTCGTCTTGCCCGTAAGTGACGATGGCTGAGCCGCTGAAACTCATTGCCATTCAATTTCTGTTCTGAAGATTCATTCAGTTTGTTTCCCAAACACAACGAGCCGTAGTGAAACGGGTCGCGAAAAGGAATCAGTTGCAATTTTGCAACATGCTCAGCGGCACTCTCTTGGTGCCCTCTAACCCTTTCTGTGGTTGCACTTCCGTCGACATCGTCGCCCGGCACCTTTCCCTGGCACGGACTTTGCAAACTAGAACATTATCCAAACAACGCAACTCCCATTTCCCGCCGAGTTTGGATACACCTCTTTCCCTTTTAACGCGAGAGCCTAGTCCCCTCAGGCTTTCGCGTTGAGGGGATTGTTTATTTCGACCCCCAATGAATCGGAATCGTTAATGCACGCCAGGGAATTGCTCGAATTGGGTGGGCTCATTGCCATCCACAGCGATACATTTATTCAAGACTCGCCGCGTCTGTCGGAAAACGGTTTGGAACGCTACTGGGCAGCGTCCAAATGCCGTTTGCAAAGATGGAACAAAACTCTGACGAACTATCATGTTCCTCTGAGTTCTAATGATGGAAACACCGATTCGTTGTGGGAATTGCTCTCCCCTACGATCGAAGAGATCGCGTCTGGAGAAGTACTTACTCGCGTTTGGACAGCAATCTCCGGAGCTCACGACCTTCGCCAACGACAAAGCAATGCAGAGCCCATCGCACGCAATGTCCTCATTGGGCACCTCGAAGTACGCAACAGAATGCTCAACTTGTTGTTGCTCGCTCAACAACAACACGCTACTTGTGCCGAACGCCTCAATCGCCTGCGAAGCTCAGCGGAAAAATGGAACGACATCCTCCTCGCATACATCGCTCACCTTACCGATGTCAGCCACTTGTCCTTCGACTTCGATCGCACTCGCGATTTCGCCAAACAAATTAACAAGACCCACGCGAATGGAACTGCACAGCTTCGGCAACAAGCACTATTCGCTTCGTTACGATCCGCGTTTCACGAATCCCTAAGTCATTCCAGCCCGAACGCCGATCTCAATCAACGCATAGCTTCGAGCATCATGGCCACGTTCCGACCAGTGTTATTCGACTCGCTCGGCACAATTAAATCTTTGTGGGTTGAACGCGTTCAGCACACCACCAATGACACGCAGGGAATGATCGACGAACTTTTGCAACTCGACTCGCAACCCGTAAACCTCGTGAATGTTGTTACAGACACCCCAAACTCAGATTTTTCAGTTCGACGTTTCTGATTATCAACTGCGAATTCTCAACCACGAATTCGCCGCTTCATGGGGACCAACCGAATTTGAACTAGTTACAATGCGAGGATGGATAATAAACTTCCATCTTCGTTTCCTCACTTTTCGCTTTCGCGGTTGTTCTATCCCGCGACTTTGATCGCAGTTTCGACTGTTCTTTTTGGTGTGTGGGGAGCTCTGGTTGGCACGATGATCGTCGGATTTTGGTCGCTATCATTTGTCTTGCGACCCAGCCTACGATTTCTTCCAGAATCCCTCGTAGTGATCACATTTCTCTCAGCGCTCGGGGTTTTGATCTACCCTTCCTCATCGATTCCACCTCATTCCAAGTGCTGGAACAATACCCAGCTTATTGCCGTGGCGTTGCACAGCTATCAAGCTGAGTGGCGATCGTTTCCTCCCGCAGTTACGACTGACAAAAACGGTCGCCCAATGCATAGCTGGCGAGTTCTCATTTTGAAAGAACTCGGATGGTCTCAGCTCTACAAGCAGTATGACTTTGACGAGCCTTGGGACGGTCCGAATAACCGCAAGCTCGCCAATAAGATGCCAGGTATCTTCAGCTGCCCACACTGTAATCAACATTTTCCCCACCCATTTCGGCAAACCGCGTACGTTGCACCCGTTGGTCCAAGTGCAGCTTGGACTGGCGATGGAGCGATTCAGTTTCGGAACATCAGCGACGAACACCACCGAACAATCTTCCTGGTCGAGACCCCAGAATCTCCGGTGAATTGGATGCAACCCATCGATCGATCCAGCGACGAGATCGCGCGCGTTTTGGCAAACCCAAAATTTAGCGATCAATACGACGGTCATCAGATGCGAAAACCATTTGTCGACATCGTCCACGGCCGCGCCGTTTGTTTTGTAAGCGGTCGAGTTGTTTTTTCGGCTCATCCATTAGACGTC
>Ga0115002_10006923_pt1 | contig 12901 bp, 12 predicted proteins | sample ArcticOcean_MG_C_8_FD_89576 | JGI IMG/M metagenome (GOLD analysis project Ga0115002, IMG submission 89576) | Marine microbial communities from western Arctic Ocean - ArcticOcean_MG_CB11_86 | ecosystem: Environmental > Aquatic > Marine > Oceanic | place: Arctic Ocean: Canada Basin | collected...
ACTCAACTTAGCATCGGTCACAAAATAACTGAGCATTGTTGCCATGTTTGGTTCTATCATACCGGCACCTTTTGCAACTCCGAGGATGGTCGCATTTCCAACTCTGCAGGAACTCCATTTTGGGTGTGTGTCTGTCGTCATGATTGCACGTGCAAACTTTTCAATATGTTCTGTGGATGAGCCAAGTTGTTCAGTAATTGATTTACAGCCTTCATGAATTTTTTTGATAGGCAACCGTTGACCGATCACGCCTGTTGAAGAGGGCAATACCAGATCCGGAGCAATTTCCAGCGCTTCTCCGGTCCAAAGGCACATGTTTTTTGCATCCTCAATTCCAGTCTTACCAGTGGCGACATTCGCTATTTTTGAATTAACTACAATTGCCTGCAGACGTCCATTCTCAATATTTTCTCTGCCTACAATTACAGGTGCGCCCGGGAGATTGTTAAGTGTAAAAACACCTGCTGCGGAACATTCGCACTCTGATGCAATTACTCCAAAATCTAATGATTCATCCTTAATTCCAAGATTTATTCCCAGCCATGAAAATCCGCAAACACTTCTTAATGGAGGATAGTCCATTGCCATATTAAACTCCTTGTGTATAATTAATGTGATCGGCAGTCTCTAGTTTACGATCAGAACTGCCAACCGTCAACTGTTATGCGTAAACCTTATTATCCTGTTTAAAATGGCTGTCAGCATTCCCGAAGAGTTACGTGCCTTTGGAATTACTTCCAAAGAGTTTTCAGAAAAAAAGAGCGGACTTACTAAATCATCAGAAACTGAAGTTAATGATAATGATGTCATTTGGGGGCTTTTTCAAGATTTAACAAAAAAAGCTTTCAGCTATGAAATATTGCAGATGCTCTATTGGAACATGGCAGTATTTAAGGATAAACTGGGTCAGAATTCTTTTGAATACCAACAAAAATCACATAAATCCCGTTTACTGGATCTGGAGCAAAAAGGGAAAACGAAAGTTAAAATAAATGCCACCGGCTGTTCTGCTTCCTGCAGAAAATTGCATAACCTCGTCCTCCCTCTTGAAAAAGCTTTACACAATTTACCTGTACCAAATCCAAAGTGTGAAGCAACTTTATATTCTGCAAATACCTGGTGTACGTCAATTTATCTCGTTGCTAAGGAGAGTGAAAAGGAATCGCTAAAGTTACCTCCGGCAGTTGAGAACATACCGGAAATTCCGGGTTTAGCGAAAAATAGCAAAAATAATGCAAGTGGCTCTACGGATGATTCAGCAGAACCGCGTTCCGGAGAAACCGAAAATAATATGATGGCTTGGGTTTTACCGTTATTAACATTGTCCATGGGCCTCGGGTTGCTCTTTTTTTCACCCTTGGCAGGAGGGTTGCTTGTAGCATGGGGCATTCCGTTTTTTCCTCCGCTGATGATGCGTTTGCGTCGTTCTTTACCATTTTTAAAACATCGCTGGGAACGCTGGGGTCTGCTCGGAATTGGGTTTCTGTTGGCACTTCTGCTGTTATTGCTGACCCAGTTGGCTGACCGGAAAATTAATACTTCCAGCAGTAAAAGCACAATTCCGCCTTACGAGGTTTTGTTGATTGAGGATCAGAGCAGTTCTACACGATCACGTTTACGGGTCAGCATTGTTGCTCCTGAAGCGTTGACTGCCCGTGATCGTGCCCGTGTGGCAATGAATGCTGCCAAGCAAATACAAGCCAGCCAGGTTTCGGATGATCCGGACAATCCGCAATATGAGTATATTTCTGTAGTTTTAGAAGCAAGTACAAAAACCGCCGGTCAGGGATATGCGCTGGCAGAAGCGCAATATGCGCCGGATGGTCGTGGACGGCAGGGTATTATGAGTGAAGATCCTGCTAATCAATGGAAATGGAATGTGAGTTCATCAACAGCTCGTGTCAATCCTGATGACACAAACTCCCTGCAAAATGTAAAAGGGAAACTAGAGACATTTTTGAAGCAATAACTGGAAATGCCAATTTACAATTACCAGGCCTTTGATGGAGAAGGCACTTTACACAAAGGCACCAAAGATGCTGCAACGGAGTCAGAGGTACGTCAATTTTTACGCAGCAAAGATCTTTTTCCAAAAGAAATCAGGACCAGTCGTTTTACACGTGTAAAACTTCCCGGAGGTGAAAAAGCTTCTAAAATAAAACAGGCGGAATTTTCTTTTCAAAAAGGTGTTTCCGGAAAAGCGCTCACACAATTCACACGACAGTTAGAAGTTTTGCTGGACGCGACTATTCCTTATGACAAAGCTTTTCAACTGATTATTCCACAGACTGAGGATTCCGGATTTCAAAGTATTCTTTCTGATGTACGTGGACGAGTGGTGGAAGGCGGATCACTTGCTGGAGCAATGGGAAGGTACCCTCATGTTTTTCCGACTATGTACGTCAGTATGGTACGTTCAGGAGAAAATGCAGGAAATCTCGGTTTAATCATGAGACGACTGGCGGACTATTATGAAGCGCAGGAACGTATGCTTTCCAAACTAAAGGGCGCGCTTATTTATCCTGCGTTCATGATGGTATTTGGATTGGCTGTTGTTATTTTTATGGTCACGACGATTGTACCGAAAATAACCCGTATTTTTGAAAGTCAGGAAGAGGCACTTCCTCTGCCCACGCGTATTTTAATGGGTGTCAGTGATTTTGTGGTGGATCACTGGTTTCTACTGTTGCTCCTAACTTCTGGAATTGTGGTCGGAATCACCTCTTTTTTCCGGAGCAACCGCGGACGTTTTTGGAAAGACAGGATTGAACTCAAACTGCCTCTGCTGAGTAATTTGCGGATTAAAGTCATGGTTGCGCGTTACTGTCAGACATTAGGCACTTTGCTTAAAAGCGGAGTTGATTTAAAAACTGCTCTCGAAATATCAAAGCACGTTGTGGGCAATAAAATATTTATCAGCAAGTTGGATCAACTGATTATTGATGTAAACAACAAAGGTATTCCTCTATCCGCAGCTATGGCACGCATTGATTATTTTCCTGAATATGTCCGTCACGTCGTTTCAATCGGAGAAGAAGCCGCACGAGTAGATGAACTGCTGGAAAAAGTTGCTGACCGGATGCAGGAAGAAGTAAGCACCCTGCTCGAGGCTTTGACCACACTCTTACAACCGGCTTTGATTATGGTTCTCGGCGGAGCAGTAGGTTTTATCGCACTCGCGGTGCTCCTGCCCATGCTAAACATGAGCCAGATTCTTCAATAAGATAACAGTTTAAATGAGTATGCCGCGAAAAATATTTGAGAATTGGAGCGGGATTATTATCGGACTGGCGGTCGGCGGATTGATGTATCTCTTGACCGGTCTCTTCTTGGATCAGACTCAAGCTCTATTGCTCAGTCTGATCGGCACAATGGTTGTTTACTGGAGCAATGAAACCATTCCAATCGGCGTAACATCTCTTTTGCCGATCATTCTTTTTCCATCTTTTGACATTGCAACAGTCAATCAGGTGGTACCGAATTATTCAAAATCAATAATTTTCCTTTTCCTCGGCGGATTTATGCTCGCGATTGCAGTTGAAAAAACAGGACTGCACAAAGTGATTGCCACCAGGATGCTGCGTATTTTTCCAAACACACCAAGGGGGATGATTTTCGCTCTTTCGATTACTTCAGGTTTACTGAGTTCCTGTCTTTCCAATACAACAACAACTCTGCTTTTGATACCTCTGGCCTTGTTTTTGACTAGTGATGTAACATTGAAAATTAGATTTACTCTGGCAGTCGCATACGGTGCCAGCGTAGGAGGTATAATGACTCCAATCGGTACACCTCCAAACCTCATTCTTTATGGAGTATTAGAAGACAAGGGGATAGAGACACTTCCTTTTATTCAATGGGTTATGATGGCCGCGCCCATTGCAGTGGTCATGTTTATGGTTATTTCTTTTGTGCTGTCTTATGGACTTGGAGGCAAGAACCTGGAGCAGGTGGAAGTAACAGGCGCATTAGAGCCGCAACAAAAAAAGTTGATGTATACGCTAATAGTACTGGTGGTGGTTCTATTTGCAAATTCTCCGATAGAACCTTATTATTCCGGAATGAATCTCAATGAAAAAGCTGTCCTGCTGACTTTCGGTCTACTGATGTTTGTTCCGCCTTTCAGTATTCTGAGTTGGGAGGATACAAAAAAAATTCCATATGAAATTATTTTTCTTTTCGGTGCAGGTTTTTCAATCGCCTTTGCTTTCACTTACACTGGTTTAGCAGAAGTTCTGGCAGAGCATCTTTCCAATTTTTCGTCTTTACCACCGTTCATGCTGCTGTTGATCATTGCGTCATTAGTGACATTTACAACTGAAATCACCAGTAACACAGCACTTATTTCAATGCTCCTACCTGTTCTTTATTCAGTGACCGAACAGAATGGTTTGGATACACAGCTCTTTTTGATGGTAGCAACCATCTGTTCCAGTTATGCTTTCATGCTGCCAATTGCCACTCCTCCAAACGCGATTGCCATGAGCAGTGGTGTGGTTAAGGTAGGCACAATGGCAAAGTTTGGTTTTTTATTTAACCTGATAGGCATAATGTTGATTGTCGTAATTGCCTATACTTATTGGGGGCGCTGGCTTGATTGAGCTGGGACTCAGGAAGCGAAAAGTAAAACAGGTTTACAGCAAACTCATCAAATCATTCCAAGTTACAAAAACCATTAAAGAAATCAGCACAGAAAAACCAATCATCTGTGTTCGTTCACGCATGGCAATGCTCAAAGGAGAACCTTTGAATTTCTCCAGAAGTAGCATAAAAATGTGCCCTCCATCCAGTGCCGGAATCGGCAGCAAATTGAAAATGCCAAGCTGCAGACTTATAAACGACATCAGGAAAAAAAGGTCAGCGATGCCGGATCGTACTGCTTCACCAATCACTATACCAATTTTTATCGGTCCTCCAAGATCGTCCATTGAGCCTTGACCCTGAAACATTTGTCCGAGAAAACTGAAAGTAGCTTTTGCTAAAAACCACAAACGCGCGCTGCCCAGAACAACAGATTCACTGAAAGAGTGCGAGCGGGAAATTTTTTGCATGCTCATACCTAAAAGCCATCTTTTTGACTTTGGCTCCAAATAAGGCGCTACTTCAACAAACTGTACTTCTCCGTTTCTCTCCAGTTCAACCGAAATTATTATTGCAGAACTTTGGGAAGTATTACTGCTGTCTTTCATGATATTTTGAACTGCAGGTGAGATCTCAATCCAATCCTGAACAGGCTGTCCATGGATTGCTTTTACTTTGTCACCAGCCTGTATACCTGCTTTTTCTGCCGGAGAGTTTCCGGTAAATCCTCCAACTATTGGGACAAGCAGAGGTGACCAGCCCATATTTGCGGTGCGCTGCATTTCAATTCCGGAACCTTCCAAAAGCATGGAATTCCCAGCACGGTCAATTTCCAGGATCAGATATTCTGCAGGCGAGATCTGCCCTAGTGCGCTATGAAGTTCTTCCCAGTTTTTAACTTTACTGCCGTTTACTGTGATTATTTCATCGTTCGCCCGAACCCCCAATTGATCCGCGTAGCTGCCCTGTTGAACATTTTGGATGTAAGGCGCGTCATTTAAATAGGCTGGAATATCCATGCCTATCCAAAAAACCAAAGGCATAAAAATTAACGCAAACACAAGATTCATTGCCGGACCCGCGGCAAGGATGTAAAGACGCTGAAAAAGGGATTTTGCGGCATAATTTGCAGGATCTTCTGGATCTTCGTCAGTTACGTTCTGTCCGAACAATTTAACGTAACCTCCAACAGGCAGCCAGGAAATCCTGTATTCAGTTTCTCCAAGCTGTTTTGACAGTGCAGTCGGTGGGAATCCGATTGAGAACGCTTCTACACGTACCCCGACATGCCGTGCCGCAAGATAATGTCCGAGTTCATGAATGAAAATCAGTACTCCGAGAACTGCTAAAAAAGATAAAATAGTTGTCAGCATAAGACGTCGATAAATAAAATTTAAGGATTAATTAATTTGATATCCTGCACGTTCGAGTGCAGATACTGCATTTGTCAGGTTTTGTTTTTTGATTAAAATATAATCTGTGTCAAATGTGGAAATCGCAAAAACACTTATTCTTTCTTTTGCCAGAACATCAGTAATTCCTGCGAGAATTCCGGTCAGTTTGAAATCAAGTGGACCTTCAACTTTCAAACACTTCCAATCCGGGCTGTGTTTTTCACTTTTTACCGCAAGATGTTCTGGACAAACCAACGACAATTCATCAGCAGTTTTGCTCAGACTGTAAAAATCACAGTCACTAATTGCTTCCGGTAAAGATGCATCCGGTGCAAGCCTGTGAATACTAAATGTTTCTTCCAGTAATGTCAGTACTAAATTCGGCTGCTCCAATTTTTTTTGTTTTTCGTAATTCATCTAGTGAAGGTGTTCCAGCACTTCTCCGGCTTGTTCACGTCCCCACTGATCTGCCAGCATTGCATCTTCGAGTGATTGAATATTCAGTAGAAAATCTGGAAGTTCAGCTAAACAATCGGGTTCTGTTTGCTGCAGAGTTTCGTCAAAAACTTGCATCACGGAAGCTAAAATTTTGGAGATGTCAACAAAACGGATTTCCTCATTTAAAAAAGCAGCAACCGCTTTTTCATTCGCACCGTTCAATACTGCAGGAGCGCCACCTCCCTGTTTAGCAGCCTTGAGGGAAAGCGGCAGGCACGGAAAACGTTGCTCATCAATGGCCTCAAAGTGCAACGCATTCAGCGTAACCGGATCTAAACGTGGAATTTTCAAAGGCAGTCTTTCAGGCCAGCCTAGACAGTAAGCGATCGGAACCCTCATGTCAGGGAGTCCCATTTGAGCCAAAAAAGAACCGTCAATAAATTCCACCATCGAATGAATGATACTTTCACGCTGCATCAGTACATCAATCTTTTCAACCGGAGTATTAAATAGCCAATGTGCTTCTATTATTTCCAGTCCTTTGTTCATCATCGTCGCAGAGTCAATGGTGATTTTTCGGCCCATTTCCCAGTTAGGATGATTCAGTGCTTCGTCAAGAGTAATCTGCTCAAATTCATCCAGTGGAAGATCACGGAATGGGCCTCCCGATGCAGTCAAGATCAGCCTTGCGATCCGTTCTGGTGGTTCATTATGTAGTGCCTGGAAAATCGCGTTGTGTTCACTGTCGGTAGGCAGCAACTTTGCGCCTGTTTTTTTGGCGGTCTGCACGAAGAGTTCTCCAGCCATCACCAAAGGTTCTTTATTCGCAACAGCGACTATTTTTCCTGCCTCAACAGCAGAAAATGTAGGTTCCAAACCAGCTGCTCCAACTATTCCGGCCATTACCAAATCTACTTCCGGATCACGGGAGATCTGTTTCAGACCTTCCATGCCCCAGACAAATTCTGTTTCTGGAAAGCTATGTCCGCTGCGGAACGACTCCCGCAATTCCCGTGCTTGATCGCTGGTGTCCACACATACCAGACGCGGTTTAAACTCACTGATTTGTTCAGATAACTGTTCGATGGAGTTTCGACAGGACAACGCCTCAATCTGGAATTTTTGTGGAAACTGACGGACAATATCGAGAGTGTTTAAACCAATGGATCCTGTCGCGCCGAGAACCGTAACTTTTGTCAGCACGGAAGCCGGAGTTTCGGAACTATTGGATAAACTTGCAGAGGCTTTCATCCGAGTTGAAGTAAGTAGTAAAAAACTGGTGCAGCGAGCATATGACCGTCAATCCGGTCAAGGATACCTCCGTGTCCGGGCAGCAGCGTTCCGGAATCTTTAACGTCGCAGAGTCGTTTTATTTTTGATTCAACTAAATCACCTAGTTGTCCTACAACCGCCAACAGCATGGCCAGCAGTAATCCGTAAAGCCAGAACATTGACATAGTAAGCTCGCCAAAAACCGCACCTACAAGTCCTCCACCAACAACCCCGAAAAAGCTGCCTTCCCACGTTTTTTTCGGACTGATACTTGGCGCCAGCAGTGTTTTTCCAAAACGCTTTCCACCAAAATACGCGAAAATGTCACTGAAACTAATGACCAGTAAAAGGTAAAAAAGCAGTGCTGTACCTTCCGGAAGTCCTTTTATCAGGGTAATATGCAAAACGCTCCAGACTGCCCAAACCATTCCGAATAAACCAAAACCCAAAGCTGATAATTTAGTTAGCTCGCTTTTAGGTGTAAACAATAATTCATAAAATATCCAACCCACTACACTGATCATCAAGGCTGCATGAAGTCCTGTCTGCCCCGCTAATGCGCCTAAACCCATCAGCACTGCAGTTCCTGGCAACAGCCATTCTGGAAGTAATCCCGGAGTTTCATCACCCTCAGCTTTAGCAAGCATACTGGTGAGTTCCTGTGCTCCGATGAACGCAACCGCAAGTACCAAGATTCCAACGACAAAAGTAGGAGAAAAGAGCAGAAGGGCAATTCCTCCAGCCAGTGGGAATCCGGTTTTGACACGTGCGGACAAGTCCGATGGAGATGAAGCATCGCTCATACAAAATCTCAGTCAGAGGTTTCGGAAATTGTGGATTTTTTAGCATTACTAACAGGAAGCTCAACACCCTCATGGGATTTAGAATCTGCTCCGGAAGCAGTGGTGCCTCCCATCCTGCGTTTTCTCTGCTGATACTCAAACAGCGCTTCGTGTAAATTTTCTTTTTTAAAATCAGGCCATAAAACATCGGTAAAAAAATACTCCGCGTAGGCTGCCTGCCAAATTAAAAAGTTGGAAAGACGCAGTTCCCCGCTTGTACGGATAATTAAATCCGGATCCGGCACACCTGCCGTGTAGGTTTTTGCAGAAATTAAAGATTCATCAATATTTTCCGGTTGTAAATCTCCCTCTTTAACCTCTTGCGCCAGCATTCGGAACGCACGCACGAGCTCGTCCCGGCCTCCGTAGTTCAATGCTAAATTCAACAATAAACCGGTATTCCCGGCAGTCGAATCCAAAGCGTGGCTTAAGCGTTCCTGCAGAAAATCCGGAAGCCCGTCACGGTCACCAATCAGCTTAAAACGCACATTGTTTTTAAGCATAGTATCCAGTTCTTTTTTGAGGAATTCAAAAAACAGATTCATCAGTGCCGAAACTTCTTTTTTTGGACGTTGCCAGTTTTCGGTTGAAAATGCATACAAAGTCAGCACGGGCAATTTCAACTCAGCTGCGGCTTCAACGCAGGAACGTACGGATTTGACGGCATAGCGATGCCCCTGAAATCTTGGCATGTGGCGGTTTGTGGCCCAGCGTCCGTTGCCGTCCATGATTATAGCGACATGCTCAGGCAGGGTTGCTTTGTCAATTTTGTCTAAAAAACTCATTGCGGATAGTGAAATGTGCTCTCTAAGGAAAATTAGCTCTTGTTTCAGATTAGGCTAGTAGTGGAGTCAAGGCAAGATTATTGTAGAAATGACTGCTCAGGATTTGCGTAGGATATCAAGCGTGACTGAGCCGTAGCGTCGGTGTTTCACCAGCTCCATGATATCCGGAAACTTAATTTCTCTGGAATCAGGTGATTCAACTACTATCATTGATCCTGTCCTGATTGCAGGAAGTAATGCCAGTTCATCCAGCATAAGATCATATTCTTTCCCGGAAAATGGTGGATCAAGAAAAGCAAGGCAAGGTTTTTCAGGATCAGCAAAACGGGAAATCCAGCGCACTGCATGGTCCTGCACGAGTTTAAATCGACCTTGCTCTGGTGACATCAATTCAACGTTTTGTTGGAGGATTTTCAGATGCCTGCGAGATGCTTCAACAAAGATCGCGTGCTTTGCTCCACGGCTCAATGCTTCTAAACCCAAGGCTCCACTGCCTGCGTAAAGATCCAGTACGGTCAACTCGTTCCAGCTTAACAGCGAAGAAAGCAGGTTAAAAAGAGCTTCCCGAACCCGGTCCGAAGTTGGTCGTACATCATTTCCCGCTGGGACTTTTAGTTTTCTGCCGCGGTACTCTCCGCCGATAATGCGAATCATTTTGATTTATCCGGTCTTGCTTCTGTTTGCGACTACATCAACGATTGTGATAAACTCATCACTTCATACTTCTCAACTAAAAAATTAACAATGACAAGAGCTATATTAGTGCATTTGGGACTGGGCAGCAACTTGGGAAATCGCCTAGATTTTCTGAATCAGGCCTGCCGTGAATTATCTGCAGTTACTTTTCGCGATTATCGCGCCTCCGCAATCTATGAAAGTGAACCGCTTTTGAAGATGAAACAGCCTAAGTATTACAATCAGGTGGTTTGTGGTTTGACTGACCTTTCTCCTGTTGAACTAGTCGTAAAGTGTCAGCAAATTGAAAGCATGTTGGGGCGTGTCCGTAAAGAACGCTGGGGTTCCAGAAATATTGACCTTGATATTCTGAGTTACGGTAATGAAATTGTTGATAGCGAAAAATTGAAAATACCACATCCTGAAATGGAAAAACGCAGCTTTGTTTTGCTGCCGCTGCTTGAACTCAGTCCGGATTGGGTGCATCCAGAAAGCGGGATTAGTATAAGGATGCTGTGGGAAAATTGGTTGAAAACAAATGACGAGGAACTTCCTCAAGCTCTAAAACCAAAAAATCAATCGAGCTGATCGTAGGCACGTATGGTGAGAAATTCTTCAAATACTTCCTCACTGACCAGTGAAATAAACAAGTCCGTCGCCTGCTTCATCTTCTCTTCATTGTAGGACTCGCCAAAAGTATCCCGGATTTTAGCCAGTTCTTCCGGAATCATATATTGTACCATTTCATTGGTTATTTTGCGTCCGTCATTCAGTTTACCCTGTGGGTGACGGCACCATTGCCAAATCTGTGATCTCGAAATTTCCGCAGTTGCTGCGTCTTCCATCAAATTAAAAATCGCCACTGCTCCTGTTCCACCCAACCACGCAGCTATGTATTGAATGCCGACGCTGATGTTGTTGCGTAAACCGGATTCTGTAATTGTTCCTCCGGGAATTTGAAATTCCAGCAGCATTTCCGCTGAAATATGAACATCTTCACGCATTCGATGTTTTTGGTTTACGCGTTCTTCTTCAAAGGCTTTGCTGAAAACTTCTGTACATACCGGAACTAGATCAGGATGCGCGACCCATGATCCGTCAAAACCATCCTGGGCTTCACGTTCTTTGTCTTGACGAACTTTCTCCAGTGCCATTCGGTTGACTTCAGCATCACGTCGACTGGGAATGAACGCAGCCATTCCCCCAATCGCATGTGCACCGCGTTTGTGGCAAGTCTGCACCAGCAGTTCAGTATAAGCACGCATCAGCGGAACAGTCATCGTAACCTGAGCCCGATCAGGCCAGATAAACTCAGGCACATGCCGAAATTTCTTGATCACACTGAACATATAATCCCATCGTCCGGCGTTAATTCCCGCCATGTGTCCGCGTAACTCATAGAGGATTTCTTCAATTTCAAAAGACGCTAAAATAGTTTCCAGCAGAACAGTGGCTTTGATAGTCCCGTAAGTAACGCCCAGTTCCTGTTCTGCAAAGGCGAAGACCTCATCCCATAAACGGGCCTCCAAATGATTTTCTAGTTTTGGCAAATAAAAATACGGACCAGTACCTTTTTCCAATGTCCGTTTGATATTATGGAATAAATAGAGTCCTGCATCCACCAGTGAACCGGAGGCAACTTCACCATCAATCAGGATATGTTTTTCTTCCAAATGCCAGCCGCGAGGACGTACAATTAGTGTTGCCAATTCTCCGTCATTGAGATGATATTCTTTGCCTTCCGGACTGGAAAATTCCAGCGTTCGTTCATAGGCTGCACACAAGTTGGCCTGTCCCTGGATCTGATTGTACCAGTTCGGCGTAATCGAGTCCTCTAAATCCGCCATGAATATTTTTGCTCCTGAATTGAGAGCGTTAATCATCATCTTTGCTTCAGCCGGTCCTGTAATTTCACATCGCCGGTCCTGCAGATCTTCCGGAATTGGATCCACTTGCCAGTTGCCTTTACGGACTGACTCAGTTTCTCTTAAAAATGTAGGATTTATTCCGCTAAGAATTTTTTGATGAGTTTCTGTACGGCGTACCAACAGGGACTTGCGAGTGCCGTTGAACATATGGTGTAACTTGGCCAAAAATTCTTGAGCGTCTTCTGTCATGATTTTGTCAAAACCCGGATGCATTTTTCCGGAAATAGTGATGGATTTCATAAAGTTGTTAATTAATTATACATTTTCAAATGGTTAAAAGTAATTTAAAATAATAAAAGGCCCAATAGAATAATTTGGTACTTTGGCGAACCTTTGGGGAGAGGTTAGGGAAGAATATCTAAATAATTGACCTTTGTTACTTTAACATTAATCTGCTGGTTATAAGACAGAAAAATGCGGAAATGCGGAAAATAATTTAATCAGTAAAAATTTAGTAATAACAAAATATTACCGGATTTAAGTTAAGTATTGGTTCAAATGTCTAATTCAAGCGTATCAAGTTCAATCACCAAGCAAGGTGTCTGGATGTCAGTCTCGTTCATATCTGGCAGTGCTGGAACATCAGATCCGACTTCCAGCCCTTTATAAGTTGCTGTATTCATTTTATCCTCCTGTTTAAGAATTCATCCAGGGCAATTTGTCCAAATCAACATTGCCTCCGGTAATGATCACACCTACGCGTTTTCCAGCAAAGGTGTTTTTGTTATTTAGAATTGTCGCCAAGGGTACTGCACTTGACGGTTCAACGACGATTTTCATTCTTTGCCAAATAAGCTTCATTGTATCAATAATTTCCTGCTCGGTTGCGATCAGAATGTCTTCAACATGGTTTGAAACAAAATGCCATGTCAAATCTTTCAGCGGTACTTTCAGACCGTCCGCCACCGTCTTTGGATCGTCATATGCGATAATGTGTCCGGCTTTAAAGGATTGGTATGCGTCATCGGCATTTTTCGGTTCAGCGG
>Ga0115002_10006926_pt1 | contig 12898 bp, 13 predicted proteins | sample ArcticOcean_MG_C_8_FD_89576 | JGI IMG/M metagenome (GOLD analysis project Ga0115002, IMG submission 89576) | Marine microbial communities from western Arctic Ocean - ArcticOcean_MG_CB11_86 | ecosystem: Environmental > Aquatic > Marine > Oceanic | place: Arctic Ocean: Canada Basin | collected...
GATTCTTCCACAACAGGCCGAATATACGGGTGCAATGACATTTATCTCGACATGAGAAGTTATGTTTGCAAATAGGAGTGGGTCCATATATGGCTTGAGCGAAAGCGCAAGGTAACACCGCGTTTCCCCTCTGGCCCGAGGTCTCGCGACAAAGTGGCTTTTACGACACGAACTAACTGGTTAAGATTTGCTCGCTTAGCGCTCTGTCGACCTGATCGAGCAATTCGTCAACGTTAAACGGTTTCTTGATGAAATGGGCGTTAGGGTCGTTGCTGATATTGCTGATCACCTGTTCCTGATGATAGCCGCTGATAAGAATCACCGGTGTTGTCAGGCCTTGTGCCCGGATTTGTCGATAGACTTCCGTCCCGGACATCTTGGGCATGGTGCAGTCCAGTAGAAACAAGACATAGTTCGGACCATCCTGAGTCACCATCTTCATAGCCTCTTTGCCATCTTCAGTTGAAGTCAGCTCAAAATGATCGCTCTCCAGAATCGACTGAATGAGGCTACGAATTCGAGGGTCATCATCAGCGAGCAATATCTCACCTTTGTTCTGGCTCGATGATCTGAACTGTGATCCCTGTTTAGGCACCACCTCGGAATAAGATAACGCCGGGAAATAAACCGTAAACTCAGACCCTTCACCCAGGTTCGACTGGACATGAATGAACCCACCGTGTTGTCGGACGATCCCTGAGATGGAAGACAACCCGAGCCCTTTGCTAACGCCTTTCTCTGAATAGAAGGGATCGAATATCTTGCTCACCTGCTCGGTATCCATCCCTGACCCAGAATCTTTAACGGAAAGATAAAGATACGCACCAACTTCGGCTTCGCTGGCAAAAAAGCTCTGTCTCAATCTACCCCCATCGACCTCAGTCAGGCCGGTTGTGATCTGTATGGTGCCAGCTTCCTGATCAAGGGCATCGACAGCATTGGCAACCAGGTTCATCAATACCTGCCCAAGTTGCACCTGGTCTCCCTTCAGCCGTGGTAAGTCTCTGGTTACTTTCTGTACCAGACGAATTTTTCGGGGAACAATTGAGTTGATCAGACTCGACATATTGTCAACTACCTTGGCAATGTCCACCGACTCAAACTCTATCGCACCCTTGCCCGCATAGATCAACATCTGCGATGTCAGATCTACGGCTTGCCTGGCCCCCGACATGACCATATACAAATCTTTTCTCACGTCGCTGCTCGCCGGAAGTTTCTTCATCGCGAGGCTTGCGTAACCCAATATGCTAGTCAACATGTTATTGAAGTCGTGGGCAATACCGCCGGCCTTTACACCCAAACTTTCCAACTTCTGGGCCTGTGTGAACTGTAACTCGAGGCGCTTATTTTCCTGCCGAAAATTAGCCAACATGGTGTTCTTGTCCTGTAAACTGTTCATCATCTGATCAGAGGAAATCATCAACTGCAGTACACCGATGACAATCACCAGCAGACAACTGAAGAGGTAGCTAAGACTAAACAATCCTACATCTGAAGCGATATAGGGCATAGCCAGCTTCAATATCACATGTAGCGCCAACACCCCGGACAAAAGATATATAGGTAACGAACTATCCTTGCTCGATATCAGATAGTAAATTCCAGTACATATCAGGGCGACTGGACCTACTTCACCAAGCACCCAGTGCAGCGTAATATCATCACCAACGGTCCGAGAGTAAATGGCGTTGACCAGAAAAAAAAGCGTACAGGCCGTCATAAGCTTGAAAGGTATCGCCCGACCCATCATGTGTGCCAGGCTGACAATAATCAAAATCGCATAGGCGAATTTCGCGACACTACCGACAAGAATCAATGGTGTTAGTGCTTGATTAGCTGCCCAACTGAAAAAGGCAACCTGTGCTACCGCCTCTGCCGCCATCGCCATCGTGCCGAATCTCAGGAACTGGAAGCTCAGCTTTTTGAAGTAATAGCTCAGACTGACCAGGATAATTAAGTCTAGAAATAGAATAATACTTACGGTGTATAGTAAGTCCTCTGGACTCATCAGCGGTTGCCGGTTAGATTCATAAGCCAAGTTTCCATATCAGCTTCACAAAAAGCAATTCACCTTTCATAGGACTTTCTTAATGGATGAACTCCTGGACTCAACACTTCAGACCATTAGTGAAGCAATAAGATCTAAACGGGTGAAGTCTGCTGATGTCGTCAGGGGGTTTCTGGATCGTGTTGAAAAGGTAAACTCTCAGTTAAACGCCTTGGTTTACTCCACTGCCGAGCAGGCAATGAAACTGGCAGACCGCGCAGATAAGGCGCTTCAAAACCAGGAAGCAATCGGAAAGTTGCATGGCATCCCCATCACCATCAAAGATTCCCTGGATACAAAAGATGCCATAACAACCTGGGGGACCCTGGGCCGTAAAGACTTTCGACCCGGTAGGGATGCAACTGTAGTGGCCAGATTGCGCGATCAGGGCGCGATCCTTATGGGAAAAACCAACACGCCAGAGTTCACCCTTTCGTTTCAAACCAGTAATCTGGTCTACGGTGCCACAAATAATCCCTTCGATCTGTCCAGAACGCCAGGAGGTAGTAGTGGTGGTGCCGCTGCGTTAATTGCTGCGGGTGCCACACCTTTTGATATCGGCACCGACACGGGCGGCAGCATTCGGCTACCCAGCCACTTTTGTGGCATTACGGGGATCAAACCCACTACCGGCAGGGTTCCCTGTACCGGTAATGCACTACCGAGTTACGGCCTTCTCGCCCCTTTATCGCAACCCGGACCGATGGCCAGATATGTCGATGATCTGTCCTTCGTTCTGGGCATTATTGCAGGACCAGACTACCAGGACCCGCACTGTATTCCTGGATCACAGTCTACCTGCAGTGATATTCAGAATTTGCGAGTCGCTTTTCATACGGACAATGGTATATGCACACCTGATAAAGCCATTATCAACACCATTGGCAGCATCGTTGAGCTACTATCCTCTGAGACTGGTCCCGCCACAGAGGCACGACCCACAGGCCTTGAAATGGCTGGTTTTGTTTTTTCCAGGGTATTCAGTGCTGACAACGGTGAAATGGTCCAGGCGCTCCTTGAAGATTGCCGTACAGAAACGCCTTCACCGCGGCTACAGCAATCACTGGAAAGTCCGTCCCAACCACTATCACCTCAGGAATTTGCCCAGGTCATCAATCTCTGGGATAACTATCGCGGTACTATGCTGGGATTTTTTGACGATTTCGATATTCTGATCTCCCCTGTCAACGCCCACACAGCGCTCAAACAGGATGAAATGGAGGATTTAGCCGCTTACACCTATACCAGCGCCTATAACCTGACGGGTTGGCCCGGTGTGGTGATACGCGCTGGCCAGGACCAGTCGGGACTCCCCATCGGGGTCCAGATACTGGCAGCCCCGTTTCGTGAGGACAGATGTCTTGCGGTCGCCAAATGGCTGGAAGAAAAACTGCCTGATTTCAAGCCCCCAGCGACGACTTCGGCTTAGCTAAACTGCATAGCCAAACGTAAGGCTTATGTAGGGATTGCTGTAATCACATAGACAGAACCAGCCCGCTACCAGTAAGCTACACAGCCGTTCTTGGACGAATAATAATGGGTGTTGAGGAATCACGATGACAAACACTATGACAAACGCAATGACAAACACTATGACAAAAAAGTGTCTACCGCTACTGATTGGCAGTCTGCTCGCGACGCAGGTTCAGGCTGCCACATTGCAAGAGATCTTTGAACTTGCCGTAAATAACGATCCCGAACTCGCTGCTGCAGAAGCAACATTTAAGTCTAATAGTGAAATCCTGGTTACGGGTCGTGCCGGTCTGCTACCACGCATAAACTTAAGCGGGGGTTCATCCATCGGCAATCGCTGGATACTCGGCACACCTCTGCCCTCAGAACCGTCTGGTTCACATAACTGGAATGCCTCTCTACAACAACCACTTTTTCAGCTGAATAGCTGGTATCGTTTTAAGAAATCGCGGATCCAGCACGCCCAGTTCGAAGCGACTTTTGCCGATGCCCAGCAAACACTGATCGTCCGGGTCGCCGAAAGTTATCTGGCTGTACTCGAAGCACAGGCCGCGCTTACTTCAGCACAAGCACAACGGGATGCCGTGCAACGTCAACTGGAACAGGTGCAACAGCGCTTTGATGTCGGCCTGGTTGCGATTACTGATGTGCTTGAAGCAAAGGCCGCCTTTGATGACGCCATCGTCACTGTCATCGAACAGGAAGGAACGCAAAGCACCAGTTTCGAGTCACTGCTTAGGATTACCGGCCAACCTATCAACGAAGTGTCAGGCTTCGTCCCTGAGATGCCGATTGAATATCCAAAACCCAACAACGTCGACGCATGGGTAGAAAAGGCATTGGCGCAAAACTACTCTCTGGTTGCGGGACGTGAAGGACTAAAAGCTTCTGCAAAAGATATCAAAATCGCCAGAGCCGATCACTATCCTACGGTTACTGCTTCCGCGGGTTGGAACCACAATGTGAGTAAAGGACGAAGTTTTCTGGGTTCCAAGACGAACAATCGCACCTACAGTGTCAACATCAACATTCCCATTTACCAGGGTGGTATTGTTCGTTCCGGTGCGAAACAAGCCGCCTATACCCACGATGCCGCACAAAGTAACTACGACTTCCAGCAAAGAACCATCGTTGAGAATACCCGCAATCTGTTTACCACGATCAATACCGATGTGGCGCGGGTCCGTGCCCGGCAGCGCAGTATAGAATCGAGCCAAAGCGCACTTGATGCGACAAGAACGGGTTATGAAGTCGGCACCAGAAACATCGTTGAAGTGCTACAGGCACAGCAGCAGCTCTATCAAGCCCAGTTCCAGTACGCCAGCGCCAGATACCAATACATAAGGGACAACCTGCGTCTGAAACAGATGGTGGGCAGCCTATCACCGGACGATATATCCGCCGTTACCCAATACATAGAACCATCCAGTGTCGTCCGAAGAGTGGTACCAAATACCCGCTAAAAGGCTTGAACTGATTGCGTTGCTCACGCTCTAATCAATAAACAAGTCTTTAATTTTTTAGACGGATTAAACTATGTGGAAATGGGCATTTGCTATTCTCTTGGGTATTTTTGTCGGCACACTGTTGCTGGTAACCAACCGTGATACTGACACTGCCACCTCGCCTGTAATTACCGAAATCCCAAGTGATATCCCTGCTCTTGGTCTCACCCACGATGAGATCAACAACATGGAGATCTTTAGCAGTGTCAGCCCTTCAGTGGTGCACGTTACTAATCAGCAGGTCGTTCGTCGCAGATTCTCCAGGAATGTCATGGAGATTCCGCGCGGTTCCGGCACTGGTTTCGTTTGGGATGACTCCGGGCTAATCGTGACCAATTACCACGTCATCCATGGTGCCAATAAGGTCATCATCACCCTACAGTCCGGCGAAACCTACGATGCCGAACTAGTAGGCCATGCGCCCGGGAAAGATATCGCGTTACTCAGGATCGATGCACCTGACCTGAAGCCAATCACCCTGGGAGATTCATCAGGTCTGGTGGTAGGCAGAAAGGTACTGGCCATAGGGAATCCTTTCGAGCTCGATACCACACTAACAGTAGGCGTGGTCAGTGCTCTTGGTAGAGAAATCAAGTCGCTGGACAATCGCACCATAAAAAATGTAATACAAACCGACGCTGCGATCAATCCGGGGAACTCTGGCGGACCATTGCTCGATTCCTATGGTCAACTGGTCGGTGTTAACACCTCGATCATCAGCCCAAGTGGCGGAAGCGCCGGTATAGGCTTTGCAATCCCCATAAACACAGTCAAAAAAATCGTCCCACAATTGCTTCAGCACGGACGTCTTTTCCGACCCATTCTCGGTATTGAGGTTCTCTCGGATAACATCGCCCAGCAGAGATTTCGCGTCAAAGGTGTCGCCATTTTTAAAGTCCAGGAAGGGCTACCCGCTAAAAATGCTGGTATGGTGGGCATTAGAGAAGATTACCGACGAAACCTTCATCTTGGGGACGTCATCATTGCGGTCGATGATGAGCCTGTGATTAACGAGGACACGCTATTATCTCTTCTGGAACAACATAAGCCGGGTGATATCGTCAAAGTAACGACATTACGCGACGATGAAATAATGCACTATGAAATCACCCTGGCCGAACCCGTACAGTAACGATACCCGATGAGATTCCTATTGCTCTCCGCTATTTGTACCCTACTCTCAGCCTGTACAACCGAGGTAATAAAGCCGGAGAGAGCATCAAGCCCTGTATTGAGTGAGCGCCTTCGTGGCTCTCCGCCTGTTGGCTGGCATCAGGTCTATCAATTCAACAACATCAGTCATCGCCTCGTCGACTTTGTCCCCGGTGGGGAGAACAACATTGATTGGACAGCAAAGATATCTTTCGAATCGTTTTCGGACCTCGTCGATATCAACCCGGAAGAAATGTTGATCGACGTCATCAGCAATGATTCTCAAAGGTGCAATTTTGTCCAGCATGCCAACCTCTTTTCAGGGCTCGAAAACAACTATCCAACTTCCGTTCGGCTTTATTTGTGTGGCAAGAGTAGCATTACCGAAAAAGGTGAAATCAAAATCGTCAAAGCCATACAGGGCAAACATTATTTCTACGTTATCCGCATCGTCAGTAGGATCGCTCCCTTTGAAGAAAATATGTCAAACTTTTCGAAAGACGTTATCGCCACCTGGTCAACCTACCTGCGAGGTATAACGCTTTGTGACGATGGGCAAAGCCTGCACCCCTGTACCTAGGGAACCTCTGATTAAGTGCATTTTTTTTGTGAGGGCAAGGCGAACCCGCACGCAGAAAATCGCGAATACGCTTTAAATTCGCGAGGTTTCGAGTACGGGTTCAACGCGGCCATCGCAGAAAAAGTGATGCGGCACACCGACCTTAATCAGACGTTCCCTAAGGTCAATATCTCACCCAATTTGTAGCAAGCTGCTGTTTCGGATAGACATTCACCCCATTAATCTACTCAGTTTGAGTAATCAATGTTCCAACTCCTCCCTGGCAGATGCCTGCTATGCGACGTCATAACAAACAGGCAAAGGGACCTTTGTATCCCCTGTGAGCAGAACCTGCCCTGGCTACGATCCAGCTGCAGGTTGTGTGCGGTACCCGTCCATGATCATGTCAGCGTATGTGGACGATGCCATACAGAGCCGCCACCGTTTGTGAGTAGCCATGCTGGATTTACCTATACCTGGCCAATAGATCAACTGATACATAATTTCAAAGATCACGCTGATCTACCCGCAGGACGGGTGCTATCGGAGCTTCTTGTACAATCTCTTGGCAACTCACTGTCCAACGACAAGCCGGATGTGATCGTCCCAGTACCCCTTCATAAGCGCAAAGAACGTGAGCGTGGATTCAATCAGTCATTTGAGGTTGCGACTCGACTCGCCAAACTATGGCGCATCCCTATTGATAGCAAATGCAAAAGGTCAAAACCTACTTCCGACCAGAAGCTTTTACCAATCAGCCAGCGCTTGCTGAACGTTAGGGATGCGTTTTGCACTACGGGCACTTACCAGGGCAAACACCTCGTAATCGTCGACGATGTGATTACCACAACAGCAACGGTACGGTCACTATCAAGAGTTCTGCTAAGCGCCGGGGCGGAATCTGTAAAAACTGTCTGTCTCGCAAGAACACCCGCTGCGCACTAAGGCTGTGGTAAAGTCTCTCCACTCAAATTGCTGTGATTCGAAAATTATGGAGTGGGAACTCATTGACCTTGACGCGGACTTTATTTCAGGCGTCACTCCTCCAAACAAAACTGAATTGTCCTTTCACATCGTGGTTTCCGAAGATGAGATCCTGACCATAGATGGTGTTCATCCCTGGCGGCCACTGACCCAGGATGAATGGCGATGGCTCGGTCTTGAGTCACTCGCTGATCACTACCTCGGTAAAGTCAACGACATACCCATCTATAGTCATGAAGTTAATCCGGATAGTGACAATCCCGAAGGCTACGAATTCGAAACACTCTGGTCGTTCCTAAACCAGGTTGAACAACCCGTATTCTATCTGGTCGGACGTGCCAAGCAGATTGTTGAGTGGCACCGTAACCACCATTTCTGCGGCCAGTGCGGTAACGTCACCGAAAGTTCCAATCTCGACAGGTCGCGAAAGTGTCCTTCCTGTAAGCAAATGTTTTACCCCAGACTGTCACCTTCAATCATTGTCCTGGTGAATCGCGGCGAAGAACTTCTGTTGGCGAAGAACGCACAAACTAGAGGTAACTTTTACAGCACGCTTGCTGGCTTTATTGAGCCGGGAGAGTCTATCGAAGAAGCGGTCCATCGCGAAGTCATGGAAGAGGTAGGCGTCAGCATCAAGAACCTCAAGTACTTCTCTAGCCAATCCTGGCCATTCCCAAACTCACTGATGCTCGGGTTTCATGCCGAATACGAAAGTGGGGAGTTTGTATTGCAAGAGGAAGAAATCGCCGATGCACAGTGGTTTCACTACACTGATCTACCCAATCGTCCGGCACGGGTTTCGATTTCAGGCTGGCTTATCGAGGACTTCATTCGCAGGACGTCTAGCGACACATGAGCCACCCCTTCGCCTTACTGACCCCCGACACCGTCATGGATGCAATCGAGACCCTTGGATTTCACTGCGACGCAAGAATCATCGAGCTAAACAGCTACGAAAACCGCGTCTATCAAGTGGGTCTTGACGATCATGAGCCTGTTATCGCCAAATTCTACAGGGAGAATAGATGGACCGATGAGCAGATTCTGGAAGAGCATGTGTACACCGAGGATCTTCTGGAGAACGAAATCACCGCTGTACCGCCAATGATAATCGAAAATAAAACGCTACATCGCCATAGCGATTTTCGTTTTTCCCTGTATGAACGGCGTGGTGGCCGGGCGCCAGAGCTGGACGACCCCAATAGTCTTGAGGTTCTTGGTCGCTATGTCGGTAGAATCCATCGCGTCGGTGCAACCACCCCTTTTATACATCGACCAACCCTCTCAATTGACGAATACGGATTCGCGTCCCAGGAATATTTGTTGGCGAACAATTTCATCCCCGATGACCTGATTCCAGCTTATGATTCAGTAGCAACGGGGTTACTAAAGGACTTGCAGCCAGTACTGGCCGAGCCCGCAACTAATATACGACTGCACGGCGATTGTCACATGGGTAACGTTCTCTGGCGAGACAACACGCCACACTTTGTCGATTTTGATGATGCTCGTAATGGCCCTGCGATCCAGGATCTGTGGATGATGTTATCCGGTGACACAGACTCCCAGAGCGAACAAATGCGTCACATCCTGACAGGTTATCTTGATTTCTCAGATTTCGAATTCAATCAATTACGCCTGATTGAACCATTGCGAACATTACGAATGATGTATCACGCGGCATGGATCGCTCGTCGATGGGATGACCCGGCTTTCCCACGCGCCTTTCCATTTTTTGATTCCGGTCGCTACTGGTCGGAACATATACTGGAACTCCGGGAACAGTGGTCAAAGCTCGTCGAACCACCCCTGCAGGTCTATATCTAGTGTACTGTTCCTATCCTAACAATCCCTTTGTCGCGGGCCCTCGGGGCCACCCCGGTGTACCCTACCCCCTTTTGTTGCGCACGGGATTGGCATACATGGCTAAGAGATGTGCGCGCGCATGTTCGGGACATGCCAGCAAGCGCTGCTCGAACGCTGCCCTTTCACCCGGTTCATCTGTTCCCTTCAGTTTCGACAGAGCCCAATGATTAATGGGAAATAGTTCCAGATTGTCTCGAATCTGACCATCGATCTCACTCGCCACGGCATCCGCTGACGGATAATCCGCTGTCAAAGGTTTCCCGAGTCGCAGTACAACCCGCCCCTTATAGCCACCGAGACCCCGTGCCAGGTTAGCCAAATCCTCTCCTTTCGGCTTTTGATAAACACCATCGGCTTCAATAGCGGCCAGTTCAATAGCCTTGGGTACATCGCAGGGATCATACTCATAGGAAATCGCCATGGGCACAATGTTGAGCATTCGAATCACGTCGGAAAAATTAGCCTTTCGATCCGCCAGGACGAACATCTTAATGATTGCCGGGTCGGTCAGGTCCATCCCGTCCTTTGCCCTACCTTCACTCTGCGCAATCCAGATGGATTGTCCCTCCGTGAGCGACTTGTGCATATACCGGGACGATTGCAACAGCGCAGCATATATTTTCTTGATACCTTCCGCGGAACGTTTAATGAAAAAGCTCTTGTTAAGCTTCATCAGGTCTGTCGCAAATCCGACCTGAACCAGATTGTCACCCACTGCTATGCGCACGGTATCGAATCCGGAAACATACAAAGCATAGTCCAGTAACATCGAGTCACCAGCGATATCCCGGTGATTGCTCACAAAAATATAGCCCTTGTCATGCGCCAGGTGTTCTAAACCGGAATACTCAAAACCGTCGGTGGTCTCCGTGACAATCTTCCTGGCAAAGTGGTAAACCATATCCTGAAATTCTTTAATCGAGGACACACCGCCAAAACGATTAGACAAATAACCCCTGACCAGGAGACACGCAAGAAAAGGAAACAGGCGATGCAAGCGTGGAAAACGCCAGCGTGCGATAAAATTTAGCAGACCGGAATCACGAATAAGAAGCCCTAGAACACCAGAGACTTCTTCATCGTAATAAGGCCGAATGTCGTCAAACTCCTGCAACGATTTTTAACTCCTTGATACTGATAACAATGCTATCAAACAACAGGAACAGACCGGCAATCATCATTAACGCTACCACCATTTTCCGTACCATGACATCGGAAAAAAATGACACGTAGCGCCCGGTCACTTCGGTGACCACGATGACTATCGGAAAAGCCAGGAGAGTTGTCAGTAGTACCTCCGTTGTGATCTGTCCGTCCAGCGAAATCATTATGGTACGGATTACTGTCGAGATTAGCAGCACCGAAAGCAGCGTCGCACGCGCAACACTCAACTCGATAGGTTGACGGTATAGAAAATATGCGAATGCAGACCCTCCCGCACTAAACAGGCCACCGAACACGCCTCCCAGCAGGCCAAAAGAAGCAGCCTGAGTCTGCGTCGACCGCTCCTGATAGTGCGGTGGCTTTCTGATCAACAATATACCTGCTGCAATAACCAGGGCTCCCAGCAACATGCGCAAAATATCGTAATGATTTTTGCTGAGGTAAGCCAGTAGAGCGACGCCTACCACCAACCCTGGTATAAGCCAGCAGCATAGCCATCTAAAATAGTCGATATCAACGTGTTTATAATTCTTACGCATAGCCACCGACGTATTAGCTAAAGAAATCAGGCTAATGATCGCTGCTGATAACGCAATTGCCTGCAAATCAAGCAACGTTGCGCCAACAATAATAACAACGCCCATCGCAAAGCCCGTCAGCGTCTGAATAAACGCGCCTAGTGCGACAAGCAAAAGAAACAATAGAGTGTTAAATTCCAGCAACTGAATTCTCAAATATGAAAGTTATCGAGGGATCTGTGAATGTGGAGTCAGAAACAATATGAACCCGAAGGCAGGACGCAATCGTGATACAGGTTCCATTATCATGAAGTGTTTTGCAAATGAATGGACCCATATCAGTCTCGATGATAGCGCAATGGATATTCACTGATGCTTTGGATTAAAACTGCTCATGTGTTGTTCGTTATGGCGTGGATGGCCGGTATCTTCTACCTACCACGTATCTTCGTGCACTATGTAGAGGGTAGTCAGGCCGGCGAAGATGTCCAAAGGCTCGTCGTCATGGCCAAAAAACTAGTCAAATTTTCGGCCATTATGGCTGTGCTGGCGTGCTTTTTTGGCATCTGGCTTTGGCTTGCCTTTGGGTTTTCCGGGCAATGGCTGATGGCAAAACTGGTTTTTGTGGTCTTACTGATCGCCTACCATATACAATGCTTCCGCTACACATGCGCCCTGGAGCAAGACGCTTTACACCATAAGTCTTTGTTTTTTAGACTATTTAATGAGGCCGCTCTACTCATTCTCATACCGATATTGATTCTAGTGATAGTGAAACCTTTCTAGCGGTGCTTGAGCCGCCGGTGAAGCGGGTGTGCAGCTCTTTGAAAAAACAGCGACAGCAAACCGCGTCTTTTTCGTATGATTTATTACACAACGACGGAGAAAACCCATGAGAGTAAAAATTATCGCTATTTCCATCATCACTGCTATCGCTGCACCCGCTATTGCCCAACGTGGTGGACCCATAGATCGACTGGATACAGACGATGATGGTTTTATCAGCAGAGCAGAGTTCGAAATGCCGAATCACGGCAGAGCCGAGCGAGCGGACGCAGATGGTGACGGCGCCATTACATTATCAGAGATAGCCGAACAACAGGACAAAGCAGAAGCACGCATGCAAGAAAGGGCTGCAGCTGCAAGAGAAAGAGCTACCGAACATTTTGCCAACATGGATGCTGATGGAGATGGCGCAGTGACACAGGAAGAGGCAGAAGATTTCGCTTTTTCAAAAGTCGATGAAGATGGCGACGGCTACCTCTCTCAGGAAGAAATGAGAAAACAGATGCGTAAACATCGAGGTGCAAAAAAGGGCAAAGGCCGAAGGGATCGACGCCCCGAGCGCGATTAGGCGTTATACGCATAATCGTGAGAGACTTTGTCCTGTGTGTCCATACTTAAGTCTTCCAGATGACCGAGGCAGAACTAGTCGAGCAGCTGAGTTCGGGAGATGAGGATGCTTATCGAATTCTGCTGGATAGACATCTTGCCCCTATCACGGCATACGTGACACGCATGATGGCGAGCAATGCTGACACGGAAGATATTGTACAGGAAACCTTCCTGCGCTTATGGACACACGGGACAAGGTACAATCCAGACACGGCAAAACTGACAACCTGGC
>Ga0115002_10006927_pt1 | contig 12897 bp, 10 predicted proteins | sample ArcticOcean_MG_C_8_FD_89576 | JGI IMG/M metagenome (GOLD analysis project Ga0115002, IMG submission 89576) | Marine microbial communities from western Arctic Ocean - ArcticOcean_MG_CB11_86 | ecosystem: Environmental > Aquatic > Marine > Oceanic | place: Arctic Ocean: Canada Basin | collected...
ACTGCTGACGCTGTTCGTGATTCCAGCCGTCTACGGACTCGTCGAAGGCTGGTGGTCACGGCGTTCCAATCAAACGTACTGACAGAAAAAACCCTTATCATGAATCGGGCAGGGTCCAAATATTCATAGGAGCCTCAAACAGAGCGATTTACAGAAACATCGATGTGGGCAGGTTTTTCCAAGATTTCTCGATTCTCGACGCATAATCCGGTTGTGAGCGGCGTCTTCCTACGTACAGACGGTTCGCCTCGGACGCATGAGAAGGATGAAACGATCTGGCGACTCGGAAGTGTCGCCTGTTGGGATCGACTGATTTCACGCGCCTGAGTCAGTTGAAAAGTGGAATTTCATCCGCACAGATGAGTTTTTGGACCCTACGCGTTGGGTAGCCCCCCCCCTCCTACTCGACACCCCAACAGCCCATTGCATAGCGTCACAGTCAGGGTATGATAGCGAATGACACCGACTATCAGCGTTCTCATGCCGGTCAAGAACACGGCACCCTTTCTTGAGGAATGCCTGGACTCGATTCTCGCTCAAACCGAGACGGATTGGGAACTACTGGCGATCGATGACCATTCGGGCGACGATAGCTCCGGGATCCTGGAGGCTTACGCTGCCGCTGACACCCGGATCAGGACGTACCCGAGTGATGGGACGGGCATCATTGAGGCTCTTCGAACCGCTCACAACCGGAGTACCGGGCATCTGATCACACGGATGGATTCGGATGATGTCATGGGCGCGGATAAACTGGCAGTCCTTAAGGGCAAGCTGTGTGGGGCCGGGCCAGGTCACGTTGCCGTCGGCCAAGTCGACTATTTTTCAGACTCAGAGTTGGGTGAAGGCTACAGTAACTACGCAGCATGGTTGAACGCACTCACTGTCGAGGGTCGCAATTTCGACGATTTGTATCGGGAGTGTGTTATCCCCTCGCCCTGTTGGATGCTCTATCGCGACGATCTCGAACGCTGTGGCGGGTTTCGCCCGGATCGCTACCCTGAGGATTACGACCTCTGTTTTCGGCTTTACGCCAACGGCCTCATCTGTATTCCCTGCAACGACGTCATCCATCGTTGGCGTGACTACCCGACGCGGACTTCACGAACGGACGCCCACTACGCGGACAACTCCTTCCTCGATATTAAGCTTCATTATTTTCTCGATGTCGACTACGAGGGTGCACGACCGTTGGTACTGTGGGGCGCGGGACGCAAGGGTAAACACATCGCCAAGCAGTTGAGTGCCGCATCGGTACGATTCGCCTGGCTCTGCAATAACCCCAGGAAAATAGGGCAGAAGATCCACGGGCAACTATTACAGAATGACGACGTGGCATTCACTTTCGCCCACCCCCAATTCATCGTCGCGGTGGCTGGTGACGAACAACAGGCACCGATCGTCGAACGCCTTGTCAACGCGCAGTGTTCACCCGGACAGGATTATTTCTTGTTCTGCTGATACCGCAAGCGGTAGACCTTTTTTCGGATCCTTCTGGGCCGGGAGTGGATTTTAACATGACATTTGCAAGCCTTCCCAATTGGACTGGGCGCTGCTATTGGTGGATTGTGAAAGTTGAGTCGTGACAGCCGATTTCCGATCAGATTGGTGGCCCTGATCGGAATAGTGATAAATGCAGTAATCATAATATGAGCGATCTATTTCGTGCTTCGAACTCTGGCAGGCACGCTTTCGCCTCCTGGCGCGCGGCGGCTTTCTGGTTACCGCAGCCGTGCGGGATGGTGAGGTAGAGTTTGTCGAACTCGAGTCACGCCTTGGTGAAACGTGCCGAATTCGTAATCCCTGGCAGCAGCCCTGTTTTCTCACCGAAGCGGACGGCGCAACGTGCGAGCTGGAGGGCAACGTCCTTCGCTTCGCTACCTGTCCGGGACAATCGTACCGGTTGCAGCCACAGCGCGATCATGAACCGGTCGATCGTCATATCGCACCCGTGCCGGTCGCGGGGCCGGTATCAATGTCGTTCACCCTGTCCAGTGGGGTCACCGTGGGCGGCAGTATCGGCCGGCGCCGGGATGAGCCGGACAAGGGGCTGCAGGCAGGCGAAGAGCAGAAAGCCGCCCACGAGTATGGCCGCTGGGGATAAGACCGCCCCCCCTACCCCAACGCCTGATCAGCGAATCCATCACGCCGGCGCGCCGCGAAAATACGGATTGAGTGTATCCTCGAAGAGGTCTACTACCTTGGCTACTGTTGTGCCGCCTGCACCGGATTGTATGTTCTCATGTTCGCATCCCAGTCCTTCTCGTGCTATCGTTCAAGGGTTCCGAAAGCAATCCCCTATCAGTCCGGTTGCGGACAAAAAAGGCTTTGATCCGGCACGAGAAGTCGAGGGGCCAGGGTGAAGTGCTTTGCCGTGGCGGGACAGGATAACATCTCGGTTTTGCAACGCCTCAAAATGCTGCGTCAGAGTGGGCTGGTGGAGGCGCGCCAGGAGGGGAAGGTCCTGATTTGCTCTCTGGCTCGCAGTGACCTATCGGAGGAACTGGTGCAGCAATCCAAAGTTATCGCGGGAGCGTAGACAGACGTGATGTTTCGCTTGATTGCAATAATCTCAACGCTTTTGATGTGTCTCGGCTGTGCCAGCAACAGACGTGCGCCGATGACGGTTCTCGGCAATTACGGGGCGGTTGCGCCAGTGCCTGCGGATGCAGCATCGTCGCGCCTGGCCAAGGCGGAATTGGGACTGGTCGACCTACTTGTCGTTGCTGCCGAGCATCCGCGTGTGCAGGCTGCTCACTATCAGCTGCGGGCTACCGCCAGCGACGCCCGCCAGCGCCTGCTGTATCCAAACCCGGCGATTGGCCTGGAAGCAGAGGACGTTCCAGCTTCCGGTCTGGAGTTAGATGAAGGTGGCGATCGCCTGTTCCTAACCCAACCGCTGGTAATCGGGGACCGCTTGCGGACGGCCAGGCAGCTGGGCCAGGCCGAGACCGCGGCCAGTGCTCAATCGGTCCAGGCGCTGCTGCATGATCTTCAGTCCCGCATCCGCAAGGTGTATGTTGAACTGGCATACCTGGCGTTGCGGGAGAAGCAGTTGGCAGCAGTGATGGAGGAAGTCGGGGCGGCACGCCGACTTTCTGAAGAGCGCGCTGAGGCGGGTGCGGTATCGCCTGCAGAAGCACAGCGAATCCAGGTTGAGCACGAGCTCTCGAGTCAGGAGCGGGAAAGTGTACTGCGGCGCCAAGCCTCGGTGCAAGGGCGCCTGGAAGCGCTCCTTGCACTGGACCGGTTTGCACTGGACCGGTTTCCACATGACCGCCTGAAACTGGTGCTGACTGAGCCGGAGCCTCCACCGACTTGGAGTAGTCTACGTACCGCACTTCTTGAGCATCACCCGCAACTGCAGCGACAACTGCAGGCGGTCTCGGTGGCCGAGGCACGGGAGGAACACGAGAAGGCCAAGCGTGTACCCGATTTGGATGTCGACGTTGCCTACGGTCGCAACCATGCAAATGACGAAAACTTTGCGGAGTTCGGAATTTCGTTACCGCTACCTGTGTTCGATCGGCGACAGGGGCATATCGAGGCGGCTCGCAATCGAGCCGCAGCGAGTCGCTCGTTGGTATCGGCGCTTGAGCGGGAGTTGCTTGCCGAGTTACAGTCTTCGTTGGCTCAGCTGGAGAACCGGCGTCAGGCGTTGCGACGCTACAACGAATACATTATCCCCGAAGGCAATGCCTCCTATGCCCAGGCAACACGCCGTTATCGCGCGGGCAAAGCCTCGTTACTCGATCTTCTTGACGCCCAACGCACACAGGCGCGGATCGAGCAGAACCGGTTGCTTGTTCTCTATGAATTGAATCTGGCATGGGCAAATATCGAGAATCTCACTGGTTCCCCCGTTATTCACCTGCAAATACAGTCCAATGGAGAAGAAACACCGTGAAGAACAACCTCATGCTTGCCATCATCATTGTCGTGGTCGGAGCCGGAGCGGGCTTCGCCTACCTAAAGTTCGGCAAAAGTACTCCGTCATCACCTGCGCCGGCAACTTCTGGTCCCGGTGCGGCCAATATTCACGTGCCTGGACACGAAACTACCGGAGAATGGTGTGCCGGGCACCAGATCGCGGAGGCGGATTGCCCGTGGTGCAAGCCGTCGCTGATCGAATCAAAGGGCTTCTGCAAGGGACACGACGTGGCCGAAGCTCTGTGCACGGTTTGCAGTCCGGCTTTGATTGCCGGCTTCAAAGCCGAAAGGGACTGGTGCGCCGGGCACAACATACCGGAATCACAATGCGCCGAATGCAAAGCGGGCAACCTCCCGCCGGACGAACGGGGTCCTAAATGATCCCCCAGCCCGTCAAAATCGGTCTTGCAGTCGTGTTGCTGGGTGTTGGCTTCGGCGCCATCGTTGCGGTGGATCGTCTGGGTTGGATCAACGGATCGACGTCGGGCAACGACACGCAGTCGGCCGCTGCGATACTCTGTCCTCATGGCATGCCTGACGCGAAGTGCCCCTTCTGCGACGAATCTCTGATCGACAGTATGGGTTTCTGTCATGGGCACAGTGTCCCTGAAGCACTGTGTACGTCGTGCTGGCCGGCGGTCAGGGTGGCCTTTAAGGCTGTCGGCGACTGGTGCATCGGGCATTCTCGCCCGGAATCCCAGTGCGAGTTGTGCAATCCCGGTACACTGTCCAAATTCGCTCCGGTGGACGCCATGGCTACGGAGACGCCGCAAGCGGCCACCGGATCGGTTCAGCCGCCGACGGAACCGTTATTGTCGGGTGACGAGACGCCACGGCATCTGCGCAACCCGAGTGTCACCTGCACCACACAGAAGCTTCGCGTAGAGTTCACCACGCCTGAGATCGCCAAGGCTGCCGGGATCGAGGTGGAAAAGGTGACGGAACAGCCGGTCAGCCAGAGTGTTTCAGCGCCGGCCGAGTTGCACTACGACTCGAATCGCCATGCCCGGTTGAAGCCGCGCACCGGTGGAATCGTTCACGAGGTTAAGGCGGCGCTGGGCGACACGGTGGCAGCGGGACAGGTTCTGGCCGTTCTCGAATCGGCGGAATTGAGTCAGCGCAAGGCCGAATACCTACGGCTCTATCGCGAAGCGCAGGCTACCGAAAAACTCGTGCGACAGCTCGAAGCATGGCATCGGCGAATGAATGATATGGAGGTCCGTCTGACTGGCAACAGTTACCTCGAAAGCCTGTCATTGGTGAAGCTCGCGGAAGAAAATTTCAATCGTGAAGAATCACTGATAGCGCGTGGGGCAACCTCGAAACGGGAGCTGATGGACGCTCAAAACGCAATGGTTCGGGCCAGGAATACGGTCTCTGAAAACGAGCGCAAGCTGAAGCTCTTCGGCATCGATTCTGAAACCTTGAAAACCCTTACGCCGGAGCAGATCGCCACGCTGGACGGCCAGGGCAGTACTTCCGAACAACCCGTACTTGAAGCGCAGCGGTCGGTGTCAGTTCTGGCTGCACAGCGTCGCGCTGCCCACGACCAGCTGCGCGTACTTGGCCTCGACCCGGCCGCTATCCAAAAGGTCGTCGACGAGGAGGACACGTCGGGGCTGTTGGCGGTTACGGCCCCCTTCGCCGGTGTCATCATTGATCGCCAGTGTACGCTGGGGGAAATGAAGACAGGTGACAACGTGCTGTTCGCCATCGCCGACATTTCTCTGATGTGGGCTATCCTTGATGTCAAGGAAGCGGACCTGCCCCGGATTCGCATGGGCCAGTCGGCGATCCTGGACTTGGCCGGACTGCGTGGCCAGCGCTTCGCCGGAATGGTCACCTGGCTGAGTACGCAGATCGACCGCCGGACAAGAACACTGAAAGTCCGAGTCACCGTGGACAACCCCGATGGCTTGTTGCGCGCCGGCATGTACGGCAGTGCCGAGGTCACTATTCGGGACCGTGCCAACTCCCTGATCCTGCCGCGGGAGGCGTTGCAGTGGGACGGGTGCTGCAACCTGGTCTTTGTTCGTCACTCCGATCTTCTGTATGAGCCGCGCAAGGTAAAACTCGGCTACGAGACCGATCGTTTCTACCTGGTCGACAGCGGCTTGCGCGCCGGTGAGGAAGTCGTCACCACAGGCAGTTTCCTGATGAAGACGGAGATCATGAAAGGCAACATCGGCGCCGGCTGTTGTGAAGTGGAGCCCGGCGTTGACTGAGGCTTTTGTCGCGCTGGAGGAGGGATAAATGATCAACAAAGTTATTACCTGGTCGCTGGAACACCGATTGGCGGTCATTGTGCTGGCGCTGATCCTGATGTCGAGCGGCATCTTCGCCGTTCGGAATCTGCCAATTGATGCGTTCCCGGATACTACGCCAGTACAGGTGCAGATCAACACCACTGCCCCGGCTCTGTCGCCGTTAGAGATTGAGCAGCAGATCACGTTTCCAGTTGAACAGGCCATCAGCGGCCTGCCAGGACTGGAGGTCGTTCGCTCGATTTCGAAGTTCGGGTTCTCCCAAGTGACGGTCGTCTTCGAAGATGGGACGGGCATCTACTTTGCCCGCCAGTTGATCATGGAACGCTTACAGACGGTGGAGCTGCCGCCTGGCATCGCCGCACCGAAAATGGGACCGATGGCGACCGGTCTCGGCGAGGTCTTCCATTACGTGCTCAGTAGCCAGACTATGAGCCTCGAGGAACTGACCACCTTACATGATTGGGTAATCAAGCCGCGGCTGAGTGCTGTGCCAGGCGTGGCAGAGGTCAACACCTGGGGCGGCGAGTTGCGTCAGTATCATGTGCTGATGGATGTCGCGGCACTGCTCAAGTACGACTTGACCATGGACGATCTCGTCTTTGCCCTGGAGAGCAACAATCTGACAGTGGGCGGTGGCAACATCGTACAGGCCGGTGAGCTGCACCTCGTCCGTGGCGTCAGCCTGACCACCACGAAGGCGGAAATCGGCAACATCGTCATTACAGCCCACGACGGCGTCCCTGTGCTGGTGCGAGATGTGGCGGAGATCACCATCGGTCACGAGATTCGCCGGGGTTCGGCCACCGCCAATGGCCAGGGAGAGGTCGTCCTCGGTCTGGGCTTCATGCTCATGGGAGAGAACAGCCATGAGGTCACACGGCGCCTGCAATCGCGCCTTGAGGCAATCCGGCCCACGCTGCCGGAAGCGGTCGAGATTAACATCGTCTACCAGCGCACGACGTTGGTGAATCAGGTCATCGACACCGTCAAGGAGAATCTATTCGAAGGTGCGATCCTGGTGGTCGCTGTACTCTTCATGTTCCTGGGCAACCTGAGGGCCGGCCTGATCGTTGCCTTGGCTATCCCGCTTTCGATGCTCTGTGCCTTCAACGGCATGCTGCGCTTCGGTGTCGTCGGCAGCCTGATGAGCCTGGGCGCCATCGACTTCGGACTAATTGTCGACAGCTCCGTCATTATGGTCGAGAACAGTGTGCGCCGGCTCGGCGACCGGGAAGACCAACGTTCCGTGCTGGACATCGTTCGTGACGCCTCGATCGAAGTGCGCCGCGCAACGATGTACGGTGAACTGATCATCATGATCGTCTATCTGCCTATCCTGACCCTGGAGGGCATCGAAGGTAAACTGTTCCGGCCCATGGCGCTGACGGTCATTTTCGCCTTGCTCGGTTCACTGGTTCTGTCATTGACGCTGATGCCGGTGCTGACCAGCATTTTCTTGCGCAAGAGTGTGAAAAAACGCCAGAACTGGCTGGTGCGCGGTGCGCAGTGGTGTTACCGGCCGCTCCTGCGCCTGGCGCTTCGCTGGCGGCTGGCGTTCGTTGGCGGGGCGATCATCCTGCTGACCGGCAGCATCGTATTAAGCCAACGGCTTGGCTCGGAGTTCGTGCCGAGGCTCTCGGAAATGGGCATTGTCATCAACACCGTCCGGCTGGCTGGCGTCTCCTTGGAGGAATCCACCCGCTACGGCTCCCATCTGGAGCGCTTCATCCTTGACAAGTTTCCCGATGAAGTCGAGGATGTCTGGGTGCGAACCGGCACCGCAGCGGTCGCAACCGATCCCATGGGCATTGAGCTGTCCGACGTTTTCATTACGCTCACCCCACGCGACCAATGGACACGCGCGCACAATCAAACTGAACTCACCGCGATAATGCGCCAGGATCTCGACGGTCTGCCGGGGATGCGCATGATCTTCACCCAGCCGATCGAAATGCGCGTCAACGAAATGGTTGCGGGCATTCGCTCTGATCTCGGCATCAAGCTCTTTGGCGATGATCTGGACGTCTTGCGGGAGAAAGCCGCAGAAGTTGAGGCCGTGCTGAACACTATCCCCGGTGCTGCCGATATTTATACGGAACAAGTCACCGGTCAACCGTCCCTGGAGATAACCGTCGATCAGCAGGCGATTGCGCGGCACGGGGTACCGGCTCGCCACGTGCTCGAAATTATCGAAGCGATCGGCGGCCGTAAAGTTGGGGAAGTGCGGGAGGATCAGCGGCGATTCGACCTCGTCGTGCGCTTGGCCGAACCCTACCAGCGGGACGCTGTTGCCATCGGCCGTATCCTGGTGCCGACCGAGAGCGGGGAACGCATTCCACTCGACCAACTGGCCGACATTCGGCATGTCGAAGGGCCCTCCACCATCACCCGCGAATGGCAGCGCCGACGCATCGTCATCCAATGCAACGTCAGCGAGCGCGACATCGGCGGCTTCGTGAAGGAGGTGCAACGACGTCTCGCCGTCGACGTGGCCTTGCCGAACGGCTATTACCTGGCGTATGGCGGCCAATTCGAAAACATCGAGCGTGCCCAGCAACGTCTGCTGATCGTCGTCCCCTTGGCCTTGTCGCTTATTCTCTTCTTGCTCTACACCTCTATGGGGACGGTGCGCGACTCCCTGATTGTTTTCACGGGGGCACCCTTTGCCGCCATGGGCGGTGTTCTGGCCCTATGGCTGCGGGACATGCCATTCACCATCTCCGCGGGCGTCGGGTTCGTGGCGGTTTCCGGCGTTGCCATGCTCAATGGCCTGGTCATGATGTCCACGATCAACCAGCTCCAGGAAAAGGGCATACCGCTGAACGACGCCATCGAGGAGAGCGCGCTCATGCGCTTGCGTCCCGTCCTTATGACTGCTCTTGTCGCCGGGCTCGGCTTTGTGCCGATGGCGCTCAACACGGGCGTCGGCGCGGAGGTGCAGCGGCCGCTCGCGACCGTCGTTATCGGCGGCGTCATTACCGACAACCTGTTGACGCTGCTGGTGCTCCCCGCCCTCTGCTCGCTCTTCGGGCGCAAGACTTCCCAAGTCGTCGACGCGAAGCGGGCCAGTGAGCTGAAGCTCGCAGGTGTTAGCGACGCGGCGCAGCATTGAACGTTCGGAAGTGTCAAACCTCTGTGACTTGGAGGTGTTGCCATTTTATCTGGCGCCAACGATTATGACAGGAAGTGGCGACCCGTTCAAGCCTCGGCGATCAGCGACTCCATCACGCCGGCGCACCGCGCAAATACGGATTGAGTGTATCATCGAATTTGCGGAAGGTGCCGTCGGCTGTTGGTACGATAGCCACCATGTTGGCAACGCGACGGGGGCGATCGGTCGTGTTGGGGTCGCTGCCGTGAACGAGAAGTCCATCGAAGACGATCAGTGTGCCGGCGGCCGCGGGCACGTCGATCAATTGCGATTCATCGACGTCGGCGCGGATGATGATGGACCCCGGAATCGGGTCGTGGCGAACCTCCTGCCGATGACTGCCGGGCAGTATCTTGAGACACCCGTTCTCCGGTGTGGCGTCATCGAGTGCGATCCAGCAGGTCACGATTTTCGGCTCGTCATAGCCGTAGTAGCCATTGTCCTGATGAAGCGCCAGTGCGCCGCCGTGCCGGGGAGGTTTGTAAAACAGCTGATCCTCCACCAGTCGAAATACCGGTCCCAGGACAGACTCGACAATATCGAGAATGACTGCATGCTGCAGCACGAGCTCTTTGTAACGCGCGTTCCGCGTGAACACCGGCGTGAACAACGTGTACGACTGATCCGGCTCGGTGCTGAGCCCGATGCTGCCGGCCTGTGCCTCCGCCGCGAACCGGTCTGCAATGTCGCGCAGCTCCGTCACGGCTGCGTCCGACATGACCCGACCGCAGTCGAGGTAGCCCAAGGAATGGTATCGGGCCAGCTGTTTCGAGTTCAGATGATGGTTCATGGCATTTCTCGCTCAAATGCGGCTATTCGCATCGATCGATAACGAGTTCTTGGTAAGTTACACGACTAAGGCCGATGCAACACCTGTCCCCCAATCCGCTGACATGAACGACACGACCGACAATTCCTGATCGAGCTGGCGCAGACAGCGATCGGGACAAGGGGTGGGAACGCCAGGGGTTTCCCGGCTAAGTTGGTATCGGGGACCTTCGATGTGGCCGCCGAGCTCCAGCATCGAGAGTTTCTCTACCTGCACTTCGGCGCAGTTGACGAAGACGCCTATGTCTATTTGAACGGAAAACTGGTGCACGAACACAGCTGTGACTCGACCGGCCTGCATCCCAGCGATCTCTGGACGATGCCCTTCGTTCTCGATGTCAGGCCGCACTTGAAATTCGGATAGAAGAATACGGTTTCGGTGCGCGTTTACAGTCGCGACGGGATGGGCGGAATCTACAAACCGGTTCATCTCATCGCCGCTGACCGGAAGCTGGATCTCTACGACACGACGGGACTGACTCTGTACACGCAACCGTAATGTTTTCGTGTCACGAGTATTGTGCGCGTTCGCAAGAGCAATCGAAACCCCGGTGCTCTCTCCAGGTTCCAAGCAAAAAAACACACCATATTTTAGTCCACAACAAGGCCTTTAATCAAGAGCTGTATTCAGTACATTAGAAGAGACCCTTGTGATCCTGGCCGCGAGGCGGGGGCTACAAAATGGAGCCAATCTGTATGGCCTTGGCGCAAGCGGTTACAGCTACGGACCAAACCAATCGCCAGATCATGTTTAAGTAACCTCGGGAAAACCATGCTGAATGCCAAACAAATACGCACGTTCCATCACGACGGCTTCCTCAACGCCGGACCGGTACTCTCCGATGCGGTGGTAGAGGAGCTCTCCGACCAGTTGAACCAGGTCCTAGCAAAAGGCCCCCTCGGGTTCGACGATGACGAACCGAAACCATTGTTGTTCCGCGACCTGGCCAAACTCGGTGGCGATACGCGTACGGACGATGCCAGCGCCGCGCCAGTCTGGCAGATTACCAATATCTGGGAGGCCGCGCCCGCCTTCAGACAATTGCTGAACCATCCGTTCATCGTCCAGGCGATCCGGCAGCTGACTGATTGCGACGACCTCCAGATCTGGCACGACCAGGTGCAGTACAAACCCGCCGGCACAGGCGGCGCGACCACCTGGCACCAGGACGCCCCGCTGTGGCCAAGTATCGAACCGATGACCGAGGTCTCCGCCTGGATCCCGTTCGATGATGCCGATGTCGACAACGGCTGCATGTGGATGGTGCCGGGCAGCCATCGCTGGGGCGATCAGATCGATTTTCTGGGGACCCAGTCCCACCTCCTGGAGCAGGAGAAATTTGATCAACTCGAAGGCTTCACCCCGCCGCCCGACGCGACGGTTCAAGACGTGCAACCGCGGCCATGCCCGGTTCAACGTGGGCAAGTCCACTTTCACCATGCCCTCACCTGGCACGGCTCCCCGAACAATCCCTCCACCCGGCCGCGCCGTGCCGTCGCCATTCATTACATGAGCAGCAACGCCACATTCACCGGCCGCGATCACCTGATGAAACAGTTTATCGAGGTTGGCATCGGAGAACCGATGCGCAATGCCGGCGACCGTTTCCCGGTGGTTTGTCGCGATGGTCAATCAACATGAAAGAGCCTGATTCAAGACGTCTACATGGGTGTTTCCAATTTCTGAAACGGACGGCACAACCGCCACCCGATCATTGATTCCGCAGGAAATAAATTAATTTTCCACGGCAAGCGCGACAACTGCATCTCCCCTATTCCCAGGCCGAAAAATGAATACCGAATATATGCCGCTGAGTGAGGTCCGCGATACACTGCGTGTCGAGTGGTATCGTTGTCCGGTTTCAATTCAACGACTGCGCGAACTGAATCAGCGCAGCGACCTGCAAGGTTGGCTACAGGCCGGCGGGCACCTCGTCCTGGTCGCCGCCGCCGGCGTCCTGGCCTATAACTTCTGGGCGCAGGGCATGTGGGTCGGGTTCGCCATAGCGCTGTATGTCCAGGGCATGATGGGCAGCTTCTTCAACGGAGTGGCGCCGCATGAACTGGGACATGGCACAGTGTTTCGCACGAAGTGGCTCAATAAATTCTTCCTGTATGTATTCAGCCTGTTCGGCTGGTGGGACCCTTTCGATTATGCCATGAGCCATACCTATCACCATCGCTACACACTGCACCCTGAAGGAGATCGCGAGGTGCTGCTGCCGATCGGGCCGGCTTCGGGCGTCAGTTTCATCCTGCAGATTCTTACGCTGAGACTCTTTTTGCCATCGACCCGCACGTACAGCCGGGGTGGGTTTATCTCCTCAATCATAGTCGCCGCCAAGTCTTCCTTCGGCAAGGCTGGCGGCACTGCACCACCAAGCCGCCAATGGCTGACTGCGCTGCACACCGACCAGCCCGCGGAGCATCGAAAATCGATGTGGTGGTCTCGCATTCAGTTGCTCTTTCATGGGGCAGTACTCGTCATAGCGATTGTATCCGGCCTATGGGTACTGCCGCTCATTATCACTGTGTTCCCATTCATCGGGAGCTTTTTGATTTATCTGGTCGGTCACCCCCAGCATTGTGGCTTGCGCAACAACGTGCCGGACTTCCGAAAGTGTACGCGCTCGATGAAACTGAACCCTGTCCTGGAATTCCTTTACTGGCAGATGAGCTGGCACACGGAGCACCATATGTACGCGGGGGTGCCCTGCTACA
>Ga0115002_10006934_pt1 | contig 12883 bp, 13 predicted proteins | sample ArcticOcean_MG_C_8_FD_89576 | JGI IMG/M metagenome (GOLD analysis project Ga0115002, IMG submission 89576) | Marine microbial communities from western Arctic Ocean - ArcticOcean_MG_CB11_86 | ecosystem: Environmental > Aquatic > Marine > Oceanic | place: Arctic Ocean: Canada Basin | collected...
ACGCGGCGCCTCTTGGAGCCGATTGGCTACGTGCCGCCGGCGGAGTACGAAGCGCAGTACTATGAGCAGGCTGCGGTGGCCTGACTCAACTAATTCGCTCTCCGACGATCCCGGTACGATTCAACGTGAGGTTTATGTCCTACAAAGTCCTAGAAGAATGATAGTAAGTGTGCAGGCCTGCCGAGCACCTGTCAATGGCACGAAATTGTAACTTCCCTGACGATTCTCGCGCGACCGTTCAATTCATGTCGTCTCCCCCAACATATCAATGCGACCCATACTGAGGGGTCATGAACGAAGCCTTTCAAACACCTTCGTCACCTGTCGGTCGGTCTCCTCGTAGGTGCCATCGGTCAAAATCACGTAATCGGCGAGGCTTACCTTTTGATCGATGGGCGATTGCGCGCTGATTCGCTGATGGGCTTGTGCATCTGACATGCCATCGCGCTCTGCCAACCGACGGCGTTGTGTATCCGGATCGCACGCAACAACGATAACGTCGTCGAAATCACGATCCCGCCCTACTTCGTACAAAAGCGGAATATCAGCGATCGCGTAGGGAACTTTTTCGGCCTCCAGCGCCGCGAACCACCAATCGGTGGCGCGTCGAACCTCGGGGTGCACGATCGCCTCCAGCGCTCGTCGCGCCTCCGGCTCGGCAAACACGATTTCTGCAAGGCGCTGGCGGTCGAGCGACCCATCGGCCTGGAGCACCTTCCGGCCAAAGCGCGCAACCACGGCGGCCAAACCGGCCGTGCCGGGAGCGACGGCGTCCCGCGCCAACGTGTCCGCATCAATCGTCGGAACACCAAGCGCTTCGAAACGCGCTCGCACGTAGCTCTTGCCGGTCGCAATGCCGCCGGTCAAGGCGATGCGTCGCACACGTGCCAGCTCCAGCTCCCGCATCCCGGTCATTGCTCCGCTGCGCTATGGATCCCCGGAGGCTGCGGCGCGCAGCGTGTTGGTCATGAGCATCGCGATAGTCAGCGGGCCGACGCCGCCGGGAACCGGAGTCAGCGCACCAGCCACATCAGCGACACTCGGATGCACATCACCCACGAGCATGGTGCCGCGCTCACGGAATCGCGTGAGTCGTGGATGTCCTGCCGGGAAGAGGGTGGCTGCGACAACCTCATCGGTTACGGTATTCATCCCAACATCGACAACCGTCGCACCGGGCTTGACGAAGTCTTTGGTCACCAACCCCGTCCTACCCACCGCCGCGACGACGATGTCTGACGCTCTGCACACGGCGGCCAGATCGGGGGTCTTGGAGTGACAAATAGTCACGGTGGCGTCACGCTGGAGCAGGAGCAGCGCCATAGGTTTGCCCACGATCTCGCTGCGACCGATGACGCACGCACGGCGCCCCGCGATGGGAATGTCCGCTCGCGTCAGCAGCTCAATGATCCCCAGCGGGGTACACGGCACAAACGTCGGACGGCCCTGGACCAGTCGACCGACATTGCCCGGCGTAAATCCATCCACATCTTTCTCGGGTGCAACGGCATCAAACACACGTGAGGCGGCGTCACGACCGAGAGCACCTGGCAATGGCGCCTGAACCAGGATGCCGTCATGCACCTCGCTGGCATTGAGCCGCGCGACCAGCTCAAGTACATCAGCAAGGCTCGCGCTCTCGGGCAGTCGCTCAAGGTCGGCGCGAACGCCGACCTCTCGGCCGGCCGTCAGCTTGTTGCGGACGTAGACCTCGGACGCCGGATTCTCTCCGACCAGCACGATCGCAAGCCCGGGCTGGCGACCGTGCTGACGGGTGAACGCCGCCACCTCCGGAGTGATCTCCTCTCGCAACCGTGCGGCGACTGCCCTGCCATCCAGCACGCGTGCCGTCATCGGCCCATGCTCTCCATACGCCTCATCATAGTGAGCGTACAACAGTCGCTCGCGCCCGGCGCGCTGAGCAGCCCGTGATGGAAGTTCGGCGACATTCGATCAGCGATGCATCCTCGGGGCCTGCGTTGCTCCTCCGTCGAATACAGGCGGTATTCTCGGTCGTCGCGCCTTGGGCGCGAGCGCGGATTCCGCCGACGTGCCACGACCGAGCACACTCCGCGCGAGGTGCCTCGCTCGTCTAGCGCGGATTTCGTAAGTGCCTGGCTCGTGAAATCCGCGTTAGGTGCAACGCTGGGCTTCCAGCACGGGCTGTTAGACGTTTGACTTTTCGCGCCAGTTCCCAGATTCTCCAATTGCTCGTCGCTTCTACAGTCAACACGCACCGGAGGGTTAGAGACAGATGTTCTCCCGCGTCAGTACCGCTACCCGCGCGGCACTGCTGCTGTGCGTTGTCGCAACCGCGAGCGCGGCCGCCACGTTCGCGCCGCGCGAAGGAGCGACCCCGCAGGGACCGATCGCCGATCGTCCCGCCGTTGTCGAGATTCCGTCACTCGTTCCCTCGGCGACCTCGCCATCAGACTCGTCGCTCGTCAGGTCCTCAGTCACAGGTCCCACACTGCTCCGTGGATCGGCGTCCGCCTATCTGGCCCAGCAGCAGCCGGGGGGCCCGGTGCCCGAGCCGCCTGGATTCATGGATGGAGCCGACCGACTGATGGGCGTCGTCAACGGCTGGATCGCCGCGGCGTTCTTTTTCGATGTGATTTTTTGGAACGACGCGCAGCGGTTGCCGTTCATCGTGGTCTGGCTGGTGGTCGGCGCGATCTTTCTGACGCTACGCATGGGCTTTATCAACATTCGCGCGTTCCGGCACGCCGTCCAGGTGACGCGCGGGCGTTACACCGACCCGAATGAGCCAGGCGACGTGTCGCACTTCGAGGCACTCAGCACTGCGCTCTCAGCCACCGTCGGGCTGGGAAACATCGCGGGGGTCGCTATCGCCATCACGATCGGCGGACCAGGGGCCACCTTCTGGATGATCGTCGCCGGCCTCATTGGCATGACGACCAAGTTCACCGAGTGCACGCTCGGTCAGATGTATCGCGAAGTGCGCCACGACGGTCACGTACTGGGCGGGCCGGTGCAATATTTGTCCAAAGGATTCGCCGAGCGTGGCATGCCCGGCACGGGCCGTTTTCTCGCCGTATTCTTCGCGCTGCTGTGCATCGGCGGGTCTCTCGGTGGCGGCAACGCCTTCCAGGTCAACCAATCCATGAACGCGATTCAGGAGACCGTTCCCTGGCTCGCGTCCGCGCCCTGGGCCTACGGCCTGGGCATGACTGCGCTCGTTGGTATTGTGATTGTTGGTGGTATCCGGCGGATCGCCCACGTGGCCGACAAGATCGTTCCGTTGATGGCGATGATCTATTTTGCCGCGGCGCTCGCGGTTATTCTGTCGAGCCTCGATCAGGTCCCCGCGGCGCTGGCCGCGATCTTCACCCAGGCCTTCTCGCCTGATGCGGTCTACGGGGGATTCGTGGGCACCTTGGTCACCGGGTTTCAGCGGGCCGCATTCTCCAATGAAGCCGGCGCCGGATCGGCCTCCATTGCCCACGCGGCGGCGAGGACCAAGTACCCGGTGCGAGAGGGCATCGTCGCGCTGCTCGAGCCCTTTATCGACACCGTCGTCATCTGCACCATGACGGCGCTTGTCATTAACATCTCCGGCGCGTACAACAACCCGGCCTACGCGGATCTGATCACCGGAGCCAGAGGGGCCGCGCTCACGTCCCGAGCGTTTAGTGAAACCTTCACCTGGTTCCCGTACGTGCTATCAGCATCGGTGTTCTTGTTCGCGTTCTCGACCATGATTTCCTGGTCGTACTATGGCGAACGGTGCTCCGTCTGGCTGTTCGGCGATGCGTCCTCGAAGTACTTCAAGGCGCTGTTCCTGCTGTTCGTGTTTCTGGGCTCGATCATCACGTCCACCAACGTGCTCGACTTTGGCGACCTGATGATCCTAGGCATGGCACTACCCAACCTTGTTGGTGTCTACCTGCTACACGGCAAGGTCCGAACGGCGCTCGGGACGTACTGGGCCAGCTACAAGGCGGGAGAACTTCAGGCGTTCTGGTAACAATCCGGGTTACGCGAGCGCGTCGATAAACGCTCGCACGCGGCGCGCGGGATCCGCGGATGACAGCAGGTCCGCAATAACGGCGACTGAGGAAGCGCCCGCCGCGATCACGGCGGGTGCTGTGTCGAGCGTTATGCCACCAATGGCCACCACGGGCAGTCCTCGTGATGAGCGAACCGCCTCCGCTACCTGTTCCAATCCTACGGGATCGTATCCGGTGGCCTTGGTTCGGGTCCCGAAGACCGGACCGATGGCGATGTACGTCACCGGCTCGGCAGCGGCGGCCTGGATTTGCGCCACCGTGTGCGTCGAGTAGCCGACGACGGCATCTGAGCCCAGGAGGAGGCGCGCGGCACTCGGGGTCAGATCATCCTGTCCGACGTGCACACCAGCCGCTCCGGACATCTCAGCCAAGTCAGCACGGTCATTCACGATAATGTCGGCACCGTGGGGCGTTGCCGCACCGACCAGCGCGTCACAGAGGGCGAGAAACGGCGCCGAGTCCAGGTGTTTGGCGCGAAGCTGGATCAGTCTTGCCCCGCCGTCGAGGAACGCCCGCGCCAGGTCGAGGCTGTCCCAGTTCGCCGCCGCTGCGGCGTCGACGTCAAGAATCGCGTGAAGGGACGGAGGCCTAGCGCGTAAGGAGTCCATGTGGCACCGCCGTCAACACCTCGCACCCTGTCCCGGTCACCACCACGTCGTCCTCGATGCGCACGCCTCCGAACCCCGGAACATAGGCGCCTGGCTCAACGGTAAATACCATTCCCGGCTCCAGTGCCACGGAAGAAACATCCGGGCGAGCGCGCGTAATGCGCGGCAGTTCGTGGACATCGAGCCCGAGGCCGTGGCCGGTTCCGTGACCGAACGCCTCTCCCAACCCACGTTTCTCAAGGAGACTGCGCGCGGCGGCATCCACAACGGTTGACTCCACTCCTGGACGGATGGCAGCGATGGCAGCCTGATGCGCGTCGTAGACGGCGTCGTACAACCGTTGGGCCTCTGAGGACGGCGAGCCAATCGTTACCATACGCGTGAGGTCGCAGCAATACCCGTCCAGGACGCCACCAAAATCCAGCACAACGAGGTCACCGTCGACAAGAACGCGGTCGCCAGGGTGATGGTGTGGCAACGCGGCATTCGGGCCGGACGCCACAATCGTGTCGAACGCCGATCGTTGGTATCCCGCGCGACGAATCGCGGAGTCGATCATGTCAGCAAGAGCCCGCTCGGTCTCGCCAGCCCGTATAGCGTCGAACACCAAAGCGGCCACAGACGTAAGGCGTGTCGCAGCCTCGCGCAGCGTCGCGATCTCGAACGGATCTTTGACCGCGCGTGCCTCTTCGATGACCGCCTCCGTCGTCGTGAACTTGACATCAAGCTGTCGCGTCTCAGCCATCTGCCGCCAGCGTTCGTACGTCGCAACTGGTACATGGGCAGCCTCGAATCCCACGATCGACGCGCCAATATCACGCAGACAATCAAGTAGCGCCTCGTCGTAGCTGGCGGACACGTCCTGCGCGACCAAGTCAGGACACGCCGACTGCGATCGTTGCAGGAGCTCCACCGCCTCCCGGTACCTGAAGTCCACCAGCAGGTGCACGCTGTCAGGCGTGATGACGAGCGTGCCAGATGAACCTGTGTGATTGCTGAGATAACGGATATTTGGCGCGTTGGACACGACGAGCGCATCGAGGTTCAGCGTGTCGAGACGCCGACGAAGGCGCGCCTGCCGAGCCGCCAGTAGCGTGGAGATCGGCAGGCGCGTGCGCTCAAGGGGGCTCTCGGCCGTCACGCCGAGAGTCTATCGCAGCTAGTTGACGACGGTAATGGACTGATTCGACGTTTGCCTTCGTCCGTCGCTGTCCTCGACGGTCAGAGTCACCGTGTATATCCCGGCAAAAGGAAATGTCTGGTTTATGATCGGCGACGTTGTCTCGACGAGAGTCGCAGTCCCAGGTATTCCGAAATGCCAGATGTAATTCGAAATCGTATTCCTTCCGCCGAATCCGCTATCGGAGCCTCTCGATTCCTCGGCATTGAACACGACGTCAAGACTGCCATCAGTGGGATTGCTAGAGGCAAACGTCGCCGTAACGCCGTTCACCACAGTGACGCTCTGATTCGAAGTACTTTGAATGCCCGCGCTGTCGGTCACGGTCAGTACCACTGCGTACGTCCCCAGAACGGTGTACGAATACGTCGCCGCGACACCCGTCGACCGGCACACCTTTCTTCAATTCGTCGGCGGCGTCGAATGCCAAGTCCAGATCCTTCTGCAGCGCCTCCGTGTAGGCGTTGCCACCCATCGGGATATCGCGCGTGAACACCGATTGGTCCCCTTGTAGAATGTTCACATTGATCGCACTGGCCCCGACGTTCAGGAGCACAACGACCTCTCCGGATCCCAGGCCATAGTTGGCTTCGTAGGCATTTTGTAGCGCGAACGCGTCGACATCGACGATGACCGGCGTCCGCCCTGCCAACGCAATGACGCCACTATAATCCCCGGTTTTCTCCTTCTTGACGGCCACCAGAAGCACTTCCATGGTGCCGCGAGACTCCGGTCCGGTTCCAGGGTCGAGTATCTGGTAGTCGAGGTTGACGTCGTGTATTTCGAATGGGATGTACTGCTCTGCCTCCCAATATATCGATTCGTCCAGCTCGGACTTGGTCATCACGGGCAGCGTGATCTTCTTCACAATGACGGCGTTGCCCGACAGTGACGCGCAGACATCCTTTGTGGTGAAGGCCTTATTACCATCGAAGACCTGGCGGATCGCGTCGGCGACCGCGCTGGCATCGATAATCGCGCCGTCGACAATTGAGTCTGGCGGTACGGCCTGGGTACCGAAGGCCGATACGCCGAACCCTTTCCCAACCGCCTTCAGCTCGACCGCCTTGACCGCGCTCGATCCGATATCAAGGCCAACAAGCGCTCTCGATTTGCGAAACACGGACCCCCCGTTATCGAAACGACCGCTTCGATGGCGCGCAGCTCTTACGGTTTACGTAAGCGCCACACACCGGAATTAGCCGAATACACACGTCGAATCTGTTTATCGGACGTCAGAGCCAAAGCAACACGGCCAGCCCGCAGACAACACGCACGGACCATGGCGACAGATACCCTGACAGAATAGCGGCTGCGCAAGGCGCCGACACGATAAAACCCCCTGCTCCAAGCTCACATCGGCAGCTTGACAGTGGCGACAACCCTAGGTAGCATTGGGGTTTGCGGCTATAGGTCTTGTGCACACAGACCGGGGATATCATCCGGTCGGGACCCGTTCGCGAAGGATTCCCTTAACTCATGCGTACGTTTGTAGCGAGCGCCAGCGCGGACAGCCGGTGGCATGTCATCGACGCCGACGATCAGGTTCTTGGCCGAATAGCCACACGCGCGGCGAAGATTCTGCAAGGCAAGCACAAGGCGGTGTACACCCCCTTTATCGACACCGGGGACCATGTCGTCGTGGTCAACGCGGCAACAGTCAAACTCACGGGCAAGAAGGAAGACCAGAAGCTATATCGGCGGCATAGCGGCTACGAGGGCGGCCTGCGCGAAGAGCGGGCTACGATCGTTCGGAAGAGACAGCCGATCCGCATGGTCGAGCTAGCGATTCGCGGAATGCTCCCGAAGACAAAAATGGGAAACGCCATGTACCGGAAGCTGAAGGTGTACGCGGGGCCGGATCACCCGCACGTCGCCCAGCAACCCACGAAGATCGAGGTCGCGTAATTTGGACAGCATCGAATACTACGCAACAGGACGCCGCAAGACATCCGCCGCCCGCGTATTTCTACGACCGGGCACCGGCACCATCACCATAAACAAGAGAGCATTCACGCAGTTCTTTCCAACTGACGCCATGCGCATGCAGGTGCGCCGTCCCCTGACGCTGACGGAAACCGGCGAAAAGTTTGACATTCTGGCAACGGTGGCCGGCGGAGGCGTGAACGGCCAGGCTGGCGCCATGCGCTTGGGCATCGCCCGAGCGCTGGTATTATCCGATGCTGAACTGCGTCGACAGCTGAAGAAGGACGGACTGCTCACGTCGGATTCGCGTATCAAAGAACGCAAGAAATACGGCCTTGCTGGCGCCCGCAAACGGTTCCAGTTCAGTAAACGCTAGAGAAGAGGGAGGACGCTTGCCCGGGATTGCGATAAAGGACTTGCTGGAGGCCGGAGTGCACTTCGGCCACCAGACGAAGCGGTGGAATCCGAAGATGAAGGAATTCATCTTTGGAGAGCGGAACGGCATCTACATCATCGATCTCAACAAGACGGTGAAAAAGTTCCGCGACGCCGAGGAATTCCTGACGAATCTGGCAACGGACGGCAGGACGGTTCTTTTCGTGGGCACGAAGCGACAAGCCCAGGACGTCGTCTCCGAAGAAGCGGTGCGCTGCGGGATGTTCTACATCAACCAGCGATGGCTTGGCGGTCTGCTTACCAACTTCACGACAATTCAACGAAGCCTGGGCCGCCTTCGCGACATTGAAGCGATGGTCACCGACGGTCGGTACGACACGTTGTCGAAGAAAGAAATTGCTCGAAACGAAAAGGAAAAGCGGAAGCTGCTCAAGAACCTTGAGGGAATTCGGCATATGTCGAGGCTGCCGGATGCGATTTTTATCGTCGACACCCGTAAGGAGAAGATCGCCGTTGATGAGGCGCGCAAGCTCAAGATTCCGATCGTCGGTGTGGTGGACACCAACTGTAATCCGGACGAGATCGACTACGTGATTCCCGGCAATGACGACGCGTTGCGCGCCATCCGGCTGTTCGTATCGAAAATCGCCGACGCCGTGCTGAGTGGGCGAGGTCTTCGTGAATCCAGGATGGCGGAAGAAGCCAGCGCGAAGGCCGACGAGGCAGCGGAGGCTGATGCGGCCGCTCGACTCACGCGAGCGACGCGGCCCCAGCGAAGCGCCGAGGTGACCGCGACCCCCGCCGGCGTCTAGCCGATCGGGACACCTAGAGCGTTTTTCGATTCGGTGGACGCTGAAAAACGCGGAAAGTGCTTTTCGAAAAGGCCTGGTCTTTGCAAAACGCCCTAGACCGAAACGAAAAGCACCCTAAGTGACCGCGCCGGCCCTCAGCCGGCGCGTTGTCTGTACATCACAGTTGGCCCTGCGCCGTACTCATGAGTCTCGAGCGAGGCCTGGGAACAGAGGCCATTCGTAAGAGCCTAAGAGGGCGGAGATAGAGATTCCAATGGCAACAATCAACGCAGTTCAGGTGAAACAGCTCCGCGACAAGACGGGCGCAGGCATGATGGAATGCAAGGGGGCGCTCACGGAGGCGGATGGCGATATGGACGAGGCGGTCACGCTTCTTCGGAAGCGCGGACTGGCGCTGGCGGCCAAACGGTCCGGACGCGCCACAGCGCAGGGGGTCATCAGCAGCTACATTCATCTGGGCGGCCGGATAGGCGTGCTGCTGGAAACCAACTGCGAATCCGACTTCGTGGCGCGCACCGATGCCTTTCAGAACCTCATCAAAGAGGTCGCAATGCACATCGCCGCCGCGGAGCCCAAGTGGGTCCGGCGAGATGACGTGCCGACGGAGGCAGTCGAGAAGGAACGGAGTATTTACAGAGCGCAGATGGAGGGCTCTGGCAAACCGGCGAACGTGATCGACAAGATCGTGGAGGGAAAGCTGAACAGCTTCTATTCACAGGTCGTGCTGCTCGATCAGCCATCAATTCGCGACCCTAGTGTTACCGTCGCGCAGATCGTCGCAGAGACATCCGCAAAGACCGGCGAGAACATCACCGTCGGGCGATTCACGCGCTATCTTGTCGGCGCGGGCAACGACTAGGCCACTCGAACCGATATAATCGCGATCGATGTCTGCCGCCTCGTCACCGAAGCCCATCTACACGCGCGTCCTCCTGAAGCTGTCCGGCGAAGCGCTGATGGGCAGTCAGCAGTTTGGTGTTGACCCCGCCGTGGTCACGCGAATCGCGCACGATGTCGGCGAAATTCAGGGGCTCGGTGTGCAGACGGCCATCGTCATCGGTGGTGGCAACATCTTTCGCGGCCTCGCCGCCAGCGTACGCGGCATGGACCGCGCCACGGCTGACTACATGGGTATGCTGGCCACGGTTATCAACGGGCTGGCGCTCCAGGACGCGCTTGAGCGTCAGAACATCCTGACTCGGGTCGTGACTGCCATCGAAATGCGCGCGGTTGCCGAGCCGTTCATCCGCCGTCGCGCTATCCGCCACCTGGAAAAAGGCCGTGTGGTCATTTTCGCCGCCGGCACCGGCAACCCCTACTTCACCACCGACACTGCCGCGGCACTCCGGGCCATGGAGATCAAGGCCGAAGTCATTCTGAAAGGCACGAAGGTCGACGGAGTGTACTCCGCTGATCCGATGCTGAATCCGGCCGCGACAAAATATCCCTCGATTTCCTACCTACAGGTCCTGGAGAGGCAGCTCAAGGTCATGGACGCGACCGCGATTTCGCTGTGCATGGACAACGACCTGCCGATCGTCGTCTTTAATCTGCTTGAGCCGGGCAACATCCGACGTGTCGTGCTCGGTGAGGCCGTGGGCACCACAGTTGGGGGATAGATATAACGATGGACTTCAGTGATCTGAGCGGGATGTTTACGGAAGTACAGACCCGCATGGACAACGCAATCGAGCGCGTGCGGCGAGACCTGGCTGGCGTGCGCACAGGTCGTGCGGCAGTGACCATTCTGGACGGCATTCACGTCGAGGCATACGGCGCACGAGTGCCGATCAACCAGATTGCGAGCCTGTCGGTCCCTGAACCCGCCATGATCGTCGCGCAGCCGTTCGACCCATCGATGCTCAAAGCCATCGAAAAAGCGATCGGTTCGGCCGACCTCGGACTGAACCCGGCCAATGACGGCAAGGTGGTGCGGATTCCGATCCCTTCCCTCACCGACGAACGTCGGAAGGAGCTGTCACGCCACGTTCACAAGCTGGCCGAAGAGGGTCGGAATGTGGTTCGGCAGATCAGGCGCGATGCCAACGATCGGCTAAAGAAGTTGCTCAAGGGTCACGAGGTCTCAGAAGACGACGAGCACAAGGGCCTCGACCGGGTGCAGAACGTTACCGATGATCACGTCAAGATCATCGACGAACTCCAAAAGAAGAAAGACCAGGAGCTACTGGGGCGTTAGAGCTCTCAGTCGCCAAAAGACACATTCAAGGCGCGCGCGGTTCGTACCAGATCCGAGTCAAGCGGGACAGTCTTGATCCGGCCCACCACGTCTGCCAGCGGCACCGACACCAGGTTGGGCGGACAATTGGCCACCATCGTCCCGAAATGGCCGTCCATGATCAGTTCCACGGCCTTACCGCCAAAACGTGTAGCCAGCGTGCGATCGAAAGCCGTCGGCACACCACCACGCTGCAGGTGGCCCAGGACGACGTACCGCGCCTCCTTCTTCGTCAGCCGCTCCAGATCCGCAGCGACGGCCATGCCCACGCCCCCGAGCCGCTCCACCTGGCCCTTGCTGGCCTCCTCAATCAACGAGACACCGCCTCCGTTCGGCCGAGCGCCTTCGGCGATGACCACGATACTCGACCGGGCGCCCCATGCGTCGCGATCACGGATGCACTGAGCCACCTTCTTGAGATCGTACGGGATTTCCGGCATGAGGATGACGTCGGCACCACCGGCCACGCCGGCATGAAGGGCGATCCATCCTGCGTACCGTCCCATCACCTCGACCACCATGATGCGCCGGTGCGATTCGGCCGTCGTGTGAAGTCGATCGATGGCGTCAGTCGCAAAGCTCACCGCCGTGTCGAATCCGAAGCAACTGTTTGTGATCGCGATATCGTTGTCGATCGTCTTTGGCACACAGACGAGCGGGATCCCTCTCTTGAAGAATTCGTTCGCAATCGCCAGCGTCCCGTCGCCCCCGATGCACACGAGCGCATCGAGCTCTGTCTCGTGAAACATCTCGATGGCTCGATCAGCGTAGCTGCTCGTACCCTGAGGCGTGGTGACCGATTCCACGAACGGATCCCCCTTGTTGACCGTCCCAAGAATCGTTCCGCCTCGGCGCAGAATGCCGGTGACGTCCCGCGGCATGAGGCGGTGGGATTTCTCCGGATACACGAGCCCGTCAAAGCTGTCCTCGATGCCGATGACTGTAATGCCCGAGTTGTGCGCTGCCTTGACGACCGCGCGAATGACCGCATTCAATCCCGGGGCGTCGCCGCCGCCGGTCAATACACCAATTTTTTTGACTGTGGACATGTGTGGAGAGGGGGCGGTTCCGTCCGACGGGATGCCCACATGTTACACTGACGTTCCTTCCCGAATTCCATAGGCACGGGCGGCTAGCTCAGTTGGGAGAGCGCTGCGTTCGCAATGCAGAGGTCAGGGGTTCGAGCCCCCTGCCGTCCACCAACTTAACCTACTGAATACAAATAACTTCCATATACAACCAGCTCCACTACTGGGGGTTGGTTGCTTAACTGGGGGTGCATTAGGGGTGTCAAGACTGAGGTTGCCGGAACCAGTCTCCTGCCCGGACGCGTCACCGGCAAGGACGGCAGGGGCACCGTGGTGGTCCCGGCGATGACACCACTTCGCATCGAAACTGCGCCACGCGGGTCTTGCGGGTGACTACACCAAGTATGACCTTCGGCGCACCGTGACGACAGCCTTACAGGCGTTAGGCTTCCCCATCAGCACGATTGCTCACGTCCTTAACCAGTCCGAGTGTGGCCCTCGCGTCACGCAGGTTTATGCTCGTCACAACTTCAGTGAAGAGAAGAAGACGGCGCTGGAGGCGTGGGGCCGACATCTCGACGCCCTCCTCACGGGCCACAGGTCAGCGCGTGTCGTGCCGTTTCGGCAGTAGACCCGCCACGACACCACCTGCCCGACCACTCCCGC
>Ga0115002_10006937_pt1 | contig 12883 bp, 10 predicted proteins | sample ArcticOcean_MG_C_8_FD_89576 | JGI IMG/M metagenome (GOLD analysis project Ga0115002, IMG submission 89576) | Marine microbial communities from western Arctic Ocean - ArcticOcean_MG_CB11_86 | ecosystem: Environmental > Aquatic > Marine > Oceanic | place: Arctic Ocean: Canada Basin | collected...
AGAACACATTGCATCAGAGAAACTTATTGAACCAATACTACCACGTTTGGAATTCAAGAAGTTGGAGGGGAAGTCCGAACATATCACTGAGAAGTGATACTCTACCATTCACTCACATCATTCGGGTTTCGAAATCCATATGAGTTCTTTCTCTACTAAAACTTCGGTAACGATTTGATGCAGATACAATTACAGTTCAAATCGTTTGAGGGTGATTGTGATGTTCCCTCGTCCTACTGAAAATATTTCTCCACCCATATTCAGTTTTGGTGGTAACTAAAATCTTACCTGTCACACAATCCTTTCGGGAATGACTTTCGTATTCTTTCCTCTGCATCAATCCAGAGTTCCGTAGCGGTTCTTCGTCCCACGATTTACGGAGGTAATATTCACAGACCTACCCAAGTCATTTTGATGTGTCCTTCTATTTAGACAAACGGGATACTCTAAAAGTCCATATGCACAAAGAAAGTTGGGAATAGGGATACTGAAATAGAATTAGGGGGTTCAGTATCCCTCAGTTCGAGTTGATGAGAGTCCTGTCTACGAACCGTAACCCGAAATTGGATAGGTGCGGTTCGTGTCTCTGTCCCAACCTTTCATCCCTGATTCTCTTCTTCTTTATGATGGAGTGAACGTGACCACTCCGAAACGTCTTTCCCCTGACGGTGGGGTATCCGTTTTCATTCAACCAATCTGCAATCCTCTCAAAATACCAACCCTTCTCACGCAAGTCGGTTATGGTGTCGTAGAGGAACTGTTGGTAGTCGTTGTATGTCGGTGCGAACAGGTGTGACGCAGTGACATCAAGGTCAAATGTGAGGCAGGAGATGGTTGAGGCGCAAATGAGACGCATCGAATATAAATGTTGTATAAGTAGTTCTAATCATTGATGTTTTACAGGTTTCCAGTTCTCGAAACGGTAGGCGTCCGGTCGTAAGACCTGAAAATCCACGGGGCGCCTTGACGGGCGTTTTTTTTGATCGGCAATGGTCGGAATGGCCAATTAGGCTGCCGAAATAGGTAGAAATGGGTAATTGAGGAGTTGAGACAGTGACGAGCGGGATCGATAAGTTGCGGGTCGCCATACTTGGTGCGAGCGGTTATACCGGCGCCGAACTCGTCCGATTGCTCGCCCATCACGCGCACGTCGAATTGACCGTGTTGACGGCCGACCGTCACGCTGGAAAACCGCTGGGTGACGTGTTTCCCCATCTCGGCGGTCTCGACCTGCCGGACTTCTTGCATATCGATGAAGTGGAATGGGCGGGAATAGATCTCGATCTCGTGTTCTGCGCGCTTCCTCACGGCACGACCCAGGAGGTCATTGCCGGATTGCTGCACGCCAACGGGCACGACATCGTCGACGAGTTGGTGGTCGAACGGCGCGAGGATATCATCGCCGGTTTATCGAAAGACGTGAAGGTTATCGACTTGTCCGCCGATTTTCGCCTGACCGACTTCGATACGTATGCCCAATGGTATGGCCACGAGCATTTGGCGCCGAACTTGCAGCCTGAAGCCGTCTACGGACTGACGGAGTTCGCGCGCGAAGCCCTGACCGATACCCGTCTCATTGCCTGCCCCGGATGTTATCCCACGTCGAGCCTGTTGCCTCTTTTGCCACTGATCGCGTGTCATGCCATCGAGAGCGATGGTCTGATCATCGATGCGAAGTCAGGCGTTTCCGGGGCGGGACGCGCCCTCAATGAGGCGACTCTGTTTTCGGAAGTTGCCGAGGGTGTCCATCCCTACAGCATCGGTAGCCACAGGCATGCACCGGAGATCGAACAGGAAGTGTCCAGGGCGGCCGGAAAGCCAGTGATGTTGAGTTTCACACCTCACCTTGTGCCGATGAACCGGGGCATCCTGGCGACCATTTACGTGAATCTGGCCGACGGAAGCAGCGCCGACGACTTGCGTGAAATTCTTCAGGACCGCTATGAGAATGAGCCGTTCGTGCGTGTCGTCGATGCTGGGGTCGTGCCGGCGACCCGGCACGTCCGTGGTTCAAATCATTGTTTGATTGGGGTATTTACGGACCGGGTGTCGGGAAGGGCAATTCTGGTCTCGGCCATCGACAATCTCGTTAAGGGAGGCTCTGGTCAGGCCGTGCAAAACATGAATATCGCCTATGGCCTGGAAGAGACGGCCGGTCTAACCCAGGAGCCGATGTTCCCGTGAGTGCCAAAACATGAGCAATTGGGGTGGAGGCCTCATTCTGCCGTTTGGCGATTCCGTGCCTGTCGTCGCGGACGATGTGTTTATTGCCCACGGGGCGACCGTCATCGGCGATGTTGAAATCGGAGGTGGGTGCAGCCTGTGGTATGGCTCTACCCTCAGAGGCGATGTCAACAAGATCCGAGTCGGTTCAGATACGAATATCCAGGACGGGACCGTTGTGCACGTGACCCGGCGGACCCACGGAACCTTTATCGGATCCGGTTGCACGATCGGCCATGGCGCCATCATCCATGGCTGCACCCTGGAAGACGGCAGTTATATCGGCATGGGCGCCACGGTAATGGATGGCGCGGTCGTCGAAGGTGGGGCCATGGTCGCCGCCGGCGCCTTGGTGACACCGGGGAAGCACGTTCCAACAGGTGAACTATGGTCCGGGTCTCCCGCCAGATTGATGCGGGAACTGCGGACTGACGAACTCGAATATATGAAGGATGCCGCGAGGCACTATGCGAGCCTCGGTCAGACCTACCGGGAGCAGATGAACGAGAAGTGATATGGAATCATCTCAAAGTCCCTTTGACAAGTGCGTCAAAGAGGATTCATAAGAACACGTTCGTGAAATTTGAGGTGCAGCCCGGTAATCGATTTTGAGGCATAGTGCGCAAAACGCTAGTAATTATGCCAATATTGCTTGCTGCTGATAGGGCATAGAGGCCAAGGGTGCTTACAGATTGCGATGGCTGACCAGGAAACGTCCGATTCGGAGAACAGGGCAATGACACGGTTGAAATTAAAGAAGAATTCGCTCATTGAACGCGCTGCGGTAAGAACCACGATGATGGTTGTGCTGGGCGCATCTTTGAGTCTCTCCGCCTGCTCCTTCGTGCCGGATTGGGGCAATCCTGTTGTCTGGTACGACTCGGTGGTGGGCGGGATCGGTGGGAATAGCGATGCGCCGCCCAAAGCGGATGCCGAGGCCGTGCGTCAGGTCCAGGGTCAAACCGCAATTGCTGCCAGTGATTCAAAAAACTTCCCCAGTCTGAAAACGGTCCCCCAGCAGGTACCGCAGACCTCGTCGAGCGAAGAGCGGCGGCGGGTCGCCCAAGGTCTCGTCGCGGATCGCGACAACGCAAAATACACCGATCAAGTTTTGCGGGCTGGTGGTACGCCGAAACCACAGTCACCGCCCACGCAAATTGCCACGGTGGCTCCCACGCCATCCTCTAAACCTGTTACGGCAAGCTCGGCGGCGGTGCCACAGCCTGCACAGGCGTCCCAAACGCCACGGGTACAAAAACCCGTTGCAGCCGCGCCTGCGCCTAAGTCGGTTGCGACGCCTAAACCGGTGATGCCAACACCTGCGCCGGTTCAGCGAGTCGCCAGGGCCCGATTGCCCAAACTGGATCTGCAACCGACATCCCGGACGCAGGTGGCCGCGGTTCCGGCGCCACCGCCGTCCGCCGTCCCGCAATCGCAGACGACCGCTCCAGCGCCTGTACCCCGTCCGATCGTGGAACCGGAACGTGGCTCGCAGCCGCCCGCACCTTATCCGCCGCTGGCAGGTAGCGTGCCGGCACGCGGCGCGTCCTCCATCGTGCAGTCGGATTATGCTCCGGCGCCTGCGCCAATGGCGTCGTCGATGCCGCCATTGGCCGTTCCGTCCGTTGTACCAGTCCAGCCGGTAGCCCCGATGGCTTCTCAGCCCCCGATGGATTCTCAGCCAGAGTCCCAGCAGGCATCAATAACCGGACTTGGCGGTGCGGACGGAGTTCTCACTCAGGCATTTTCCCAGGCCCTGGCCCAGTCCGCCAGCACGGTCACGACGGCGCCGGCAGGGACATCGTTTGGCGCGCCATCTGCCGCACCTCTGACCGCAGCCCAAACGTCGGTTCCCGACATTGTACGGGACACGTACAATCAAACACTGATTGCCGGCTCCGGCGTCGCTTCGTCGGCCACGGCGGCGTCAGGCACGTCGATAGCAGCCGCACCCGCTGGTCCGGCCACCGTCTTCTTCAACAATGGGTCTTCCGGTTTGAACAGCAAGGCCAAGGCGCTCATCCGTAATGTGGCTGATTCCTACAAGGCCCGACGTGGTTCTCTGCGCATCGTCGGCCATGCATCGTCCCGGACGCGCAATCTTCCGGTCCAGCGGCACAAGATCGTCAATTTCCGTATCTCTCTCGACCGCGCGACTGCTGTGGCCAACGAGCTCATTAAACTAGGCGTCGACAAGAGTGCCATTCAAATTGCCGCGGTGAGCGATTCACAGCCGGTGTTCTTCGAATCGATGCCCGAAGGTGAGGCCGGAAACCGCCGCGCCGAGATCTTCTACGCATTTTAGTGTCCAAATCGTGCCTGGCACCGTGCCTGGCACGAATCCCAACTGGATGTGGTGGTAATGGCTGAGCCATTGCGGATTGGTATCGCCGGTCTTGGCAACGTTGGCGTTGGCGTCGTCAAACTCCTCAACAAACAGTCCGACCTTCTGACCAGGCGTTGCGGCAAGGCGCTCGAAATCACCGCGGTCTCCGCCCGTGACCGGGGACGGGACCGGGGAATCGACCTCACGCCTGCCCGCTGGTGCGATGATCCCCGGGAACTAGGCAGAAATAGCAACGTCGATGTCGTCGTCGAAGTGATCGGCGGCACGGACGGCGTGGCACTCGAGGTAGTGGAAGCCGCGCTTGCCACGGGCAAGAGTGTCGTCACCGCCAATAAGGCCATGATGGCCGTTCATGGAACGCGCCTGGCCCGGAAGGCAGAGCAGACCGGCGCCGGTCTCGCCTACGAAGCTGCGGTCGCCGGCGGTATTCCTGTGGTTAAGGCGTTGCGGGAAGGTCTCGCCGGCAATCGCATCGAACGCGTGTACGGAATCTTGAACGGCACCTGCAATTACATCCTGACCGCGATGGAAGAGTCCGGGCGGGACTTCGATGAGGTGCTGTCAGAGGCGCAAACTCTGGGCTTTGCCGAGGCCGATCCCAGCTTCGACGTCGACGGTATCGACGCCGCGCATAAGTTAGCATTGCTCACCAGTCTCGCCTTTGGTCGGCCGGTCGATTTCGATTCGGTGTTTATCGAAGGCATCCGCAACATCGGTGCCGTAGACATCGAATATGCGAGCGAACTGGGTTACCGCATCAAATTGTTGGCTATCTCGGGGGCCACGGCCGACGGTGTTGAACAACGGGTGCATCCCTGCATGGTCCTAAAGGATACGCCGATCGCCCATGTTCAAGGTGTATTCAATGCAGTTGTGGCCGAAGGCGATTTTGTGGATCGGACGGTTTACGAGGGCAGGGGGGCCGGCGAAGGACCTACCGCCTCAGCGGTCGTCGCGGATCTCATTGATCTGGCCCGTGGCAACGTATTGCCGGCGTTTGGTGTACCGGTTGAGGCCTTGAAGGCCATTCCTGCCGTGCCGATGGTGGATCACCAGGGTGCTTACTACGTCCGCCTCATGGTTCTCGATAAGCCGGGTGTCATGGCGGCCGTTGCTGCTATTCTTCGGGACGAAAGCGTTTCGCTGGAATCGGTATTGCAGCGCGGGCGGGACCCGGGCGAAGTGGTTCCGGTCATTCTGACAACTCATGTCACGGTCGAGGCGGGAATGCGGAAGGCACTCCAGAAAATCGGAGAACTTGATTTAGTCGTCGAGCCGCCAATGATGATTCGCGTTGAACTACTGTGAAGAAGGCATGACGCAACAAGATATATTGGACCGCCACCTGACCATCGAAGCGCTTCGCGTGTCCGAGGCTGCCGCGATCGCTGCGGCCGTACTCGTGGGCAAAGGTGACGAACGTCAGGCGGATGAAGTTGCCGCGGATGCCATGCACCGGACGCTCAATCGCGTCGCCATAGCTGGTACCGTCGTGATTGGCGAAGGTGAGCGCGACAATGTTCCCACGCTCTTCATCGGCGAGAAGGTGGGCAATGGCAATGGGCCCGCCGTCGATGTTGCCGTGGATCCCCTCGAAGGAGCCACGATCACGGCCATCGGCGGATCGAACGCCATGTCGGTCGTGGCTTTCTCGGACTCGGGAGGGCTGCTCAATGCGCCGGACGTGTATATGGACAAGCTCGCAGTAGGCGGTGGCCTGCCGGCGGGGTTGATCGACCTCGATGAGCCGCCTGGCGATACCATTCGCGCCCTGGCCAGCGCCCGGGGTGTGGATGTCTCCGACATCGTTGTCTGCATCCTCAACCGGCCACGGCATGAAGAGCTGATTGCCAAGGTCCGGGAAGTGGGGGCTCGGATCCGCCTGATTCCCGATGGCGATGTCGCCGGTGTCATCGCCACGTCGACGCCGGCAAGCGGGGTCGACATCTATATGGGGATTGGGGGCGCCCCGCAAGGAGTCTTAGCTGCGGCCGCGTTGCGTTGTGTCGGCGGCCAGATGCAGGCCCGTCTCGTGTTTCGGTCCGATGACGAGCGGGCCCGTGCCCACGCTCTGGGGATCGACGACCTGAACCGGAAATACGAACTCGACGCACTCGCGCGGGGCGACGTCATATTCGCGGCCACGGGCGTGACCAACGGCAATATGCTCGATGGCGTCCGGCGTGAGGGCAGCATTGCCACGACACATTCCCTGGTGATGCGCTCCCGGACGGGGACCATGCGTTGGGTACGGTCACGCCGTGACCTCACCAGATTGCCGTTTAGCGAAGATTCTTGAATGGCTGGAGTGAGAGCAAACACAACACACACCCACCTGGAATCTCCCTCTTCAAGGGCGTGGAATAAATAATTGCCGCAAAGTACTCTTCCCGCATTTCTCGGTATTGATCGCTCATTCTCAGGACGGTTCTGGCGGTCCCGGGTCATTGACGATGGCGCCGCCATTGCGCTTTCCCGAATGTTGCAGGTGCCGGACGTTGTGGGGCGCGTGCTCGCCGGCCGGGGTGTGACAGCCGATGGCGGAGAGGCCTATCTAAATCCAACGCTCAAGAGCCTGCTGCCGGATCCATCCTCTTTTCGTGACATGGATACGGCCAGCGAGCGGATCGGTACCGCCGTCCGTGACGGTGAGGCGATAGCGATTTTTGGCGACTACGACGTCGATGGCGCGACTTCGACGGCGCTCCTGGTGCGGTTTCTCCGGGCCGTGGGCGGAGACGTCACGATTTATATTCCGGACCGCATCGCCGAAGGCTATGGCCCCAATGCACCCGCACTCATGAAGCTGGCGGAACAGGACATCAAAGTGGTCGTCACGGTCGATTGTGGCACCACGGCCCATGAAGCGTTGCGGGAAGCGCGTGGCGTGGGTCTCGACGTGGTCGTTGTGGATCATCACGCGCCGGAAGCCGGGCTTCCTGAAGCTTTGGCAATCATCAATCCCAACCGGCTAGACGAGAGCGGCGAATTCGGCCAGCTCGCAGCGGTTGGCGTGGCCTTCCTGCTGGCCGTCGCGGTCAACCGGGTGTTGCGCGAGTCAGGGTGGTACGAGGACGCCGCGAACCGATGGAGCGAGCCAGACTTGCGGCAATGGCTCGATCTGGTGGCACTGGGGACCGTCTGCGATGTCGTGCCGCTGCTCGGTCTCAACCGGGCGCTGGTGCTGCAGGGGCTTAAGGTCATGGCGTCGCGGGCCAATGCTGGGCTCACCGCCCTGGCCGACGTCGCCGGTATCCGCGAGCGGCCCGGCACTTATCATGCTGGTTTCGTCCTCGGGCCGCGCGTGAATGCCGGTGGCCGTGTCGGCCGGGCCGATCTCGGCGCCCGCCTGTTGAGCGAGGATGATGCCGTCGCGGCGGAACAGATGGCGGCTGAGCTCGATCGTCACAACGCAGAACGCAGGACGGTGGAGGCGCTGGTCCTTGAGGATGCGAAAGCGTTGGCCGAAACGGCAGCGACGAACGGTACCGTGCTTGTCGTCACCAAGGACGGCTGGCACCCGGGCGTCATCGGTATCGTGGCGAGCCGTTTGAAAGAACGATACCGGCGTCCGACCTTCGTCATCGCCGTCGCGGATGGCGTGGGCAAGGGATCGGGCCGGTCGGTTCCCGGCGTCGATCTCGGTGCGGCAGTCATTGCCGCGCGTCAGTCGGGCTTGCTGATCAACGGTGGTGGGCATCCGATGGCGGCTGGTTTGACGGTCGAGGCCGGGAAGATTCCGGCGCTGGAGGAATTTCTCGCCAGCCATATCGAGCAGCACGGCGCCGTTGGCGCCGATGTTCCGTCACTGGGTTTCGATGGGGCGCTCAGCGTCTCAGCTGCCACGACCGACCTTGTCGACTTGTTGGAACGGGCTGGACCCTACGGATCCGGAAATGCCGAGCCGCGTTTCGCCATCGTGGGCGCACGCATCGTCAAAGCGGATATCGTGGGCTCGGATCACGTCCGGTGTATCCTTGCCAGCGCCGATGGCGGACGGCTCAAGACCATTGCTTTCCGCCGCGCGGGCGATCCGCTGGGTGAGGCATTGTTGGGTTCGGTGGGAACCTCTCTCCATGTCGCCGGTCATCTGCGTGCCGACGAGTGGCAAGGCCGCCGCAGCGCCCAGCTCATTGTCGAAGACGCCGCCGCTCCTGTTTAAGTACATTGCTCTGCGTCAGCGCGAAACAACAAAAACATCCCTCCCCCTCCTGGCTTCGCCGTAGCGGCTACGCCAAGGCGAGTGATGGGGGAGGCTAGGTGTGGAGTGTGTTTTGTATTACTGAGAGCCCTTTACCATCACTAAACCCAACACCAATCACCTTGATTTAAAAGTGCCGAGCGTCTAAGTGATGGGCCTGCTTGACCCCATCGTCTAGCGGTTAGGACTCCGGCCTTTCACGCCGGCAACACGGGTTCGAGTCCCGTTGGGGTCACCATCAATTTTTCTGTTAAATTTCAATACGATAAGTGAGCTCAAGTCTGTTCGGACTCCAAACCAGATGTAAAAAATCTGTGTCCGGCAGGGGCCGAGCCGTTCGGTCTTGGGCTACTTATACTTGCTGTTGTCGAAGGAAGGACCGCGGATTGTTCCGCTGATCCTCTTCAATTCATCAGGCGACCGCCGAATGGCGGTGCCGAAGAAGAGAGATGGCCGCCCCCGACAGAAGTTGGAGGCGGCTTCTCGGGTGGTTAGTCGACGACCGACAAATTTTCGGCGGAGGACTTGCCGTTTTGTCCGGGCTGAAGCTCATAAGAGACTTTTTGCCCTTCGTTGAGTGAGCTCAGTCCAGCGCGCTCAACGGCTGAAATGTGGACAAAAGCGTCTTTTGAGCCGTCTTCCGGCTCGATGAATCCAAAACCTTTGGCCGGATTAAACCACTTTACGGTACCTGTAGGCATAGTATTTTCCTCTAACAAGGGAATTGTTCCGCGCCTCACACCATGTGATGGCGCGGTCTCTTTAACGTCCACATTGTCATGGGAAAACCAGCTCAACCAGTGTACCGGTCGATCAGGTAGCACGAATCGAATGCAACACGTATTCGGAACATTTAGACCATTTTCCTGGGAAGTCAATGACTACCATCGGCCGGCGAAGATCGAGATGTTCGTCAGATCAACGATGGGGTTGCTCGAATACGCCAAGAAAACTCAGGAGTTGGGGTGATTCGGACTCTCAATTACGGTGTCGGATGCGCTATTTGTCAGTAGAATTTGCTCATCTCTCAAATTGTTAATTCCGACAACGAGATAGCTTTTTCTGCGCACATGTGCTCAGTTAAGAGCTGGAAATACCCACGGTCTCAGAAAGTCACGGCGTTTGCAGACGCGTGCCTGCTGGTTCCGTTTCGTACTTCATCTACTTCGCATGCCAGGTACAGCGCGCCGCTGAACAGAGGATAGCCAATTGGTTCAAGTCGTCGTCCGAGACAACAATATCGATCAAGCCTTACGCGTCTTGAAAAAGAAGATGCAGCGTGAGGGAACGTTCAGGGAAATGAAGCTGCGAAGGCATTACGAAAAGCCGTCCGAAAAGCGCGTTCGGAAAAAGGCGGAGGCCGTTCGCCGCGCCCGGAAGTTGGCGCGAAAGACCGCTCAACGCGAAAGCGGAATGACTTCCGTAAGTTCGCGCAGCTAAGCGGTTCTCAGTTCCATGAATGCGTTGAGCTGATCGTTGCACCAGGCGGGCGGTTGAACCTTAAGCCGACTGTTCCGGATCGATGAGCCGGATTTCTTCAACCGTGCAGCGTGTGGCCGGCTTTTTGGGTGTGGGCGCGCGACTCTGCCCATTCAGGTGACCTGTAGGCGGCATCTGCCGCCTCACGGGATTCGAAGTAAATCTCATCGGTCCCCATGATCCCGGGTTCCGTACCGTCTTCCTCGAGTTGGGCAACGTTGACCACATAGCCCTTGAGACCCGGAATGCGCTTGGCGATGGGGAAGTGTTCCTCCTTCCACCAGCGGATGGCCTCCTCGTGTGACACATCCGGATTGCGGTAGACGACAATGGTCATCTTGATCATTGCCTGTCCTCTTGTCGGATACGTCGCATAGCTGTGGCCGGCGCCGTCATTCGGGTGCCGCGTTGAATTCGGCGAAGAAGTCGTTGCCCTTGTCGTCGATCACGACAAAGGCGGGGAAATCCTGGACCTCGATACGCCAGATTGCCTCCATGCCGAGCTCGGGATATTCGATGCATTCGACATTGGTGATGCAATCCTGCGCGAGTTGGGCGCCGGGCCCGCCGATGGATCCCAGGTAGAAACCGCCGTGGGTTTTGCAGGCCTCGGTCACCTGGCGCGAGCGATTGCCTTTCGCCAGCATGACCATCGAGCCCCCGTTGGATTGCAGGAGATCGACGTACGAATCCATCCGCCCGGCCGTGGTGGGGCCGAACGAGCCGGAGGCGTAGCCTTCGGGTGTCTTGGCCGGTCCGGCGTAATAGACGCAGTGATCTTTCACATAATCGGGCAGGCCATGGCCCGCATCGATGCGTTCCTTGAGTTTCGCATGGGCGATATCGCGGGCCACGATCATCGATCCTGAAAGAGAAAGCCGCGTGCGGATCGGATGCTCGCTCAGCGTGGCGCGGATGTCGTCCATAGGCTGATTGAGGTCGATCCGCACGACGTCGCCACCGAGCTGATCATCACGGATCTCGGGCATGAACTGTGCCGGATTCACCTCAAGCTGTTCGAGGAACACACCATCGGCGGTGATCTTACCCAGAGCCTGACGATCAGCCGAGCAGGATACGCCAATGCCGACGGGGCATGAGGCGCCGTGGCGGGGCAGGCGGATGACACGCACATCGTGGCAGAAATACTTGCCACCGAACTGCGCGCCAATCCCGAGGCCCTGCGTCATCTTGTGGACCAGGGCTTCGAGTTCGAGGTCACGGAAGGCCTGGCCGTGCTCGTTGCCGCTGGTCGGCAGGGTGTCGAGGTAATGACAACTGGCAAGTTTCACCATCTTCATGGTGAATTCGGCTGAAGGCCCGCCGATGACGACGGCGAGATGATAAGGCGGACAGGCGGCGGTTCCCAGCGTCCGGACCTTCTCTTCGAGAAACTTCATCATGGAGTCAGGATTGAGCAGGGCGCGCGTCTGCTGGAAGAGAAAGGCCTTGTTTGCAGATCCGCCACCCTTGGCAACGAACAGGAACTTGTAGGCATCACCTTTGTCAGCATAGAGGTCGATCTGAGCCGGCAGATTGCTGCCCGTGTTGACCTCGTCATACATCGTCAGCGGTGCCATCTGGCTGTAGCGGAGATAGCTCTGAGTGTAAGTCTGCATGACGCCCGCCGAAATCGCCGCTTCATCGTCACCGTCCACCCAGACAGTTTCACCCTTCTTTCCCATGATGATGGCGGTGCCGGTGTCCTGGCACATGGGCAGCACGCGGCCGGCCGCAATGTTGGCGTTCTTGAGCAGTTCATAGGCCACGTAGCGGTCGTTGTCCGACGATTCGGGGTCGTCGAGAATCAGGGCAAGCTGTTGCAGGTGCTCCGTCCGCAACAAATGTGCGGTGTCCTCGAATGCCTGGGCGGTAAGAAGCGTCAGCGCCGCCGGATCGATTTTGAGGATGGTTCGCCCACCCGCATCGACTTGGCTGACATGATCCGACGTCAACTTACGGTACGGGGTCTCGTCGGCGCCGAACGGCACCATCTCGTAATGTGCGAAATCGTTCATGGGGTCGCCCCTAAAATAGCCACATCAACCGCCGCCCATGGTAGCAGAGCGATCCGGGCGGTGCGGCGACGGCAGTTGAGTGAAGCTGCCGAAAGATGCGGCTTACGGGAAGATCGCCGTTTCTGATAGGACGAGCGTGTCCGACTTGTTTGCCGCCGTGTAGGCATCGAAATCCGAGCCGTCTACGTTGATCCGTCCGAGCGGATCATGGTCCGGGTCGATGACGAATCCCATGCGCAGCATCACCAGCGGATCTTTGCCCACGGATTCGAAGCGGTAGTAGGTACCTGCCGGCATGATGACGCCATCGTATTTTTCGGCTAGGCGCCGTTCGTCGTTGGGGCCGATAAACTCAGCGCGCCCTTGTAAAACGACAAAGGTATGCTCGTCATTGGGATGCGCATGGATAGAGTTTTCGCCACCCTCGGCATAGGTCTTGATGACCACCCATGACCGTTCGCTTGCGGCCAGGATCGTGTCGGTGTTGCCCTTTTCAGGGAGGCGTGCGGTCAGCTTGAAGAATTGCGGCGCGCCGGTCTTGTCCTGCTTTTCACGGAGTTTAACGCTGTAGTCCTCCATGTTTTCTGCAAATGGAAGAAATTCCTGATGAGTCAT
>Ga0115002_10006938_pt1 | contig 12881 bp, 11 predicted proteins | sample ArcticOcean_MG_C_8_FD_89576 | JGI IMG/M metagenome (GOLD analysis project Ga0115002, IMG submission 89576) | Marine microbial communities from western Arctic Ocean - ArcticOcean_MG_CB11_86 | ecosystem: Environmental > Aquatic > Marine > Oceanic | place: Arctic Ocean: Canada Basin | collected...
AGCAGACGGAGCAGACGTAGCAGACGGAGCAGACGGAAGCAAACGGGCAAACGGAGCAGACGGAGCAAACGGAGCAGACGGAGCAGACGGAGCAGACGGAGCAGACGGTCCGCTCATCCAACGGTATCAGGTTTGAGCTTGGGCCGGCTGCGAACGATGTAGAGATTGGCCGCCACAATCATCGCCGACCCCGCCCAGAACCAGCCATCGGGAATTTCGCTGAACAGCAGAAAACCAATCAAAGCTGCGAATATGAGGCGTGTGTAGTCGAACGGTGCCACCGCCGTCGCTTCGCCGACCCGCAGTGCAAGAACATTCAACGTCGCGAAGACCGCGCCGAACACCGCCACCAGAAAAAGCAGCGCCAGATCGGCCCAGCTCGGCGTCGTCCACACCAATATGCTCGGCACCAGCAACACCACCACCATTGTGAGATTGTAGTAGAAGAGTTGGATGTCCGGCCCGTCGGACCGCGCCATTTTCTTGATGAGCACGGCCATCACGGCACTGAGAAACGCCGCCATGATGACCGCTAACGCGGCCATTTCGATGATCCCGGCCGGCTTCACGATCAACAGAACACCGGCGAATCCGACCAGCGTCGCCAGCCAACGGCCCGCCCGCATGGCCTCGCCTAAGAACTGCATCGCCAGCAACAAGACAAACATCGGTTGGGTGAACATAACGACAGTGACGTCGGCAAGTTCCATGCGCGAAAGGGCAAAAAACGCAGCGACTAATGCGACCGCGCCGAGCACGCCGGTGCCCAGCTGCAAACGCAATTGGCTGGTACGGAAGCCGCGCCCGCCGCGCCGCATCAATAGGGGTGCCGCAACCGCCGCGCCAAACACCGCGCGGATAAAGACAATCTGAATGCTGTCGATGCGGCCGCCCAACAATTTCACCGCCGTCAGCATAAGGGTGGCCGTGAACGCGCCGCAAATCATAAACAGAGCGCCGCGCGTATTCGGAGACAGTCGATTCCAAGCGGCAATCAAATCTGTCTTTCGCGTGGCCGGCACCGGCGATCCGTTCATTCAACGGCGTTGGGCTTAAACTTCGGCCGGCTGCGAACGATGTAGAGATTGGCTGCGACGATCATCGCCGCGCCCAACCAGAACCAACTATCGGGAATTTCGCTGAACAGCAGAAATCCAATCAGGGTGGCAAAAATCAACCGCGTGTAGTCAAAGGGCGAGACCGCCGTCGCTTCGCCGACGCGCAGCGCAAAAACATTGAAGGTCGCGTTGGCGGCGCCAAACACGCCGACCAGGAGCAGCAGCCCGAGGTCGGCCCAGCTTGGCGTGGTCCACACCACAACGCTCGGCACGATCAGCACCACCGCCATCGTGAGATTGAAATAGAAGAGCTGAATATCAGGGCCGTCGGCCGCCGCCATCTTCTTGATGAATACCACCATCACTGCGCTGACCAACGCCGACATTATGACCGCCAGCGCCGCCACCTCGACGATCCCGGCCGGCTTCACGATGACCAAAACCCCAACAAAACCCATTAGCGTCGCTAGCCAGCGGCCGGCCCGCATTGCTTCGCCGAGGAACAGCATCGCCAGCAATAAGAGAAACATCGGCCGGGTGAACATAACCACGGTGACGCCAGCAAGTTCCAGACGGGTCAGCGCGAAGAATGTGCCGATCAGCGCGATCGCACCCAGCACCCCGGTGCCCACCTGCAAGCGCAAATGCCCGGTGCGAAAGCCGCGCCCGCCGCGCCGCATCAGCACCGGTACTGCCACCGCTATCCCAAACAGAGCTCGGACAAAGACGATCTGAACGCTATCGATCCGGCCACCAATCAATTTCACCGTAGTGAACATCAGAGTTGCGGAGATCGCGCCGCAAACCATGAACAAAGCGCCGCGTGTGTTGGGCGGCAAGGCGCTCCACGCGGTTAGCAGCCGCGCCCATAACGCTGCCCCGGTTGGTGCCGGCACTTCGCTCATGCCAGCCATTCTCTTATGCCAGCAATTTCGCTCATAAACGTCGTTCGGCAAGAGTCCGATCGGCGTCAACCGCGTGCTCGGCACGGGCGAGCTGGGCCTCGCGCCTGGCGATGTAGATGGTGCTGGAAAATATGATGATACCACCGACCCAGGTCCACACATCGGGAACCTCGGCAAACGCCACGTAGCCAAGCAGCGCCATAAACGGCAGGCGGGTGAAGTCGTAGGGCATCACCGCGGTGGTATCACCGATCGTAAACGCGCGCACCGTGAGCCAATTGCCCAGGCTCGCAATCACACCCAGGATCACGCATATGCCAAACTGCAACCACGTCGGCCACACCCATACGAACACCGCCGCCAGCAGCGACAGCGGTAGCAAAATTGCGGTGTGAAAGGCGACGATGCGATCCGATGTTTCGGTGCGCGCCAATATCTTCACCAGCACGATCACCACGGCGATCGCCGCCGATGACGTCAGCGCTACGATCGCACCGAGGCTGATATCGTCCGAGCCGGGGCGCAGCACGACCATAGCGCCGGCGAAGCCGACGATCGTCGCGGTCCAGCGCCGAATACGCACCACTTCACCCAACACGAAGATCGCCGCAATGGTTGCAAAAATCGGCGCGACAAAGCTGAGCGCGGTAGCACTGGCCAGCGGCATGACTGTGATGGCGTAAAACCACCCCATCATCGCGATCAGACCGAAGCCGGCCCGCACCACATACAGCCAAATTTCCTGGCGCGGAAACGCCGGTATGCCATGGCGGAACAAAAAAGGCGCGATCGCGACGAAGCCAAACAAGTTGCGAAAAAAGACGATTTCGAAGGCGTGAAGATCGGTGCTCAAATAGCGCACGATCCAGGTCATGAAGCTCCACACGACGCAGGCGCTGACCATATAGGCCGCCGCACGCAGCGGCGGTGACAGCATATTTCCTATGCCGATTATTCTTTTGCCTGCGGTCAGCATCGATGCAACCTAGGCGGTGTCGCTGATATTGACCAATGCCAAGATCGGGTGCCAGCCTTGCGAAATTCAGGCGTCCACGGCATTTTCGCAAATTCGTTTACCCCGCCCGAGATCAACCCAAGCGAGGGAAATCATGAAATTCCTAATCGTCGCGCATGATGGCAAAGGTAAGAAAGCGGCCCAGCTCCGCCAGACCATCCGGCCGACCCATCTGGAAGGGGTCCAGGGCCTCATCAAGAAGAAGCAACTCGAGGTCGGCGGCGCGTTACTCGGCGAGGACGGCACCATGATCGGCTCGATGATGGTGGTCGACTTCAAAACCCGGCGCGCCCTCGACGCCTATCTCAAACGCGAGCCCTATGTCACCGAAGGGGTGTGGAAGAAGATCACGGTGACGCCGATGAACCGGGTGGTCTGACCACAAAATGGCCCCTAGCCAACAGTCTGCGCAACAACCGCTATGGACCCCGCCACCCGAGCGGGTCGCGGCAACCAATGCCGCAGCCTTTATTAAGACAGTTGGCGAAACCTACCGCGCCGATCTATCCGGCTGGGACGATCTTTATCGCTGGTCAGTGGCGCAACCCGAGAATTTCTGGACCGCGGTTTGGGATTTCGGCGGTATCATCGCGGACACTCGGGGCGACGTCGTCGTCGAGAATATCGACAAGATGCCAGGCGCTCGCTGGTTCCCCAACGCCCGTCTCAACTTCGCCGAGAATCTGCTGCGGCGGCGCGACGATTCGCCGGCCCTGATCTTCTCCGGCGAAGATGGCCAGCGTCGCGAACTCAGCCACGGTGGGCTCTACGACGCGGTCTCGCGCCTCGCCCAGGCGCTGGCCGCGTGCGGTGTCGTTGCCGGCGATCGCGTTGCCGGCTTCCTCCCCAATCTGCCGGAAGCCGTCATTGCCATGCTGGCGGCCACCAGCCTAGGTGCGGTGTGGTCGTCGTGCTCGCCCGATTTTGGCATCAAGGGCGTGATGGACCGGTTTGGCCAGATCGAACCCAAGGTTCTGTTCACCGCCGATGGCTATATCTATGCGGGTAAGCGGGTCGATTCGCTCGCACGAGCCCAAGCCATTGCCGCGCAATTGCCCAAACTCCAAAAGCTGATCGTAGTGCCCTATCTCGCCGAGCGGCCCCCGCTCGAGGGCTTGGAGGCGGAATTGCTGGCCGATTTCGTGGCGCCTTACCCGCCGCGCGACATCGCGTTTAAGCGGCTCGCGTTCAACGACCCGCTCTACATCATGTATTCATCGGGCACCACCGGTGTGCCCAAGTGCATCGTGCACGGGATCGGCGGCACCCTGATCCAGCACATCAAAGAGCATCGGCTGCATTGCGATATCAAGCCGGGCACCCGGTTGTTCTATTTCACCACCTGCGGCTGGATGATGTGGAACTGGCTGGTCTCAGCGCTGGCCTCGGAGGCCACCCTGGTGCTCTATGACGGCTCGCCCTTCCACGTTGGGGGCCGCGTCCTGTTCGATCTCGCCGAGGCGGTCGGCATCAACGTTTTCGGGACCTCGGCGAAGTTCATCGATGCTTGCGAAAAGGCCGAACTCGCGCCGGCCCAGAGCCACGACCTGTCCTCGGTCGCAACGATCCTGTCGACGGGCTCGCCGCTCAAGCCGGAGGGCTACGACTATGTCTATGCCAAGGTGAAAAGCGATGTGTGCCTGGCGTCGATGTCAGGCGGCACCGACCTGATCGCCTGTTTCGTCGGCGGCAATCCGATGGGACCGGTGTGGCGCGGCGAAATCCAGGCTCGCGCACTCGGCATGAAGGTCGAGGTGTTCGACGATGCCGGCGCACCCGTGCGCGGCGCCAAGGGCGAATTGGTGTGTACGGCGTCGTTCCCCTCGATGCCGATTGGCTTCTGGGAGGATCCCGATGGCGCCAAATATCACGCCGCCTATTTCGACGTGTACCCCAATGTCTGGCGCCATGGCGACTATGTCGAACTCACCGAACACGACGGCATGATCATCTATGGGCGCAGCGATACCGTGCTTAATCCCGGTGGCGTCCGTATCGGCACCGCTGAGATCTATCGCCAGGTCGAACAGATCGACGATGTCGTCGAGGGCCTGGTCATCGGCCAGGATTGGGACGGCGATACCCGCGTCGTCCTGTTCGTCAAATTGCGCGAGGGGTTGGACCTCGACAAGGCCCTCGTCGAGCAAATCAGGCGGCGGATTCGCGAAAACGCGACCCCGCGGCATGTGCCCGCCCGCATCGTTCAGGTCGCCGATATCCCGCGCACAATCAGCGGCAAGATCGTTGAACTCGCGGTGCGCAACATCGTCCACGATCGCCCGGTGAAGAACGTCGACGCCCTGGCCAATCCGGAAGCCCTCGAATATTTCAGGAATCGGCCGGAACTCTCGACCTGAACTTTCGGGTCAACCCGCATTCACGATTGGTCACAAGGTCGTACCCCCCCTGAATCAAGGTGGTTGAATGCCGATCTTCTCTATCAAGCGGCGTGTAGCGGTGGCCGCTAATCAGGGGAGTGCGGCCCTGATGACCGGAACGGACAGAACGACCGAAAATGGCAGCCGAAACAATGGGGCCTGAGCGCCCCGTTCTCATCTATGGCGGACGTCGCGCCAGCCGCTATCGCAGCGCCGCGCCGGTCTTGTTCAACCCGCTATACCGCCTATCCCATCCTGTGAGCTTCACGCATGACGATCTTGATCGCATAGAGGCGCGATTCGACGCCGGGCAGTTGCTGGTGCGGCTACGGCACCTGGCAGGATGCCCAACCCTCGCGCGTGGTCTTCTATCGGGCCGGCGATCATGAGCTGCGGTTGACGCTCACCCGCCTGACCGACGGCACCTACGACCTCCTCAGCGACGCCGGTGCCCCGATCGCGCGCAATGTCAGCCTCGACGAAGCCATCGACCAGGTGATCACCTAGCAGGACTGGGGGTTGCCGGGAGGCTCCGCTCCAGCGCCGGATACCAAAACGCCAGCGTGATCGCGCGCGCAACCATAAAGACTACGAACGCAAACCACAGTCCGTGGTTGCCCCAGGCGGGAAACACCAGCCACATCGCCACCCCATAGGCCGCCAGCGACAAGGCCATGCCATTGCGCATCGCAGCGGTGCGGGTCGCGCCAATGTAGATGCCGTCGAGCTGGTAGCTCCACACCGAAACCAGGGGCAGCGCAATCGCCCAGATCAGATGCTCCGCCGCCACCGCGCGGACGTCGGCCAGGCTGGTCAGCAGGCCGATGATCGCCGTGCCGCCGGCTGCATAAACCGCCGTCATGGCCACTGCTATCACCACCGCCCACAGGGTCGAGATCGCCACCGCCGAGCGTAACGCGGCCCGGTTGCGGGCGCCGAACGCGCCACCCACCAGCGCTTCGGCGGCGTGGGCGATGCCATCGAGCGCGAACGCGGTAAACGACTGGAAGTTGAGCAGGATGGCGTTGGCGGCCAGGGTCACGTCGCCGAGCTTGGCGCCTTGCGCGGTGAACACACCGAACGCGAGTAGCAGGCACAGCGTGCGTATGAAGATGTCGCCATGCGCGCGCAAGGTGCGGCGCAGTTGGGCCAGCGCGAGGATCCGCTCGCGCACCCAGGTGCCGCCGATCCGGCGCAGGATACGTGCCAGCAACACAGCGCCGAGCAGCAGGGCCGCGTATTCGGCGATCACCGAGGCAGCCGCGACCCCGGCAACGCCCCAGCCGAAGCCGGCGACGAAAGCAATGTCGAGGATGATGTTGACGCCGTTGAGGCAGACCAGATGGAGCAGCGCGGCGCGCGGGTTCTGGGTACCGAGGAAGCAGCCGAGAATGACGTAGTTGGCGAGCGCCGCCGGCGCGCTCCAGATCCGCACCTCGAAGTAGACCCCGGTCAACGTCTCGACCCCGGCGCTGGCCTCGAACAGATAAAGCGCGGCGAGACCGAGCGGGATCTGCAGCGCCAGCACCGCAAGCGCCAGCACCAGCGCGATTCCGAGCGCGCGGGCCAGGGTGGCGCGCACCTCATCGGCATCGCCGGCGCCATGGGCCTGCGCCGTAAAGCCGGTGGTGCTCATCTTAAGGAAGCCGAAGCCCCAATAGATGAAGTTGAAGATCACCGCGCCGACCGCCACCGCGCCGAGATAGGTCGGCTCGTCCAAATGGCCGACCACGGCAGTGTCGACCGCGCCGAGCAGCGGGATCGACAGGTTGGAGATCACCATCGGCCAGGTCAGTTTCCAGACCCGGCGGTGCCAGCCGGCGGTGGTCTCGGGGAGCGCCTGGCTCGACGCGGCGGGGGTCTGATCGGTCATCGCCGGGCCGGACTATACAGCGTCCTATCCCACCCCTTGAAACATTCCATGGAATGTATATCGGAGCAGGAAATATGCTCTCCCGGCGCAAGTTCATTCGCGTGGTTGGTGGCGGTGCGGTGGTGGTCGCGGCGGCCTCAGCGAGGCTGATGCGATTACGCTCTACGTCGATCGCACCCGGCTGTTGCCCGAGACCGGTCCCGCCTCGCGCCAGATCGTGATCAGCCACGGGACTTTTGTTGAATTGCTGGTGTTGGCCGCCGCGGCCGAGGGGTATAGCGCGGCGGTAACGCCGTTCCTGCGCGGGCCGTTTGCCGACACCCCCGACGATCGCCCGGTCGCGCGCATCGACTTCCACCGCGACCCCGCTATCGCGGTCGACCCACTGGCCGCGCAGATCCCGCACCGCCGCTCCAACAAGGAGCCCTACGATCCCAACCGCACGCTGGAGCCGGCCCACGAACGCGCGCTGCTGGCGGCGTTTGACGAGGCCAGACTGGCGATGACTACGGCCACAGACCCGGCCCAGGTCGAACGGCTGCGGCAAATCGCCGACCAGGCCATGACGCTGGAGATGGCGACCGCGCGCACCCACCTCGAGAGCATCGACCGAACCCGGATCGGCGCGACGGAAATCGCGCGCCACCGCGACGGCATCGACCTGCACCGGCCGGTCTTCTGGTGGGGCCAGCAGCTCGGCTTCTATACCCGCGAGAAAGCCCGCGAACCCGGCACTTTCGCCTACCAGGCGGGTCTCGACTACACCAAAAGCTGGACCGAAAGCGTCGTCGCCTTTGGCGGGATCACCAGCGCCGACAATCAACGGGCCACTCAGCTCGCGACGGGGCGGGCCTATGTTCGCGTCAACCTGCAGGCGAGCGCCACGGGCGTGGCGATGCACCCGTTAAGCCAGGTGTTGCAAGAATATCTTGAGATGACCGAGCTGCAGCGCGACTTCCTCGATGAGACAAAAACCCGGCCGAGCGAGACCGTGAAAATGTTCTTCCGCCTGGGCTACGCGACGCCGCCACCGCCCGCGCCGCGCCGCGACCTAAATGACCTCGTGCGGGCCTAGGCGATGAAATGAAACGACCGGAATCACGAATAGGCCAGGCGCTGCGCCATGACCTGCGCTTCGGTATTCTCAATTGGGTGGGGATCATCAATCAACTGACAACGACCCAGGCCAACCGGCTGTTGGCCTATACCGAACTGCCGTTTACCCAGTTCATCATGCTCAACCACTTCAGCCACCGGCCCGACGAGGGCAAGACTGTGTCAGGGGTTGCGCAGGCGCTGCAGCAACCCCAGCCCGGCACCACCAAGACGGTCCAAAAACTGCTGGCGAAGGGCTCCCTGCGCAGCGAAATAAGCAACAATGACGCCCGCTCGAAGCAGCTTTTCCTGACCGAGACCGGGATCGAGGCGCATGCCCGCGCGCTCGAGTATCTGTCACCCGGTTTCCGCGCCGCTTTCGCCGATTGGAGCGACGAAGACATGATGGCGTGTTTTAAGCTGCTCGACCGCCTCAAGACCTACTTCGACGATAACCGGCTGGAAGGTTAGGGCGTTTTGCCCACAGGTCCCGTCATCGGTATCCAAGAACACTATTGTTGATGGTTGAGTGCGGAATGCCGGAAAGTTCCGTGTGCCTGGACCCCGCGTCAAGCGCGGGGTGACAAAACAAACAGGCCCCTCACCCCGGCCCTCTCCCACTTTGCGGGAGAGGGAGCCCGATGGTGTCGCTTGCACAAATAGCTCCCTCGCCCCAACGGGAAGAGGGCGGGGCCGAGGGCGTTCAAGGCGTGACGGATATCTACGACGCCCTTCCATTCCCGCTTGAAGACTTAGAGAAGCTCGGCGACCTAGATCCGGGAACGCTAGGGGCGCCTACTCAAACCCGAGCTGAACCAATATTCAAGCCAAGTGTCCGCACTTCGAACAACATCGTGTCGATTTCTGATCGTAGGAAAGGCGGCTGACTGGATTGGCTTTACCACAAAACTCGGATCGCCAATGACGGCGCGGCATAGATTGAGGGCTTAGCCCTTGTGGCCGCTTAGCGGATACGCCGGTGACACAGGCCGGAGCTCATCTCGACTTGCCACGGCGGCATTTGTCATTGTAAAGAGCACGGCCGTTTCCCGTGAATGCCGGCAGCTCGTTCAGCCGGGAGGTCTATTTCGCACCGCATCCGGAGCGGTGTCCCAAGGAAGGAATAGACTGTGACCCAAATCGGCAGTTCCTGGAAGCCGCCAAAGCAATCGCCGAAGCAGTCCACTACCAGGCCGTCGTGGCCACAATTCAGGGCTCTTTCTCGGCAAGTTCGCGAAACGCGTCGGGGACGGTGCGGCGATCACCCAAGACGACCGACCCGTAGCCGATCGCCTCGCGCCCGAAGCGATCACGTACCGCATCCATCGCCCGATCGACCACCCAGCGCGTGGCGCCCTTGCCGGTGCCGGGCCGGCGCTTTTCATCATCCAGTTGGAGCGCCAGTTCGAGCTGCAGCGCCATATTTTGTTCAAGATGCGACACCGAGATGGCGAGCAGCGAGATGGCTGCTTCGTGGGGGTGGTCCGCCAAGGCGGCACGCACCAAATCCTCGGCGATCTCGGCAAGAATCGCCGTTGCTGAAATCGCTTGGGGCAGCGTTATCGAGCGCGTCACGGCGCGCAGGTCGGCGAACCGCACCCGCACCGTAACTGTTCGACCGGCTTTGGACTTAGCCCGCAGCCGGGAGGCAACCCGGTCGGCGAGATGGCGCAATGTGGGCCGGAAAACCTCCACAACAGCAGGCCTCCTACCGAGCGCCGACTGCGCGCCGACCGACCGCGCGCGACGGCGTGCCGCCACGACCTCGCGGGGATCCCGATTGAGCGCCAGCGCCGCCAGCTTGCCCCCCGCTGCGCGGCCCAGAAGCCGCTCCAATGACCGCCCCGGTGTCTGCGCCATCTGGCCGATGGTAAACACGCCCATATCGGCAAGCCGCGCTCTGGCGACCAGACCCACGCCCCACATCAGTTCGACAGGCAGATCGCGCAGGAAATCGCGTTCCGTCCCGGGATGGACAACGATCAGCCCATCGGGCTTGGCCACTTGCGACGCAATTTTCGCCAGGTGCTTGGTTGGCGCCACGCCCAACGAGATCGGCAGCCCCACCTCGGTCCGCACCCGTTTGCGGATGGTTTTAGCCATGTCTTCCGGCGAGCCGAGGAGATTTATCGAGCCGGCGACGTCGGCGAAGGCCTCGTCGATCGATATCCGCTCGACCAGCGGGGTAAAATCACCCAGCACGTCGATGGCGGCATCACCGAGCCGTTTGTATTCGTCGAAGTGGCCGCCGACAAACCGCAAATGCGGACACAGCTCGCGGGCCCGCCGTCCGGGCATACCGCTGCGAACGCCGAATGCCTTGGCCTCGTATGACGCGGCAAGCACCACGCCGCCGCCGACGGCGATCGCCCGGCCGCGCAACGACGGGTCGAGCAGCTGCTCGACCGAGGCGTAAAACGCGTCGAGGTCCGCGTGCAGGATAGCGGCGATGGCCATAGCAACAACTCAATCGAACATGCACTGCAATAGAACATAAAGGGAACATCAAGAATATTTGTCAAGCCACTAGCAGGGGGCCGTCGGCATTACGCTCCCCGCAATCTCCTTATCGCGGCGTCGTCAGGGCCTGTAACATCGTAGATTTACGGCGGGTGTCGGTCCCCAAACCGTCATTTGAACACCGAACGGCAAGTTCGCACCCAAGTTTGAACGCGGTTCAGCCGTCGGCGAACGCGATACCGCACGATGAAAACCGGGGCTTATGTCCTACACAAGAGATTTAGGGAAAACCCTGATATAGGTGCGCCATGTAGCCCATTAGCAGCCCAGTTTGTCGAATTGTGTTTATACACAAGGGCGTGAGAAAAGGGTGATATCGAGGGTATACCCTAAATACCAATTAGACTTAGCTAGGATGTGTCCCCACCTGGAGCAGGGTGGTGCCGAATTGTTCGATTTGTCGGCTTGCATGATGGTAGGGCGATGAACGATCTCACACCAATCCCGGTTGAGGATCTGAACAATATCCTTATCCGCCATCGTCGCTGGCGCAAAAGCCTGAACGGCGGCAAGCGCGCCGATCTCTCACGGCGCGATTTCGCTCGCATGTCGCTAGTTGGTGTAGACCTCTCTCACGCGGCCGTGGTTGGCGCAAATCTTCGAGGCTGTGATCTAAGTGACGCCGATCTTGAGGAGGCCGATCTCCTCACGTCCGATATGGGGGAGTGCAAGCTTATCAAAGCAAGGCTCACCGGGGCCGACATGCGCGGTACTCACCTGAAGGCCACGCGGCTTGACAGTGCCGATCTTCGATCCGCCAATCTTTGCGACGGCGTCCTGATAACCCTGTCGGACCACAGCCCAGAATTTTCGAAAGATGAGGTTTCATCGGCCAACTCTACCGATGATTCTCTTCGCGGTGCGGCCTCAAACGACACTAATGCCGCCGATTCTCGGGCCGCAAAAACCGATCTAACGGGTGCGTCGCTGCGGGGTGCCAATGTCACTGGAGCCAATCTTGCGAACGCTAATCTGACCGACGCTGACCTTGAGGGCGCCAACCTTCGAGACGTCGATTTAACGGGCGCGAACCTATCTGGCGCAAATCTAAATGGTGCAACCCTCGCAAACACAAAGTTGGTCAATGCCAATTTGGTCGGCGCAAACTTCGGTAACGTTGACCTCACCAGAGCGGACATCGATGGGGCGATATTTAAACATGAGCTCTCGGCAGGCATTCGTGCGGCCGTTGGCGACCATGAGGTATGGATACGCAGCAAAGGTGAGAGTGGCGAACGCCTCCTCATCGAAGATGCTGATCTGACGGCCGTCAATCTGTCGCGGCGCGATCTATCGGGTGCCAGCTTTGCGATGGTGGTGCTGACCAGCGCCAACTTTCCCAGATCAACGCTTTATCTTACAAACTTCAGTAAGTGCACACTGTCGCGCGCCAACTTTTCCGACGCCGCAAAGCACTTCTCACGGTCTTCTCTCATCGCGCCGGCGGTAATCGCGATAATTGGGGTCGTGCCTTTTTCGCCGGGTAATTCGCGAATTCGAGTGGTCGCCTCAATCCCGCCCATCTCCGGCATGTTTACATCCATCAACACCACGTCGTAGAGCCGTTCTTTGACCGCCTCAAGGGCTTCGAGGCCGTTGTCGACAATGTCAAATTCATAGCCGCCGCCGAAGAGAGCCTCCAGCAACCGTTGGTTCACTTTCTTGTCTTCGGCCACCAGAATGCACATGGCGTAGTCGGTGGGCATGCCGACCGGTGCGGCGACCGTCGATGCGCGGTGAACAAACGGCAGTTCGATGTAGTACAGATAGCCGAGACTTTCCAGCACACTGCTGCGATGCAGCGGTTTGTGCAGCAACGCATCGAACCCCAGCTCGCGCGCGGCCTCATGAGAGCCCACCTTGTCTGACGTCGAGGTCAGCATCATCTTCAAGGCATCGGTTTCGGCTGCGGCGCGAAGTTGGCGGCCCAACGCTTCCGCGCCCGGCATTTCGCAATCGATAATTGCCAATTCGAAGGGTGCAAAGTCGATCGCATCGGCCAGCACCGCCCGTGCCGCAAACGCGTCGTTCACCATC
>Ga0115002_10006943_pt1 | contig 12877 bp, 10 predicted proteins | sample ArcticOcean_MG_C_8_FD_89576 | JGI IMG/M metagenome (GOLD analysis project Ga0115002, IMG submission 89576) | Marine microbial communities from western Arctic Ocean - ArcticOcean_MG_CB11_86 | ecosystem: Environmental > Aquatic > Marine > Oceanic | place: Arctic Ocean: Canada Basin | collected...
GAAACCGCAGGGCCAGCGAACGCTATTAAGAATTCGTTACGCGGCCTAGTCGCATCGCCTTGAATTCTGGAAACTCCACCGAATAACAGCAGCGTGATCCCACGAACTTTGAGTCCCTGAGACAACGCCACTAGGGAGTGGGCCAGCTCATGCGCCAAAACCGATGTAAACAGCAATAACGTGGTGAGCAGTCCGGCGATCCAGTACTGGGTAGTCGACCAAAAGCTGAAAAATGAAGGATAGGCAGCGGTTGCCAGCGACCAAGTGATAATTGCGACCGCGATTAACCAGGTCGGATTAATTTCGACCGGAATTCCAAAAATTGTGAAAAGTTTTACTGAACCACGCAATAGATTAAAGATGTCCTTAAAAAACGAAAAACTCTAGCTGCTCGAAATATAACCCTATACGCACACGCCAAATTCGGTCGAACGCTGCGATACAACTTACGAGAATAACTTCAGTTCTGTCGTTATTCATTCCGCAGTACCCCGGGACGGGACTATCATGCACGAGTCATCCACTATCGAGAAAATAACCTGAACGCCCCGTATGCTCTTCCAGTCCTCTAAGATCGAACTAGCCCTATGAAATCGTTCAAGCAACCTTTTTACGGGTGGTGGATCGTCGGAGCGGGTGGAATCGTCCAGTGGTACACATCTGCCATCTTCTGGCGCGGATTCCAAGCGTTCGTCCCGCCAATATTAGAAACATTCGGTTGGAGCAGGGGTGTAACCGGAGCAGCCATATCGGTCCAACGCGGCGAGAGCGGATTGATATCACCGTTTGTCGGCGTAATTCTCGACAAATACGGTCCACGTAAAGCGATGGCGTTCGGTGTACTTCTCACCGGCGGTGGTTTCGTCTATATGAGCCAAATGCAATCGCTTTGGCAGTTCTACGTAGCCATCGGACTGCTCACACTTGGGATGTCATTCGGGACATTCATCGTATTTGTAGTCACCGTCGCCAATTGGTTTGTACGGAAGCGTGCACGAGCTCTGGCCATATTGATGTCGTTCTCGGCAATTGGCGGAATTACTCTTCCGGTCCTAGTCGCATCAATCGATACCTTCGGCTGGCGAGAGGTGATGCTGGCGTGCGGAATCGGATTCTGGTTCATTGGATTCCCTGCAACCCTGGTGATGCGAAAACAACCAGAAGACTACGGAATGGTTCCAGATGGCGGACCAGATGATGAGAGCTTGGCCTCTGGTAAAGCAAGTCAAGTTGGTGGAATTCGAGAGCAAGCCATTACGATGCGACAAGCCATCAGGCTACGTTTCTTCTGGCAACTCGCAATTGTCACCAGCCTTGGTCAGCTCGTCAGTTCAACCAATCTGTTCCACTTCGCTGCCCTCTTGGACTACGGCATGACTGCAGCACTAGCAGCTGCAGCGGCGGGTGCAGTTGCTATTGGCGATCTAAGTGGCCGAGCCGGTATCGCTGTGATTGGCGACCGATTCGACAAACGCAAAATGCTCACCATTGCAATGATTATGCAAACCATCGGGGTAGCGGGACTCGCCGGGATCAACGCTGAAGTATTCGGAATCAACCTCGGACTCTGGCCACTGCCACTATTCGTCGTGTTCTTCGGATTAGGATTCGGATCGTCGATACCCCTTAGACTTTCTATACTTGGAGATTACTTCGGGAGAACAAGCTACGGATCTATCGTAGGGCTAACCAGTTCTGTAAACGCTGTGTTTGGTGCAGCGGGGCCCGCTCTGGTCGGCTTCATATACGACGGAACCGACAGCTACCGGCTAGGATTCACGACACTCTCGATCATGCTGGTGATGTCAATTCCTCTAGCACTCGGATTAGAACCAGCAGGGCGTGTGGCAGCAAAAGCTCGACAGCTAACACGACGAACATATCGTGAAAGAAATCGTTTCTAATCGTCCAATTAGCAACGCTTAATGCATCTCAATCGATAAACAAGCGTTTATAGGCGACTAGATCTAGCGTCCAGACTTACTGATAGACCGGGCGACGAACGACCCGTCTGCCTTACTGATCAGCACAGCCACTACGACCTCGCCTACTTCGGGTTCTCTTCCACGGAATGTTGTGGCCTGGTTCACGGTAAATACTCGGCCGTTGATTACCCAACTGTTGCCGTCAATCGCCGCGATAATCCCAGACACACTTAGCTCAACAATGTTCTCCTGTCTAGGATTGGTGATCGACGACTCGCCTTCAGACTTGGTCTGGAATTTGATCGAAATAATCACACCCTGATTCGAATCGATAGATTCTCTTATAAACAGCACTTCAGGCACCAACGTATTTATGTCGGCACCACTTTCTCGTGCATCCGCAATTAAATCAATAACCGGCCTAAACGACTGAATCCGTTGACCGTTCAACTGAATGGAGGTTTGGCGTCCCATCCAAAGATCGAACTCCCTACCGTCCGCCAAGTTCACAACCACATATCGACCGTTGGGTACAATGTTGGACAGAGTTCCGCGTGATTGAACGAAGTTGTCCGAAACAACCGAAAGCTTCTGAATAATCCCAGAATCTAGGACATAGAAAACTATATCGACACGATCACCACGCTCAATATCCAACAGCGACCTTATTGGCACGCCATCTTTGATCAAATTTTCACCGAGCGGAGATTCAGGCATCTGGAGTTTGATCACCTTCGTATTGGTAGATTTTCCAGAAATAACGGTCAGTCTGCCTTGGTTTAAATTCACGCTAGTGATAACTCCAGATGCCTTGCCAACTTTCGGTGATTCAATAGAAATAATCGTTCCAACGTTGTAGAATATCCCGCCACGACCAGTAACCGAATACACCCCATTGACGATATTCATCCCGGCGATAACCGAGCTAAATTTCACTCGCCGTTCATCAACAATCACCCAGGTATCGTCCGTAACTAAAACGTTAAGCGTCTTTCCGTTGGCGCCCGTTACCTGAAGTCGATCAGGTTCACGACCGATGCCCGTGACAGTTCCAGAAAATTTCACGTTCTTACGAGCCACCACAACCAAACTCGTAAGTTCGCTCGATTCGGTATCTAAACGAGTGGCATCAACCACCAAATCACCGATCTTAATTTCAGCGATAACCGCAGCACTACCGTCACGAACAATATGCACATCGTCGCCAACCGTTAATCGAATCAGCGGACCGTCAGTCGGTCGAATCGTGATGCCAGCACCATAAGCCTCTACCGATTCGACTATTCCGGAAATATGGTCTTCTTCCGACGGTGCACTTGAACGTGCGCGAATTGCAAGTGCACGAAGCGTGACGTCAGATCCGGTAATATCTGAAATCGAGTCGGCACTCGAAGATTCGAATTGAATATCAACAGCTTGACCCGCATCCAGATCTGAAATACCAGAGAAACCTCCATTGAGAGTTATCTCAGTCTCACCAGTAATCTTCGCAGCGACTTTCACGCCCTGCTTCTCATTCGTGGCAATCACCACGCCAAGCGTATCCGCAAGTGGCACGTCAATTTCCACGAAAGTAATCACACCGTTGAATGCTCGAAGTGACTCATGAGCTAGAACGGCCTCTAACTCACTCACCAGCCTTGGCTCATGCACCTTGACCGAAACTGCAGAACGCACACCGCCCTCGATCGAATACTTAACTTCGAGCTCACTAGCCGGGTCGATAAATTGTCGGACGTCGGTCAAACTTTGCGGATTCAATGCATCGTCGGAAATTTTCTTTAGTAGGTCCCTAGGCAGATCAACACTAGTCTCTTCTCGGTCGTAACTGAACTTGACCGAAAACGGATTAGCGTCCTGCACCCTGTTCGGAACTATCGTGAACGATGAAAATCCAATGTCATCAACCAGACCACCCGATATTTTCAGCAGTGGTTGAACTTCGCCGCGAGTTCGTGCAGCAGTTTTATATATACGCTGGAGCTCTTCAAAACGACGTTGAATTTCTTGGTACTGGACAGCTGTTTTATCGAGTACTGCCTGATCCTCAAGATCTGAATCAAGTACCCGTTTTAACGCTCTAGCTGCATCGTCCAAAGAAGAAAGATGTTGAGTCCTAGCGTCGATAGCAATCTGGGCTAGGCGAGCAGACTCTGCATTGTCTGCGGATCTATCCTGAGCATCTCGAATTCGCTCGACAGTCGCGCTTGTTAGCTCGAAACCAACTGCTGTCAAAATACCGCTAGAACTATCTAGACGGGCGACCATGGTTATACCATCGCCGACGGATGGAGCATCGATTCCCGCCGGTATCAGCACATTCACGACGCCACTATTGCGAGTCTGAATAGAAAGCTCATCATCAGAAGCACTGCTAACAACACCTACAACGTGCTTTGTAGCCGGCTGAGTGTTGGCGACACGGACGAGAGTTCTAAGGGCTACAAGATCATCGCTGGCATTTCTCGTTGCAGTCGAAACCACTCGGTCGCCTTCTCCTATTTCTTCGACCAGCGCCTTGTTTGAACCAATCCGTAATTCAGAGTCAGCATCAAAGGTTAGGGTGAAAATACCCGAGTTTGAAGCGATCACAATGGCAGTTGGTGGACGAACTTCAACGGCCGTACCGAAAACAGCCTCAATATCGGCCGATTTCACTTCAGCTTTAGCGCCCTGGCTACCAAATGCGAATAAAACGGCGACCAACGCGAGTATAAGCACCATCTGGGGGCGAATGGTGCGAACGATAATATTTTCGGTCTGCGGGTGCACTGTTACAAATTTTCGGGCAAATCTTATTGACCCCCAACTGCATAATTCTGAGGTCAATGCAATTACGCTTTTATTACTTCTGAATACTCTAGAATCCTCTCGGGGCCGCAGTTCAGGCTGGAAAGTCATGGCGCAACCTCGGGCGGAATAGAAATAATCGCCAAGGATGAGCTATGGGAACTGCCGTCCAAATTACTAGCGACAACGTCGACGAAATTGGGACCAGGCATCAAAACAATCGTTAGTTCGAACGTACCATCAGCTTGAACTTCAACAATCACATCGTTCACGCTCACGATCGCATCAGCCGATGTGATTCCACGCAGCAAAACCGTATCGCCTCGTACAATACTTTCATCTCCGATACCCTCAAAATTCAAAGAGAGATTAAACGTTCCTGAAGACTCCGTTGGAACTACTGTCGGAGTTGGAACTACTGTCGGAGTTGGAAACACTGTCGGAGTTGGAAACACTGTCGGAGTTGGAAACACTGTCGGAGTTGGAAACACTGTCGGCAACACTTCAGGAATGGTTTTGGGTAGAGGAGTTGGAGCCGCTGTAGCTGTCGGAACAGGCGTCGGAGTAGGGGTGGGGGGAATAATCATCGGAGTCGGCGAGGGAATAGGCGTCGAAGTAGGAGTCGCAGGCACCGGGGTGTATCTAGCACGGCTCTCAACGCAACCGGTAATGGCGAAAGAGAGTAAACCAACGAATACAACAGCGAGCTTAGCGAGGTGTCTTGACTGTAGCGCTACGCGTCGTCGCTTAACAAACATCATCGTTCTGAGGGTCGGTTATCGAGAGGCAACGACAGCGTGAACGTAGTCGAATGCCCGTCCGGTTCACTAACGTTTGCCGCTTCTGATTCAACCATCAACTGGCCACCACATCGCTCTGTAAGCGAGATGGCAATAAATAATCCCAAACCAGAACTTTGCTTTTCGCTTCGAGCGGAAAGCTCCGGAGTCCAACCACGGTCGAACACATGGGCGAGATGCGACTCAGCAATTCCTGCACCATCGTCCCACACCCTCACAAAAAAGTCTGAATCAGTTCGTGTAAGTTGAATTTCAACATGACCCTGAGCAAATTTGGCAGCATTGTCGACAAGGTTAGTGATGACGTGATCTAGCGCAGGGCCATCGCCATAGATAAGCCCAAACTCAATCGGATCAGACCACCACACAAGCTCAAGGCCACGTTCGCGTGCAATTGGCGTATACCGATCCGAAACATTTCTAACGATCGCCGCAGCATCTACCGGATCGATCGCAGGGGCAGCCGTGTCATCTTCGAGATCAACCAAAACCCTAACGTTTTCGATCATCAATCGGAAGTTAGGTGCCTGATTCTCGATCTCATCAAGAAGCTCGGCGACCATATGTGGAGTGACTTTGCCAGTTTCATTAAGCAGTGCGCGAGCTTCACGCTGTTTTCCAAGAATTCGTCGGAGAGGGCGCCCCATGTCATGAGCGAACGTATCGAAATAATCCTGTGTTACCTCGCTCCACGTTCGAGTTCTATCACCTGTAAGGGCTTTCGTTCTTCGAGCAATAACATGGAAACCGATAAACGCCGCAACTGATCCTAGTACGAACACACCCGACCCTATATAAGCAACAGGTTCAATCCACCAGAGCGATCCAGGAGTTAATGATTCGCCAATAAAAGGAGAAAGCAATATTAGCAAAAGCCCAATTCCGGCAATTGCTAATCCAAATAACTTCAATATTTTCAGAGACTGATCGTTCAAGTAGCCTGATTCCTAATATTCAATATCCGCAGTTCTCGTCAATTCGTTGGATTTACCAATCGGTAGCCACGGTTTCTCACGTTGATTATCAACTCGTTAGCACCGAATTCTCTAGAGACAGCTTTACCAAGTGAAACTTTCAGTTCCCGAATACGAACTCGAAGCGAAGCACGCGAATCCTCACCATCAGAAAAGCGCTCTAGTCGTGAGAACGGAACCAGCTCGCCTTCAGATCGATACATCGCAGCGGCAAGTTCGTTCAAAATCTCAAGCTTCATGCCCTGAATTTCTCGTATCAGATCGCGTCTACCATTTTCGATTACGTAGACAGCAGCATTCGCAGCATCAATCTCGAAAACCGAACCGATCTTGATCGTTTCTGGTGCGCTCCCAATCAAACGTCGCAACCTAAGCACGACCTCTTCAGGACTCGCCAGCTTATCGATAAAATCGACCGAAGCACTAACCGTCAGACTCGCGTTTACAGCGGTGTCACGGTACGGACCCTGTGTGTACTGAGTGAACATCAATACCGGCATACTGCTATCGCGCTCAACGATTTTTTTGAGAATCGAAAGCCCCTTAAATCGGTCAGAATCGTATTCCCCAAACCTAACGTCCAGCAATATTGCCGATGGTCGCTCAGCCTCCATTGAAAACAACGCCTGAGTTTCGTAATCGTCGCCCGTCAAATGCGGACCTTCAGGGGCAACGACAATCGGCTTAAATCCATCAGTCTCCAAGCGTCGCAAGACTGAACGCATAAGATCCGACATATGCTCGTCGTCAACAACGAGAATTTTCTGGCCGCCGCCAAAACTTTTTGAAGTCAAAACATTCCTCTGCGGTTGCGTACCGAAATTCGCATGAAGCTACAGATGAAACTGTCATAAAAAAACCGATCTCAACCGACTCTATCATTCACCCGGCCCTTACTACTCTTCATGCACGCCGCATGATTAGAACAATACGATCCATTTTCCCTTAGCCACGTTCCAAAATATTACGCCGACATCGGCAGCCAGTTTCCTACCAAAATAAGCTAATATCTAGCCACAAAATCCTTTACGGGGTCGACTCAAAGTTGAGGGAACGCTATCCTCCCTAGACTGCACTTTTCCACCCTCCATTCCTGAGACATATTTGCCTGTGACCGAACAGTTCGTCCACCTCCACAACCACTCCGAGTTCTCATTACTCGATGGGTTCAGCAGGCTCGACGACATGGTTAACAGAGCGGTGGAATTAGATCAACCCGCAATCGCACTCACCGATCACGGTAATCTGCACGGTGCGATCGATATTTATCAGTCGGCAACAAAAGCGGGTATCAAGCCAATCATCGGAGTTGAAGGCTACGTAGCCGCCGGCGCACGTGACGAGCGTAACCCTCAAAAACGTTCTCCGTTCCACATGACATTGCTGGCGCAAAATCGCGTTGGCTACCAAAATCTGCTCAAACTGGTCACGGCATCACATATCGAAGGGTTCTACTATCGACCACGTATGGACCGAGAGATTCTCGAAAAATACTCCGAAGGACTAATCGTCCTTTCTGGCTGCCCTTCAGGCGAATTGCCAAGATACATAAAAAACGGCGACATGGATGCGGCTCTCGAAACTCTCGAGTGGTACGGAAACGTCTTCCAAGATCGCTACTACCTCGAAATGATGATGCACGAGCACGTGCCTGATCAGGCTGAGATCAACGAAGCGCTCATCCAGCTAAGCAGCCAAACCGGTTTGCCGATGGTTGTTACTAACGACTCCCACTACGTCAGACGCGAAGATTCCGAAGCTCAGGACATCCTCACCTGCATACAAACCAACTCAAATATTAAAGATCCCAAACGTCTTCACATGGAAGACACGACGTACTACCTGCGTAGTTCAGCCGAAATGCAGGCGGAGTGGGCGCATCTACCCGAGGCTCTTGCCAACACTGTAAAAATCGCCGAATCGTGCGAGCTAAAACTCGAGTTTGGGCAGACATTCATACCCCGATATTCGACCCCGCAAAACAATCCATCGATGGATTACCTAAAAGAGCTTTGCCACGCGGGTATGAAGAAACGATTCGACAATAACCCGAACGAAGAAGTTCTTGAACGCCTCGAACACGAACTCAGCATAATCGAAGAAACTAAATTCGCCGACTACTTCCTCGTCTGCTGGGACATCTTCAACTTCGTCAACGAAAAGGGAATTCTCTCTGCCGTACGTGGTTCGGCCGCGGCAAGCCTAGTTCTCTACTGCCTCGAAGTTACTCAAATTGACCCGGTCGAGGCCGATCTCTTCTTTGAACGATTCCTCAATGTCGAGCGTCGTGAAATGCCAGATATCGACATGGACTTCGCCGATGATCGTCGGGAAGAAGTTATCAAGTACTGCATCGATCACTACGGCCGTGAACACGTCGCCCAGATCATCACTTTCGGCACACTAGGTGCGAAGGCTGCTATTCGTGACACAGCACGAGCTCTCGCTCTCCCGCTTGAACTCAGCGACAAACTCGCCAAGATGGTTCCGCTAACTCTAAACATCAAGTTGAAAGACGCAATCGCCGAGTCGGCAGAAATGCGAACAGAAATCAGCCGGAACCGCGACGCCCGTGAACTTATTGAAATGGCACAGAGAGTCGAGGGATCTGTTCGCCACGCCAGCACTCACGCCGCAGCCGTTGTTATCTCTGAAAATCCACTAACGGATTATGTTCCTCTGCAACGCTCGACCAGTAAAAAAGAAGATGCAAGCCCGACAACCCAGTACTCAATGAACCCTGTCGCCGACGTCGGGTTGCTCAAAATGGACTTTCTAGGGCTAGCAAACCTTTCAATTCTCGATCAGTGCGTGAAGCTAATCGCCGAAACCACCGGCGAACACATGGGCGTATACGACGTCCCAATCGACGATGCCAATGCATTCCGAGTACTTGGCGAAGGCGACACATTTGGCGTGTTCCAACTCGAATCCGAGGGAATGCGTAAAAACGTCAAGCAACTAAAACCAACAACGATCAATGACCTTGCCGCCATGATCGCGTTGTACCGTCCGGGTCCGATGGAACACATCGGAACCTTTATCGAGGCGAAGCACGGCCGAGCTGAAATTTCATACCCTCACGAAGACCTTAGAGAACTTCTCGAACCAACTTACGGCGTCCTTGTTTATCAGGATCAGGTAATGCTGATCGCTCAGGCATTCGGCGGATACACGCTCGGTGAAGCCGACATCCTCCGCAAGGCAATGGGTAAGAAAAACGTAGCGGTGATGAAGGCCGAGCACGAAAAATTCTCCAAAGGTGCGCTCGAAAAAGGCTATACGCAGGATCAAGCAGACACCGTATTCAAACTAATGGAGCCGTTCGCTGGATACGGGTTCAACAAAGCACACGCAGTCTCCTACGCTTACATCGCCTACTGGACCGCTTACTTCAAAGCGAACTACTCAACCGAATACATCGCAGCAGTTCTCGACTCAGCGTCTGGTAATCCTGAAAAGGTTGGTATGGCTATACGAGAGGCGAGCCGACTCAACATCGCCGTAAAGCCGCCAAACATTAACTACTCACGGTCTGGATTTACGATCGAGCGAGATGCCGAAGGCAACGACGCTATTCGATTCGGAATGGCCGCCGTTAAAAACGTTGGATCCGCAGCGATCGACTTAATAGTAGAAGTACGCGAAGCCGCGGGTACGTTCAATGACATTGAAGACATTTGCCGCAGAATCGACTCCAAGTCCCTGAACCGTCGAACTCTCGAAAGCTTGATAAGAGTCGGGGCATTCGACGAATTTGGTGGGCGAGGAAATCTCCTAGAATCGGTAGACCGGATAATCTCCGCGATACAGCGCCAAACAAAACTACGTGAGTCTGGGCAAACATCCATGTTCGACATGCTCGGCGAATCGGTACCGACTCCGATGGTCGAAATCGAAATATCAGGATCGGACGACACAACAGATCAAGAACGTGTGATCTGGGAGCGAGACCTACTTGGTGTCGAACTGACTCAGAGCCCGTTCACTCGAGAAATGCGGCAACAGCCAGAGAATATCGTTGTGTTCGCCGCCGATATATCAGCCGATATATCCGGACAAAAACGTGCCGCTCTCGGGCAGATCAACAATATTCGAGAACTAACCACCAAGCGTGGCGACAAGTTCATATCGCTAAACCTCACCCTTCTCGATGGCGACATCGAAATGGTCGTTTGGCCGAATATCCTCGAACAGAACCCAGCCCTGTGGGAGAACGGAAACTTCGTATCAGTATCCGGCAAGGTTCGTGAACGATTTGGAAGAGTCTCGCTATCGGTTGAAACAGCTTCTGAGTATCAACTCAAATCTGAAGGGCAGGCCGAGTCCGAGGCGGAAACAGCCAAAAACGAACCTGCTCCTGTAGTAAGAGTCGGATTCAACGAAGCAAGCCAACCTCGCCCTGTGTTGAACGACCCAGTTCAGCACACTCCACCATCAAGCAAGCCAGTCACTGTTGCTCCGCAGGTCAATGAAGCGCCATCTACAAACGACAACAACTCAGCTCCGCCTCTGGCAGAGCCAATACCAACAATTTCTGAGGAAACTACGCTGACAACCGAATTCGCTGACCCTAACGATCTCGACAATGCCGACAACGGTATGAATGTTGGCCCAGTGCTTGTTCGGGTGAAAGAAACAGGCGATGCAGCCCACGACCGCTACCGCGTCGAAGACATCATGAGGTTGTTCGCTGAATTCTCTGGTTCTGACCCAGCGATACTTGAGATCGAAACAGGAGAAAAAGTAGTTCGACTCGAGATGCCGTTTACAGTCCAATCAGGACCAAAACTTACAGACCGTCTTCACGAATTGCTCGGCACCGGCTCGGTTCGAACTGCAGTCGTATAACTTTCGAAATTTAACTCTGACGGCTGCTGATCAGGCAAAAAAGTATAGAGTCACACAGCCCACACCGATTCCTGGAGCGAAACGATGAACTGGGAAGTGCTCACAACAGCCCCCGATCAACTCATCGGTGAATCGTGGTGCGGCCTCATTCGTACAGAAGGTGTCGACTGTAAGCTTCAGGCCGGCGACGCAGTTGGCTTCATGGGCGTCTCAGTATTTCCAGTTCGACTTATGGTGCGGGCTGGAAAAGTTGAACTGGCACAGTCAATTCTCGATCAATACTTAGCAGACGACGAATAACCACCTGTTGACTATCTCGAAGAATCTGAAGAAGTCACCGATAAGATCGACTAATTATCACCCGCCGATTGCCGTCCGGCTTCCATTGCCAGTAGCTTCGATTTCAGAGGTAACCCAGCACCGCCGAATCCGCCCAATGCTCCACTCGAACTAATTACCCGATGACACGGCACTAACATCGCCAACTTGTTGCGAGCCATCGCCTGTCCAGCTCCGCGAGCAGCCTTCAAATTACCCACCTGCCCGGCTAGCCAGCCGTAACTGCGAGTTTCGCCAGCCGGTATCGACCTACAAGCGTCCCATGCGGCCCTGAAGAATGGCGTCGCCGAACGAGTGTCGATCGGAATATCTGCCAGATCAATCAGTTCGCCTGCGCAGTACGCCATAATCAGCGCACGAGAATCGGCATGCCTTTCAGGATCGTGGACTGCTAAAACCACTTCTGGTTGAACATAATCCAATGCTAATTCAGGTGAATCCTCAGGCAGGCTTGCCCTAACGACTCCGTGATCAGACGCCACGATCGCAACCCAGCCCATATCCGTATCGAACACATCGTAAGTTAAATCTTCTTCGATTAGAGTCTTCGCCAATCTAAACGCTCCGTCTCTCACCAAGGTCGGGAGCAATTCTGCCCAACTGTCGAATACGGTGGGCGATCAAAGCGCGAGCAACCTTGCGCTACGCCACGTTGATATCTTTTTCTCGTTCTTAGTCTTCGTCAGTTTTTTGCAATGGTCCTGCATATACCTGTCGTTGGAATTCGATAGCATTGAACTAACCACGGACTTTTTTACAGTTGTCGTATTGGACTACTGAAGAAGTTTGGTGGGCGATGTAGGATTCGAACCTACGACCCCTTGCTTGTAAGGCAAGTGCTCTAACCAACTGAGCTAATCGCCCAAACATTCTGGTAAATGAACCATCTTCCCGCCCTTTTCTACGTTAGTAAACTTCAGGCAGTTTCAAATGCCCCGTTAGGAGACGTCGTAAACCAGTTCTTCAATTGTCAAAATATGACCTTCCCCTATCGCAAGCGCAGATTTTACACGGCGCTAGCACTAAACGATCAGTCCTATTGTCCGGCGATGCCTCAGGCATCAGTAGCGCCCCGATCAGATCGGAGCGCCATGTGAGAATATGGCGCGCTTGGCGGGATTTGAACCCACGACCTCAGCCTTCGCAGGGCTGCGCTCTATCCAGCTGAGCTACAAGCGCACAAATGTGGACGAATCCA
>Ga0115002_10006944_pt1 | contig 12874 bp, 14 predicted proteins | sample ArcticOcean_MG_C_8_FD_89576 | JGI IMG/M metagenome (GOLD analysis project Ga0115002, IMG submission 89576) | Marine microbial communities from western Arctic Ocean - ArcticOcean_MG_CB11_86 | ecosystem: Environmental > Aquatic > Marine > Oceanic | place: Arctic Ocean: Canada Basin | collected...
CTTGTTTCGGGGCTGGTCGACACAATCGCCGGCACTGGCGAGCAGTCGCTCTATCGGCACCAGGGCGGGTCAGCCCTGAAGGTCCCACTCAACTCTCCCTACGACCTGTCACTAAACGATGGAACCCTTTACATAGCCATGGCGGGATTCCACCAGTTGTGGACGATGGACCTAGGCGACCGGTCCGTTGCTCCTTTCGCCGGTGACGGGGGCGAAGACATTGTCGATGGCCTGAAGCCCGAGGCTAGGATCGCCCAGCCATACGGCATCGAAGTGTCGAACAACGCTGTGTTCTTTATCGACAGTGAAACCAGTTCAGTCAGAGTCGCAGCGATCGCCGAAGCCGGAAGAGTCGTAACGATTGTCGGCACCGGTTTGTTCGACTTTGGTGACCACGATGCTGTTGGAAAAGACGCCCAGCTGCAGCACCCGCAGGGGCTTGCTGTTCACAATGACAACATCTACGTTGCCGACTCGTACAACAACAAAATCAAGTCGGTCGCTATCGGATCACTGCAGGTGAAGACGATCGCAGGTTCAGGCAAACAGGGCGATGTCGATGCTTACTCGTCGATGGCTCAATTCAGCGAACCTGCTGGACTCGTTGTTGTAGGAGATCGAATGTTTATCGCCGATACAAACAACCACAAGATAAAAGTATTCGAGTTCACCACGGGCGAAGTCTATTCGCTTGTCCTGACTGGCCTGTGACGCCAGAAATAAAACCGGAGAACTGACTGAATCCAAGAGCGCAAAGTATCCGATAAACCCCTTCAGGTTTTCCAGCATCATACACACTGAATAATCCGTCCATCGAGCGACATAACAAGAGAATCATGCCAAACCGACTCGCCAAAGAAACAAGCCCGTACCTGCTCCAGCACAAGGACAATCCCGTCGACTGGTATCCATGGGGAGACGAGGCGTTTGCCGCGGCCAGTCTGCTCGACAAACCGATCATGCTGTCGATCGGCTACTCGTCCTGCCACTGGTGCCACGTGATGGCCCACGAGTCGTTTGAAAACGAAGAGATAGCTGCCGGTATGAACGCCCGGTTTGTGAACATCAAGGTCGATAGGGAAGAGTTGCCTGACGTCGACTCGATCTACATGACGGCAGTTCAGGCGATGACCGGGTCGGGCGGTTGGCCGCTAACCATTTTCATGACCCCCGACGGCCAGCCGTTCTTCGGAGGCACCTACTTCCCGCCATTGGATCGACAGAACATGGCAGGGTTCCCTCGAATTCTGGGTGCGGTAGCCGATGCTTACGCCACCAAGCGAGATGAGTTGCTGGAGAGTTCTGGAAAAATTGTGGCAGCGATACGCGAGCAGTCGACTCCGCAAAAGAACGACGGTGACATCGATGACTCGCTCATATTCGGGAGTTTCACCCATCTCGTCAGCAATGCCGATCTCGAGAATGGCGGTTCACAGGGCGCCCCAAAATTCCCTCAGCCGATGATCTACGAACTGATGCTGAGGTACTGGAAACGAACGGGCAGCTCGCAGGTGCTCGACATCGTCAAACTCACTCTGGAAAAGATGGCACTCGGCGGGATATATGACCAGATCGGCGGCGGTTTCGCACGTTATTCAGTCGACGATAAATGGCTCGTACCTCACTTCGAAAAAATGCTTTACGACAACGCCCAGTTGGTGTCGTTGTACCTTCATGCCTACCAGGCGACGAAGAAGCCGTTGTTCAAGCGGGTCGTAGAGGAAACGCTTGAGTACATAACCCGAGAAATGACCCATGCTGCCGGAGGGTTCTTCTCTGCCTCCGACGCAGACTCCGAGGGCGTCGAAGGAAAATATTTCGTCTGGACCTCCGATGAAATCGACGCTGCACTCGATTCCGTAGACGCCGAGTTAGCGAAGATCTACTGGGGGGTTACAGAGGAAGGGAACTTCGAAGAATCGAACATCCTGCACCTGCCAATGTCGCGCGAGGAGTTCATCTCTCGTTCGGCACAGGAACCAGCCGATATGATCGACAATATCGATCGTATTCGACTGCTTTTACTCGAAGAGAGATCAAAGAGAATCGCACCCGGCATCGACGACAAAATCCTCACCTCATGGAACGCACTGATGCTAAAAGCGTTCGCCGAAGCAGGTGCGGTCTTTGAGAACGCCGACTGGATTTTGGTTGCTGAGAAGAATGCACGGTTGCTTCTGGGTCAGGTCAAAGATTCCGATGGTCGGTTGCTCCACACATGGAAGGCAACGGCCAACGATGCGAACGGGGACGGTCTTGGCGGTGAGGCGCGAATTCTCGGGTACCTAGACGACCACGCATACCTGATCGACGCGCTGCTCACGCTGTACGAGGCCACTTTCGACTACTCGTACATCGTTGAAGCCCAATCACTGGCCGATAAGATGATCGAACGCTTCTGGGACCGCGACTGGGAAGTGTTCTACGACACATCCATGGAACACTCGAAATTGCTGGTGAGGCCCAGGGATGTGCTGGACAACGCTGTGCCGTCTGGTGGTTCAGTAGCAGCGATATCACTATTGAGATTGAGCGTTTTTACCGGGAACAGCGAATACGCCGAAAAAGCAGAAGCATCGATGAAATCGTTGATCTCGTACATGCAACAGGCACCGTCGGCAGTAACTTCCTGGCTCAGCGCCGTGGATATTTTGCGATCGGATTCACAGGAAGTTGTGCTGATCGGTTCTGCGGACGATCCGGTGATCGCCGACATGAAGCGCGAGCTTCGAAGTACATTCTCTCCGAACACGGTATTAGCCGGTGGCACGCGAGAATCTAGCGAGAGCGCGTCGTCACCATTGCTGGAGGGCAGGGAACAGATCAACGGCAAAGCTACCGCGTACGTTTGCGAGAACTATACCTGCATGCTGCCCGTTACGACAGTTGCCGAACTGATCGAGCAGCTAGATTAAGCTTTGCCGCCCGGGAGGTCGTTAGAAGGATCTTCCGAATCTGCGTCCGGCATGCCCGATTCCTGCTCTTCGGCAGCATTTTTCATAGCCCGAGCATCGGCTCTTCGATCAATTCGCTCACGGACTATTCCTAGGGCAACACCCACAGTCGTTCCAGCAACGCCCAACACTGCAATCAAAGGCCCCGCAGTAGCTCTGCACATTTATTAATCGAGTCCGTTCTTTCCCCAAAAAAGCTGCAATTCAACATTGAAATTGTACTGCCGCCACTACTCAAATGATACTAATTCGCGAGGTCTCTTCTCTCGAACCTCCAGGCCGAAAGTACTATTGCGGCCATCGAAATCGCGATCAGTGTCAGGAAGTGCACAAAGTTGATCCCGTTGAGAATCACGTCGTTGGAGTTGAAGTAGTAAAAAACCGATATGAAGCGCGCCGGATCGAGCAGATCGACAACCGAAAGGAACGTATCGAGTAGGAATCCGATTACGCCAACCGCCGCCGCTACCCCGCCCGCAAGCCCTTTACGGCCCGTAGCCGCGCCCACCGCAAGGGCAATCAACCCGAGGGTTATTCCCAGCAACTAGAGGCTAAGTAGCGCCTGGGTCGTACCCGTCACCAACAATTCGAAGCCCGCAATCATCGATCCGCCAACAAGCCCGATCCATAGCCCGACTAAAAGTGCGAGCAGACTCGTCATCATCGCCCCGGCTTTTTGCAGCAGGATGCTTGTACGAGATATCGGGTTCGCCAGCAGTTGATCGAGCGTGTGCGACTCCTCCTCGCCCGCGATTGCACCCATACCGGCGATAATCGCAAAGATTCCGAACACCATCGGCCCCATGAAGCTGAACACCTCAGCATTCAGAAAACCTTCAGCCGTCGTGTAGGTTTCAGCGTCACCAACAATCGCCTGCATGGCTTCTGGCAGTTGCTCAAGGAATTCTGCGAATCCTGTTGCATCCCGAATAGTCGGGTAGAACAGCGTGACGTAGAGCCCAAGTGCGACCGATCCGATCGTGTAGTAGAGAATCGACCCCTTGGCATCCCTGAGGGTCTTCAGGTAGACGTTACGAAGCATCTGAATCTCCCTGTTCTTTATCGGCCGTATTGTTGTAGTAAGCGAGGAATACTTCTTCTAACCCAGGTTGGCCAGATTGAATTCTCAGCACGTTATGCTTTGCCGCTGCCTTAATGAGCGAATCGACACTTCCGCTAACGTTGCAGGTGAATAGATGCTCGCCGACAGCCACATCGGTTACGCCTTCAACGGCTTCGAAATCGGCAGCGCTAACTGTGTCGCCAACTCGATTTCTACCCGAGTCAACGCCCGCTCGCGTAGTGCCGCCACCTCTTCGACGGTTACAAGCGAACCATCTCGAATAATGCCGACCCTGTCGCAAATGATCTCCACTTCAGCCAACATGTGAGACGAAATGAAAAGTGTCTTTCCGGCTTTCGACTCCTCGATCACCAGTTTGTGGAACTCTTGCTGAAGTAACGGATCGAGCCCGGTTGTAGGTTCGTCGAGAATCAGAAGGTCAGGATCACTCATGAACGCCTGCATTGGGCCGACCTTCTGGCGGTTACCGCGAGAAAGCTCGCCGAAATTTCGCGTGAGATCGAGATTGAAACGCTCGGCCAGAACACGTGCTTTGACCAAATTGCCGCCACGTAGGTTTGTGAAATACTCAAGTAGTTCGAGGGCCGTCAGCTTCTCATGGTAATGAAATCACCCGGCAGATAACCCACCCTCTTGCGAATCTGCACCGAGTCGGCGCGAGAGTCCATCCCAAGGACAGTCGCAGAACCAAAGGTCGGATGGATGAAATCTAGAAACACCCGTATGCACGTGGTTTTACCCGCACCGTTTGGGCCAAGGAGTCCGAAGACCTCCCCTTCGTTGATCTCCAGATTTACATCCAGAACCCCGCGGTGCTCTCCATAGAACTTCGTCAAATCTGTGGTGTTTATTACTGCCGTCATCGGGTGGTCACTCCGTACGAACTGCACTGATCTCTACGGTTGCGGGATCCGAACACTAGAAATGTAGCCTGTCCCAGACCCGTCGTGCAATAAGAACCTATGCCAGGCGCGTGAGTACGTGGCGCGTGAGTACGCGGCGCGAAAGTGTAGTAGGGCAGACCCGAAGCCGAAACGACGGATTAGTCGTCGGAGGCGTACTTCTCTAGAACGGAGTCCGAGAAGTCACCGTTCGAGTAGACCTTGGACACATCATCGAGCTCTTCAAGAGCATCGAGTAGCCGCAGAGTCTGCATCGCACCCTTGTCATCGAGAGGAACAAGAGTCGTTGGCACAAGAGCGATGTCCCCGCTCTCCACCGTGATACCGGCGATAGCCTCGACATCAGTCTTCACCTGCTGGAACTCTTCGAAGCCGGCTGTGATCTGAACGGTGTTGCCATCTACCTCGACATCTTCAGCTCCAGCATCGACTATCTCGAGCGCAACATCATCGGGATCGCCGTCGTTAACCTCGACAGTGATAAGCCCCTTGTTCTCGAAGTTCCACGAAACTGCGCCAGCGCCAGCAAGGTTTCCACCCGCACGGGTTATCTGGGCACGAACCTCAGCAGCAGTTCGGTTCTTGTTGTCGGTTAGCGCCTGAACGATGATTCCTGCACCACCGGGACCGTATGCCTCGTAGCTGATCTCTTCGAGGACCGCCGAATCGTCACCGACACCCGAACCGCGGGCGATAGCTCGTTCGATGTTGTCCTTAGGCATGTTCAGCGACCTGGCATTGTCTACTGCCAATCGCAGGCGGAAGTTCATCTCAGGGTTGGCATCACCGCTGCGTGTAGCAACCATGATTTCCCGTGCAAGCTTAGTAAAGAGCTGGCCGCGCTTGGCGTCGGCGGCACCCTTTTTGTGCTTGATCGTGCTCCATTTAGAGTGACCTGACATTCAGACTTCCATTCTCCGCATGATCGTTAACATCATCGTCTTTCGCTGGAAAAATAAGTTTACCGAAAAGACGGCTCTAGAGTATTCCGTCGGGGAGATCGATGGTCATTACGCCGGCTTCTTTGTCCACCTTGACGATCACGCCATCGAGTACAGGGATGAGTATCTCCGAGGCTTTTTTCTGACCTTTACCAGCGCGTTCGGGTCTAACGATAAAAACGTCATTACTCCCGGTCTCAAGAATCTCGTTCAGTGTGCCGAGTTTTTGCCCATCGATCGTCACGACGTGAATCCCGATGATTTCGTAGTGGTAATAAACGCCGGGAGGATTTGCGGGGAGAGATTCGGCAGGCACCGACAGTTCCGCATCCCTGAGGATGTCGGCTTTTTCGATCGAATTGATACCGGCAAACGTTAGCTTCGCTGAGCCGCCGGACTTTCCAGTATCAGCAACTTCATACCCGATTCCATTGGCAATCAGGACGTCGCCTGCAACAAATCGATCGGGAATGCCAGAGTAGATCTCGACCAGCACGGCACCCTTGATGCCAGTTGGACGACGAACGCGGCCTACTACGACCAGATCATCTTCTGAGACATCGGGCGAAACACCGAAACCGCTGTTTGTATTCGTCATGGCGTCAACGATACCCGTGGTACCCCTTTGTGGAGCACGGCCAAACGGGTGACACGCACGCTAATCGATCTCGAGGCTGACTCGAACATCGGCCTTTACAGCGGCGACCCTCAACAGAGAGCGCATCGACTGGGCAACACGACCATCACGGCCGATCACTTTGCCCTTGTCCTGATCGTCCACCGAGAGGTGTAGGAAGATGCGATCTCCATCGTCCTCTTCGCTCACAGCAACAGCGTCGGGCTTCGAGGCAAGCGCACGGGCTATGTATTCGATCATCTCCCGCATTGAATCGATCGGCGACAGATCGTCACGATCTAACTCATCCCCATCGTTAGTGGGAGTGCCGTCGTCTTGCTCAGCCACTGGTGGAATCCTCTTTGGCTTCCTCGGCCGGTGCTTCCTCGGCAGGAGCTTCCTCGGCAGGAGCTTCCTCGGCAGGAGCTTCCTCGGCAGGAGCTTCCTCGGCGGCGACTTCTTCAGCAGGAGTCTCGGCTACGGCAGTGGCAGTTGCGGCAGGCTTGGCGGCTGCTTTAGGTGCTGCCTTCTTCTCTTCTACAGGGGCAGGAGCGGGGGTGTTTACCTGCGGGAGAAATCCCGTGGACTGGAGCAGGCTTACAACCGACTCAGACGGCTGGGCGCCGTTTTTGATCCACTTTGTGACCTTCTCTTCATCGATCTTGATCTCTGGGGGATCCGGGAAGGGATCGTACGTGCCAATCTGCTCGATGAACGAGCCATCTCGGGCGGCTCGCTGGTCAGCAACTACTATTCGATAGAAGGGGTGCTTCTTGCCACCAACGCGTTTAAGACGAATTCGAACCATTCGGGAAATCACTCCGTGCCGTATTTAGGGTGCGGCGGTATAAGGAAGAAGTCAGACTCAAGCAATAACGCCAGAGTTCAACACAATCGACCTAAAATTGTATTTGCATCTGCGCTGTTGGTCAAAGGGGTTCTAGTTCAATACTGCGCTTGTTCGACAGCAGGTGATCAATATTCGTCAATTCCGACGGTAAACCTCACTAGTTCTGGTGACATCGCACTCCCCATGTTGCATCAGTTCAGCAGTACCCTGAATCTCATCGAAAACGTAGTCTCACTCGACGAAACTCCTTTGACCAACCAGACGACAGCAATCAAAGTCCTGTTCTTCGCTCTCCTGCACGACCGCGCAGGCACGCGCTCAGTCAACATCGTCGCCACCGATGGCATGACAGTCGACGACGCTGTTCAAGCTGCTCGCAAAGCAGCGCCAAAGGACCCCAAACCGGGCTCAACGGTGATGCTTGCGCTGAACGGCGAGTATGTAACAGGCGATCTGCAGGTGAAGGCTGGTGATGAAATTGCCTTGATCCCGCCGGTAAGCGGCGGTTCAGGCGATATCAAGACCGATTCTAACTGGGTATTCATAACAGCGGAAGAATTGAACGCCGAACCGCTGACCGAGTTCGTTACCACCGGGGTTGACGGCGCTGTCGTTACATTTTTAGGTGTAACCCGCGATCACAACGAAGGTCGCAGGGTCGAGTATCTAGACTACGAGGCCTACCAGCCCATGGCCGAAAACAAGATTCTCGAAATTATTGGCGAGATGCGAGATAAGTGGAAACTGGGCAAGATTGCCATCGCTCATCGCACAGGCCGAGTCGACATCGGTGAAACGAGCATGGTGGTCGCCGTCGGGTCTGCACACCGCCGGCCGGCGTTTGAGTCGGCGCTTTATTTTGTAGACAGACTGAAAGAAGTGGTCCCGATCTGGAAAAAAGAGCTGTTCGAAGGCGGGGAAATCTGGATAGGCGAATCCCCTGGATCCGGCAACCCTATAGAGGGCACTGAGTAGTTTTTTGGCAAGTGGCTGAGTGTTTTTGAGTACCGCCAGACCGGCGTGAATTGCTACCGCCACACAAGGCGTGAAGAGGAAACGTGACCGAAGAATCGAATCTAAAAAACGCTGCTGTACGAAACTCAGACGGTTCCGTAATTAAAGCGACCGACATCCGGAAACTCTACGGTGATATCGCAGCTGTCGACGGCATAACTTTCGCCGTCCAACCTGGTGAAACCTACGGGCTGCTGGGTCCTAACGGCGCTGGCAAAACAACGACCATGCGGATGCTCAGCGGACTGAGCCCCGTGAATTCAGGATCGATCGAAGTCGCTGGAATCGACGTTGTAAAAGACAACCGTGCCGTCAGGGAAGTGATGGGCGTTGTGACCCAGCATGATGGGCTCGATGGCGGATTGACCGTATTTCAAAATCTGTTCCTGTATGGCTTCCTTGCCGGACTTTCTCGCAAAAACTCCAAGGACCGTGCCCACGAGGTACTGGAATTTTTCGGACTCCGTGACCGTGCGAAGAGCAACACATACGAACTCTCAGGCGGTATGAAACGTCGACTGGTGATTGCCCGATCGATGATGACCAGCCCTAAAGTCATCGTCATGGATGAGCCATCAACGGGACTCGATCCACAAAGCCGAAACCGGGTTTGGGAAGAACTTGCCGTGCTTAAAGACGCAGGCGTAACCGTACTTCTATCGACTCACTACATGGAAGAGGCGACGATTCTGTGCGACCGGTTGTCGATCATGGATAACGGCAAGATCCTCGATGAAGGAACCCCCGATCAGATGATCGATCGCCACGCCCCCAAAGAGGTTGCACAACTCAGAGTCGCTCCCGCCTCGCTAAGAACCGTGCGTGAATATCTAACCGGCCGAGACATATCGTTCCGAGAAGTCGGCGCGCTCGTCAGCGTCATCGGAGTGAACGGCGACCGACCTGATTTATCGGGATTGTCAGAAGTCGAGGGAGTGAGAACCTCCTATCGAGCCGGCAATCTCGAAGACGTATTCCTATCGATAACGGGTCGAGAGCTGAGAGAAGAATAATGAACCTCGCAATTCCAACTCCAGGCATAAGGCGCAGGAGCATCAGCGGACTCTGGCTGCGCCACGCTGTCTCGTTTGTGCGCTACTGGAAGTTCGTAATGACCTGGGTTTTGATCGAACCGGTCATCATGTTGGTCGCAGTTGGGTTTGGCGTCGGGAAACTCGTGGGATCTGTTGAAGATGGGGTTTCATACGCCGAGTTTGTGACACCGGGCCTGATAATCGGCAACGCCATGTTCCACGCGCTGTTCGAAACGTCATGGAACGCGTACAGCCGAATGGACAACGACGTTTACGAAACGGCGCTGACCACCCCGATCACCATTACCGAGATCGCCATGGGCGACGTTCTGTGGGCAGTGACGAGGTCGATCATGACGGTGACTGGAACAGCGATTGTTGCCGCACTGTTCGGTTGGCTGAACAACTGGGAAGCTGTCGGAATAATCATTCCCGCGATCATGGTGGGTATCACTTTCGGCACACTGGGATTCTTGTTTTCGGCTACCGCGCCGCACACGACATTCTTGACCCTGGTGTTCACGCTGGTTGCAACGCCAATGTTTTTCTTCTCGGGTTCGTTCTTCCCGATCTCAATCCTTCCCGACTGGGTAGAGCCAATCGCCTGGGCAATGCCGCTTACCTCAGCCGTGCACATTGGAAGAGGATTTGCGCTCGCCAGTCTGGACCTGACTCACCTGTGGTCTGCTTTGTATCTGGTTGCGCTTACAGCCGTACTCTGGCCGATCGCGATCTTCTTGCTGAGATGCAAACTGATCAAATAGAGCGTCGTTACCTGAGCAAAAACAGTGCGATAAATCCAAAGACTCATGCAGAACTCCTTTGCCGAGTGGTAAGAGTGAAGTTATATTTAGAAGGTTCGCACTGGCACATCTTCCGCGGAGGGTTCGCATAGTGGCCTAGTGCGCCCGCCTGCTAAGCGGGTTGGGGGTGTTGAGCCCCCTCGCGGGTTCGAATCCCGCACCCTCCGCCACTTTTTATTGCGTTAGTCGCGCTCGCGACTCGCCACTTGGCACCGCGTCGCAATATGGCGTTTGGCTCTGGCGTAGTCGGACGACTTGTCACGCGTCGCAATTCGTTAGTCGCACCCTCCCTGTCATTGCGAGGAGGAACGACGTGGCAATCACCTTCGACGGCATGAACACACCCTGCTGACAAGAACGGTCAACCCGAACCAGCGAATCCCTAGGTCCCGATTCGCAACCCCGGATCGCAGATCGAACGTAGCGTCTCGATTGCCGCCAGCACCGCGAGGAAACTCGTCTTTGGATTCGTGTCGTGCGGCACATTCTCAAACCTGAACGTGAACTTTCCAGCCCTGCTCACAGCATTGATCTCGTGAACGTTCCCCGGCGAGTCAGGATCCGCAACCACTTTCACCTTCGTAGCATCCGGGCCAATGCCCGCAAGACTCACGGTAGCCGCAACATTCACATTGGCGGGAAATAATGCCACAGCCTCGGCTGCCGATCCCTCGAAAATTACGGTCGACTCAGTAATCTCGACATCTTCCCAGTCAGCAAACCCGGGCGCACCGCTCAGGGCAATCGGCGGCTTTGTAGAAACAATCGTGACCGCTTCGAGCAAAGGCCTCGCAGCTCTCAGAGTGTCGATACCCCCCACAGCACCAGACGGCACGTAAATCGAAGCACCCGATTTTCTCGCTGCCTTGGAGACGATCCGCATGAACTCGGGCGAGGTCAAAGCGCCTGAACTCATCACAAGCATCGACTTGCCGGCGTCCAGAATAGTCTCGGCATGCGCTACCACGGCCACCTGCGAAGCACACTCTACGACCAGATCTAGGCCGGGCAAGGCAACAAGTTCTGCAACAGTATCGAGCTCGACAGGCCCAGTGCCATCGCCTTCGGCCAGCTCTTTAGCAAGGGCATTTCGACCCGGCGCGTACTCATCGAAAATCCCGACAATCTGCGCCGAACCCGCATCACCACGCTTAACGGCCCGCGCCAGTTCGGAACCCATCGAACCACACCCGATTAGCCCGACTTTTATAATTTCTGGCACTGTGCTTGTTGCTCCACTCGAATGCATGCGACCATTTACCTGAACGGCAAGGAACCGAATGATAACCGGCAAGTTCGTATATCTGCGCTTTAAACAGTTAAAATAATGGTGCGACGTGAATTGTCGAGATATCCTTAGTTGCTAGCGACTGGTTGGATCACTCACAATTCTGAGTTCGGGCTGTGCAAGCAACGGCCCTTCAGTCCGTAATTTCATACTTGCCCTCGAATCGGTTTCAAAATGCCCAGTTATCACGTATGGACAGTGGGATGTCAGATGAACGAATCTGACTCTGAACGCTTGTCCAGCGGATTTTCGAAAATGGGCTTCGAATCCACAGACGATATGGCGACAGCAGATGTAGTCGTTTTTAATACATGCGTTGTTCGCCAATCAGCCGAAGATACCGCGACCGGGATGCTCGGACGGCTTGTCAAACGAATGAAGGGCAACGACGATCGTCTGATCGCCGTGATGGGCTGCATGGTTGGCCCCGATCAGTCAGAACTGAAGCGTCGTTTCCCCTACGTTAACGTCTGGGCTCGGCCACAGGAATTCGCCCCGATACTTGAGCTTGCGGGCATGAAGCACGGCCTCGACCCCGAAGGCTGTCTAAGCGGGGCAGTACCCGAAAATCCCAACGTTGCGTCGTTTATCCCAATCGTCCATGGCTGCGACAAGTTCTGCACGTTCTGCATCATTCCCTATCGCCGTGGCCGCGAAAACAGCCGTTCCGCCTTCGAGATTGTCCACGAGGCAGAGTTGATGGTCGCCCGCGGTGTGAAGGACATCACCCTGCTCGGCCAGAACGTCGACTCCTACGGCCACGATTTGCGACCGCGCATCGACCTGGCCGATCTAATGGAGCAAGTTAGCGAAATCGACGGTCTCGACCGGATCCGGTTCCTGACCTCTCACCCCAACGATATGTCAGTTCGGATTATCGAAGCGATCCGAGATCTTCCAAAGGTCTGCGAAATGGTCAACCTGCCGTTTCAGTCGGGCGACGACGTTGTTCTGGCGAACATGCGCAGGGGATACACAAGCGGCCAGTACCTTGAAAAAGCGTTTCAGATCAAGGAAATGATCCCGGGAGTGACTCTGACTACCGATCTCATCGTTGGTTTCTCGGGTGAAGCCGATTCTCAATTCGAGAAATCCATGGACATACTTCGGATCGTCGAATTCGCGAAAGTACACACCTCGGAGTACTCGTACCGCGAGGGAACGTTTGCGTCTCGCAAAATGAATGATGACGTTGAACGAGCAGTCAAGAAGGCACGAAAAGCCACCGTTGATCAGCTCCAACAGGAAATTCAGGGCAAAAATAACGCAACGCTGGTCGGTCAATCATTTGACGTACTTGTTGAAGGACACAAGCGAGATAGACTGCACGGCCGCACCAGAGGCGATAAACTCATCTACTTAAACGCACCAAATGGGTTTAACTTGGC
>Ga0115002_10006948_pt1 | contig 12872 bp, 10 predicted proteins | sample ArcticOcean_MG_C_8_FD_89576 | JGI IMG/M metagenome (GOLD analysis project Ga0115002, IMG submission 89576) | Marine microbial communities from western Arctic Ocean - ArcticOcean_MG_CB11_86 | ecosystem: Environmental > Aquatic > Marine > Oceanic | place: Arctic Ocean: Canada Basin | collected...
CGTGTCCCTGAAATGAAGCTCAGGGGTATCGTCATCTCCCACAGCCGCCGTGCAGGTGTGGCCTGCGGTGATGGTGCCGCCGCTGCGGCCGAAGGTGCCCCGGTCAAGAATCAAAACGCGCGCGCCGCCCATTCTGGCGTGGATGGCCGCCTCGCTCCCCGCGCCGCCCGAGCCGACGACTACGACATCGGTTTCGATGGGTGGTTTTTGGCTCTGCGACATGATTGCTGTTCCTCGTTTGAGACCGTGCCCGAAAGAAATTTAAAAGATAACTCCATTGTAGTGGAAAATCCATTTAAAACCAATAGGAACAAGGGAATGTCGCCTGTTTTGTCCTCGTTTCGGAACCTCGTGCCTGGCGTCAGGGCTAGGTGGGCATAGCGCATCGTCATCTTGATGTCAGCGTGTCCTAAGAGCTCCTGCACTGCCTTGGAGGTGCTCCCTTCATCTCCAGGTGTGAAGCAAAGGTGTGACGAAGCACGTGCCAGCCGATGCACCGGATTCCAGCTCGTCTAGAAGCCCGCAAGCTACTATCGGATGGTGTTGACCCGAGCGAAAACCGAAAGGCGATGAAGGTCGAACGAGTTGAGCGGGGGGCAAACAGGTTCGAAGTGGTGGCGCGTAAATAGCTCGCTAAGCATTCCAATAGCTGGGTGGAGAATCATGCCAACCGAACCATTCTCCGGTTTGAGCTGGACATTTTTCCCTGGGTTGGTGTGCGACCAATTTCTGAATTGACTGCCCCTGAATTGCTGGAGGTAGTGCGCCGTAGGTCTATGAAACTGATCGGCTGAAAGTGGCTTCGGTTATTTCTTCTTTCATGGCTTGGAATTCATCTTCGAAGAAAAATTTTTCTTCTCCGAACGCTGGGACAAGATGGTTCAGCCATGTGGCTTTTTCGTCGAATTTCGCGAAGAAGGGGCGCTGAACCCAATCCGGGTTGCGGCCCTGTATGAATCTCAGAACGAATACTTTTTCTCCGTTGATTTCGGTTATTCCCTGAATTTCAACCTTTCCGGGCTCCGCGCTCATGCTTGGGCCGCGCGCCGTCCGCGCGAGACCTGAAACCTGTTTTGTCGCATCTCGGTAGATTTCCCACGCCGTCACTAGCGGGATCTCAAAGTAGCGCCGCGCTCCGGTATCTCTCTCCACAAACATGTAGTAGGGGATGATTCCCAGTTTGACCTGGGTTCTCCAGGTTTTAGCCCATGTGTCCGCATTATCGTTGATGTGAGCAAGTACGGGACCTTGACTGCGAATGATGGCCCCCGTTCCCCGCACCCGGCGGATGGCATCACGGGCAATATCGGTGTCCATTTCCCGCCAATGGTTGTAATGGGTCATCAGAGACACATGTTTTCCGGCTTTTACCATGCGCTCCAGTAACCGAAGCATATCGTCTGCATCGTCGTCGGTGACGAAACGATGAGGCCAAAAGGTCATGGATTTCGTTCCGATTCTGATCGTCTGTATGTGGGCGAGGCGGCGGTCTCTGGACAGCGGCTCCAGGTAATCGGCCAGGATCCGTGTTTTCATAACCATCGGGTCGCCGCCGGTGAGAAGCAGGTCGGTTACGGCGGGATGTTCCGCTAGGTAGTCGTGCAGGTTTTTTGCCTCGCTCGAGGCAAATCGAAGTTCCTTATCTCCCACGAACTGAGCCCACCGGAAACAGAATGTGCAATAGGAGTGGCACGTTTGCCCCTGGCTTGGGAAGAAGAGAACTATTTCCCGGTATTTATGCTGCATCCCTTCCAATTTTTCATCGCCTACAGTGGGTACATTGAGTTTCTGTTGTCCGGCCGGGTGGGGGTTCAACTCGAACCGAATCTCGGATACGGCTGAATCTATTTCACTCCTCGAAACCCCTTCCTTGAGAAGCCTACCTATCCGGTCAAAATGCTCAGGGGAGAGCATTCCAGGCTGCGGGAATGTCAACTGAAAAAGGGGGTCCTCAGGGACATTGTCCCAATCAATGAGGCTGTCGATAACATATTGATTCACCCTGAACGGGAGAACGCTTGAGACCACCTTCATGGCAAATCGTTGTTCTTTCGTGAGGAGTTTGAGTTGAGGAATGTTATCCAGATGGCGAGCGGTGAACACGCGGAGCGGAATGGCCGGAAATACATGATGCGGCCCCGCACTCGAAGTATTGTGGTGTCTGCTGGATTGCCCAGATTTATGGTTGGCTATAGGGATAATGGGAGAATAATTAAAGCTCTCGGATGTACTCGACGGTCTACTCATAAAACTTCACCTCAAGCTTGACCGGTTTTGGCAATGACTAACCCGGGCGGGAATGAAAAGTCAAAAACCGCGTTCGATTTCCTGTAATCTCGCTGCGGTTTGCTTGTATGCGGGGCGATATGCCCAATGGAAACGAAAACTGAAAAAGGATGAGCAAAAAATAAAGCCTCAATTTAATGAGGATTATTATACATAAGATCCACCTTTACGGCTAGCGGCATGGGATTTTATGAAATTGTCACTGCTGGTTGGCGTTGTTGCAGATTCCCAAAAAAATTGATGCCCCGGTACGATAGGTACATGACAAAAAACGAATATGTATTCCAGTATCGTGTCCGAAATTGGCGCGATTACAATCGATCTCTCGTCGCGAGAGGCCAATTGACGTTCTGATTCGATGAAGCTGCAATCGCGGGGTGGCGAAATACGGAACTCCCCAGCGGACTCGGCACACCCAGGATCTATTCGGACACCGCGATACAGTGTGCTCTGGTTCTAAAGTCCGTGTTTCATCTTAGCCTCCGGGCAACTCAAGGTTTTCTCGGTTCCGTGGTCGAGCTACCGGTGCCCGACTACAGTATCGTGAGCCGGCGGCAAGGCTCTCTCGCCGTAACCCTTCCCAGCCGCAAACGAGTCAGGTACGTCGTGATTGATTCAACTGGGCTCAAGGTCTATGGCGCCGGTGAATGGCACGTCCAGAAGCATCGATCCGGGCGGCGCAGAGCCTGGCGAAAGCGGCATCTGGGCGTTGACGATGCAACAAAGGGAATTGTGGCCGTAGAAGTAACGGCAAGCAGCGTCCACGACAGTCTGATGTTGCCGGAGTTGCTCGGGCAGATCCATGGCCGAGTGTGTCAAGTTTCCGGTGACGGGGCCTACGACACGAGGACATGCTACGAAGCCATCGATAGGCGCCCTGGCGGCCATTCCACTTCGCCGGCATGCGACTCCCTGGGAGCAAAACGGGGACGCGTCTGCCCGGATACGAAATACGAACTTACGCCGTGTTCGGATATATGGCCGGTACGAATGGTGAAAATCGAGCGGTTGCACCCGGCAGAGTCTCGCAGAAAATGCCTTCTCGCGATTCAAGACACAGTTTGTCGGGGACCTCGCCGCTCGACGACCTGATAATCAGTATGTGGAAGTAATGGTGAAATGTGCCATGCTGAACCGAATGATGGGCATTGGGATGCTTGGATCCGTCCGGATCCGGTAGCGCGTGAGTTAAAGGCACGGAACGGCTCGTAGCTAGAATTGTCCAACAAGGCCTTCTTGAGTTGAAAGTAGAAAATATATTGGGTGCCTGACCTAATTACGGCACTTTAATGACTTTTCTGTATGTTTATCCGAGAAGTCCCAAGTAGATTTTCTTCATGTCTTGCTCGTCCGCGCTTACCGGGTTGGTCAGGACTGTCGAGCTTTTGGCAGCCTCCACCGCCATGCGATTAAGGTATTCTTCTTTCACGCCGATGGCTCCCAGTGATGGTGGAATGCCAATGTCCAGAGCGAGTGAGTGGACGCTCTCTATAGTAGCCTCGGCGGCACCGCCGTCTTCAGCGTTAATAGCGGCCGGTTTGGAAGGATTGGCGAGGAGAGGGGCTAATTTAGCGTATTTCTGCCGCATCGCCGGAAGATTAAAAGTCATTACGGGCGCAAGCAGGATACCGTTGGTCGTACCGTGATGGCCTCTGAAAAAGTTGAATACCGGGTGCGTCAAACCGTGGACAATACCTAGCCCCGTATTAGTGAAAGACGCCCCGGCTAAAGTCGCCGCGAGGGAGACCGAATCGGCGGCGTCCGGATCTCCAGGGTTTTCAACGAATCGCCTGGCATATTTGCCGATAAGGCTGATTGCCTCATAGCACAGGGCCTCGGTCCAAGGGTTCGCGCGGGGTGAGCCGAGAGATTCGATGGCGTGCGTGAGAGCGTCCGTCAGGGAGCCCGCTGCAAAATAACGCGGTAACGTAGCAAGAAGGGAGGGGTCTACAACGGCGACATCAGCGTACAGCATGTCGCTGTGTATACTTGCCTTTGTTCCCATTTCTACATCTGTGACAATCGAAGCACGTGTAACTTCGCTACCCGTGCCCGCCGTGGTTGGTACGGTGATGAATGGGGGTATGCGCTTTGATGGTTTGTCCGCACCGTAATAGTCGCTGATTTTTCCTCCGTTTGTCAGAAGAGTACCCATGGCTTTGGCTGTGTCGATGGCGCTGCCTCCACCGATGCCGATCATGCCCTGACAATCGTTTGACTCGTAGAACTCTTTGGCCCGCAGAATGCTAGCATCCGAAGGGTTGGGTTCGGCGTCATCGAATAGTGAAAATTTTATTCTTGCATCTTTGAAACCCTGGATAACGGGTTCAAGTACGCCAGCTTTTAGTAGGCCCGGGTCGGTGATTATGATCGGGTTCTCCATGCCGAGTGCGAGGGACTCTTCTCCGACAAATACGGCTTCGCCACGACCGAAACGTAAGCGAGGACCCGATGCATTTTTGAACGGCTGAATCATGTCTGCTCTCCTCGTTTGAATAGCCGGAAAATACACAACCCTGATATTAATAATATTCATGGCGCGTTGATAAAAGGATATTATGGTGTTTGAACTTTGTTTGCCAGTTTTGGTATTTAAGGAGTGTAAGTAAAAATTCTCAGCCGCAGGCTATGAGGCCTTCACGGACCTTTGGCATTGTTGTTGGTATGTCGAGTATTGGCAGGCCGTGGGTTGGCGCGATAATATCCACTTCAAGGTCATTGAGCATTTCTTCAAGCTTATCTGCATAGATATTCATGTCGGCGAACGTAGTCCAAAACAAAGCGCGCTCGGCAAAAACGGCCAAGACATCAGCCAGATCCAGAGATTTCGCCTCTTCTGCGACTTTTCCGCAATGGCCGTCCCAGTGGTAATGGCTGTAGGCAAAGCCGTCGCCTGGAAAAAGAACTCGTCCGCCGGTATCGAACCCCCAAAGCGATGAACGTAAGTCGCGTATGACCGGTTCCACGGCTATAAATTGCCGATCTCCCAGTTCGATGGAATCGCCGACCTCCATTTTTTTTAGTCGGTGTTCGTGTTTTGGGAAGGCGAGATGGTAGTCGCTGACATCGCCATGGACAGTCAGATCGGGATAGAGCTCAAGTACCCGCCCGAGACCGCCGGAATGCGGGGTCTCTTGGTGCGTGATAAATAAATGTTTCAAGGGAGCGCGTCCATCGCCAAGGATGTTTTTCATCTGACGTTCTATTTCGGGAAAATCCTTTGGGTGTCCCGTTTCGATGAGTATTGAAGCTTCGGAGCCAATGATAAGGAACGCTGCGTTGTAGGAATGGTATGTTTTACCTTTATGGTGTTGTACGAGGCAGTCGCCGAGCCACCATACACCGGGTGAGATCTCTCTGGGAAGAGGATTGTTTGTGTTCATGAATTATCTCTCCATGCCCCGTGGTATATATCGCGCCTCGACGGCGCTTCGGTCTAGGCTGCGCAGTACGTCGTCGAGTACCGAAAAATGGTGTTCGACAAGAGCACGCCCTCTAAGGATGCTTCCGTATCCGGGGGCGATAGTTTCGATGTCGAACCTATCGAAGATGTCGGTTATGCCTTTTCGAAGGGAAGTGGTGTCCACACCTTCGAGCCACCAGTAGCGAGTATTCAGCAGAAACGAACGTACGAAGGAGGAGGTCGTAACCGTGTCGTCGTTTTCGATAAGCCAGGGCCCCTCGGGGCTGTCCTGCGAAACATGGCTGAACATGTCCGATGAAAATAGGGTTTTGGAAGATTCGTCGTAAATCCATTTGGTCGATATCAGTCGTATTGGTGCATTCATAATGTTGATGGGGCGATGGCCGTTTTTGCCGACCTGGTAGGATTTTGAGGGGTCGAATATGGTTGTGGGCAAGTCCGGGGTATCCATTTTCTTGCCGTTGGTGTCTATCGTTTCGAACTCCAGCCAAGTTACAACATCAGGCACGGATGCGTAGCATTCCACCACGTTAAAGTGCTTGGCAATCGCCATCGCGTTTCCGACAGACATAAATTCATTCATCCGCAGCGGGTATATCGATAGCGGTGTGTGGGTATCTATAATTGAACTGATTTGTTCGATTATAGCGTTTTCGTGTGCGGCATAACCGGTGTCAAGAAGAAGTGCACCATCATCCTCGCACAGGAGATAGCAGTTCGACGCAGTGTGCCCCCTTGTGCTGGCGGGATAGGCGCTTACCCGTCCGTCGAGCGGGAGAGTGTTGTGCAGGGCATATACTTTGCCATTAGCAAGTTCGGTGATGGTGTGGTGCGACATAGTAAGTTCCTAAGCCTATACCCGGGCCAGTAAAAAGTTTTAATTTTCAATTCAAGAGTGATTGTAATTATTATTTTTAGGGCTCTTACGCTGTATTAGAAGCGATTTAGGATTTTTTTGCATCTCTCCGAGGAATAAATTGCAATTTGGATTGTGGTTCGCGGATTATAGGATGAGAAATACTGGTATGTTCGATAGGTTTGTTCGATTAGAAGGTGGTTCGGTTCGGTCTAGAATTTTCCAGAAAAACAAATCGGAGTAAAAGCGGGAAACTCATTTCAATTTGAAGGGTGTCAATTCTAAGCGTACAATATATTTTATTCTTATTTGTGGCACTCATGCTCGGTGGAAGCGTATTTCACTCTTCGTTGGGGAATGAATTATGGTTGACATGAGATTGACGGATGAGCAACTCGAACTCCAGGCCCTAGTCCGGGAGTACTCCGAAAGGGTCCTGAGGCCCATTGCCGCTGATTGCGACCGAAAATCACAGAGCGATCCGGAGGGATGTTTCCCGATGGAGGCCCTTAAGGAAGCCTCGCGGCTCGGGCTTCGAACCCTCGGCCTTCCCAAGGAGATGGGTGGCAGAGACATCGACACATTGACCCATTGCATCCTGCTCGAGGAGGTCATGGCGGTGGAGCCGGGGTTCGCCGCCACGTTTCATCAGGTATGGCGGCTAGCGCAGCACATCGCCCGGCAGGCGACGGAGGAGCAAAAGAAGAAATTTCTCGTCCCGTTTGCCGAAGATGACACCTGTTTGCTTTCAATTGGTCAGACTGAACCTGGAGCGGGAACGGATAACACCTTTCCCTATAGGGGCGTTGATGGTGGAGTCAAACTTTCAGCCGTCAAGGACGGCAACGAGTGGGTCCTTAACGGTACGAAGCACTTTGTCGCTGATGCATCCCTTGCTAAAATTTTTATCGTCCTAGGCAGGACTGATCCCAATCTTCCGGGACCGGACGGCTCAACTCAATTTCTCATGTGGCGTGACACGCCGGGATTCAGTATTGGGCGGACGCATGACAAGTTGGGTGCGGCGTTGCTCATGAACGCCGAACTCATCCTGGAAAATGTTAGAATTCCCGAATCTGACATATTGATGGGTCTTAATGAAGGGTTCTCGGACAAGGCAAGACATTATGGAAGAGGGGCCCCGATGGTCGCCACTTTCGGGTTGGGCACTGCCCGGGGGGCTTATGAGGCGGCTTTGGCCTATGCCCGGGACACCGTCCATCGAGGTAAGCCTCTCATCCAAGACGATGCCATTGCCATGCGTCTTGCCGATATGCTGACGCTTATTGAAGCGACGAGGAGCGCCATCTGGCGGGCGGCCTGGGGTTCGGACAACCGGGAGCACTTCCTTCAAAGGGATGCGGCCGTGTCGAGCTATTTCAGTACCGTCTGCGTGCGGTCGGTTTGTCAAAATGCTATGCAGATTTTTGGAAAGAATGGTTATTTACGGAATTTCCCAGCTGAAAAATACATGCGGGATGCTTTGATGACTAACCACATTAACAATACGGTGGATGTGCGATTGCTGAAAATCGGCAGATCTCTAACAGGAGAAACGGTTTCCCCTCTTTAGGAAGCTGAGATTCTTTCTCCTTTTAATATCGGGGAATTTTGTCATGGTGAATTTTCTTCTTACTGAAGAACAAGTGGCGTTGAAGGAATTGTCCCGGAGTTTCGGGGAGCGCCAGCTTCAACCTATTGCGGATGAGCTCGACAGAAAAGCCTCTGATGATCCGGCGTCGCCATTTCCCTGGGGGGCGCTTAAGGAATTTTCCGCCCTCGGACTGAAAAATCTGCCATTGCCTGAGAAATGGGGCGGAGCGGATATGGATGTGTTGACTCATTGCGTTTTGCTCGAAGAACTTATGACGGTTGAGGCCGGTTTTGCCGCTGCCGTTCATCAATCATGGAAACTGGCGGGTCTTCTTGCCGAATGTGGAACGGACGATCAGATATCCAGGTATATCGGTGCATTTTCCGAGGATAGCGAATATTTGATGGGAGACGGGACGCTTGGCCCGATCGCATCATCAGAGGATCTTGAACTGAACGCACGGCCCGAAGGAGGCGGCTGGGCGCTGGAGGGCAGGAATCGTTTTGTGGGATGTGGCCCGATAGCCAAACTTTTATTTATGGATGCCGCTAGCGTCAGCACGGCGCCGGGTTCAAGTGATGCCGTCACTTTTCTTGTTTCGCAAGGTACTCCAGGTATTCGGCAGGAAGAGATTCACGACAAGATGGGTGCAAGGGTGTTCCTGGAGTCGGAACTAACGTTTGATAAGTGCAGGGTTCCAGTGGAAGACGTACTCTCGGACGGTAACGAGTCCGGAGCCAAGAACCGCTATTTCAGGAAGATTGCTCCAACGCTGGGCGCTTTCGGGGTGGGGGTTGCCCGCGCGTCTCTGGAAACATCCATCGCGCATTGTCTTGAGAGGGTTCAAGGCGGCAAGCCAATTTTCGAACACGATGTCGTATCGTTCCGGCTGGCCGAGATGAAGGTTGACGTGGATGTGGCGCGGGATCTCGTTTGGCGGGCGGCTTGGCATTCTGACCATCCGGGAGAGGGTGCGCCAGGTATTGGCCTTTCCGCCCTTCTATTTGCCTCAGAAATGGCCCCCCGCGTCTGTGATATGGGTATTCAGCTCTTTGGCGGGTATGGCTTTATGCGTGACTACCCAGTACAGAAATATTGGCGGGACTCTTTGATGTGTCTTAATCATGGAGACACGCATGACATGGCTCGGTTGAAACTTGGCAGGCTCATTGAAACAGAAGCTATCTAAAAGGGAGGGGACCGCGTGCGCGCAATGGTGCTTCATCAATTTTTGAGCCCTCTTCAGTTGGAAGAAGTCCCAGATCCTCAGGCGGGATTAGACGAAGTTGTGGTGAAGGTGCGGGCCTGTGCACCGGACATGCTCGATGTAAAAACACGGGCCGGACAATCGAAAATTACGCTTCCTCGCATAATTGGACATGAAATAGCTGGGGAAATCGCCGAGGTTGGCACATCGGTAAAAAATGTCCGTGTCGGAGAGCGGGTAGTTGTCTATGATTATTTAAACTGTGGGGCCTGCGAATTTTGCTGGAAAGGAAGGGAAACGCTTTGCCGGAATAACAAGGGAGTCGTAGGGCTGGCAATTGACGGCGGATTTGCCGATTACGTAAAGGTCCCTGGTAGAAATGTGCTGCCAATTCCTCCGGATGTTTCCGATGAAGCGGCGACAACACTTGTTAGTCCCGTTTCTACTTCGCTTCATGCGCTAAGAGAGCGGGCCAGGGTTTCCCCCGGAGACTATTTGCTGATTGTAGGTGCTGCAGGTGGCGTGGGTATCCATATGGTGCAGATGGCGCAGCTTTTTGGAGCCAGGGTCATCGCGGCGGATGTGTCAGACGATAAAAACGAAAAAACGAAAAAATACGGAGTCGAAGCGGTTATCAATACCACGGAAAATCCTTTCGGCTCATCTTTCGACGAAGCTGTATTGGATGTCACGGGTGGCACGGGTGTGCAGTCGGCAATCGATTTGTATGGTTCATCGAAATCTCTTGCGGCCTGCTATCGTTGTCTCGATACGGCGGGAACGCTTGTGCGAATTGGCTCCAGAGTCGGAGATCGGCTCGAAATCAATCCGGAGGCGCTTACGCAGAAGGAAGTGGTTCTCACTGGTTGTCGCTATAACACCAAGGAAGAATTCAATAAATCTCTGGAGTTGGTCAGGGCGGGAAAGATCGAGCCGGTGATTTCCTTTTCGTTTCCCTTGTCCGAGGTTAACGATGTTCTCGATAAGATTGAGCGGAACGAAGTGTTCGGAAGGGGCGTTGCAATTCTTTAGAGGGTTTTAATGTGGCTGTTATCAGGCGTATTTCTGTCGTCGGTGGTGGATACGTGGGGCAAGGTCTGGCGATTCAATTTGCCCGCGGAGGCTACCAGGTTTCTATCTATAACAGGTCGAAGGAGAGCTCATCCTCGGCGATAGAGAGAATTCGATTTTTTCTCGATCTTTTTGAAAAGAACGGTCTCTACTCTAGGAAGCAAGCCGAGGAAGCCTTCTCGCTTATTCATCCTACGATTAACCTGGAAGAAGCCGCTAAGAGCGCGGATTATGTCATGGAGTCCGTTTCGGAGGATCTTCCACTGAAACAGGATGTTTTCATGAGACTCGATGTCCTCTGTCCACCGCATGTCATAATCGCCTCGGACACCTCCGGCCTTCTCCTGTCGGAAATTGGGATAAAAGCTCAACGGAAAGATAAATTAATAGTCGTTCACCATTACACGCCTACCCCGTTGCGCCCTGTGGTGGAAGTTGTCAGGGGAACGAAAACATCCGAGGAGACGTTTCAAGTTACGAAAAAACTTCTGGAAGATATTGATAAAGACGTGGTCGTGGTTAAGGAAGCTCTTGGCCATATCGGAGTGAGAATCTCGACCGCTATCAGAAGAGAGGCGATGTATATGCTGGAAAGGGGGATTGCCTCGCCTGAAGATATTGATAAGGTGGCCTATAATTTTGGCATTCTGCCGGTGTTCGCCGGAATGGACGCGTCGGGTTTGGATGTTTTTATGGATATTCATTCGTATCTCCAAAAAGATTTGGACAATCGGGATACGCCTTCACCGCTTTTGAAAGAGAAAGTGGAAAAGAAAGAGTTGGGAATAAAAAGCGGGCAGGGTTTTTTTGGTTGGAATGAGGAGTTGGTGAAAAAAGCTATGGATAGAAGGATTAAAGTGCTTGTCATGCGAATGAAAGAGCGTGAAATTTTTCGAGATTCAGATTGATGATTAGTGGTTTGATGTGTTAATTCGGTAGTTTTGGAGATGAATTGTTGTTTGGTGGATTGCAGACTATATACAATTGGTCTCATATTCGTTCCTTCTTTCTCTCAGGTGATTAATGGATTTTTCACTAACGGATACGCAGCGCGCGCTTCAGACGCTGGCGCATGATTACGCCGAAAAAGAAATTCGTCCCTATGTTCGTAACCGGGAGCGGCTCGAAGATCCGGGGGAACGATTTCCCTGGGATATCCTTGAAAAGGGGAGTGAACTCGGTCTGCGTACTCTCTCGTTGTCAGAGGAGCGTGGTGGGGCTGGAGCCAGTATCCTGGACCTGTGCATTGTTGGCGAGGAGATTGCCTGGGGCGATCTTGGGGTAGCGGTTACATTTGACCAGACGTGGAAGATTATTCATTTTCTCGACAGGGTTTGGAACGACGAGCAGCGAGCTAGAATACTTCCATCCTTTTTGGCGGATCACCGTTTTCATCTGGCGGTTGGGATGACTGAACCTAATGTGGGGACTGAGAATTTCACGCCGGATGAAAATCCCGAACATGGAGTTCGCACGAGAGCCGTACGCGATGGTGAGGACTGGATTGTTAACGGGATGAAACACTTTATTAGTAATGGCGGGATCGCCAAGCTCTATACATTAGTGACGCGAACAAATCCTTCTGTGGCTGTTTCGAAGGGTGTTACTTACTTCATGGTGGCTCCCGGCCAGGAAGGATTCTCCATTGGGCGTGTCCACGAAAAGATGGGGCAGCGGCTTTCCCAGAATGCCGAGCTGATTTTCGAGAACTGCCGCATTCCCGATTCTGATCGCGTGACCGAGGTGGGAGGTGGCGTGGGGGCACGCTCTGGCTCTTTCGCGCGTGGATCGGTTATTGAGTCGGCTGCGACAGCACTAGGGCCCGCACGTGCGGCCTATGAAGATGCGGTTGAATATGCGCGAAACAGGGTTCAGGGGGGAAAGCCCATTATCGAGCATCAAGGAGTTGGCTTCATGCTGGCAGACTGTTTTGTTGACTACCAGGCGGCCCGCCAAACCCTGCATTACGCTGCTTGGAGGGCGATGAAGGACGAAGGCTATGATCCTAAGCTGGGTTATATGGCGAAGGTCTTCGCGTCTGAGGCATGTTTCCGTATCGCGAAACGCTCCATGGAGGTTTGGGGCGGGATGGGATACATGACTGAAGCACCGATGGAGAAATATTTGCGCGATGTAACGAGTTTTCTCCACTCAGCCGGAACGAACGAGGCCCAGCGCGTACGTTCGATGCGGTACCTTTAAGTTAGATAGTTTCGCGTTCCATAAGAATTTTTTCATCCGGAATTCAGGCCAACGGTCTCCTTCCCTCCGATAAAATAATTGCTCACCCGCCCATATCCAAGGTTACGATGTCGTCCAGACGCAGGTAGATGATGTCTTTGTTGCAACAGATGGGCGTGTTTTTCTGAGTTGGCGCCTTGGCGGAGGTGTGTGGATCCTCGAGGAAGAGTTTTGAGGCTGGAAAGACCTGGCA
>Ga0115002_10006949_pt1 | contig 12871 bp, 9 predicted proteins | sample ArcticOcean_MG_C_8_FD_89576 | JGI IMG/M metagenome (GOLD analysis project Ga0115002, IMG submission 89576) | Marine microbial communities from western Arctic Ocean - ArcticOcean_MG_CB11_86 | ecosystem: Environmental > Aquatic > Marine > Oceanic | place: Arctic Ocean: Canada Basin | collected...
CTTCGCCGGCACAACGTGATAACTGGATTCTGAGAATGCAGCCACCGGCGGGAACTCAGCCGGGTCTTCAGCTGAAAGACGAAACTCAGAACTGGCGGATCGAATCCAAATGGCATCGGCGGTGGCTTCAATATCGACCGAGTCATCTCGCAGTTCACGCAAAATTGAAATCACCCGGTTTGTTGGTAGTAAGGTTTCGCCATCCGAATCGGCTTCAAACTCAACCAAGTCGTGCCGGATACCTATTTCCTGGTCAGAACCAATCAGCGTGGCTTTCCCGTCAGCGACTTGAAGTTTTACATTCTTCAGAATTTCCTTAGGGGTACGAGAGGGAACGACTCCACTAACGATTTGAAAAGCGGCCGCTAAGGCACTGCGTTGGCATTTAATTTTCATAAGGGGTACACCAATGTTTTTTGGGCAGTCTTTGTACTAAGACAACCGTAATCTAGTGAGAAGATAATTCTCGACGTCGGGTAGAAACCACGAAGCGATCCGACAACTCCCTTTGTGTTCAGCCAAAGTCTTTGCGCCATCTTGAAAATTAAAAATGGCTTTCGCGTTTACCAACAAGAAATCGTTGGAAAGAGTGCTTTATTCAAAAGAGAAACTTATTTAGTAGTCGTAGTATCAGAGAGGCCTGTTTTCTGTTGAAAACTTTCCGCAAAAATTCCACAGACACTATAATATACGATTTAAACCGGCTTCTCAACCACCAAGCAGGCCTGTGAGAAAACTGTTCAAAAAGAGTTTTCTATCAGTATTTAAGTATTGAAAATTGGCTATCAATTAACACAGGGCCGAGCGAATTTATCACAACCCAAAAACGAGGTTCCGACAGATATCGGTCTGTCTACAAGTTCTTCACATCAATGTATATTGCCGCTGGTTAGCCGTTGCTTAAGTTGAAACAAATGCTTGCGCCATTCAGGGCTGTTGGCCAATGTTTTCTTCATACTTTTCAAAGCGTGAACCACCGTGCTGTGATGGCCGCGGCCAAAATATTTCGCGATTGAACTCAAATGCTCTGAAGTCAGTTCCCGAGCCAAATGCATCGCTAGATGCCTGGGGTTCGAGTATTCCTGCCGACGGTCTGAAGAACGAAGTTTCATGACAGACAGTCCGAAATGCTTGCAAACGGCAAACGTGATTTCTTTCAGCGTTGGTTCCGCCGGTTTTACTTCCCCATCCAGGAATTTCTCAACAAGATTCTGGTCAACATTAGATTGCGTAACTTCTGATATAGAATGTAGTTGCAACACCATTGCGCGTAATTCACGAGGCGAGACCGGGAATTCAGCCGCTAACAGTCGAACAGCCGGTTTGGGAATTGACAGGCCTTGCTCCTCAGCGAATTGATCAATCAACAACCCTCGGCTACGTAGGTCCGGTGAAGCAATTGTCGCCGAAATTCCCCCCCGAAACCGGCTTATTAGGCCCCGACTAAAGTTTTTTAGACCGTTGGGAGACGTGTTTGAGGTGATAATCATCCCCGATCCGTGCGAAATAAGCTCATTGACCACCGTCAACAAGGCCTGCAGTGTTTCCCTTCGACCTTCCAAGGACTGAATATCTTCAAGAATCAGGAAGTCCAGTTCCCGAAACGAGTTAAGGAAATCAGGAACGGTCTTATTTTGCGAATTTTCCGCTAAATCGGCGGCAAATTGCGAGGCGGTCAGTGATTTCCAGCCAATTTCCGACCGACCGGTCAGAAACTCAGCTACAAAATGACCAACTAAATGAGATTTTCCCACCCCGGCTGGACCATACAAATAAACTAGCGGCGTTCCCGAAATCGAATCCGGCTCGGTCAGGCGTTGAACGGCAACATAGGCGAACTGGTTCTCTTCCAACAACATAAACTGTTGTGGTGTATTGGTTTCTGTCGTGAGATTTATACCCACCGTTTCAACCATTGCCGTTCCCTGTTTGTCTTAAATGGCTAATCACCGTCGAAATTCGGCTCACTGCTTCGTCAATCTGCTCAGGCGTGTTCTCAATGCCCACCGAAAACCGCACCGCCGACTTGTAAACTTCCGGCTCGCAACCCATGGCAACCAGCGAAGGGGCCGGCTCGGTTGAACCCGACGAACAGGTACTGCCCAGTGAGCAGGAAACGCCTTCCAAGTCGAAAGCCACCAGCATAGCATCCCCGTCAAGCCCCGGAAATGAGATGTTAAGCGTATTCGGCAACCGATATTCCGCCGACCCGTTTACCACCACTGGCTCGCAAGTTTCTCGCAATCCGGCTTCTAATTGGTCTCGCAGCGAGGCGATTTCTGACATCCGAGACTCTCGGTCGGCGTTCCAAATCTCTAACGCCTTCGCCATCCCGGCGATCAAGGCGACTGGCTCGGTTCCCGGGCGTTTGCCCCCTTCTTGATGTCCGCCGAACAAGGTTGGAGTCAGTTTGGCCCCTTCCCGCATTAGTAATGCCCCAATACCGCGCGGTCCGTGGAACTTGTGGGCTCCCAGGCTCAAAAACGTCGCTCCTAGCTCGTGAAAATCGACCGGAATCTTCCCAACTGCTTGCACTGCATCAACGTGCAACGCCACGCTATGCTCGGCACACAGCTTTGATAACGGTCCCAAATCCTGGATTACGCCTGTTTCATTGTGGGCTAGAATGACGGTTACCAGCTTCAAATCGTCCCACGGCAGGCCGTCGTATTGGCCAGAATCAAGCCGTCCGTCGGCGTTCACGTCCAACATAAGTGTTTTCCAGCCTTGGCTTTCCAGAACCTGGCACGATTCCACAGTCGCTGGGTGCTCGCCCGCAGTGAGGGCAATGGTCTTCGGTTCGTTCTCACCCGGTGCCCGCGACATCAGGCCGAACAGCACCATGTTGGTCGATTCGGTCCCGCCGCTGGTGAAAACCACTTCTTTGGGTTCCGCCCCTAAGCTGTTTGCCAAACTTTCTCGGGCATTTTCCAACGCCTGCCTGGCCTGCCGCCCTTCGCCGTGTCTTGAACCCGGGTCGGCATAACTCTGCAAAAAAGTCTCGGCCATCACCTCGACCACTTCCGGATACGGCCGCGTGGTGGCGTTGTTATCGAGATATATTCGTTCTAAATCGCTCATTTCAAATCAATCCCGGCGAGCCGCAGGTGTCAGCCTGCGGGTTCCCTCCCAATTCTATTTCGTTCTCCCCTTATCAAACGGAGATCCCGTTCAGAATTCAAGGACTATCAGCCGACTTTCTACGGAACCACCAGACCGAACCCAGCACAGCGAACCCGACTAGCCCCATCCACCGCCCTGCCCCGGCAGCAAAAACCACCGCTCCATTCAAAAACATGAACAACAAAAATCCTTGAACGGCGTTTCGTGTTCGGAAAGCGTCCCCCAGCTTCCACCACCGCGCAGCCTCCCAAACCCACAGCAGCGTAAACGCATAATTCAAATACAGTCCCCCGCCCCAATGTAGCCCAATCAACTCGGCAGTCTGCCCAGCCGTATGCTCAAACGCCGCCGTGTGACTCCAAGCATGCACAAACTGAAACGCCAATGCCACATGCAGCAAAAAGACTGCACACCCCAAAGTCCACAACAAGCGTGCCTGTTTCCAGCGCGTTGGTTTCCATCGAATGAGCAGAATCACTGCCGCAACGTAAAACCAAAACGCCAATAACGCCGTGCCACGGATGAGGAGGGGTTCGGGGTGCATGGGATAATCAAAAAAATTATGGATATTCGGTAGGTGTAAGTTGTTATGATAACAGGTGCACTCAATCTCTGGCTCAAGCGAGGAGACGCATCCTTATGAACACTTCAAAAGATGAAAACAACTCAGAACTTTCCGATCTCATTGAAAGGGTACGAGAAGGAAAAACTTCTACAAGTGAATCAGTTCAGATCCTTTCCAAGGCGATGTCTGATTCTTCCGGAAAAATTCGCAGCCATGCTGAGAGAGTATTGTTACATTTTGGTCGAAAACTGAGTTCGGATGAAGCCCAAAACTTAGAAGAAGGGCTTTCGGATTCGGAAGATGAGTTCACAGCCAGAAGCCTGTTGCTTGGTCATTACTTTCGCGAATCGATACGCTTGCCGAAAGTACGCACAGTTCGTAACAAACACCTCTTTTGGATATTAGAAAATCATCCACACTCCAAAACAGCAGGAAGTCCATACGCCCATCTTTCGAAAATCCTTGATTCCGATTCTTACGAAACAGGCAAAAAATTGTGGCTTCAGAAAATTGAAGAGTTTAATAATGATACCACTATTCTTGGAAATGCTGCTTCGTATTTTTTATTGGAAGACCGAGAATTTGCTGAAGAATTGCTGAAACAAGCGGCAGAGCTTGAGCCGGAAAATCCTGATTGGGCACACCAGCTGGGCCAATTGTATAAGTTAAATGTAATGTCAACAGAAGGGCGGGATAAGAGAGCAACAGCAGCACAGTCATTGGGTGAGTTTGAAAAATTATTAAGTATGCCGAGTTTGGGAATCTTTGACGACGTTGAAATTGAGGACGAGCAACTTTCAAATCTGACTAATTTTTTTCTTCTACCAGATCTTGCAAAGACCGCATTTGGTGCTGGAGAATTTGAACAGGCCAGAAATTATGCTTCGCAACTTCTGTCGTTAGCAGAAAAAGTAAACGATTCAGAATTAGGTTCTTATCAGAGAGATGGGAACGCCATTCATCATGGGAATCTTATTCTCGGTCGATTGGCTCTTCAAGACGGAGATATCGAGCAAGCAAAAGAGTATCTGCTAAAAGCAGGGGCGTCGACAGGTTCACCTCAACTTGGTTCTTTTGGCCCAAACATGGCATTGGCGAAAGAACTTTTAGAAGCTGGAGAAACGGAGATCGTTCTCGACTATTTCGAGCAGTGCGTCACATTCTGGAAAATGGGTGAAGAACGGTTGAAAAGTTGGACTCAGCAAATTCGCGAAGGTGAGGTACCCAAGTTTGGTGCGAATTTAGTCTATTGATCCAATTGGCGTGCTGATACCAAATCACCCACCACCATCCGATGGTCTGAGTGGGTCGTCTTTTGGGCGGTTGTTGATTCGGCTTGGAAATGTTGGCTGGCCCAAATTTGATCGACTCGAAACAGGGGATAGTCGTTCGTTCCCGTGTTGCCCCAGCCGTGGCCTGCTACATGGAAGGTGTCGCGGAGTTTCTTTCTGAGTGGGTCGAGTGCACTGTCGCGAGGCACCGTGTTTAGGTCACCGCCTAGAATGAGTGAAGCTCGACTGTCCTTAAACGGCTCTATAATTTCGAGAAGTTGTTGCCGATGCTTCAATCGTTTTGCGCGGTGATCGATCCAAAAGCCGGGCATGAAAAAATCGAGACGGAATATCGGTGCGTCGAGGCGCACGCTAATGACATCGGTTGTTAGTCCGTTGGCCAATTCGGCTGTTGCGTGAACAAAATGCGAACTTGCATCAATTCGGCGAGGGTGAAGTTTTCCGCGGACAATAATTGAAGTGTCGCCGCCCCATAGAAACGATCCCTCATTGCCGAACAGTGTTTGTGAAAGTTGACTCAATTTCTTGCGGCTCGGAGATTCTTGCAGCAAAACAATATCTGGCTTCCATTTCGTCACTTCAAAAGCGGCTTTCCAATTTGCTGCAGCACAATTGAGGCTGACAACACGAATTCCATCACCGCGATTTCGGGCAGTGACCCATTCGGCAGACGGTTTATTTTTAATACGGAGAAGACTGCGTGCCTCTTCGACATAAATTCCTGTGAAGCAGATCCAAATCGCGATGACGGCCAGCGACCATAATTTCGATTTTCGATTGAGCCCCAGCCCGGTGAAGACTAACGCCGGGGCAAGCCAACACCATGCAGGAACTAAGGTAACCGGAACAAGCCAATCCGGTTGCCAGCTGTAGAATGCGGCAAGAAAAATGCAGAGCACGGCAGAGATTATTAAGGCAATATTTCTTCGGCGGGTTGAAGGTGGTTTCGGGTTGTCCGGTTGGTCTAGAGAGCTTTCCATTTAGTAATAGTCACACGAAATGGGTATTTGTCAACCGGTTAGCGAATCTCAGAAATCTTCAATCTTCTCACCATCGTTTCTTAACATGAGCTGCCGAGTCATTTCAGTATCTAATTTTTTATATGTTGTGTTTAGGAAATGAATACTTCCGTCCGCAAATAATGCATGCAATCCTCCTTGATGGTCGCTTGAGTAGCCGTTTCGGTCCCCCAGCTTGAGGTGCTTGGTTCGGTGAATGTCTACTGGCGCAGACCAGGGAATCACCGCGTCAGAAACTTCCAGCACAGCTACTGTCTGGCTGGTTCCGTCGGTGATGTCCTGAATTGAAATCGAATTCGCGCCTTCGAAAATACACCCTTCCCCAAACACGGCTGAGTAATGGGTGCAGATTTCCGAATCATTCTCTGAAACGGCCCCGTGGGTTGGGCAGCGAAAAACGGTGGGAATCTTTTCGAGAAGCTCTTTGTTTTGCGGGCTATCCCACGGTTCATCAAGGTTGAATTGTTGATACAACTTTTCCTGGTCGAGATAAGGCAGAAGAAGAACGCGCCAACTATAAAGCGGTTGTCCTTTGTTATCAGCGATATAGGCCGGAGGGAAGCAATCGTAAACACCATGGTATTGATGCAAGGCAATGCCAATGTTCTTCAAGTTGTTTTTACACATACTGCGTCGCGCTGCTTCTCTGGCACCTCTGACCTTTGGGTGCATTAAAAAGAGGCAGATCACTATTAGAGGAACTGCGATAATTAGGCAGCCGATGCCCAAGGAATTCTTTTTCGAGTACACTGAGTCTTGGGATTCTGTCACTGTTTAATTCCTGTATAGATGGGCGAACGCAATCACACCCGCACAAAAAACTTCTGCCGGTACATCCATAGACAGACTAGCCAGAAGCACAGACCGACGGCGACGGCTTGGGTGGTGGGGGCGTAGAGTTCGCCGTAGTGGTTGAAGATGTCAGAGCCCAAATGGGTTTTCAGCGTTCTCGCGGTCCACGGTTTTAGCAGCATGCCCATGCAGTAGACGGCGATGGAGTTCATGCCAACAATGATGAGCGGGAGCGCGAAAAACCGTAGCCGCAAGATATCGACAAACAGGTACATACCCGCCAAAATCAGACAGCACCAGCCGGTGGAGTAGATGGCCCACGAGGGAGTCCAGATTTTTTTGATCACCGGGCAAACCCCGGCGGTGTGCAACAGGTAGCCGACACCCAAGCCCGACAGCCCGGCGAGAATGAGCATCAACAATTTTTTCCCGCGTGAGCGGCCAGACCGCAACAGTTCGCCGCACATCAGACCGAACAACATGGTGGCCAGTGACGGAATAAAGTTGATGGTGGGGTAACCGCCTCCGCTGAATTCAAACGGTTTTTCGAGCGGAAGTTTGTTGAGCAGTTGAAGGTCAATGAAGTGGCCTGCATTGGCGTTTTTGTGCCAAGGGCCATCGACGTCGGTTAAATAAGTAGCCGACCAATCTGCAGGAACGCCGACTGCTTGGTTTCCATTTTGCGGCGACAAGCCGGTTTCAGGCCAGAAGGAGTAAAGCGACCAGGTGCCGATTAAGATGACCGCCGCGCAGACAGTCTGCGTTAACGGTTTTCGTCCCCACAGTAAAAACAGAAACGGGTAACCCAGGCCGATTTGTGTGAGCACATTGGTGAACGACCAACTGGTTGAGTTGCCCCAATTCGAGATTAAGAAGATGCCTAAAAACACCAGGACGGCGGACCGCCAGAGGGCGTGGCAGAACATGCGCGGGTAAGAGTGGCCGGCCTCTTTGCGTTTCACATAAGAATAGGCCATCGACGTGCCGACCATGAACATGAACGACGGCTGGATCATGTCCCAGAACGTGCAGCCGACCCATTGGACGTGGCTGAATTGGAATTTGGCCTGCGTCCAAAATTCATTCCCCGGGTCTTGTTCCAACTGCAGTGCCGCCGTTTTCGCAATGCCGAACCCGGCAAAGGAAAGCGAAATCATGATTAGCCCGCGATACGCATCAAGCGAATGCAGGCGTTGTTTGGCGAATGTGGTTTTATCAGAAGATGAACCTGCGTTGGCGGACTGTGATTGACCGGTATCAATGGTTTGAAGATTGTAGGATGTGCTCATCGTGATTTATTTCCGTGATTGCTTTACGCCAAGATTGGTTGCACCACTTCCCCATGAATATCGGTCAGCCGAAAATTCCGGCCTTGGAATTTGAACGTTAAACGTTCGTGGTCGATGCCTGATAGGTGCAAGATGGTGGCTTGGAAGTCGTGGACGTGGACGGGGTCTTTGGCGATGTTGTGGCCGAACTCATCGGATTCGCCGTAGGTGATGCCGGGCTTGATGCCACCACCGGCCATCCAGGTGCTGAAGGCGTAGGGATGGTGGTCGCGGCCCCAGTTTTTGGTGTCTTCGATTTTCCCTTGCAAGAAGGGCGTGCGGCCGAATTCGCCGCCCCAAATCACCAGTGTGTCCTCCAGCAAGCCGCGCTGTTTTAAATCTTTCACCAGTGCTGCCGAGGGGGCGTCGGTGTCGTCGCATTGAATTTTTAATTGGCGGTTTAAATTGCGGTGTTGGTCCCAGCCAGCGTGCATGCATTGAATAAACCGCACCCCGCGCTCGGCCAACCGGCGGGCCATTAAGCAGTTGTAGGCGAACGAACCTTGCCGGTGAACGTCGGGGCCGTACATGTCGAGAATGTGTTTTGGCTCGTTTGAAAAATCAGTTAATTCGGGGACCGACGTCTGCATTTTGTACGCCATTTCGTACTGGGCAATGCGCGTGGCAATTTCTGGGTCTCCGTATTCTTGCAGTTGAAGCTGGTTGAGCTTGGCTAAGTCATCGAGAATACCCCGGCGTACCTGTCGGCTGAGGCCTTTGGGGTTTGACAGATATAGAACCGGGTCGCCGTTGCCGCGGAATTTCACGCCTTGGTATTTGGTCGGCAGGAACCCGCTGCCCCAGTAGAAGTCGTAAAAGATTTGCCCGCAGGAGGCTTCTTTATCGCGGGATGTCATCACCACGAACCCGGGCAGTTCTTCCGATTCGCTGCCCAAGCCGTAGGTGAGCCAAGCCCCCATACTGGGCCGTCCCGCTTGCTCGGCACCGGTGAGGAAAAATGTGATCGACGGCGCGTGGTTTACCTGCGTCGTGTGCATCGAATTAATTAAGCAAATGTCGTCGGCGATTGATGCCGTTTGGGGGAGGAAATCATCGGGCAGCCAAGTTCCCGATTTACCTTGCTGTTTGAACTTGGTGATTGCGCCGAGGACCGGCTTGTCTTGTTGGCCCGCGGTCATGGTGCTTAAACGTTGGTCGCCACGAATTTCAGGCGGGATTTGTTTTCCGTGCCATTCGCGCAGTTTCGGTTTGTAATCAAATAAATCGGTGTGCGAGGGGGCACCGTTTTGGAATAGATAGATCACCCGCTTTGCCTTCGGTGCGAAATGCGGTAGCCCGGGAAGACCGGGCATTCCGGTAGGCGCGGCGGCCGGTTTGCCAGTTTGTGCGGTAAGGTCTTTTTTTAACAACGTGGCCAAAGCGGCGGTCCCCAGGCCCATTGCCGACCGGCCAAAAAAGTGGCGGCGGGTGTGGTTCGCTTGTTGTTCAAACATCGGGTTCATAGTTCGACTCACTGTTTGGTCAGAGTTTCATCGAGGTTTAGGATGAGCGAGCAAAGTGTCGTAAATGCGGCGTGCTCGATTGGGTTGAGCTTCTCATCGCGTGGCGATTCACCCGCTTTTAGTAGTTCGGTGGCGGCAGCGGTATCGGCGGCGAATTGTGTTTTCAAGGTCTTCAGCCGAGAACGGAGAATTTTAGTTTCGACGGCTGTCGGTTTTCTGGATGTGACTAAGCGAAACGCCCGCTCGATTTTCTGTTGAGCCGATTTGCCCGTTTCGAGCATGACCCGTTGTGCCAATGCGCGGGAAGCTTCGACGTACGTGACATCGTTCAGCGTTGCTAGTGCGTGTAGCGGCGTGTTGGTCCGCGCGACTTTCACCGAGCAGACTTGACGGTTGGCAACATCGAAGAAAATCGTCGGGCCGACAATGCGTCGCCAAAATGTGTAGACACTTCTGCGGTAAAGTTTCTCGCCTCGGTCTTGCACGTATTTTTTCTTCCCGAAAGTCGCCTCGGCCCAGACGCCTGTTGGCTGATATGGTTTGACAGACGGCCCGCCGACTTTCTCGACAAGTAAGCCGCTAACGAACAGTGCCTGGTCGCGAAGCATCCACGAGGGCATGCGGAAACGGGGGCCGCGGGCCAACAGACTATTGGTTGGGTCGCGTTGGATTAATTCGGGCGTGACTTTCGATGACTGCCGGTAGGTGGCGGACATGACGATTAATTTGTGCAAGCGTTTGACATCCCAGCCACTGTTTTGAAATTCGGTGGATAGCCAATCGAGCAATTTTGGATGCGTGGGCGGTTTACCTTGGCTGCCGAAGTCTTCCGGCGTGGTGACTAAACCCGTGCCGAAAAACAATTGCCAATACTTATTGACTGTCACACGAGCAGGCAGCGGGTTGTCTTTCGAGACCATCCATTGGGCCAAGCTCAACCGATTACGAACGGCATTGGCAGGCAGGGGGATCAAACTGGCGGGAACATTGGCGCTGACTTTTCCCAGCGGTTTGTTGTAGGCGCCCTTTTCTAAAATGAAGGTCTCGCGAGGTTTGGCCAGCGTGTCCATGACCATCACGCGCGGTAAACTGCGATTGATCGATTCCCTCTTGGCCACGGCATCAAGCAGTGGTTTTAGTAGTGCGGCATATTTTGCATCGGTAGATTTGAAATGGTCGTAGATTTTCTGGTGCCGATCTTTATTGCGATTTGCAGGCGGAACTTTCAACGCGGCGATGACTTCTTTCGAAACGAAGACTGCATTTTGTCCCGGTTTGGGGGCTGCGACTGGTTTGCTTTGCAGTTGTTTTTCAGCCTCGACAACCGGGACGGTTAATTTGACAATTTGCGGTGCCAAGTCGGCTAATCGTTTTTTATCGGCTTCGGGAGTAAACGTGATAGCCGGGGCGTTTTGGCCGCTGCGACCGTTGCCTTTTTCTGAGGTATTGTTGAAGAAGTCGTACAGGCTGTAATAGTCTTGTTGTGTAATGGGGTCGTATTTGTGGTCGTGGCAGCGAGCGCAGGTCATCGTGACGCCGAGCCAGACGGTGGCCGTGGTTTCCACGCGATCGATCACATTTTCGACGCGTGTCTCTTCAGGAATGCGGCCCCCTTCGCCATTGTGCATGTGATTGCGATTGAAGCCGGTGGCAATTTTTTGGGCGAGTGTCGCGTTTGGCAATAAATCACCCGCCAGTTGTTCGATGGTAAATTGGTCGAACGGCAGGTTTGAATTCATGGCGGAAATCACCCAATCGCGCCACGGCCACATGGTGCGTTCCGGGTCGCCTTGGTAGCCGTTGCTGTCGGCGTATCGGGCCGCGTCAAGCCAATCCCAGACCATCCGCTCGCCGTATCGAGTCGATTTTAGCAGGCGGTCAACCAGTTTTTCGTAAGCGCCTGCCGACTGGTCTGCAAAAAACGCATCGACTTCTTCCGGTGTCGGTGGTAAGCCGGTTAGGTCGAGAGTCACTCGGCGAATGAGCGTAACTTTGTCGGCCTCTGCTGAAGGCGAAAGCCCTTCTCGTTCTAGACGGGAAAGGATAAAGGCGTCGATGCCATTTTTGAGCCATCCTTTGTGTTTCACTTTGGGAAGCTCATGATGCACGGGGCGTTCGTAGGCCCAGTGGCCGGCCCAGTTGGCACCCTGCTCAATCCAGTTCTTGAACAGGGCAATTTGCTGGGCTGTTAGTTTTCTATTGGAATCAGCCGGGGGCATGCGCTCATCGGGGTCGGGGCTGGTCATTCGCTGCAGAAGTGTGCTTGCATTGGGTTTGCCAGCGACGACGACAGCGGCTTGGTCGTCACGCTTGCCGAGAATTCCGTCGCGCGTATCAAGGCGTAAATCAGCCTCGCGCGTTTTTGCATCCGGCCCGTGACAGTGGAAGCAGTTTTCCGACAGGATCGGCAGAATGTCACGGCGGAAATCGATTGAGCCGGTTTGAGCGCGGGCACTAGCGTGCATTGCTTGAATGGCTATCAACCCAATCAACAATCGGCTAAAAATTTGCGGGAGTATGGAAGTCTTGCATAAGAGCGACATGATGTCCTCAAACAGTGATTCGTTGGAATGAATGACATTTTTCTTCAACCTGTATGATACAGAATCGGGGACGTGGCAACCACGATGTCTGAAGTTCTTCCGCCGATGAGTTCGAGATTTAGTATCGGTTTGGGTATAATTCCTGTCATCAAGCAACTGATTTTGAACTGTGTCTAAAGGTGATCGAAAATGAGAAAAGAGATTTTATTCAGTTTGGCCGTTTTGGGATTGTTGTTTTTCTACGAACCTACTTCTGCCGATGATGTGCAGACCGAGCAAAAAATCGAAGCAACCGTGCCGGTAAAACTGCAGTACCTGCTGGGGCTACCCGACGATTACGACAAGCAAGAGAAATGGCCGTTGCTGTTGTTTTTACACGGACGGGGCGAATCGGGTGAGAATTTAGATTTGGTCAAAATTCATGGACCGCCGAAATTAATTTCGCAAGGTAAGAAGTTTCCGTTCATTGTTGTGTCGCCGCAATGCCCGAAAGAGGTATGGTGGAATCCTCATGAATTGGTGGCGCTTCTTGACGAAGTGAGTGCCAAGTACAAAGTGGACCAAGACCGAATTTGTGTGACCGGTTTGAGCTTAGGCGGCTTCGGGTCATGGAATTTGGCGTTCTACGCCCCCGACCGCATTGCAGCGATTGCCCCAATTTGCGGAGGCGGTGAAAAATATTGGGCCAAGCGAATGGCTCATATTCCCGTGTGGGCATTCCACGGTGCCAAAGACACCGGCGTGCC
>Ga0115002_10006950_pt1 | contig 12871 bp, 9 predicted proteins | sample ArcticOcean_MG_C_8_FD_89576 | JGI IMG/M metagenome (GOLD analysis project Ga0115002, IMG submission 89576) | Marine microbial communities from western Arctic Ocean - ArcticOcean_MG_CB11_86 | ecosystem: Environmental > Aquatic > Marine > Oceanic | place: Arctic Ocean: Canada Basin | collected...
CCCAAGTTCTTTTCGCCGATGGCGTAGGCGGTGAATTTGCCTTTTTTTCCCACGCCGACAACTTGCAGTCGCGAGACGAAAGCCGCCATGCCGTAGAAGTCGAGTTGCGACCACTTATCGAACGGGTGATCATGACAACGCGCACATTGCAGTTGAATTCCCAGGAACTTCTGGGTGATGGCCACGGTGGCGTCTTCGGGCGCGCTCTTGTATTGCACGAAAAACATCGGCGCACCCTGCTCGACCGTGTTGCCTTCGGCCAGCAGAATAGAACGTGCCCAAGCGTCATACGCTACGTTCTTGTTGAACTGATCGCGCAGCCAGTTCTTGAATCCGTCGCGGTCGCGCGTGCCGTAGCCGGGCGGGTTGCGACCGAAGTAGATCATGTCCCACACGTCCGACTGATGCACGCCGAACCGCGGATGATCGAGCAAGCGGGCAATCAGCTTCTCGCGTTTGTCGGCACTCGCGTCACCGAGAAACGTGATCGCTTCGTCATACGTGGGAACAACGCCCAGCAAGTCGAGGTAAACCCGCCGCAAGAACTCGGCATCAGTCGATGGTTTCGCCGGCGTGATGTTATTCGTCTTCCACCCGCCGGCGACGTGCTTATCGATCGTGTCGCGCAGCCGCTCTTCACTGCGTGCAACAACCGGCGACATCAAACCGGCAACAAGAACCGTCAACAAGAATTGTCGCGCGAATCTCATCACCATGCCTCTCCTATTGATCGTTCGATCAGCGAAAATTCACCGAGGAACATATTAACATGGTTTGATCTGAATGCGAATCAGTATTATGCAAACAATTGGTCGAAAACATGGAACGGTACCAACTCGTAGCACGTCCTCATGGACTGCTGCCATCCACAGAAATTACCCCTTAGAAGCCCTCTGGACATCACATTTCGCAAAGATCAAAGACTCGACTGATGCACAAGACATTGATTTTAACAGGCCTTTTCTCGCTCGCTGCGATTTTCGCTCCGCTGCAAAACAGCAGTGTCAGCGCGGCGGACAAGAAATCGAATGCGACAACTGTCGGGAAGAAACCCAAGCAGCCGGTTTATCGGCTTCCCAAAGATCCGAAAACTCCGATGATCGTGCTCGATTACCGTGGCGGTTTTACGCCCCCCAAAATCAGCCAGGCCGCCACGCTGTCGATCTTTCCGGATGGCACCGTGGTGATCCCCAAGAAATTCGCGAACACCAAGGCTTACAAAGGCAAGCTCTCGCAGGGCGAACTCCAATCGTTGTTGCACTTCATCATCGGCACGAACGAGTTCTTCAAGTACGACCAGGCGACGGTCGTGCAAGAGATTCAAAAAGAGAAACAACGGATCGCAGCGGCCGGTGGCGCCATCTTTCGACTGGCGGATGCTGCGACCGTTGAGATTCAGGTCATTGCCAACGAAAAAACCAATCAGGCGACCTATTACCCCAGCGGCATTGATGAATCAAAAATCAAAGGACTCAAGCAACGAGCCGTAATTCAAAGACGTTTGCAGCAAGTGATGTCGACCGTGCAACTGGGCGGCAAAGCCAAAGTCTCTGGTTGGCTCAAGATGGCGAACGACGCGCTCGTCGCTCAGCATCCGAAAGCCAAGCCACTGACACTCGATGATTTCCAATCGGGTGCCGAACGCGCTAACGGCAGCACTTACATCAACTTCAGCCGATCGAAACTCGGCCCCAACGGCAAGCCCGTTCCGAATCATCTGACAAACGTGTTCATCAATCGACTGGCCCAAGGCAAAGCGAAAATCAACGTGGTGTATCGCCGACCGGCAGGCAAGTAACGCTCTGATGGCATGCGTTGGGGCGGCGGGATCAAACCCAAGGGTGGGTTCGCGCTAAATATCAGCCCGGAACTCCAGCGTCCACGAGGAAGTCGCCGTCATAACCGGTTCAGGCTGGGAAAGCCGAACTGATTTGCGGGTGAGTTGCGGCCGAATGTTGTGAAAAGGCGACGTGTGGTCTTTTCGCAACATAGAGTTGACCGGACGACATCAGGCAACGTCGCGCAAGCCGTTGGGTCTTAATGAAGGCTCGCGTTTGTGCGATGACCCGGCGATGAGGAGCGGTGACGTGGGCGATTCAAACGTGACAACACTGAGCAGCAAGGTCGAAGGGCAATCGCAGGTCGATGCCCCGGGCGACGAGGTCTCGGTCGACGTGGATCGATTGATCCTCGGGCGGGCGATCCAGTTTCCGATCCGCGACCACAGTGGATTACTGCTGCTGGCACGCGGTGCGGTGATCACGCCGAAATTCAAACGGCTGCTGAAGAAACGCGACATTTCGGTTGTGCTTCTGCATCGCGACGACGCCAAGACAATCGTCTCCAAGTTGCCTGTCGAGAAGAAAGAAGTTCTTCCCGAAGAGCCTCGCTCGCTCAACATCGACCCAGACGTCACACGGCGATTGGATTCTGTTGTGAAGGCGGGTTTACCGTATGTGACCAACCTGGGGCCGGCGGTCCGGGATGCGAAAATCATTCATGGTTGTCACGGCTACGATGTCGAACAACGCGATACGTTGATCGAGTCGCAACGAGCTGCGACCGAAGCCTTGTCTGTGATGATGAGCGAATCATTGCAGGGTGGTGAGATGGATGGCGAACAGGTTGTGGACGTGACGTCGGAGTACCTGAAGCATTTAACAGACGATACCGATTGCGTTCTTAGTTGCTCGGAAACCCCATTGCCCGACGACGAATTGGCGTACCATTGCTTGCGGATGTCGATCCTTGGCATGGCGCTCGGGGTGGAGATGGGGTTGAACGCCGAGAACGTCAGCCGCGTTGGTGTGACCGGTTTGCTGCACGACTGGGGCATGCTGCGTGTCCCGTTGGAGATTCGCCAGGCGAAACGCTCCCTCTCGGCGGTCGAGATGCTTGAAGTCAAGAAACATCCAGGGTACTCCGTCGACTTCCTCGAACGTTTTCACGGCTTACCGACGCTGGTTGCGTTAGTGTCCTACCAGGTTCATGAACGGATCGACGGCAGCGGTTACCCGCGCGGTCGAAGTGGAGAGAACATCCATCCGTTTGCAAGAATTCTGTACGTGGCGGACCGCTATGTCTCGCTGACATCGCCGCGTCCGTATCGGCAGCCACTCACTCCGTACGCGGCGATGGAAACGCTGCTGAAATCCGCAGACGAACGTGGAGCCGACCCGATTGTGATTCGAGCCTTGTTGCGAGTGATTTCGTTGTTCCCGGTCGGCAGCCATGTGACGTTATCGGATACCAGCGTAGCCAAGGTGTTGCGTGGCAACCAGGACCGCTACGACAGCCCGATTGTCGAACTGATACAGGACAAGCAGGGCAGGCCGGTCGATAGCACGGCGGGCAATGCGATTATCGATCTCTCACAATCGCAATTGACGGTCGCGCAAGCGCTGTCGTCTCCGGGGCGTGTAGAAATTACTCGCGCGCCGCATTTCCCAGGCCAGGTGCTTGGCCGTCGAAAGCCGAAGCCCGCCCGCAACTCTGCCTCGTCGCGTTCACGACGTCCACTTGTGCTGAAACGCTGAACTCAGCGCGAAGTCGATTTCGCTGCGGCGCGGCTGTGGCCTTGTTCGCGATAGGTCCGCAACAGCTTTGCCAAGCGTGCGGCGACGTCAGCCTGCTTCGCGATGACATTGGTTGTTTCCGCTGGATCACTTTTCAAATCGTACAACGCGGCCGGTTCCCGTTTGCGAGCCGGTTTTCGATTGGACGGCACACCGGGGGCGATGTACTTCCAGCGTCCCTGTCGCAAAGCGAAGCGGCCGATGTAATCGTGATGCACGATCGCTTCGTGAAGAGGTTGGTCGCGACGCTTGTCCTGAAGGGCTGGCAAGAGGCTGACGCTGTCGGGGCCGGCGTTGGCAGGGAGCTTCGCATCGAGCACATCTGCCACGGTGGCCAGCAGGTCGGTCAGGCAGATAGGTTCCTGGCTTACACTCCCAGCGGGCACTTTTCCAGGCCAGCGAGCGATGAAGGGGACGCGATGTCCGCCTTCCCAGATCTGCGATTTGTAGCCCCGCCAATCACCGCACGATTTGTGGCCGTAGGTTTTGCCGAGGATGTTGCCGTTCCGCTTTCCGGAACCGGCGGGAAACGTATCGCCGGGTGTGCCGCCGTTGTCGCTGGTGACGAACACGAGTGTGTTGTCGGCAACCTTTAATTCATCGAGCGTTTCGAGAACCCGGCCGACGGTCCAGTCGAACTCGACAACCATGTCGCCTCGACGACCGGCGTTGCTTTTCCCTTTGACGAAGTCGGGCGGCACGCAAGGGCGGTGCGGTGCTTGCGAGGGCAGATACAGGAAAAAGGGCTGCTGCGGGTTCTTTGCATGATGTCGTTTCAGGAAGTCAACCGCTTTCTCAGTGATGTTCGGCCCGTACTGGCTGTCGTCCCAACCGGCCGTCATCGGGGCTTTCGAGTTGCCGTAATTCAGCGGAGTTTTGATAACGTTCGGGTTGCCGACGACGCGATCGTTTTCGATGAAACAATAAGGCGGCATGTTGTTCGAAGCCGAGATGCCGAAGAAGTAGTCGAAACCCAGCGCGTTCGGTCCGCCGGTGAGCGGTTTGGCGTAATCGATATCCCATCCGCCGTTGTGCGGTTCGTTTCGAGAGCGATCGGGCCAGGGTTCGGTGCGTCCGTTCTTGAGTGTCCAGCCTAGCCCGAGATGCCACTTCCCCGCACAGGCGGTCGCGTAACCTTGCTTCTTAAGAAAGGAGGCCACCGTGGTGCGTGACGGCTCGATGAGCGGATGATCGAACCCCCATTGCACCGCGTTTTTCAACCGGCTGCGCCAGCAGTAGCGACCGGTGAGCACGCCGTAGCGGGTGGGCGTGCAAACTGATGACGGCGTGTGGGCATCGGTGAATCGCATGCCCTGTTTGGCGAGCCGATCCATATGTGGCGTGGGGATTTTCGAGTTTGCGTTGAAACAACCAACATCACCGTACCCCATGTCGTCAGCCATGATGAACACGATGTTCGGCCGCTCGGCGGCCGGGCTGTTGCTTGTCAAACCGGAGAGCACGAGACCCATCGCGAGGCAGAGGGACGTTGTGATGAATGATCGCATGGCGTGAGCCCCGATAGAGAGGAGGCGAGACATCAAATGGTGCAGCCGAGTGTCCTGTTGAACGGAGTTCCCGTCAACCGGCGCGGAATAACCGGCGCAGATGAACCGGCGCAGAAAGAAACCCCGATCGCGAAGAGTGCGATCGGGATTTGAGATTCCATGGCAACTAAAACAATCGGCGAGTCGGTTACTCGTTGAGTGCTTCGTGAACCTTGCCGACCATCTTGGCGGACGGAGCGAGGGTTTTGTCGCCTTCGTCCTTCCATTTCGACGGGCAGCCCTCATCGGCTTTTTTCGACAGGTAGAGGTTCGCTTTGAACTTCCGCATCAGTTCGTCGATGTTGCGGCCCATGTTGTAGAAGTTGACTTCCGAGTTCATCAACGTCCCTTCGGGGTTGATGATGAACGTGCCCCGCAACGCCAGGCCCGTGTTCTTGTCGTACACGCCGTAGGTGCGCGACAGCTTGCCTGTGGGGTCGGCCCCCATCGGGTATTTCACGTTCGCCAGCTCGCCTTCATTCTGCTGCCATGCGAGGTGGACGAATTGCGTGTCGGTGCTAACAGTGATGACTTCGGCACCCATCTTCTTGAACCGGTCGTACTGCTCTGACAGAGCAGAAAACTCGGTTGCTCAGACGAAGGTGAAGTCGGCGGGGTAGAAGAACAAGATGGTCCACTTCCCCTCCGATTTCAGGTCGGCCAAGCTGACCTTGCCGAAATCGCCCGCGACGGCGTCGTAGGTGTCGATTTCAAAGTCGGGCACAGGTGCCCCTAGCTTCAGTTTGCTCATCGGTCTCTTTCTGGAATTAAAAAAAGCTGACTGCTGATAGTTGAACGCTGACGGCTTCTGTTACAGACCGGCCTTGATGCGGATCACGCGACCCGACTTCCGCTTGCTGCCTTCCTTCGCGGTGCCGAACAAGGCGACATACAGGTTGCCGGCATCGTCGAAAGCGATGGCGGTCGGCTTGTCAAGTTTTCGGACCAGCTTGGCGGTGACTTCATCGCCTTTGATGGTCAACTCGAACAGTCCGCCTTTTGTACCGTCGACCCAGGAGAAGTCGGTGGCGTACAGTTTGCCGGTTTTCGGGCTGTAAGCCAGTCCGCAAATGTCGCTGAGGCCCGTTTCGTAGCTGGCTTTCATCTTGCCCGAGGTGGGATCGTAGATCGTCAACAGGCCATCGTTGGCGACGTTCATCTCACCCATCTGGCCAACGACCAAATCTTTGCCGTTGAGGCTGAAAGTGATGGCCACGGGGGCATCGACTTCGGTCGCTTCCTTGGTGGCGATGGAGGGCGTCAGTTTGCCCGGCTTGCCGTCGGTGATGGTCGCTTTGGCAACCCAACCCTTGGTGTCGTCGCCGTTGCAGGTGACAAAGATGCCGCCGGCTCCTACGGCTACACCGTAGAAGTTGCCTTCGCCTTTGGTTGTCACATCTTCTTCGGGCTTGATCGGGCCGAGGGTCTGGACGGCAGAGCCTTCTTTGTAAGCCTTGTGCTTCTTGCCGGTTTCCGCAGCGATTTTGTAAATGTGAACGAGTTCCTCACCGTCGGGCCGGCCACCGCCGCCGACGACCAAGTGGTCCTTATCGAGGAAGGCCAAGCCGAGCGGACTGATGTTATACATCGGGCCTTTACCGTAAACACCCGTGGAAGACCGGGCGATCTCGAGGTGCGACTCGCCGGTTTTCGGGTCAAGCCGGGTGATGCCGTCATGGCTGGCGATGAAGACAATCCCCGTGCCAGGCTGAATGGCAATGCCGGTCGGGTTGTCGAGATTGCCGACGTTCGCGCGGCGACCTTTCTTCTTGCCCTTTTTCTTCTCGTCGGCAGCAGAGCCAATCGAGGACACCAAAGCGACAGCCACCACAAGGGCGGACAACGACAGGAATGTACGGTTCAAACGCATGGCAAATTGACTTTCAGTATGAGGGAACATCGGGTGGGATCATCAGGTCGTCTCGCGCAAGATCGTAGCCCCGCGAGAAGGGGATTGCAACAATTTGGATTGCGTAAATAGCGACAAATCGAGTGGCACGTCCCCGACTCACGGTCAGGGTGTGTCATCCGCGCGATTATTTCGGCAACTTCGGGGCCTCATGCATGGGGTAGCTCTTGCTGGCCAGACCCTCTTTCAGGAAGGTGACTAAGTCGGCTTTCTCATTCGTTGAGAGGTTGAGCTTGAAGAGTTCTTCGTCGAGATAAGGGTTGGCGATGCCTCCCCCACTATAGTGCTCGACAACCGTCTCAAGCGTTTTCAGGCTGCCATCGTGCATGTAAGGGCCGGAACGGGCAATGTCTCGCAGCGTTGGTGTTTTGAAAGCACCGCGGTCACCCTTCAGCTTACTGATCGCTTCGCGTCCGACGTCGGGCTGCTTCGCATTCATGCCGATGCCGATGTTGTGGAAGCCGTTGTCGGTGAAGTTCGAGCCGCCATGACAGGCGCTGCAATTCGCCTTGCCGAAGAACAACTTGCGACCCCGCGCGGCTGCTTCGGAGAGTGCGTCTTTGTCGCCCGCCTTGTAGCGATCAAACGGTGCATCGCCGGAAAGCACGGTTCGTTCGTAAGCGGCGATCGCTTTGCCGATGCCCTCAGAAGTCGCATCGGTTCCGAAGACCGCTTTGAATTGTTTGCGGTATCCTGCGATCTTATTCAGCCGCTCGACGGCTTCTTTCAACGTGAGGTTCATTTCGATCGGATTCTGAATCGGCCCCAACGCCTGGTCTTCCAAACTGCCCGAGCGGCCGTCCCAGAACTGAAAACGATTGTAGGCCGAGTTGATGACGGTCGGCGCGCTGCGACCACCCTTCTTGCCCTTGAAGCCGGTCGCAAATCGCTCGCCGTTGCTGTAGCCCTTTTTCGGGGCGTGACAACTGGCACACGAGATGTCGTTGTCGCGCGACAGACGTGGTTCAAAGAAGAGTTGCTTGCCCAACGCGATTTTGGCGGGCGTGGACGGGTTGTCTTTCGGGTGCTTGACCTTACGCAGCCCGGCGGGAACCTCCTCGGCTGCGAGCGCAGATCCTGCGACAGCGGCAAGGCACAGGGCAGTCACGCAGACTGCGGTCAGACGGTTTGTAAGGAGCCGACGAGTCGTCGGGGACTCCGTGGAGATGTTCGTCATGGTGTGGTGGCCCGTTGGGATGAGACGGTAGGTGGGAATATCGAAGAGCCTACATAATTTATAGTGGCTTTCGATGCCCGATCCAAGTCTGCGTGAAGATCGTTCAGAAGCAACCGGGGCAGGGAATAACCACCAAGACGCGAAGTCACGAAGAAACAACGAGAGAGCAACCACAAAATTCGGACTGTTTGATTTGTGTATTCTCATCTCTCGCAGTTTTCGGCCTCTTTGTGTTTTCGAGGCTTGGTGGTGAGCTTCCTTGGTTCCTGCCAAAGGCCGGGCGATGTATTCTATGTCTAAGGAAGCAATTGTCTTTTTCGAGTCAGCCAAATCAGGATGCCGCCAGGATGTCGAAACTCACCCGCATTCAGCACGTACTTAAAAACAGTCAACCCGCCGAGCAAGTCGAAGTGGCTGGCTGGGTGCGGACCCGCCGCGATTCCAAGCAGGGCTTCTCGTTCGTCGAACTGAACGACGGCAGTTGCATGGCCAGCCTGCAAATTGTCATCGATGCCGACGTGCCCGGCTACGAAGAGACAATCAAACAGGTCACCACCGGGGCCAGCATTCGCGTGACGGGCGAATTGAAAGAGTCACCCGGCAAAGGCCAGCGGATCGAAATGCAGGCGACAACACTCGAACTCGTCGGCGTCGCCGATGCCGAAAGTTATCCGCTGCAAAAGAAGCGACACAGCTTCGAGTTCCTTCGCGAGATCGCTCACCTGCGACCGCGAACCAACACGTTCGGTGCCATCGCCCGCGTTCGCAATGCCATTTGCTCGTCGATCCACGAGTTCTTCCAGTCGCGGGGCTTTCTCTATATCCATGCCCCCATCATCACCACCAGCGATTGCGAAGGGGCCGGCGAGATGTTCCAGGTCACCACGCTCGACCTGGCCAAGCTGGCCCAAATTCAAACCGAACTCGACCCGTCGCAAGACTTCTTCGGCAAACCAGCCGCACTCACAGTCAGTGGCCAACTCGAAGCCGAGATCTTCGCGACATCAACCGGCGACTGCTACACCTTCGGCCCCACCTTCCGTGCCGAAAACTCGAACACCACCCGTCATCTGTCCGAGTTCTGGATGATCGAGCCGGAGATGCCCTTCTACGACCTCGACGACAACATGGCGTTGGCCGAAGAGTTCATTCGCGATGTCATCCGTGCCGTCTACGAGAAATGCCCCGACGACATGGACTTCTTCAACCTGCGAATCGACAAGACGTTAAAGGAAACGCTAGAGAACATCATCGGCAACGATTTCATCCGCCTGCCTTACACCGAAGCCGTCGAGATTCTTGAAAAGAGCGGACACGAATTTGAATACCCCGTGGAATGGGGTCGCGATTTGCAATCCGAACACGAACGGTATCTCACCGAAGTACATTTCAAACAACCCGTCATCCTGTTCAACTACCCGCGTTGCATCAAGCCGTTCTACATGCGATGTAACGAAGACGGAAAAACCGTCCGCGCGATGGACGTGCTGGTTCCCCGCGTGGGCGAGATCATCGGCGGCAGCCAACGCGAAGAACGCCTGGATGTGCTTGTCGACCGCATGAAAGAATGCGATCTCGACCCCGAAGAATACTGGTGGTACACCGACCTGCGCCGCTACGGCACCGTCCCCCACTCGGGCTTCGGCCTGGGCCTGGAACGCCTCGTGCAACTCATCACCGGCATGGCCAACATCCGCGACGTGATCCCGTTCCCGCGCACGCCGAAGAACGCGGAGTTTTGAGACGCCGACAAAGGCATCAACATCGGCGACCGGATCAGTTCCAGGGGTTAGCATCGCCCTTCGCGAGGAACGAAGCAGTCGGCAAGATGATTGCGAAGGGCAGCATCGCCAGCATCAATGGCAACAGAGCGGCTGTTTCTGCAGCGTCTGACCCAAGTTTCGATATTCTATCGCCCACTGTCACGACCGGCTCGGGCGTTGCCTGATCGATTGACTCGCCCGCAACTCCACTCGACACTCCGTTTGTCCCTACCGGTGAACAACAAGTGGTTCGATTTGCTGTCTGGCATCCGATCATCGAGACGACCAGAAGTAAGACGATTGCATTGCGTCGCATGGTGATGCGCCCTCGGCCATTCTTGGCAGTGATGGAGAAAGTCCATTCCACGAAGCCAACACTCCGCTGCAAGATCAGGCGTGGCTCGGCGGGAAGTATCACGCGTCACGTCGTCTTTCTTCGCCAAAGGCCTTGGTTTTCAACAAAATTCCCCGAAAAACCGCAATTCGCACACCTACGACGCTTGCCGAGCCGAAGCCCCAGCCGATACAATTCCCGTCCGGTTGCAGTAACCCAATGACGCGGGGTGGAGCAGCCCGGTAGCTCGCGAGGCTCATAACCTCGAGGTCGCAGGTTCAAATCCTGCCCCCGCCACTTCAACCGCCGAGAGCGAACTTTCGCTCCCGTGTGGTTAACGGATCAAGCCGAGGCATTTCGCCTCGGCTTTTTTCGTGGAATGGCAGAACTCGCAACGATTTGCGACGTGTGGCGGTAAGCTCGTCGTGTCTCTGTTCGAACAGAGAAACACCGATGGTCGATGGCTCAGCGCGAAATCGAACCCGATTTCGGTCAAAGTCTCAGAGTCTCTGCCGTCACCTCATAACCGGGTTATGAGGTCGGGCGGATGCGAGACGAGCCGAAAAAGGTGGGTTGGGCTCGGTAAGGGAGAAGGATGCGGAAGATAGTGGAAGTGTTTGCTCTCCTTATTCCATCCAAACCCCGAAGTGCCCATAAAAGACCACACTAATTGTGGTTGGGGGTCGTTCTTGCACGGGTACATTTCGATCTAGATCAGCTCTCTGATGGGATTCTGCTCGTCCAGCAAGTAGATGGGTCGCCCCCTGTGGTCACGCAGGGTCGTCGCGGGATTGATCCCGAGAATCTCCTGATAAAGCGTTGCCAGCAGGTTCTGCGGAATGTAGCCGCCACCCAGGGGCTGCTCCGCCCGGGCCGTTGTGGCGCCAATGACCTGCCCCATCTTGAACCCGCCGCCGGCAACCAGAGCAAAGGTGGCCTGCGGCCAGTGATCCCGGCCAGCCTTACTGTTGATTTTGGGAGTGCGGCCGTACTCGCCCCAAACCACGACTGCAACATCCTTGTCCAGGCCGCGCTCGTGTAGATCGGTGACCAGGGCGTGGATGCCCTTGTCGAGCGATGGCAGCAGTTTGCGCATGGTCGTGAAGTTCTTACTGTGAGTATCCCAGTAACCAGGGGCCAACACGGTAACGACCGAGACGCCTGCTTCGACCAGCCGCCGAGCTAGCAGGAACCGTGACAGGGTGCCGTATCGTTGCCGAACCTGTTGCGGCTCTTTGCCCACATCGAAGGCATCCCGCACTCCGGAAGAACTGAGAAGCTCAAAAGCTTGAGCGGTCATTTCGTCCATTCCGGCAAAGGCACCATGTGCAGACCCGAGGTCGCGCTGAAGATTGTCGAAGGCGCCCAGTAATGCTCTGCGATCTGCAAGCCGGTCGAGCGTCATTCCTTTACTCAACTCCAATGCTTCCGGCGAGGTGGGATTGAAGGGCTGATGACCGATGCCCAAAAAGGCTGGTTCCAGTCCCAATTGCCTCTGGTAGCCGTGCGGCATCTTCTCCATGCCCAACTGGACGTACGGAGGAAGCTTCGCGCCGTTTCGGGGCTGGAGCTTGCTCACCACTGACCCGAAGGTCGGCCGGGTTCCGGGTCTCAGACTGGCCGGGCCACCTTGTGGGCCAAGGGGAAAACCGCTCAACAACTCCTCGGGCATGTGGGTGTTTGTGGCGAGAGCCCGCAGGTTGCGAACAATGGCCAGCTTGTCGGCAATCTTCGCCTGCAACGGCATCAACTCACAGATGTCCATGCCGGGGACGTTGGTCCGGATCGGGGCGAACTCCCCCCGGTACTCCACCGGGGCTTCGGGCTTCATGTCATACATATCCATGTGCGGTGGGGCACCGCACAGGTAGATCATGATGACGGACTTGCGCGATGCCTGGGCCGATTGCGCCCCGCCCGCCCGAAATCGAAGCAAATCGGCCAGTGTGAGGCCGCCGACGCCCAGTGTCCCCGCTTGCAGAAAGTCCCGGCGCGAGAGGCCGCCGCAGAACGGTTTTCGACTCTTTCCCCAAATGGTGAGCACAGTCAGTTTCTCCAAAATGGCGGTGAACGGCCCAATGCACGGCTCCGGAGCGCCAAGCTATTACACGCAATCTGAGGCTTCAAGAGCAAGTGCGCGCTGCTGTCGATTTGTTACACGTCTAACCCCGCATTCCTCAGATGGAATCTGAACCGCCCGCAAAGGATGCCGGTTAAGTAGATGGTACCCCGATGTCGCCCCTCATTTCATGAATTGTCGTGGTCTGGGCCGTCTCAATCCGTTCTTGGTGTTTAGAAACGCCCAAGAACGAGGCTGGAAACGTACCGTCCGGGCGTTCGCTTCAAGAACGGGAATCCTACGACGAGGCAGTGCGTCATTCCGGTACGGGTAACGGACGTTTCGGTTTCAGCCGGGCGATCCACTGTAGAATCGCTCGGAACAAGGTCGTCTACGCCAAACGTCCGTTCTCTTCACCCGCTTGTGTGCTGAAGTATCTGGCGCGCTACACGCATCGCGTCGCCATCTCGAACCGGCGACTGGTCGATCTCTGCGATGGCCGAGTGC
>Ga0115002_10006955_pt1 | contig 12866 bp, 8 predicted proteins | sample ArcticOcean_MG_C_8_FD_89576 | JGI IMG/M metagenome (GOLD analysis project Ga0115002, IMG submission 89576) | Marine microbial communities from western Arctic Ocean - ArcticOcean_MG_CB11_86 | ecosystem: Environmental > Aquatic > Marine > Oceanic | place: Arctic Ocean: Canada Basin | collected...
AGACGTACCAAATTTAAAAAGTACTTTTTTAGCTGGATTACATTTTTTAATTCCAGTTTTTGTATTAATATATTTATTAGTTTATTTAAGGTTTACAGCGTCTTACTCTATATTTTATGCAATCATTGCATTAATTTTAGTAAATTTAATAAACAAATTGATTAAACAAGCTAATTTTAAAGAGGCTCTTAAAACTTGGTTTAATCAAACAATTGTAGGTTTTCAAAAAGGTGCTTTAAACATGGTTGGTGTTGGGATTGCAATTGCAACTGCAGGCATAATTGTAGGAGCAGTAGGTTCTACAGGTTTAAGTACAAATTTAATTATTGTTATAGAATTTATAGCTAAAGATAACGTAGCAATTTTGTTATTTCTAACTATCGTATTATGTCTGCTTCTTGGCATGGGATTGCCTACTACTGCTAATTATGTTGTGGTAGCGTCACTTATGGCTACCGTCTTAGTAGATGTTGGAAATGCTTCTGGATTTATATTCCCATTAATAGCAGTTCATTTATTTGTGTTTTATTTTGGACTAATGGCAGATGTTACTCCACCAGTAGGTTTAGCTTCATATGCGGCTGCAGCCATTTCGGGAGGAGATCCTCTCAAAACTGGAGTGCAGGCTTTTTGGTATAGTTTGCGAACAGGCATTCTTCCTATAGTTTTTTTATTTAATCATGAATTGCTTTTAATTGGCATTGAAAATGTTTGGCACGGCTTAATAGTAATTGTCACTTCTTTAACTGGAATATTAGTATTTACGGCAGCAACTCAAGCATGGTTTTTTAATAAATTAAGATGGTATGAAATAGTAGTTTTTTTGTTTTTATCTTTATCTTTTTTAGCGCCAGATTTTGTACTTAATAAATTTTATCCAAAATATACTTATAAAGATTTGAAACAAATTCACCAATTAAATTTAGATTCAAATATGGAAGCTCGTTTTAAGATTACGCGTTTAAGTGAATATGGAGAAAGATATAAATTATTTGTAATTGAAAAAAACACTTTTAAAAATATGTTTAATTTAGAAGATTATGGTATTAGCTTTTCTGAGGATGAAAACAGAATAATTGTAGATACTTTGACATGGAATGGTTTAGCGAAAAAAGCTGGTTTTGAAACAGGAGATATTATTAGTGAATTTAAAATAGAAAATTTAGATAGACCAAACAAAATGTTAGTTTACCCTTTTGCATTATTGACTTTACTTGTTTTTGGTTATTTAAACTATAAACGTAAAAAAATATTTCATTATGAGTAATAAATCATCAAATAATAAAACTATCAAAGGTAGATTTTATAAAATTAATAAAAAAATTAAGCGCAAGATAACAGCTAAGTATCATAAAATTAAAGATTGGAAAATGGACCCAAAAGGTTATTTTTTAATTGCTATAGATAGAAAAAAAAATTTTATCCAAGTTGGATATTGCAAATTTACCAAATTAGGAAATGCACCCATTAATGATATGGTAGCTATAGTTAGCGGAAAAACTGCCATAGAAATTGTGAATACATTAATTAAAGAAAAATTTATATCTACACTACAACATTCTGCGGACATGGGAATTGAACTTCATAAAGCTGAAATATCATTAAAATATGGATTTAAATATATCCAAGATAAAGATTTAGTTTTAAATTAACCGCCTGGTCCTGCTCCAGGTAATTTTTTTTTTAATATCTTCCATACACCGGAAGCCGTGGAGACAATTTTATTTTCTACTAATAATTCACAAGTTATGAATACCATTGATTTAGTTTTTTTTTGTATTTTAACGTTACCAACCAATTCTTGATTTAACAGAACGGGAGAAATAAATTTTATTTCTAAAGAAATAGTTACACAAGGATTGTTGCCAATAGATTTATGTGCAGCACTTCCAGCTCCAGCATCAATAAAAGCAGCTATAAAACCACCATGCGTAATTCCTGCAGCATTAAGATGATTTTCTTTAATAATTGTTTTAAATTGATAAACATGTTCAGAAATAGTTTTAAATAAAACACCACCATTATGTTTCATAAAACCTGGTTTGATACTTATTTGTTCAAAATCATTATTCATAAACTTAAAATATTACTGATAATATTAATATAAATATTATAATTAAAATAAAGAAATAAATAACTGCTTTTTGTAAAGTAATTTTAAATAGCCAATTAAATTTCATTTTTTTTTATCTTTTTTTAATTTTCTTTTTTCTTTTAAACTTAGTTTAGCTCTTTTCATTAGACTTGAATCTTTAAACGATTTTCCACTATATCTTTTTGACATAATACCTCCTTTTTTTGGCGGGCCCTGAAGGACTTGAACCCTCAACCTCGGAGTCCGTAGCTCCGCGCTCTATCCAATTGAGCTAAGGGCCCTCAGTGTTTTTTATCAAAGAAAATGTCTTATTTGAAGCATCTTTCTTCAAACATATCTGTAATGTCATTTTATATGTTGTTATTGTTTAAATTTATTTTATCATTAAAAGATAGACAGGTTATGAACGATAAACAAAACAATATAGTGATCACTTCTGCGGTAAGAACAGCAATAGGATCATTTAAAGGGTCTTTAAAAGATATACATGCCCATGAACTGGGATCAACAGTTATTAAAGAAGCTATAAAAAAATCAAATTTAAAGCCTAGTGATATTGATGAAGTAATTATGGGTCAGGTATTAACAACTGCTACCGGTCAAAACCCAGCAAGGCAGGCAGCTATACAGGCTGGCGTCCCTATAGAAAAAACTTCGTACGTAATTAATCAGGTATGTGGATCTGGATTAAGATCTGTTGCTGCTGGCTATCAATCAATCGTTTCAAGAGATGCTAGTATTATTGTAGCAGGAGGACAGGAGAGTATGTCGCGTGCCCCACATGCAATTAACTTTCAAAAAGGAAAAAAATTAGAGGAGAGCAATCTTATTGATACAATGGTTCATGATGGTTTATGGGATGCGTTTAATAGTTATCATATGGGAAATACAGCTGAGAATGTTGCAACCAAGTGGAAAATATCTAGAAAAGATCAAGATGACTTTGCCTTGTCATCACAGATTAAAACTGAAAAAGCTCAAAAAGATGGAAAATTTAATAATGAAATTGTTCCAGTTATTTTAAAATCTAAAGATAAAAATAATGAATTTCATTTAGATGAACATCCAAGAGAAAAAATGACAATAGAAAGACTTACAAAATTACGATCAACTTTTATAAATGACGGCACTGTTACACCTGGAAATTCTTCTGGACTTAATGATGGTGCTGCAGCAGTTATTTTGATGAAAGAAAGTGAAGCAAGAAAAAGAAATTTATCTCCCTTAGTTAAAATTGTATCTTGGGCAACATGTGGTGTGGACCCTTCCTTAATGGGATCTGGTCCTATACCTTCTTCAAAAAAAGCTCTTCAAAAAGCAGGATGGAAAGTCAGTGATTTAGATTTAATCGAATCGAACGAAGCTTTTGCAGCACAAAGCTTGGCAGTTATTAAAGATCTAGGTATCCCAAAAGAAAAAGTAAATGTTAACGGGGGAGCTATTGCATTAGGCCACCCAATTGGAGCTTCAGGGACGAGAATTTTGGTAACACTTATACACGAAATGGTAAAAAGAGATTCTAAAAAAGGTTTAGCCACCCTATGTATTGGTGGTGGTATGGGTATAGCAATGTGTATTGAAAGAAATTTTTAATTATCTTTAAAGTATTTTTTTAGAATAACCTTTTGAACCCAAAATTGACCATCTAAATTCTTATACTTTGGTTTAAATAGTTTCTCAATGTTTCTTATAATTAATATCATACTTAAATATTAATTAATTACATGGCTGAAAATAGATAAAATTGTGTTATAAATAAATCATAAAACATGTCAACTAAAATACCCGTCCCAGATATTGGAGATTTCGAAAGTGTAGAAATAATTGAAATTCTAGTTAAAGCTGGAGATGTAATTAATAAAAATGACCCTGTTGTTACACTAGAAAGTGATAAATCAAGTGTGGAGGTGCCCTCTCCATTTGCTGGGAAAATCTCTTCTTTAAAAGTTAAAATTGGAGATAAGGTATCTAAAGGAAGTATATTAGCTCTAATTGACAATAATGAATCTAATGAAAAAAGCAAATTAGAGGGTAAAGAAAAAATTGAATTAGACAAACTAGAAGTTGTACAAAAAGAAGAAAATTTATTACCAATTACAGAAAAAATAATTCAGCAAGCAGAATCTACTATAGATCAAAAACCAAAAAAAATTGTACCTAAAAAACCTTATCTCAATGGCAATGCTGCCGACATTGATCCAAAAGAAACTCAAGAATGGTTAGACTCACTTGATGCTGTGCTAAAACAAGATGGTACTGATAGAGCTCATTATTTGCTTAAAAAACTTACTGATGAAGCTTATAAAGATGGGTCTAATAAACCTTTTACTCGTACTACACCCTATATAAATACAATACCTCCTGAGCTTGAAGTGAAATCTCCAGGAGATCAAAATTTAGAAAAAAGAATAAGATCTCTAATTAGATGGAATGCTGCTGCAATGGTAGTAAAAGCAAATAAAAAAAATCCTGAACTTGGTGGACATATAGGAACCTTTGCTTCAGCAGCAACTTTATACGATGTGGGAATGAATCATTTTTGGCGTGCTAAAAATAATAAATTTGGTGGAGACTTAGTTTATTTTCAAGGCCATAGCGCTCCAGGTATGTATGCAAGGTCATTTTTAGAAGGCAGGCTTTCTGCATCTCAATTAGGTAATTTTAGACAGGAAGTAGGAGTCGACGGATTATCTTCTTATCCTCATCCTTGGTTAATGCCAAAATTTTGGCAGTTTCCAACTGTATCAATGGGACTTGGTCCAGTTTTAGCAATTTATCAAGCTAGATTCACAAAGTATTTAATCAATAGAGGATTAATTAAAGATGAAGGAAGAAAAATCTGGGCTTTTTTAGGAGATGGAGAAACTGACGAGCCCGAGTCTTTAGGAGCCATAAGTTTGGCATCAAGAGAAAAATTAGACAATCTTATATTTGTTATAAACTGCAATTTGCAAAGATTAGATGGACCCGTGAGAGGAAATGGAAAAATTATACAGGAACTTGAAGGTATATTTAGAGGAGCAGGCTGGAATGTAATAAAAGTTATCTGGGGATCTTATTGGGATCAATTATTGGCTAAAGATAAATCAGGATTATTAATTAAAAGAATGAATGAATGTGTTGATGGAGAGTACCAAGCATTTAAAGCTAATGATGGCTCTTATGTAAGAGAAAAATTTTTTGGCAAATATCCAGAGCTTAAAAATTTGGTGTCATCTATGACTGATAAAGATATATGGAGACTTAACAGAGGAGGACACGATCCACATAAAGTTTACGCTGCATACGACGATGCAATGAAAACCAAAGGTAAGCCTACTGTAATTTTGGCAAAAACCATCAAAGGATATGGCATGGGTAAGTCTGGAGAAAGTATTAACATTACCCATCAGCAAAAAAAACTTGGAGAAGAAGACTTGCTTTATTATAGAGACCGCTTTGATATTCCTCTTACAGACAAACAAGTAAAAAATGTTGAATTTTATAAGCCAGATGAAAAATCAGATGAAATAAGATATCTAAAAGAAAGAAGAATGAAGTTAGGCGGCAACTTGCCGGAAAGAACTTCTTTTTCTAAACCAATCAAAAAACCAGCAAAAGATATTTTTGCAAACATGCTTAAATCTCAAGGGGACCGTGAAATGTCAACTACTATGGCATTAGTAAGAATGCTAACAAATTTATTAAGAGACAAAAATATTGCTCCTAGATTAGTTCCAATTATTCCAGATGAAGCTAGAACATTTGGGATGGAAGGCTTTTTTAGAAAAATAGGAATCTATGCACATGAAGGACAAAAATATGAGCCTGAAGACTCAGAGCAATTAAGCTCCTATAGAGAAGATAAAAAAGGTCAAGTGTTAGAAGAAGGCATAACAGAAACAGGAGCTATGTCATCATTTATAGCTGCAGGAACCTCTTACACAAATCATGATCTAGAAATGATACCAGTATATACATTTTACTCTATGTTTGGTTTTCAAAGAGTGATGGACCTTATTTGGGCAGCTGGCGATTCTCAAGCAAGAGGATTTCTTATTGGCGCAACATCAGGAAGAACAACATTAGCTGGAGAAGGTTTACAGCACCAAGATGGCCACAGTCAAATACTAGCTTCTACTGTTCCAAATTGTGTGAGCTATGACCCAACATTTGCTTATGAACTAGCAGTCATTTTTAGAGAAGGGTTAAAAAGAATGCATGATAAGCAAGAAAATATTTTTTATTATTTAACAACAATGAATGAAAACTATCATCATCCAGAAATGCCAAAAAATTGTGAAGAGGGGATTCTTAAAGGAATGTATTTATTTAAAGAATTTAATAATAAAGGTAAAATCAAAGTTCAACTGTTAGGAAGTGGAACAATTTTAAGAGAAATGATATCTGCAGCTGAAATATTAAGCAAGGAATATAATATTGATAGTGATGTCTGGAGCGTTACGAGTTTTAATGAACTAAGAAAAGATGGAATGAAAACTGAAAGAAAAAATTTACTTAATCCTGCAGAAAAAAACAAAAAGTCATTTGTTGAAGAATGTTTAAGTAAGAGAGAAGGCCCAATTATAGCAGCATCTGATTATATGAGAAGTTTTGCTGATCAAATTAGACCATATATATCGAAATCATTTTATTCTTTTGGAACTGATGGGTATGGTAGAAGTGATAGTAGAAAAAATTTAAGGAAATTTTTTGAAGTTGATAAAGAGCATATTGTTACATATACATTAAGTGCATTGGCTAAGGAGCAGCTTGTATCATCTAAGGATGCAGAAAAAGCAATAAAAAAATATAATATTGATAAAGATAAACCTATGCCAACTGAATTATAAAAATGAGTGAAAAAAAATTACCCACAATTAATGCAAGTCCAAAAGCTAGAAAATTTGCAAGAGAGTTAGGTGCAAAATTAGATCTAATAAAAGGCTCACAAAGAGAAGGTAGAATTAATGAAGACGATATTAAAACATATATTAAAAGATCTCTATCAGGCGCAGCAGTTAAAGAAAACGAAAAAAAAATCCAAGAATATGGTCATGAAGAATTTGGTGAAGTAGAAAATCAACCCATTCCTAGATTAAAAAAAATAGCTGGCCCTCATCTGCAAAAATCATGGTCAGAGATACCTCATGTAACGCAACATGATGAATTAGATATCACGGAAATGGAAACATTTAGAAAATCATTAAGGGATTTATATACTGGTGAAAAAATTTCAATTACTCCCTTAGCTTTTATGATAAGGGCAGTAGTTAAAGCTCTAAAAGATTATCCTATTTTTAATGCATCTCTAGATTTAAATAACAACAAAATCATATTTAAAAAGTATTTTCATATAGGTGTAGCTGTAGATACACCACATGGGCTAATGGTTCCAAAAATTAGAGATGCTGACAAAAAAGATATAAGAGAGATTGGAAAGAAGTTAAAAGAAGTTAGTAAACTTTCAGCAGAACTTAAAATTGATAAAAAAGAGTTTTTTGGAGGCTCAATGACGATCTCAAGTTTAGGTAGTATTGGTGGAAGTTTTTTTACACCTATTATTAATGCCCCAGAAGTTGCAATTCTTGGAGTAGGTAGAGCAGAAAATAAACAAATATTTATTGAAGGTAAATACGAAAGTAGAATTATGCTGCCTATTTCACTATCTTACGATCATAGAATTATAAATGGAGCTGAAGGTGCTAGATTTTGTGTGCATCTTAGAGAAAGCTTAGGTAAAGATTTTGCTTATAAGTTAGCTGTATAAATAGAAGCTAATGAAAAAAGTAATATCTTTTATTTGTTTAATTATTTGCACCCTTATTTGGGGAACAACATTCATTGCGCAAGATAAAGGAATGGATAATATTGGTCCATTTACTTTCAATGCTGTCAGATTTTTAGTTGGTTTTTTAGTAGTTGTACCCTTTGCTTTATTTTTTGAAGTAAAAAAAATAAAAAAACAAGTATTTCAAAACAAAGAAAAGTTTTATAAATCCATAATACCGGTTGGTATTTTTTTATTTTTAGGAACTGCATTTCAGCAAGCATCTTTACTTTATACAAATATTGCAAATTCTGCTTTTTTTACAGTTTTTTATGTACCTATGGTACCAATAATTATTTATTTTTTATTTTCAAAAAAAATGCACTGGTCTATTTGGCCTTCATCAATTTTTTGTGTTATTGGAGTTTATTTTTTAAGTGATTTTAATGACTCTAATGTTCGGTTTGGAGATAGTCTTGTAATAATTGGAGCATTATTTTGGGCTCTACATATTATTTATATTGGAAAAATAATAGAAAATTTTAACCTGCCTTTTTTTATAGCTTTGTCGCAAAATATAATTGTTGCAGTATTTTCTTTTATTCTCGTAATTATATTTGAAGAAATTAATTTTTCTAATATTAAATTAGAAATGTTTGAAATTTTATACGCTGGAGTATTATCAGGCGGCGTTGCTTTTGCGTTGCAGATATTTGGGCAAAGAAATATTCCTTCAGCTCCCGCAGCAATAATTATGTCTTTAGAAAGTGTATTTGCAACAATAGCAGCATGGTTTGTCTTAAATCAAATTTTAAGTTTTAATAATATTTTAGGTTGCTTTCTAATTCTTGGAGGAGTTTTGCTTTCACAGCTTGCACCAAATTTTAAAAAAATTATAAATAAACCACTATAAGTATAGCCAATGAAAGTAATATTCTATAGATTATAAATATCTTTAAACTAAATTTTCTTATAAAGTTTAGAAAAACTGCTATTGTTAAAAAAGAAAACATAGCTGAAAATATTACCGCAATAATTGCTAAAAAATTTAGTTCAACACTTTCTTGCCTATAAATATTATAAATACTTAATATGCTAGCAGCACCTAGAGTGGGTATAGCTAAAAAAAAAGAAATTTTAGCAGAGTCAAATCTATTAAAACCTAGCATTCTACCTGCGGTAATTGTAATACCAGATCTACTAACTCCAGGAATAAGTGCTAATACTTGGAATAAACCTATGATAACGGCTTTTTGTGTAGAAAAATTTTCTTCTATTTTATTTCTTACTTTTGCTTTATCACTTATATATAAAAAGACTCCAAATATTAAACTTGTCCAACCAATAATTTCTAGGCTTCTGAAGTTTTCAATTAAATTTGTTTGATAAAGAATAAAACCAAGAGGGATAATTGGCAGAGTCCCCACAAGTATTTTTGTTAAAATTTCTTTATTACTCTTAAAATTAAGCAAGTCTTTTTGAAAATAAATTATTATTGCAATTAAGGATCCAAGATGAAGACAAATATCAATTAATAAATTTTGATTATTAAATGAGTAATATTTAGCTACTAAAATCAAGTGTGCAGCCGAGCTCACAGGCAAGAATTCGGTTATACCTTGGATAGCCGCTAATATTAAAATTTCAATTGATGAAAGCATTCAAATTATTATCGCATAGCAGGTATGCAATATAAATGTCAAATTTACTGGATTTTTAATAATATAGGTCAACCAAACTGTCCTAAAAATGCTTTTAGGCTTATTTATATTGGTATAAAAGTTATTCATATACATAAAAAATGTCTGATAAAATGCTTAAATTTGTAAACGTTAATAAAGAAACTCCTGAAAAAAGGAATGTAAAAAAAAGAGTTGATGATTTTCAAGAAATTTATAACCAGTTTATAAATGAAAAAGCAAAAGAACAATCTAGTAGATGCTCGCAATGTGGAGTTCCATTTTGTCAAGTGCATTGCCCTTTGCATAATAATATTCCAGATTGGCTAAAACTTACAGCAGAAGGAAGATTGGAAGAAGCTAATGAATTAGCTCACAGCACAAATAATATGCCAGAAATATGTGGACGCATATGTCCACAAGATAGATTGTGTGAAGGAAATTGTGTTATTGAGCAATCAGGTCATGGTACCGTTACAATTGGTTCAATTGAAAAGTATATTACCGATACCGCATGGGAAAAAGGGTGGATTAAACCCATCAAAATAGAAAATGAAAAAAATCAATCTATTGGAATTATTGGAGCGGGTCCAGCTGGGTTAGCTTGTGCAGAAGAGTTAAGAAAAAATGGTTATCAAATAACAATTTATGATCGCTATGATAGGCCAGGAGGCTTATTAATTTATGGAATTCCAAATTTTAAACTAGAGAAATTTGTTGTTGAAAGAAGAACAAATTATTTAAAAGATTCTGGAATTAAATTCAAACAAAATTTAGAAATTGGAAAAGGTATAACTTTAGAAGAATTAAAAGAAAAACATGATGCAGTATTAATTGCAACAGGCGTTTACAAACCACGCGAAGTCAAAGTTCCTGGAAATAATTTAAAAAATATTTTTCCAGCAATGGAGTTTTTAACAGCATCAAATCGTAAAGGTTTAGGTGATAAAGTTAAAAATTTTGACAATGGAATTTTAAATGCAGAAAATAAAAATATAGTCGTGATAGGGGGTGGCGATACAGCAATGGATTGTGTTAGGACTTCTGTTAGACAAAATGCCAAATCTGTAAAATGTATCTATAGAAGAGATAGAGAGAATATGCCTGGCTCTGCAAGAGAAGTTTTTAATGCAGAAGAAGAGGGTGTTGAATTTATTTGGCTTTCTAATCCCAAAGAATATATTGGTTCTGATAAAGTTTCATCTTTAATATTAGAGAAAATTAAATTAGGTAAACCAGATTCTTCTGGCAGACGCAAACCAGAACCAGTATCAAACTCAGATTTTGAAATTAAAGCAGATATTATAATACAAGCATTAGGATTTAATCCTGAAAATCTTCCAAAGTTATTTAACAGTAATAATCTTGAGGTTTCTGACTGGGGAACAATAAAAATTAATTTTCAAACTATGGAAACAAGTATAAATGGAATTTTTGCAGCAGGAGATATAGTAAGAGGCGCATCATTAGTTGTTTGGGCAATAAAAGATGGAAGAGATGCTGCTGCTTCAATTCAAAAACATTTAGAAGTTAAAAAAGAAAATAAAATAAAAGCTGCTTAAATGAAAATAATAAAAAAAAATTTAAAAAAATTAATTAAAGGTAATGTCTACAATCCAAGAGATGAACATGACGCCTGCGGAGTAGGTTTTATTGCATCAACTGATGGTAAAAAATCTAGAAAAATTGTAGAGTTTGGAATACAAGCCTTAAAAGCAGTATGGCACCGTGGAGCCATAGATGCTGATGGCAAAACAGGTGATGGAGCTGGAATTCACATTGAAATACCAAAAGATTTTTTTATTGAAAGAATAGAAAATGCTGGAAGGAGGCATGATGGTGGAGAAATTTGTGTAGGAATGATTTTTTTACCACGAAACGATTATGTAATCCAAGAAAAGTGCAAGACCCTAGTTGAAAATGAATTATTAACAAGAAACTACTACATTTATAGATGGAGACAGGTTCCAGTTAACCCAAAAGTTTTAGGTTCAAAAGCTGAAAGTAATAGACCCGAAATTGTACAAGTAATTTTTAAATCAAATAATAAGAGTTTAAAAAACGATGAGCTGGAAAGAGACTTATTTATTGTAAGAAAAAAAATTGAAAAAGAGACTGGGCTTTTAAAAATAAAAGATTTTTATATAGCCTCACTTAGTTTTAGATCAATTATTTACAAGGGTATGTTCTTAGCTGAAGCATTATCAGAGTTTTACACTGATTTATTAGATAAAAGATTTATTTCAAGATTTGCAATTTTTCATCAAAGATATTCCACTAATACATTTCCAAGTTGGGATCTAGCTCAACCATTTAGAACTTTAGCCCATAATGGAGAAATCAATACAATTAGAGGAAATATAAATTGGATGAAAATACACGAACAAGATATGAGAAGTAAACTTTTTAACGATCAAGACATGGAAGCTTTGAAGCCAGTTATACCATCAGGAAATTCTGACTCAGCTGCCTTAGACAATGTTTTTGAATTACTTGTTAGATCAGGGAAGTCTGTTCCATTAACAAAGCTTATGCTAATTCCTGACGCTTGGTCAAAAAGAAGAAAGACAGTATCGAAAACTCATCAACAATTATTTAATTTTTTAAATAGTACCATTGAACCATGGGATGGCCCAGCCGCTATTTCTGCTACTGATGGAAAGTGGATTATTGCAGCGCAAGATAGAAATGGACTTCGCCCGCTAAGATATACAATTACATCTGACAAGCTTTTATTTGCAGGATCAGAAACAGGAATGATTCCATTTCCTAATGAAAAAATTATTTTTAAAGGAAGATTAGGTCCTGGACAGGCTATTGCAGTCGACCTTGATAAGGGTCAAGTTTTTGATAGCAAGAATCTTAAAAATAAAATTTCAAAAGATTACAAAAAATATAATAAACAAATAATTGATTTAGATAAAAAATTTAACGCAACTAAAGAAAAGCAAAATTATTCAGGTGACGAGTTACGACGTCGACAGTTCCTTGCGGGTGTCAGCATTGAAGATTTAGAATTAATTTTACATCCAATGGTAGAAAACGTTAAAGAAGCAATCGGTTCAATGGGAGATGACACTCCCGTAGCAGTATTATCTGATAGACATAGACCGCTGTACCATTATTTTAGACAAAACTTTAGCCAAGTAACTAATCCACCGATAGACTCTTTAAGAGAAAATGAAGTGATGAGTTTAAAAACTCGTTTTGGAAACACGGGAAATATTTTAGATTTTGAAAATTTAACAAAAGAGAATATTTATGTGCTTGAAAGTCCAATTTTATCTAATGCACAGTTTGATAAATTTTTTGATTTTTTTAAAAAAAATATTAAAATTATAGA
>Ga0115002_10006957_pt1 | contig 12860 bp, 11 predicted proteins | sample ArcticOcean_MG_C_8_FD_89576 | JGI IMG/M metagenome (GOLD analysis project Ga0115002, IMG submission 89576) | Marine microbial communities from western Arctic Ocean - ArcticOcean_MG_CB11_86 | ecosystem: Environmental > Aquatic > Marine > Oceanic | place: Arctic Ocean: Canada Basin | collected...
CGATTACCTTTTTCAACAGCCCCATCAAAACAGGCCGTATGAAAAACTCACCGCCCACAAGAAAAACACCATCCTCAAGGCCCTCGCTCTTGCCCCCTGACGGCAAAAGTCGAGTTAGTAGCCCGTTGAAAAACTCACTTTGACTGAAAGCAACGAAGCTGTCAGCAGTCAGCCATCAGCTTCTATAAGTGGAGAACCCCCCTGTTTTTCTAGCTGAAAGCTGACTGCTGATCGCTGACGGCCCAAGATCTCAAACGCCTTCTGGAAACGATTGAATAAAACTCGTTGACGAAGCAGGTTTTTCAACGGGCTGTTATTCTTGCGATGTGAGAACTTGGAGAATTCCCTTGCAGAAATCAGGTAGGTCATCCGGCTTGCGGCTGGAAACGAAATGTCGGTCAATGACGACAGCCTCGTCTTTCCAGACTGCGCCTGCGTTGATCAGGTCGTCCTTAATTCCTGGCGACCCGGTCACTTTGACGCCGTTGTAAACGCCCGCCGAAATGGGAATCCAGCCGCCATGACAGACGGCCGCGACAAGTTTTCCAGCGTCGTCAAAGTCGCGAACCAATTGCAATACCATCGGATCACGGCGGAGTTTGTCCGGCATGAATCCGCCTGGCACGACCAAACCGTCAAACTCACTCGCTTGAACATCCGATATGGCTGCATCGGATACGCACGGGTAGCCGTTCTTGCCAGCATATTTCACATTGGCCGCAGCGCCTGCGACGCAGACACCTGCACCGGCTTCTAGCAATCGAAGTTTCGGATACCACAATTCCAAATCTTCATAGATGTCACCTACAAGAATGAGGAGTTCTTTGTTTTCAAGCGGCGATGCTTCCAGCATGCGATCTAGCTCCTCGTCATCAACGGCAAATGGGTTGTGTAAGTCGGGCGACCGCGAGTCAAGGCTCCGCGTACCTCAGGATGCCAACGCAGTGCTTCGTGCCATAACAGTCAAACTATCGAGCAGGATGCACGGTGTCGAGACGGCTGGGCGTAAGTTTCGATCAGGAGATCTGTGAAGATTCCGAGCCAGCGCTGCAGGATACGCCATGGTGAGTTGGATAGTTGGTTCTCAAAGGCCGTGCCGAACTGAAGGGTTGAATACGGCCGAGAAAGTTCAAACTCTGCGGCGAGACGTTCCAAGAGACGACCCCCTGCGGCATACTCGTTTGGTTATCAAACTTCCGAGACGAGTGCAAACTCATCCAGCAGCATCAACTCCATCGACGGAGTCAATCCATGGCCAACTGCGAAATGGTACGCCGCATCGCTCTCTCGATGCCAAACGTAATCGAACGGCCCTCTTATGGAACTCCGGCGTTCTTTTGTCTGGGGCATGAGCGGTGCTAACAACCCCTATTTTTACAGTGTCTGTGGCTTCTCTTGCCTTGGCTCAATCGGCGTCCCGACCGAAGTGTTAGCAGAAGTGTTAGCAACGGCGTCCCACAACGCATCGGCGGTCGTCTCGGCGTTGCGGCCAACGTAGAATTCCATCGTCGTCGCGATGCTGGCGTGTCGCATCAACTGCTGCAAGATGTGCGGCATCACCCGTGCCGCCCACCGCTCGCCGAATGATCTCCGAAGATCGTGGGCGGATGCGTACTTCACCTTCCCGCCCGTGTCGTCCACCTTGACGCCTGCGGCCCTACCGAACCTCGACAGAACTCGCATCACTCGGTCGAGTGAAAGTCGTCGGCCAGGATAATTGACGGACTGCGGAGCGAAGACAAACCCCGTCCGTTTGTCTTCTGGCGTTGTCAGCAGGAACTCGGAAAACTCTGGGGCCATCGGCAGAATCTCATCATTGCCATTCTTCTGACCATCCGCCCGGATCAGGAACATCGGACGGCGAGCCGAGAAGTCCACCATAATCAATCGGTCGTCATCCCAGGATAGATTCAACGCCTCACCAAGCCGCAACCCCGATAACCACAGTCCGTGCAGCAAGTGCCGCCATGACTCGACGGTATCGGCGGGCATGTTCTCGATCCGCAGCCGCTTGCCAGCGGTGAGCATCTTATCGAAGTTCTTCACGGCAAGGCCGACCGGCACCTTTTCGATAATCCGTTCGTATTCCTCGCCGCTGATTGGCCGTCCTCGCATCACTTTCTTACTCGCCTTCCCTTTCTTCGGCATGTCGATCGCCGGAACTTTCCGAATGATGCGTTGCCGTTTCGCTCAATTCAATAGAGTCCGGACGCACGACAGATGCTTCTTGATTGTCGGTTCAGCCCGCCCCATTTTTCGCAGTGTCGCAGCGAACTGGATGATCTGTTGGGGACCGATTGCTTCCACGTTTGCGGGGTTAATGTGTTCTTCAATCGCGTTGAACGTCGCCGCCATGTTTTTGCCGGTTTTCTTGCGTTGTCCACTCAGCACTTCCAATTCATACCGTTCTCGAAAGTCTGCCCAAGTCAGCCGACTACGTTCATGGTACGGCGTTGGATTACATGACCCCCGCCGCATTCGCGGCACGCTGTATTCAGCAGGCGTTCGTACGCTCACACCTGCTGAACACAGCGAGACAACTTGACCCCGATTCTCTCACTTGGAGTGGTACAGAGATTGGGAGTAGGTCACGTTTCCCTCCGCATTGAAGATATCGGCTGAGTCAATTGCCACTTCGTGTTCCAGCCGAGTGGCGTTTGAGATAGGACTCTGCGATCAATTCGCCCAGGCGAACGATGCCAGCGGTATCGAGGACGAGTTTTTTCTCCTGCTTCGGCAGGTGGGTGGCTTTGATGTGAATGAGATGGCTGTCCGCCTCGGCGAGTTTCTCGATCTCGCTGGTGACATCGATGGAATTCACTCGCTTGTCATCGGTTGGCGGCTGCTGACTGACATACCAGTTGAGGGAGGGCATCTGTAGATCCGCTCGACTCTGTGCGATCGTCGATCGCAGCCACTGGGGAGCGTTTTTTCTGTAGGACGGCATCGACATGTCGTTCTCGCCCAGATGATAAAAGACGCCGGCCAGTTCCACCTCGTGGCCTTTGTCTCGAAGTTCCTTGATCGAGTCGTTGATGAAGGCAATGAACCGTGGATAGAGGTGGCGCGTCTTTGCCATACTCCCTTTGGGGGTCCAGTCGTTCATCTGGGAACCACTGTGCGTGAACTTGGCGATGGCCAGATTGCCGGACAGTTTACCCTGTAGCGTGTTTCCGAAACTAAGCTCCGGTCCGAACGTGTCGTAATAGCCGGCAGGCCCCAACGGTTCCCAGCCGTGGGATGTTTTGTAACCGCCACCGATGCTGTACTTGTAGGCAATTCTCTCGTTGTTCTTGAGTAGTTCTTTTTTCAGAGTTTTGAGCTGCTGAACGAAAGCCCGCTCGCCCTCCATATTGCGATGACCGGCGAGCACGAACAGTTTGACCTTGCTGCCTTTCTTGTACGGCCATGTCTTGAGCGGACGAGTGGTCTCGGTGCCTTTCTTGATGGTTCGCAGGTAGGCATCGGCATAGTTCACGCCATGCTCGAGTTGCCCCAATGTTCCGTAATGATAATGCAATCCGACGCCCCCGCCGATTTCGACGCCGACGTGCGACGTGCGGATGTATTCCGCGAGAGGGTCGGCCTGGGTGACCGACTTCTGACCTTTACTGATGGCGTACATTCGCGGTCGCAGGTCCATGCCCCAAATGGTCTTGGTGCAAAGTTCCCCGATGTAAAATTTCAAATCAGGCGTCTTGAGATCACGACGCCAACGGGCGAGAAAGTTGGCCAGGTTCTTCCCGTAATTCGGCATGTACTCTTTGTTGAACATGTCGTTCTCGCCCTGATGCCACATGAACACTTCGATGCGATAAGGGATCTTCTGCTTGTCTAACTCGGCGAGCGACGACTTGATCAGGCTCAATGCCAGCGGGTACATCTTGAAGCCCTGGGGTTGATCGGGATTCCAGTCACCGCCCAGGTGGGTGCCTCCGGCCGCGCACTTGATGATGGCAATGGGCGCGTCAATTTCCTGAGAGACTTTACGTGCAAAACTCAACTCTGGACCGACGACGTTGTTGACCGGCTGCAAGTTGACCCAACCCTGTGACGTCATTTTCTTCTGACGTCCGATACTGTAAGAAAACTTCACATTGGTTTGGGCGTTCTCCAGTCCGGCAAAGGGGGGGAAACGTTTGATGTCTTTGACCTTGGAATCCGACCCGACCATGTTCGACTGACCGGCGAAGATAAAGACGCGCAACGTCTTGTCGTCTTCCGCCTTCGCCACGGTGCCGAGAAGAAGACCGATGGAAAGAAACGCGCAGAGTTTGTTGATCGAGAACATTGTGGTTCTGTTTCCAAGATCGAATGAATTAAAGAAACCGTGACGACTACTTTGACTCCGTAACCATTTCTTCTCGAAAGGCATACAACTTCCCGTCATCGCAGCCGACGATCAACAGACCGCCAGCGGCAACAGGGGGAGTGTGGCTTGGGCTGCCAAGGTTGTAGTTCCAAAGCGGCTTCCCAGCGAGGTCGGTGAGCATGATCTTTCCCTCCAATGTCGCGAAACAGAGCTTGTCGCCAAGGGCCAGCGGTGTGGCCATTGATTCCAGCGCGGCGGCTCCTTCAAGCGGCTGTGGGGTGAAGATGCCAACGCCTTTGAGTGTGGGAGCAACTTGCGCAGGAGGTGGTTCGGCCTTGCCATCCAGGGAAACGAACGTGGCTCCTTCCGTTCCGTGCTGGCCTTGCACGCCTGACTGAAACAGCCGATTCCCAGCGAACGCCATGCCACCGTAACCGTACGACACTTTGGCGATCCGCAGCCACGTCCCCTTGGCCGGATCGAGCTTCACAACGAAGTACGGACTGCGAACCCAAAGTTGATCGCGGTAGAAGGACACCGCTTCGATCGAGACCGGAATGAACGACTTCCAAACCGATTTGCCGGTTTTCTGATCGAGACACCAAACCCAATCGGCCCAACCGGCCGCAAACACTTGATCTCCGTGAATCACCGGCGGAGCCTGGACGCAGAACCCGCTGGTACGGAAGCTCCAAAGTTTTCGTCCTGTTCGCCGATCCAAGGCGTAAAGATTGTGATCGTTGGCACCAAAGACAACCACGCCGCCTACGACCGCCGGCGATGCCAGAATCGGCCCACCCGTCTCGAACTGCCAGACGGGTTTTCCTGTGCGCGCATCGAGTGCGTAAAAAACGCCGCTGTCCGATCGCGCAATAAACGGTCCCGCCCGCCACGGCCGGTGAACACCGGACCGGCTGACCGGTGTCGAATTCCCAAATTCTCCGGCCGCCCTTAGCGTTCACGGCGACAATCTTGCCGGACTCCGAACTGGCATACACCACGCCGTCAACAACGGCCGCAGATGTCAGCACGCGGCCCTGCGTGTCGAATTTCCAGGCAAGTTTCAGCGGCAGTTTCAACCGGGCACTTTTGATACCAACTCGGTTCGGACTGCCTCCCTGCATGGGCCAGTCGGTGGTCGGTTTCTGCTTCGGATCGGACGCAGTCGACAGCAGCTTCGCGATCTCGGACTGGGAAGCCGAGGGCGAGTTGTCTTTTGCTTCCGGTGTCATCGATTGGCCGGGCTTCGCAGGGGCACAGCAATAGACCCTTCCATCACGACTGGCGAAGTAGAGACGCCCATAGGCGATCGCGGGGTCACCACACACGGTGTTGGCCGTTGGGAAACGCCAGACCGACTTGCCGGTCGTTAAGTCGATGGCATCCACGGTGCCATATTTCCCCGTGCTGCTGGGGGTGTCCGCAACGCGAAAGCCACGCAGCGACTCCAGGTCTCCTGTTCGTATCGGAACCGACGTGCCGATGTAGGCGTATCGACCGGAGACCGCCGGCGTGCAGCAACCGGCGCTTGTGAATTCGTTGTGGAACGTCCATTGCGGATTGCCCGTCAACCGCGACATCGCATGCAACTTCGGACCCCAAGGCTGATAGAGCAGCAGGTTCTTCGTGAATGTGACTGGTGGATTGTAGTGGTTCGCGACGCGTGTTCTGGCCCAGATTGTCTTGCCGGTCGTGCAGTCCAGCAGGTAGAGCTTTTCGTCTGGGGAAGACCACATGGGGCAGACCAGGACTTTTCCATCCGACGCCATCGGACTCCACGAGTAGACGTTTTTTTGACTCCAGAGAATCTTGCCGGTTTTCGCATCGAGTGCAGTAATCTGGCCACGAAAGTTGTCCGGCTTGGGGCCGCGACGCGTGTTGGCACGCGTGGAGACAAAGACTCGCCCTCCAGCAACTGTAGGGCCGATCGCAAACTCGCCGACCTCTTTGCCAAGTAACGTCCGCCAGACTTTCTTGCCTGTCAAAACGTCGTACGTCGTCACCGCCGGGTCGGGTCCGCCTTCGCTGCAATAAACCATTCCATTGGCAACGGGAAGTCCGCCCCGGTTATAGTCCGTACCCTTGGTGGTCAGTGGCTGCGTCCATTGCACTTTACCCGTCTCGGCATCGAGTGCCATCACTCCCGAAGCGTTTCGCCGCTGCTCAAAAATCAGGCGGCCTTGATGATACGCGGGCACCGGTGCATGCCCGAGGTATCCAATTTGCCCGATCGATTGATCACCATGTTCCCAGCAAAAGCGTCCGTTGTCTGCATCCAAAGCCACAATGGAATGACTATTCGCGACAGGCACAAACACTTTGCCGCCGGCCACAATCACCCCGGCACCGGCATCCCCCGACGCATCTCCATCCAGACGGTAAGACCAGACCAGCTTCAACGGCGGCTTGACCGAGTCATCTGACGACAATCCGGTGAAGCCCGAGTTGCCTTTCAGTTGCGGCCATTCACGCAAACGTTGATTCTTGGACGCGCGGTTTTTTTCTTGCGACGAATTCTGGTCCAAACATGTCTCTGCCATCATCGGCACAAAGCCGATGAACGAAACCGCAAGGAACCGGGCAATTTGCAATCGCATTCGTCTCTCCTTGTTCAACGAATCTCCTTCCGGTGAGGGAGATTCCGGAAAGTTGAGAATTGGATATCAGTCTACTCGAAAACCGAGTCATCCAGCACGAGCCGATAGATGGTTCCCCCGTAGCCGACGACGAGCAGTTCGCCGTTCTCGTCGATGCCGAACGAACAGGGCTTCTCCGGACACGAGCCGATCTGCCTCACTTTGACGAGTTTACGATCCTTCTGAGTCATGGCCCAGATGCGCTTGGATTCGAAGTCGGCGAAGATGAACGCTCCGTAGTAAGACGAACTTTTCTTCGCGCGGTAGACATAGCCGGCGGTCACCGAGACGCCATCCTTGCGGCGGTAAGAAAGAACCGGCGGGATGTATTTCTGGCCCTTGCGGCGGTAGCGGTCGGAAAAGTCTTCAAAGCCTTCAAAGACGTTCCAGCCGTGGTTTTCTCCATTGCGAAGGATGCGCACGTTCTCGAAAAGATTTTGGCCGATGTCACCCACCCACATGTCACCCGTTTCACTGTCCCAACTGAATCGCCACGGCATCCGCAGTCCGTAGGCCCAGATTTCTTCGCGAGCACTCGCCAGATGAGCCGGCAGGCGCGTTCCGGGTTTCTTGCGGAACGGATTGTCTGCGGGAATCGCGTAGGCGAGATCTCCCTCTGTCTTGTCGACGTCGATCCTCAAAACCGAACCGGTCAGCAGGCTGAGGTTTTGACCGTGGCCTTCCGGGTCTTCCTGCGGACCGGCGTCGCCCGCTCCGATGTAGAGGTAACCGTCGTTCGGGCCGAATGCCAGCATGCCTCCCCAGTGCAAGTCGGTGTCCTGCGGAATCTGCAGCAGACGTCGCGACTTGCCGCCGGCATCTTTTTTGAAATCGACGGTCACTTTCCGTTCGGCAATGATCGGCGAGAAGTGGCTGCCCTGATTTCGGACGTGATAATTCACGTAGTATTTGCGGTTCTTCTTGTATTGAGGATGAAACGCCAGGCAGACCACGCCTTCAAACTCTCCGGTCGAGGCCTCATCGCTGAGGTCGACAAACAGTTCTTTCCTGTCCGTGCTGAAATCTCCCGCGCCCTTGGTGAGCCTGTAGATCTTTCGCGTTTTCTGTTCGACCACGAAATACTCGTCCTTCGCAGTCGGACTGGCAATGACGCAGACGGGGTGGTCGAACTTCATTGCCTGGGAATGCAGCCGAACCAGTTTGGCTGGCTGCTTGACCATCGGCATTTCATTCGGCATTCCCGGCCAGCGCGACGTGCCCACTTTCTGACGCAGCGTTCCCAAGTAGGCGATCAAGTCGGCAAACTGATCGGCTTTGATCGTCTTGTAAATCCCGGTCGGCATCAGCGATGTCTTGCTCGACTTTTCAAGCTCGATCATCCCGACCGGAATGCGAACGAGTTTCCCCTCGACGTCCAGCAGTTGGAGTTCCTGCTTGTTGCGTGAGTGCAGAACACCGTTGATGGTCTTCCCGGCCTTCGTAACGACCGTCGTCGTCGCGTGGTCCGGATGGATTGTAAGGCTGGGTTCCAGCACCGATTGAATCAACTGCGCGCGAGTGAATTTGTCGCCTGTCGTCCCCAGCTTAGGCCCGGCTTTCTTCTCGGCACCTGAGAGAATATGGCATTTCGTGCACGCGGCCTCTTTCGATTTGAAGACCGCCATTCCACGCTTGGCATCACCGCCCTTGAGCGCAGCGGCTTGATACCGATCGAGAATTTTCTTGTCCTTGCCCTTATCCTGCGCCGTGAGCGCTGTGAAGACTGAGGCGAGCAGAAGGACGGACGCAGCAATTGACACGGGCTTCATAGGTGGTCGCCTTGAGTGAATGATGAGTCGCCCTCAAGGATACCGTGACATGGCCCGCGCGTGTAGCGTCGGCGGGCTGTCGTGTCTCACCCGACAAACTGTGCTGCGACGTTGCCGTAGTGCGAAGTCTCGATGCGAACATCCGCGTCTGTCGTCACGGGAATCAGTTGCGGCAGCGAACCGGTGAGGATGGTATCGCCGGCGTGGAGTTGGCCGCCATTACGCGCGAGATGTGCGGCGAGCCAACGTACCGAGCGGATCACTCCGCCTGTTAACTCAGATCCCTCGTAGGCATCGACAATCGTTCCATCGATGAGAATCGACAATGTGGCGGAATTGAGTTGCCGAAACTCCGTCCGTGACGACCCGGTGACGAAACCGGCATGGATGGCATTGTTCGCGATGAGTTCTGAATCCGAGGGGCGTTTTCCCCGAAAGATCGCGTGGTGCAATTCGATCACCGGAAACACGCAGACGATGGCAGATTCAATGTCCGCATCGGACAAGGCGTCTCCTTGTAAGTCGTTGGCTAACTCGATGGCGAGTTCGCCTTCGATCGCCGGGTTGTCGAAGTTCGTCAATTTCAGCGAACAGCCGGAGTCTCGACGCTCGGATTCCCAAAGATGCCCGGCCACGGAATGGTCGATGCCAAGCTGCGTTCTGATCGCAGGCGAGGTACAGCCCACCTTGTAGCCGATGTGGGTTTCGCCCCGTTCTCGCCGCAACCCCGCTACCATTTTCTGGAGCGTGTAGGCTTCCTCGAGGGAGAGCGTGATCTCTTCGGCGAACATCAAGCCGGGAGATCGACTGTCGTAGTCACGAAGTTGTCGCGAGGCGAGTTCGTTGAACGCGTTCATTGCCCGTTCTTGCGCGGAATGCTCTTGCGATCGGGTTCGATCAGCTTCAGTGCCTTGTCGAGTAACGCTTCGGCCTCTTTCAGCCGGCGATGTTGCATGAGTGGACCGAAACGCATAATGACCTTCTGAACGGAAGACAGGTCACCGCCGTTCGCTCGCCGTCGTTTCGCGGCAGCCTGCAGTCGCTGCATTTTTGCTTGCATGCCTCTCATTCCCGGAGCGAGTGGCCTCGTCGGATTCGCGACAACCTCCTCCTTCGCTGCGGGAGCCGCCAGCAGGCCGTAGCGGACGCCGCACTTCAAATTGATGGCGTGGCCGGCGGGCAAATGTCTGACGTCCGGCTCTTTGTTGGCGTTCAAGCCGGCGTTTCCCCAGCGAAGCCGCTCATTTCCGCGCGCGACCGCGACAATGCTCGTCATGCGCCGCGTCTTGAGATCAACATCGAGATACCCTTCCCAGGTGAGTTTGACTTCGTGCTCCCACCTGCGTCCATCCGTCCGCTCGCCTACGAGATTCTGTCCGCCGGCCACACTCGAACGGCCGGTCAGATGCACGCGCGTTGGTGATCCAGCAATTGCCGCAAGCCTTTGAGCAGAGAATTTCCAATCACGGCTGTCGTTCTTACTGCCCGGTACACCCCCTAAAGGGTTCACGTCGAGTATGCCCAAGAACGCAGGCTGAATGAGAGATCGCGACAAGTCGTCGGGGACGGTGAATGTCATGCCGTCCGCTCGTTTCATCGCATCAACGAAGTTCTCCTGAGCGCTGACGGGAACTTCGAACCGAGCTTCCATATAGTGTTCCTGTCGAAGCGTGTCGGCGACCGGCTTGCCATCCTTGTCCAGCGCCCGGCCGATGATTCGCCCAACAAGCGTTCCTCTTTCCACACCGGGTATTGCGGGGCAGCGTTCTTTGACATGACGCGCTGGGATCGCCAGCGCACCGGTTGTGTCTTTCACGTCGGGCAGTTTCAGGCTGGGAAACCTCATGAACCGTTCGGCCGGCACGGGTTCCTTTGCGTCGGGGAACTTTTTGTAGCGTTTCAGAGAGTGATCGAGGAAACCGACGACACTCTTGTCGTCGTCGAACATCAAAGCCCAATCCAGAACCTTGCCTGCGGAATTGGCGACGCAGATCCCCTGCGGCGCCGGTTTCGATCGGCCGATTTCCCGATACAATAATCCTTCGATGCCGCTCGGCGGGTTGTTGACCAGTCCGGCTTTCAAGGCGACGGGAATGAAATCGCGGTTTACACGGCGAACAACTTCACGCTTGGAGAACACCGCCTCACGGGCGGCACCGGCGAACACTCAACAGCGTTCATCGTCGATCGGACGATCGATGAAGATCCACAGCATCAACGGCTTCTTCTGCTCGCGCGACGCCTTCAGACCATCAAGCAGGCAGGTCTTCCACTGGATTGTTCGCCAGGCGACTTTCTCAACTTTGAGCGACTGAACCTCACCTCGCAAAGAGCTGAGAGCCTTTCGTTGAACAGGCTGTCGTTGATCCGCTGCCGTGCCGCGACCTGTTGTCATCGAAACACAGAGCACAGTAACGAAACAGGTCAGGATTCGCTGAAACATCTCTCTGCCCCGATAAATAGGTTGAGAAAAAAACGACCGAGTTGTGGGATCGTTCGATCAACCCGGGATTGTACCGTAGCCGGACGATCCGACGCGAGCGTGCGGTCAATTTGTGGGTTAAATTCACCTCGATCACAAAGCGGCTTCGCGGTCTTCGATCTTCAGCATTTGCATGCGGCGGTAGAGCCGGGGGCGGGTCATGCCCAGAAGCTCGGCGGCTTTGCTTTTGTTGTAACGGCAGGCGACCAACGCCCGCGTGATATGTTCGGTTTCGATGCGTTGCAACAGTGGCTCGATCGGCTGGATTTCGCGGGTCATCCCAGGCCCGACCGCTTGCGATTCGAGGCCCGCTCGCATGCGGAACGGAACGTCAACCAGGCCGATGGTTGCCGACGTGCAAGCCGCACATGCTTCGCGCACCACTTCGGCCACTTCGGCCAATTGACCGGGCCACGTGTATTCACCGAAGAGCGCGAGCACGCCGCGATCAAACCCTCCCACCTGCTCATCACTTCCGCGATTGGCCTCTTCGAGAAAATGTTGTGCAAGCGGTTCAACATCCTCAGGCCGGTCAGCAAGCAAGGGCAGCTCGATTTTCAGTGACGTCACCAGATAGTGAAACTCGGGCTGAATCGCTTCGTCTTGCAAGGCTGAGTCGATATTCTCGGCTGTCGATACGATCAGCCGCACCGGCGGGTTCGGTTTCGTGAACTCTTCGACAACCCGCTGCTGCAAATCGCGCGGTAGCGAATCCACATTGGAAAGATACAGCGTACCCGGTTGCGTCATGGGAAGTGCGGAACTGGTTCCGTCTTCCGGCTCGAAAATGCGTCGAAAGATGCGTTTTAATTCCACCGCCGAAAGCTGGCGACAATCCAGCGGCACGAACGACATCGCCCGGTATTCGCTTTCCAGATGCACCAGCCGAGCGATGTGCTCCTTCCCCGTTCCCTCGGCCCCGCACAACAACAACGGAGCAGCCGACGCCCGAGCCAATTCGATCTGCCGACAAACACGTTGCATCGCGGCACTGCGCGCGATGAAAGAGTGCAAGCCGTAGCGTTGCCGTAATTCCTGTCGCAACGAAGCCAGTTCGGCGTGCATCTGTTGTGCGGGGGAATCGACAACTTGCCCCGTGGGTTGATCGATTTCAATCACCACGCCTAACACGGCGTTCGTGTGACCGTCGTCATCGAGCAACGGCAGAAAGTCGATCAGTTGCGGATGCGAAACGCCCTGGCGATCAATGAGAAACACCGGAACACGCGTCGGCCGGCCCTGGAATACCTCCGGAGGTGGGCAAAGCGTGTTCGTCAAAGTCGTCGTGCTCTTCGGATCAGACGCGCTGGCGTAGTCGCAGGTAAGGCCCAGCACATCCTCGGCCGACCAGCCGGTGAGCCGTTCGCAACCCGTGTTAAAAAATAGCAATTTACGTTTTGCGTCGAGCAAGAACGCGGGCGTATCGCTGGCCGCGAGAGTCGCTTCGAGAGTCGCCTTCTTGCGAGAGCGTTTTTTCATGGGCTACCAAGCTCGCTAGGAAACTCATTCTGGCGGCAAGCGTACGAAACTCACGGCTAAACGTAGCGGTCAGCTTTCAGTAGTCAGCCATCAGCTTCGGCAAGTGGGGATTTCCCTGTTGCTCTAGCTGAAAGCTGACTGCTCAAGACATCAAAATGCATTCGGGCGACGAGCTTTCAAAA
>Ga0115002_10006959_pt1 | contig 12858 bp, 12 predicted proteins | sample ArcticOcean_MG_C_8_FD_89576 | JGI IMG/M metagenome (GOLD analysis project Ga0115002, IMG submission 89576) | Marine microbial communities from western Arctic Ocean - ArcticOcean_MG_CB11_86 | ecosystem: Environmental > Aquatic > Marine > Oceanic | place: Arctic Ocean: Canada Basin | collected...
TAGCCCGCATATTTCATCCGATTCTGCTGCGGCAGCCTAAGTCCTTCCCTGGCTGCGCCGGTGCTTCGGCCCGAAAAACACGCCTGCGGTCGCAAGCCTCACATGCCTTGCCAGGAAAGCACTTAGACCGCCTCACGACGAACCGGATGAAATATCCGGGCTAGGGAAAGCTTGGCCGCAACTCGCCTTTTGGACGGGCCGTTTCGCGTTCGCCTCGCGTTTAAACTGACATCCAGAACACCACCGTCGCAACAGTCATGATTGCGCAGGAAATTGCCCAGAAGCTACGCCAGGCGGTAACCGTCTCTTCGCCTGTGCCATCGGTTGCCGGTTCGGTCTTGCTAAGATATTGGTTCAACATTCCCGATAATTCGGACCCAAGATACATGCCAAGACCATAGACCAGGAAGCCAAAAAGAGCCTGTGCTGTTGCCGTCAAGTGCGCCGGTGCGATCGCGTCTACGTGGATGAACCCAGCAGCGAAGAAGAAATCGAAACAAATACCGTGAATAGCAATGCCAAATAGCACGAGCGGCAGCGGTTTACCGATGGCAAAGAGGCCGAAACGCACTGCCCAAGCGCCGACACCAACCATCATTACCCAATGGATCTCCAGATTGGCGAGGAACCACGGCAACGTCAGCATGAAAAAGATCTCAATCCATTGACCGATTGTCATGACGGGCCCAACGATATTTGCGGCGACGCCGGTCTTTTCCAGGAACAGAGCGGCAAAGGCGAAGTAAAGCCCCATAGCCATCGCGGCGACGAACGCCACCCCGAAGAAAACCGGATATGATTTCAACATTTCGATTGACCCCGCAATAATTCCCACGCCTTCGTTTATCTCCGCAGATTCAGCCGCTCGATTTGCCACAATGTCGTCGCCGTCTTTGGCAACATCGTCCACCGTCGTGACATTCGCTGCCGCAGCTGGTTTTGTTTCTGGGAGCGTGAATGCGAACAGTCCAAGCACCACCGACAAACCGCACGCCAGAAGCAGTGGTCTCTCGTTGATGGGCTCGCCTTTCTTTAAAATCAGAGCGTGTGACAGTCCGGCAGCGATCCAACCAAGCGTGCCAAAAACACGAATCCACGGAAAACCTTCTCCAGCGGCCCCTCCAAAGATATCCTCGTCATGTGCAAAGACGATCGAGTTGACAAGGCCAAGCGTCGGTGCGAAGGCCAGCGCGTACAAAAGAGCCAACCAGTAAAAAGGTCGGGCATGTTGCGTTTTGGCCATCATCAATAGCAGGACTGCGCCGACGAGATGCGAAACGCCAATCAATACTTCGGTGTTGACGTATTTGTCTGCGATCGCGCCGACGAACAATATCGTAATCATGGTCCCGATTGGCATCGTGCCGTAGATCCGACCAATTTCTTGCCTGCTGAATCCGCGCGCGTTCAGCATGTTCGCGAGCACGACGATCCAACTTCCCCAGATCGCAAACTCGAGAAAGTGCAGCAAGCAAAACTGCCAGTGCGTCGTTATGAACGTAAAAAAGGCTCCGATCGGTGAACCTTCTTGGGCAAAAATAATTGGGATGGAAGATTCCACGGGGAACTCCTTGTTAGCAGCGGTTCAGCAGGACAATTGATAATCGAAAAACTAGTGCTTCATCAAACGAATCTTTTTGGGTCGTGATCGTCGTAAGCCCTTGCCCTACCAACCGATCTGGCGATCGCTACCCAAAAAGTTAGGCTCGACCAGACACTAGATGCCGTTTCACATACTGCCGCTCCAAGACTAAGGTACCCAGCGTGCCCAGCCCCGCCTACCCAAGCCAAGACTACTGGGCCAAAAACAGTGGAATTTCAGAGTTTCGCATCACGTGGAGGGCTGTCTCACCCAGGATTCGCCGGAGTAGCATGTTCTTGGCGCTGTTGCCCATCACGAGCAGATCGGCTTTCCAGTCAGCGGCGTAGGGCAACAGGCTCGATAAGGGTGGCTCGCAAATACACTCGGTTTCTGGCTCGAAGCCATGGGCCCTACAGTAGTCTGCTGCTTCGTCTAGTAGCACCCGGCCGACTTCGATCTGAGGATTAAAAGTGACGATGCGAAATATGGCGTCGGGCCACATGCGAAAATGTATGAACCGGCGCATCGTTTTGGCAGACTCCATCGAACCGCTGTAAGCGATCAGCACGCGCCGGATCGGTCGATCTTGATCGGTCACGGCCAACAGTGGGCGCACGCCTTCTTCGACTAACATGGCTAACTCGTCGGGCGGTTCGTCGATCACGCCGTGTTCAAATAGGCTTTGCAGTCCGCAAACGATTAAATCGTGGTAGCGGGTCAGCGATACGAGCGCAGCCAAAGGGTCGCCCGTTTCACGCTGAATCTGGTGGTCGATTCCCTCTTTCTTACACCGCGTGACGAAGTCCACCTCTGTCGCCTCGATAATAGACTGAACGTCCTCATGCCGACTTTCGCGCAGCTCCTTAGCAAGCTGCCCCGCACCAATCGGAACAGGACCCGTGCTGTCGACGCGATTGACATCAAACAAAGTCACTCCTGTCAGCTGGGCCTGTTACGTTTTAGCCAGATCAACCGCCTTAGCGGTTGCTGATCGTGCGTAATCCAAACTGCCTAAGCCGACTAAAATGCGTTTGATCATACGCGGATAACTCCCGATCGGTTACAGAAAAACGCTTGCTGCCAGGGCCTTTCCCTTTTCCACACTGGGCCGACTCGATGAGCCAACTCGATGAATAAGAGTGCCTACAGGTTAACTAGAAAAACTCGTCTGACAATTCAGGATCAGCCCAGGCCGATGAGCAGGCCTAAAAGATCGCCCCGTTTAACGAAAGAGAAACTTCCTAGGGAGCATTCCCCGGAAATTAGCCCATGAAAGCTGAAAACGCTTGCGCCGCAAGCGGTACCGCTGATTGTTACTTCTAATGGAATTTCTTCCCCGGCATCCTCAATTCACGAGGCTGAGCATGAGTGCGGATCCCAGCTGTATTATCGCGTTGCGATTAACGTAGCTCGCCTCCGCCAAGAATCCGGAGTACCACATCTCGCCAGGGCTCCGAAGTCTTGGCGACATCGGCTACAGCCGCGCCCGCGCTAGGCGTCAACGTCGCGACCCATGGCGCGCATTTGCTCAAACAACTCCATGGCTCTGTCCGCATCCTGAGCGCTGAGTTGTTGCAGTCGCCGAGTCTGGGGATCGATGCATTGAGTGTAGAGGATTCGATCGTCAACTCTCGCCAGGCCACGAAATCGTTTCGTCTTGAGCTTCGTGACGCCCTGTTCGCCAAAGGCGCTTTAATTTTTGTCAGATGGTCCGTGGCTTGCCCTGCATCGGCAAGACGGCCTGAAAAGCCTCGCAGCGTATCCGCTCGAGCGTGCGAGCCGCCGAATCGCCTTCGACGATAAACAGTTCCGACCCAGGTCCGTGGTCTTTGCAGTCCGAGAGTTTAGGTGCCGAGAATTGCATGGCCTTAGTGTACACGGACCCTATAGGTAAGGCAGATCACCTTTTTCGGCTTCGGCTAGGTTGACAAAAAGATCGGCAAGCGCGACGGTGACCGCTTTAAAATACTTTTCCCCCTTTTCGGCGGTTGCTGCCGACGGGTCGCCACTGCCTGTGTCAGGATGGCAGTGGGACCAGGGTCTTGGTGTCCAGACACCCGGTTGATTTATCCCTTCGATGACAAACGGAACACGCTCCCCGCGTCCCGCGCGAGGCATTTCGACCAACTCCGGATTGAAGTGCATCAGCAGGCTCGTTTCCATCTCGCCAGCATGGTCGCCTGGCTCGTCGAAGATCGATTCACAGACTTCGGGAACCATTTGATAGAAGTTGGCGACGACAATAAGCATCGCGTACTGCAATTGCAAGTCACGGACTAAGGGTTGGAACTGATTACCACCATGCGCATTGACGATCACTAAGCGATCGATGGCCTGCTTGGCAAGAGACCGCACCACGTCGCTCAGCACCGCATGCGCCGTTGTCGTGGTAAAACTGATCGTACAGTCTTGATCGAGTTGTTGCTCGTCGCTGCCAAACGGAATCGTGGGAAGCACGATGACTTTGGCGTCCCGCTCAGAGGCGATCTTCGCTGCGCCTTCGGCCACCAACGTTGCTTCGAGGACATCGGTCCCATAGGGCAGATGCCAGTTGTGCGATTCGGTTGCGCCCCATGGCAAAATGGCGATCTTGGGTGGCGATTCCGAGAGTTGCCGATGATTTGCTTCGGCGAGCACATAGTGACGTGGCGGCATGCGATTCCCGATTGGGGTTTCCGCTGGATAGGTCTGAGTAAAAGGCACCTGTCTGCTCGGAAACGATTCCTTTTTGGAGTTCCGACCACATTCGTAAGGATTGATACGAAACGGACCCACCTCTAAGATGTCCTTTGTATTGTGTCGATGGCGCTCTGGCAATGCGAGCGGGGCTGGCCAAGAGGCCGCCTCAACACTAACTTAAACACTGGTACCTACCGTGGGGGCAGGTCACCTTTATACGTTGGATGGGGTTGTGGCGGAGGTGGGGGCACGAGATGACGCTTTCGACAAGGTATTGGCTATGGGATTTCTTCAACAGCTGGCGTTGGAATGGCCCGATCGCTGGTTTTCGCCCCCGAATTCGCGAGAATTTGGCACACGGCTCTCGAATTATGACATCTCAAAGGCCATATTAGGTTACCCCGCATCTGCGGTTCGGTTTTGGATGGGGCAAGGCTCGGATTTGTGGGACGCCCGCCGAAGCGAACTCGAAAATTACTCGTAGAAGGAATCTTGGGAAAATGCCGCGCACCGTAGAAGTTACAGAACTTTGCCTTCGTGATGGACATCAGAGTCTCCTGGCCACGCGCATGGCCATGGAGGATATGGCGCCGATCTGTGAGGAAATCGACCAGGCAGGCTATTGGAGTGCCGAGTGCTGGGGAGGAGCAACCTACGACGCATGCATCCGCTTCTTGAATGAAGATCCCTGGGAGCGGCTCCGCACCTTTCGGCGACTGATGCCGAATACGCGCTTGCAGATGCTGCTCCGTGGCCAAAACCTGCTTGGCTATCGCCATTATGAAGATTCGGTCGTCGATCGCTTTGTCGATAAGGCGGCAGAAAACGGCATAGACGTCTTCCGTGTCTTCGATGCGCTCAACGACATTCGCAATCTTCGTCGTGCCCTCGAAGCAGTCCGGAGCACGGGCAAGCATGCAGAGGGGACAATCTCCTATACACTCTCTCCGTTGCATACGCTCAACGACTTCGTGGAAATGGCTCAGCAACTCCGTGAATTGGGCTGCGACTCGATTTGCATCAAGGATATGGCAGCCCTGCTTAAGCCTCAGGCGGCCTACGATTTGGTCCGCGGGATCAAGAAAGCCTGTGGTGACGATACGCTCGTCCATGTGCATGTGCACGCCACAACGGGCGTGACACTGGTCAGCCTGATGAAGGCCATCGAAGCGGGCGCCGACATTGTAGATAGTTCGATTTCTTCACTGAGCCTGGGGCCAGGTCATAACCCCACCGAGGCAGTCGTCGAGATGTTGGAAGGCACGGGCTACGAGACGCGGCTCGACAGTGCACGGCTGCGAAAGATCAAGAAACATTTTGCCAACGTGCGACCGCGCTACGCTGAATTCGAATCGAAGTTTGGCATCGTAGAACCCCAGATTTTTGAGAGTCAGATTCCTGGCGGCATGCTCTCGAATATGGAAAGCCAGCTTAGAGAGCAGGGCGCCGGCGACCGCGTTGAAGAAGTACTCGCGCAGGTTCCGCGGGTTCGCAAGGCCGCCGGGTACCCGCCGCTAGTGACTCCATCAAGCCAGATTGTTGGATCCCAGGCGGTGCTCAACGTTCTCCTGGGCGAGTTCAAAACACTGACCGGAGAATTTGCCAATTTGATGCTAGGCTACTACGGGAAAACAATCGGCGAACGGGATGAAAAAGTTGTCGCCGCCGCCGCCCTGCACGCCAAGAAAGAATCGATCGATTGTCGACCTGCCGATTTGCTCACGCCTGAATGGGAAGAGCTTTGCACTCAAACTTTTGCGCTGGATGGCTGCAACGGGTCGGACGAGGATGTTCTGACCTATGCCATGTTTCCGCAGGTTGCGCCCAAGTTTTTTGCCAGTCGCGACGAAGGGCCTCGCAGCGTGAGCAAGAGCGCCCAGGAGCAGGCCGCCGGCCCATCCACGACGGCGTCCGCTGCGGGGTCGGCAACTGGGGGCGTGCCCGCCAGTGGTCTCCCTGTCGCCGCCCCTCCAGTGGATTACAACGTCAGAATCGGCCAGACTTCCCACAAGGTGACCGTGGAACGTGTTTGACACGACTCGAGAAGGATTCAGAGAATCATCCGCTATTCAGTACAACCTTGATTTACTTCGCTTAGGGAGTTGAGATTGAAATTACGATTGACCATTGACGGCAAGATCTATGAGGTCGAGGTTGAGATCACTGAGCAGGATCGGCGGCAGCGCGGCCTAGCTCAGCCAGCGGTTTCTTCTTCAGTGGCTGCGCCAATCGCCGACAGCGTGCCTGCCGTCGTGTCACCTCGCTTGACGGATGCGGGACCGTCGGATGAAAGCAAACTGTTCCGTAGCCCGGTTTCAGGAGTGGTCATGCGTGTGCCAACACAGGTCGGGCAGTCGGTCAAGGAGAACGATGTGTTGATGGTCGTGGAGGCCATGAAAATGGAAACGGTACTTGCGTCGCCGTCGGACGGAAAGATATCCCAGATCCATGCCGGCGTTGGCGACGCGGTCCAGGTGAAACAGGTTCTTGTCGAGTTTGAGTAAAGGATCAGCGAAGACGATTCATTTGTGATGGCCACTGCTGACCGAAAGGAATGTGAGATGAAACCTGTCCAATCGATCAACCACGTGGGCATCGCCGTTTGCTCGATCGACGCCCGGTGACGGAGTCGTGACCGGCGTTGGTCGCGTGGACGGCCGACCGATTGCGGCGTTCCGTCAGGACTTTACAGTCAGCGGCGGATCGCTAGGACAACGTCACGCCCAATGCCAGCATCAGCGGCAACGTCCACTTCATTGCCGAAGAAGCACGGTTTGATTCCACTATGAGGGGAATGGAGTAATCAGTACATGAACTACGCAACGTTTTCAGATACGGCGACCGACGGACTCCTCGCGCAGCTTAATTGGCAGCCGCTGTTCGAAGATCATGGGTTTCCGCTGGCCATCATGGGCCTGTTTGTCGTTTTTTCAGCGCTGATGTTGGTCCGAATTTTTATCGGCACGCTGCCACGAATCGTGGCTGCCTTGGATCACTTCTTTCCCGACCAGCAGCACGCGCCCCAGAGCAAGGCGACGACCGATGAAATACCTGACGAGATCTTGGCTGTGATCGCTGCCGTCGTGGCGGAAACCGTTCGTGAGCCGCATCGAATCGTCTCTACCCAGGATTTGTCGCCCGAAGACCTCAGCTGAACCCTGAAAGGGCACTTGCAGCATCATGCCTCACACAAAATTCAATACCGAGACCCTCGCTAAATTATGAACACTCTGGAATACCTGAGTACAAAAGCTACCCAACTCTATCAAACGACCGCCTTTGCCGAAATAGAGTCCGGCAACGTGGTGATGATCTTGATCGGGATGTTCTTTATTTTCCTGGCAATCAAAAAACACTACGAACCGCTGCTACTGGTGCCGATAGGTTTTGGCGTGATTGTCGGCAACATCCCGTCCGTTGCCGGCATGGCGCTTAGTGTTTATGACGAAGGGAGTGTCCTTCGCTATCTCTATTTCGGCGTGGAAAAAGGAATCTACCCTCCGCTGATTTTTCTGGGCATCGGAGCGATGACCGACTTCTCAACGATGCTCTCCAACCCGCGACTGGTGCTGTTGGGAGCAGCCGCGCAAATCGGCGTATTCCTTACTTTTCTTGGCGCGCTGGTGTTATCATTTACTCCGCAGGAAGCGGGTGCTATTGGCATCATCGGCGGCGCCGATGGACCCACGGCAATTTTCTTGGCGGCTCGTCTGGCGCCAAAATTACTGGGGGCAATCGCCATCGCTGCTTATTCCTATATGGCCCTCGTCCCGGTCATCCAACCGCCCATCATGATGCTGTTGACGACCCGCAAAGAGCGACTTATTCGCATGAAGCCGCCGCGTCATGTGTCGAGTCGCGAGCGGATCATCTTCCCGATCGCGGCGTTTCTGATTTGTACCCTGCTGGCGCCCGGTGCGATTGTCTTGATCGGCATGCTTTTTTTCGGCAACCTTTTGAAGGAATGCACGGTCGCAGAGCGTCTCGCCAATACGGCGCGCACAGCCTTGATCGATATTGTCACTATCCTGCTCGGCTTTTGCGTCGGTTGTAGCACGAGCGCCCCGCACTTTCTGACCAAACAGTCGATCTTGATCTTCGTACTCGGTGCGGCATCCTTCGCCGTCGCTACGGCAAGTGGTATCTTGTTTGCCAAATTGATGAACCTCTTTGTAATCGAAAAGATCAATCCGTTGGTCGGTGCCGCAGGAGTCTCAGCCGTACCCGATTCTGCACGGGTGGTGCAAATCGTCGGGCAACGGGAGGATCCTCACAATCATCTGCTCATGCATGCCATGGCCCCCAACGTGGCCGGAGTGCTCGGCTCGGCCATCGCCGCTGGTGTCTTGTGGTCCCAATTGGCCAATTGAAATCCGGAAGGAGGGCCAAGGTGACCAAGAGTCTTTAGGTAGCGGCCATCGAACCAGCGAGTGGAAAGTCGCTGGCCGTGCTCGGGATCAGCGAACTGATATCCCATCGCACCAGAATATTTTGCAGAAACGAAAAGATGTTTGCGCGCTCAGTGGCTTGCCGAAGTGTCTCACGCGGGCACAAATCCTAGGGTCTCGCTATTCGATAGGCGCCCCCCTCCGCATCAGGCCGCATATTTTAGTACGGCGACGAAGTGGCAGGCTGTACCGGCAATGACGAAGAGATGCCAGCGGAAGTGGTTGTAGGGCAGGTGGTCGGTGGCATAAAAAGCAACTCCCACCGTGTAGGAAATACCACCTGCCAATAGCCAAAAAATCCCCCAGGCCGGCAATTCCTGCCAGAGCGGCTTGATAACTAGTAGCGCCAGCCAACCCATAAACAAGTAGAGCCCGGTCGAGAGTTTTTCGTAACGCATGCCCGCTGTGGCCTTGAATGCCAATCCAATCAGGGCCAGACTCCAGATCGCCCCCAACAGCATCCAGCCCCAGCGACCTCGCAATGCGCCCAACGTGAAGGGTGTGTAAGTGCCAGCGATCAGCAGATAGATGGCGCTGTGATCGAGCAACTGGAAGAGGCCTTTGGCGCGACTGGTAGGCAGCGCGTGGTACACGGTTGAGGTGAAGTAGAGCAACACCACCGAAGCCGAAAAGACCGTTGCCCCTAGAATCCTAGCCATCTCTCCCTGTTCAATCGCAGAGGAAATCAGAGTCGGGATAGCAACCATCGCCAGCATCAATGCCATGCCATGGCTCAAGCTGTTGGCAAATTCTTCTTCACGTGACTGGGTGTGTCCTAGATCGTCCAACTAAATCGTCTCCTCCGGCAATCGCTTCCAGACGTGTAGGATCGTTGCCTTACCGTCCTTCGTCGTAAACTCGGTGGAACGCTGGGCATCGGGGCCTGCGAAGCAAACGGTGAAGACATCACCTTCCACCTTGCAGATACCTTGCACGGACATGTTCTCAAAGGGACCGGCCGTGTCCGTCGAGTCAATCGTCATTGGGGTCTGAGACGTGTCTAACTTGTGTGTCCCCTTCATGACTAAATCGCCCACGGTGACGCTGTGCTGATCGCCAACGATTTCCAGCCTGGAACTTTCGACATCCTCCGCCGGTTCCTCTTGACCGTTCTGTTCACCGCTCATCATTTTCCATGTTCCCTCGATCATCGTTTTCTCTATTTCGCGTTCGTGTGTAGTTGCTCGTGCAGTCACAGAGCCGTAATTCTATCCCAACCATGGCCACATTCAACAAGTCAGTTGACGTAACCGATACGGACAGACTCCATGGCGACGCGTTGATTAAGCTGGCCGAGGAGCGCGTTCGTCAGGGGTTCGCGCCGCCGCCGAGAATCTACCAGGTCGAGTACCGCCGCCGCATCGACTGGTCGAGATTCCCGGCTTGGGCACGGCCGGTGGATCCGGAAGTTTTCAACGGTTGTTGCCACGAGGGGTAGCAAACTGCCGCACATGGACGCCACGTGTCAGTCCCAGATACGAATGTCTCATTGTTTGTTTCTGGGCGGCCACGAGTCGCCATGGTATCTGCTTCCGCTCCGTCATCCAGTCGCCAATCGACCGGCAAACCGGCGCTGTATTCGACGCAACGCGTTTAGCCTTCCGCCATTCTCACGACCGCCTTTCTTAGACGGCCAAGGCCATCGAAGCCTTTTAGGTAATCGAGCTCCTGCCGGCCGCCTTTGGCACGGATCAACCGCACCAAAGCTTCCTGATCGGCAGCAGGCCAGCGGTCGAGGTCCTTCAGCAGGGCGACCAGCGGTGACCAACGGTGCCAAGCGAGCTTTTCTCCGGCCGACCAGCCATGGAAGCTGTCCACACCCAACCTGCTGGCAGCCTCGGCGGCTAACGTCTTTTCACCTCGCTCCCGTTCCGAGCCGAAGCGTGTGGCAAGCAGGTCGGTGATCTTCAATCCCACGTGATCCAGCTCCAGCATTCCCACAACGTCGTCACGCTGCTTGTTGATGTCTAAGTACACGTTTTCGGTCACCAGTTGCTTGAGCACCGATAGCGACGAACGATGCTGCGGCCGTCGCTTCATGGTGGACATCTCTCGCTCCATGATCTTCAGCAGTTTTTTGTCTCGCGGGCGATAGCCGAGTTTTTGGTAAAACCACCAAGCCCCAGATTTTAGCGCGTCGTTGTTTTCCAGACCGAGTTGATAGGGATCGATCATGAAGGTGTCGCAACCGAAGACCTGGTGGACCATCGCCAGGGCGCGGACGTAGATCCGGGCCGACTCGCCGCCGCGGAAAGTATCAAAGATCGTGTAAGCCACTTCGGCGGAATTAAACAGGCAGGTGATCGCTCCATAGCTGATCGGCACGCCGTTTTTCAGGACCAGGAAGCCGTAGAGGGTTTCCAACAGAAAACGGCGTTCAGGCAGAACGCCGTAAAGCACATACTGCAAGCCGTTGTCGTCCAACAGGCTGACGTCATGCGCGTCGGCATAGGCGAAGGCATCCAGATCGCGCTGGCGCGTGAGCATGGCAGCGCGAGCGAGCTCGACGAGGCGAATGCCCTCGGCGCGACTGACGAGCTTGGGCGGCTTGAGAGTACGGCGGATTGCTTCCCCAACATCGGGACGCTTACGAACGAGCGGGGTCGACTGGTAATCGACTGGCGATTGCTCCTGTTTGGCCTGCGAGCGGTTGGGGACCCCGGGTCCGGGAGCGAGTACGAGCGGGATGTCGAGTTCATCGCACAGATGCTCGTGCAGGAACTCGTTGGGAATGAGCACAGCCAGTCGTTTTATCACAAAGCTTGCATCCGTTTCATCCGGACCTTTGAGGCGATTGATCCAATCGGGCAGTTCCATCTCGATGCTTTCGAGCCCGGGGGTCTCGCTGTAGGTTGCCAAGAGATTCAGGTAGTTTTCCAGCTTCTCGGCATGCTCGAACTCCTCCCAATCGATATGCAGCTGCTGGGGCCAACGGTCGGCCAGCCACCGCGCGGTGACGGCATAGAAGCGAAAGTGGATAGGGGCGCCGGCAATGCCAGTGTTGATAAGCTTCTCGGCATGACGCTTGAGATCGCGGCGCTGGTCGAAGCGGGCGAGCATGGCATCTACCGACGACAGAATCGCGTCGTCGTCGGGCCAGGCCTGCATGAAGCACAGAACTTCGTGCAGTCGGGTGAACTGATCGGCGCTGTTCAGCGGAGCTGATTTCAGTAATTGTAGGCAGACTTTCTTTTGTTTTGCCGCTGGCGGGCCGAATTCGAATTTGAGAGATTCGAGCTGTTTCAAGCCGAGAATGGCATTAATCATCTAAATTACTCCAATACCGATGAACTAAACTTTTCAGAGGGTGTGTCATGTAGGGAGCGACGTAGGCCAACGGTATAACCAAATAAATCGGCAGTCAAGTAAGGGTAACCTCTCTTCTTGGGGACACGCGGTCAAAGCGTGGCACTGTAAGAACCGCGGCGCTACCGTAGTCTCAGGCCACCGAGCAGGAGACGACTAGCATTAATTCTCGCCCATGCGCATTGCGTGCGGCGGTGTTAGTGACTGCTGAGGATAACCGTAAGTCGCTAAGACGCTTCGGTCACATCGTCCTGAGCGCCTTAGCGACTTACAGTTTTTCTCAGCATATAATAGAGTCTGGATGGATCATCGCAGCTGACTCCAACGACGCGCTACCCATCCTACTTTCCTACTGTTTTTTCCCACTCATGGAGCATCGACTTGGTACGACCAAGTTACTTGTTTCAGCTTTGCATCGTGATAGGTTCGGAGTTCAATCATGTTAGCAGTCTTCAGTACGCTAATCGTTTTCACAGTTTCGCTGCTAGTGATTAGAGTAGCCACAGTGGGATTGACCATGACCGGAATCTCAAAAGATCCGGCTCATTTCCAGGCGCTGTCGGCATTCACCGGGTCTGGCTTCACCACACAGGAATCAAAGGAAAAGAAAAGTCAGTTAGCAAACAAGGCTGACGTAGATAACTCGTCTCACTAGCCGCCCGCGCTACAACGTCCATCGGTCACATCGATCGACTGCATTTTCCAAAGTCGCCTCGGTCGTAAACGCCGACGCGTGCAACTCGACGACGATTCGACGTACGATTGGACACCTCGGAGGGGAGCTAGGTGTCAGTAACTCATTGAATCTGACACTTTTCGATCCGAGTACCGGTTTTTTGGCCA
>Ga0115002_10006962_pt1 | contig 12855 bp, 19 predicted proteins | sample ArcticOcean_MG_C_8_FD_89576 | JGI IMG/M metagenome (GOLD analysis project Ga0115002, IMG submission 89576) | Marine microbial communities from western Arctic Ocean - ArcticOcean_MG_CB11_86 | ecosystem: Environmental > Aquatic > Marine > Oceanic | place: Arctic Ocean: Canada Basin | collected...
TGCATCGGCGGCGGTCAAGGCATCGCCATGGTCATCGAGGCACTCTGAGGCGGTTTCTATGGAACTCGAGATGCTCGGCATCATCATTCTGCTTCTGCTGGTCGTGCTATTGTTCAGTCCGATCGGGCTCGGCGGTGGTTTGCTCTACGTGCCGGTATTGCACTACCTCGCGGGATTGCCCTTCGAAACCGCGATCCTCGGCTCACTCGTGCTCGTCCTGTCCACCGCGATCGGCAGTGCTCAGGCACACCGAACAGAACGCATGGTCTCGTCCACGAATGTCAAGGCCGCATTGTGGACGGCATTGCCCGGCGCAGCAGCTGGCGCCATGACCAGCCTATGGGTCATCGAGCGGGTGTCGGATGTCTCGGTCAAGATTCTCGTCATGGGATTGACCGCGTGGATTCTCCTGCAAGCGATTCGAAAAATGCGGGCTGAGGCTCAGGCCATCGTCGGTGAATTCGATCTGGTCCCCTATCGCCTCGGCAGCGGCGTCGGCGGCTTTTCCTGTGGCATGCTCGGTATCGGTGGCGGCGCCATCTACGTCACCATGAACCGCGGCTGGGGTGGACTCGATGTCCATCAAGCGGCGGGCACCTCATTCATGATATCCGCTTGGGTCGTCCCCATCGCTGTCGCGACCCACCTGATCGCCGGTGGACCCGGCGAATTGGCCAGCTTCGACCCGCTCGTCCTGTTGGCGACGCCGCTCCTCGCGGTCGCTGTCGCCTTCTTCGGCGGTCGCTTCGCCGCGCGTCACATGCCGGTGAATGTGATCACTTGGATTTTCATCACCGTGGTCTCTCTCGGCCTTCTCCGCTACGCGGTTGACCTCAGCAACATGTTCATCTGATGGCTGATTCTGGCCTGAGCGTGACTCAGAATTGCCCCGAATGCGGTGTCATGCTGTGGGGAACGACATCCTGTAAGGAATGCGGCGCCAAGATCGGGCGGAAGTTCACCACATCTCGCAAGAGCAGCACCCGACGTAAAGGCCGCTTGACATGTCGCCATCCCGGCTGCACCAAGGCCCCACGAAAGGGCAGTGACCTTTGCAAATCCTGTGCCAAGAAGCACCATCACCCTAAACACAAGACGCAGACAATCATTCGCAAGAATCAGGGTTTTGAACCCGGAAAGTCACCGAAGAAAAAGAAGAGGGGAAAGAAACCAGAGAAGTGAACGAGATTTCACTCGTTCAGATTGGCTTTCATTCCGGCATGAACCAGTGTTCCTTGGCAGGAGACAACGGTCGCTTCATCCACAGGGGACGGCGCTCGCCACGCGGGTGGGTCTCCTTCTCCAAGGCCATCTGATTCCATTTCTTGTAATAGGCGAAGGATTTCTCTGAATCAACCTCAACATCGCCGTAATGCTCGGCTTTGCGGGCCACGGTACAGGCATGACTGCCGATGCAGGTGCGCTGGTCGATGACGAATCCGAAGTTGACCGCGGCGGGTCCACCTCACATCAGGAGTGTGGTGTTTCCGCCCAGCGGCAGGACCGGGAGGGCGGTCACATTGACGTCGAATAGGCTCGGGCCGGTGGTCCAGGTGCCGATGATGGCCTCCTCGGAGTTGAGATTGTGAGCCAGGGCGATCCAAGGCCGCCCCTCGTCATCGATCTCGATGTCGATGAAGTCGCCGAAGCCGCCGCAGCGAATGTCGCCACAGTTGTCTTGGGCATCGAGAATGTCACCGTCCACGTTGACCTGAACCGTGGTAATCAACGGGTTCTCAGCGTGGGCATCGGTGATGGTGCCGATGAAGCCGTACCAGCCCTCATTGTCGGAGAACTCCCCGATGTATCCGAAGGCGACGCGCCCATCCCCGCCTGCGAAGATGGTCGGGAATCCGCTCTCCTCAACGCCCGGTGCAGCGACCATGATCGGGTCGCGCCAGGTGTCGCCGTGATCGGTGGACCACGATACCCAGGGCTGCATGCCGTCCCCAATCCGCATGGCGTAGACATTGCCGGCCGAATCCGCAGCTGTGCTGACCTCGTGGCTGTGCCAGCCCTGTTGCATGCCGATTTCTGTGCTGACGGTATGCTCGGTCCAGGAATAGCCACCATCGCTGCTCGCATAGACCGCAGCGCCTTCACAAGAGGGATTGCCGCGGTACAACCAGCCATCCGCCGCCCCGGTCACATGACCATGCAGTCCACTGCATTGGGTCGTCAGGGGCGAGCCGGGGCGCTGCACATCCCACGTGTGGCCACCATCGAGTGAGCGGGAGCATTGCGGACCGGCGATCGAGGTGCCCGTGTTGATGCAAAAGACGTAGATGACGTCATGAAATGCGATGCCATTGACATCCGGCGTCGACGCAATGCTCTGGTGATCCTGCGGCGTGTAGTAGCCGTAAGAGGTGAACGGGACACTCCACGTATCGCCACCATCGTCGGAATATTCCACCCACATCGCTGTCAGCGCGTGCATGTCGAACTTGACGATGCGATCTGTCCATGGGTCGACGTAGATGTACGGGTCGTTGGAATTCGCCACCTGACCCGCGGCGGGATAGACCTGATTGAACGGGCCGACATTTTCCCAGGTCTGGCCCTGATCCTGACTGCGGATGATCTGCGTGCCCTTCGCCAATCCGTTGTAATTCGTGAAGACGATGGTGCCGTCATTGAGCACGCCGAGGGTCGGCTCGAAGGTATCGAATCCAGTGCCATAATAGGTGCCTTGAGTCCAATATGGAATATTGCTGCCGTTGAAAGAGGACATCGTGATGCCGCGTGCCTCCATCGCTTTCGAATCGAGCAGATCGGTGGCATTGACCGAATCTGGACTGCCACCGACGTGATACCAAACACCCGGCGCAATCGCCGCGTCAAAGTCGAAGGGATGGTCGGGCGACTTTGCCTTGGCAGGCTCGTTGCCAAAGCATCCGCTGAAGACCGGTGCGAGCAGAACGAGGATGAGGACAGTGCCCACACGCATGCGCATGGACCGCCGTAGGCGGTCACGACTTCAATGATTGGGGAGTCAAGCGTAATGGCTCGGTTTGGCGGGGAAGATTGCCCATGTCCCATTGCCTGTGGCGATCAAGCGACCATCTTCGGTTCTGACCTCGCCTGCAAGGTGGGCGACACCCCGCCCTTTTCGAGTCACATTTCCCGTCGCAAGCAACCTCTCACCTGTTCTTGCCGCATCGATGAATGAAGTGGACAATTGGGCGGTTGCACACCATTCGTCCTTTGTCAGCAGAGACACGAGGGCGCCTCCGAGCGCTTTGTCGAGCAGGGTGGTCATCATCGCGCCGTGGGCGACGCCGCCTTTGTTCAGGTGTTTTTCAGTAAGCGTGACGCCGACGCAACACGCGCCTTGTCCGAACTCGAGATACTCGATGTCGAGTGCGATGGCGATGCCATCTCGCTCGGGCGGATCACTCAGGGGGGAGTCGCTCATTCCGCCGCATCCTCGGTCATCGTTCCGAGGTACTCGGGCAGTTCCACGCCGGCCATCTTGGCCACATCATGGATGGGTGGCAAGGTCTGCACCAGGCCGGAGACGAAGTTGGACGTCGCCCCTTTCCCATTGGCATCGTTGCCTGAATCCCAGACTGTGATTTTGTCAATCTTGAGGTTCTTGACCGCCTCGACTTGCGCAGCGACCATGCTCTCGATCTTCTCGACCATCAGCAGGGTTGCTGCGGCCTTGGCGTCGCCACCCGCACTCTTCACGAGTTGTGAATAGCCGGCCGCTTTGGCCTCCAGCACCTTCTGCTGGCCTTCGGCCTCAGCATTGTAGATGGCGAGAATCGCATCCGCCTCACCCTGGGCGATACGGCGCTGGCGTTCGGCCTCAGCCTCGGCAGCGATCTCGATTTGTATCTTGGCAATCTCCTCGCGGACGATCTCCTCGGCCTTCAAGCGCTCCTGCTCGAGCAGGTACTGTGCCTTCTGGACCTCCATTTCGGCGGTTCTCGAGGCGACTTCGGACCGACGCATCGCCTCGGCTTCCTTCTCAGCAAGACCGGCGTTGTATTCGGCGATGTTCGCCTTCGCGGTGTTCTCACCCTCGATGGCCAGGGCTTCTTGTCCCTGCACGAAAATTCGCTCGTCGGCGCGAGCGGCTTTCTTTCCTTTCTCAGCCTCTGCCTCGTTTTCAGCGACCTGAATGTCGCGGGCCCGGTTCGCCTCGGCTGCACCGATCGCACCATCGCGATCTGCGACAGCGACATCGGCCTTGGCCGCGTTGACCGCGGTGGCGGCTGCCTTCTTGCCGATGCTCTCGATGTACTCCGAGTCATCGGTGATGTCCGTGATGTTGACGTTGATCAGGTGCAGGCCCAACTTGTGCAGTTCGTGACTGACGTTGAGCGTGATTCGCTCGAGGAAGTTGTCGCGGTCCGTGTTGATCTGTTCGATGGTCAGCGAAGCGACCGTGAGGCGCAATTGACCAAAGATGATCTCAGACGCCATGTCCTCAATCTCCTGCTTGTTCAGGTGAAGGAGACGCTCGGCTGCATTGTTCATGATGGCCGGATCGGTGCTCACAGCGATCGTGAAAGTCGAGGGCACGTGAATGCGGATGTTTTGCAGCGACAGGGCATTCGTCAGGTTGATCAGAATGGTCATCGGCACCAAACTGAGCTTCTTGTAATCCTGAATCAGCGGCCAGACCATCGTCGCACCACCATGAATACATCTGGAGGCCCTTCCGCCTCTCACATTGCCGAATACGACCAGAATTTCGTCAGATGCACAACGCTTGTATCTCGTCACCAACATCAGGAATCCCAATGCCAAAACGAGCATCACTGCAAACAAGATTCCTACAAGCCAACCGGTTCCATCTGACGCCATTCATCATCACCTCATTCTTCTTCACTCAATTCTTCCACGATCAACGTGGATCCAATCACATCGACGACCTTGATGAAGGTCCCCGTCGGGATGTGTGCGGACTTGTCTTTGGCGCGGGCAGCCATGGTCCGGAGAGCGCCTTCAATCGGCACTTGGACCTCACCGGATTTCTCTGGCTTGATGCGGGAATGCACTGTGCCGCGCTCACCGATTGCATTCAAGACGACCATGGTGCCATCGGTCTGTAGACCGGTGATGCCCTGCATCATCATCTTCACGAGATAGAGCGAAGCCGCGGCGGCGGCGCCGCCTGCGAGAACGGCGAGGACCTCTTGATCGGTAGAGGTCGTCACATACATGCCGACATAACCGAACATCATGATGCCAGCCGCCATGCCCTGCAAACTGAACAATTCGAAGGAAAGATCCGAATCCAGACTGAAGTCGGTGTCAAAGGCGGTATCGACCACACCGCCGACGATGTCCCCAATTAGCATCAAGGCCATCATGATGAGAAAGAAAGCCGTGCCAAGAATCGCACAGGACATGAAGATGATTTCGAGTGTCGAAGGTGTGGTGACACCCAACAAATCCCCGATGGTTGTGAACAAACTCATGCGAATCCCACCTGCGGCTTGGTGTCTCACTTGATGAGGCTTTCCGCAGCATCATCCACTTTCATCGCCTGCTTCATCTTCATATTCTCAATGATGGCAACACCGGCGACCGAACAACCCGCGAGCACGGCGGCGAGCATCGTGGGTGCCCCCGCAGTCCAAGCGAGCAAGAAGACCCAAGCGGGTAGAAACATGAGCAGCACTCGCTTCATGAACGGCCAGAACCCTCCGAAGAGGTCATCGGTGGAATCATCCAACATCGAATGCGCCTCATGGCAGGATGAAGGAGCCGACAACCAGCGCCATCACCCACATCAAAACGCTGATCCAGGTGCCTCGGCCCTGCTTGGCAATCTCCTCTTGATGCACTTCTTTGCTCTGCATTTTGAGGGGATTCAACAACAGTTCGCGCTGCTCCTGCCTGAACAGGACGATGGCGAGAATGAAGGCGGCAGCTGCGCCGGTGCCGAACAGGGTCGCGATTGCCCCACTGACATCCCCCATCAGCTTGATCGACAACCAAATCTGTGTCAAGGAAATCAGGAACCACATGAACGACCCACGGTCGGCTACTCCCATGATTCCAATCGGGAAGCGGTGCTTATTGAGGGTTCTCATTCGGCCCGACGTTGCCGGAGCGCCTCGACGGCGACCACAGCCATCGGGCCCTGAAGGTTGTAGGAAGGGGTGAATCCTGCCATTGGAATCCGAATGATTTGGTCGCTTTCAGCGAGGATCGATTCAGGGATGCCCTCGTTTTCCCCGCCGACGACGAGCATGACATCTCCGGTGAGGTCGACATCCCACGGTTCGGCATCGCCCACATCCTCGATGCAAACGACCGTCTTGCCGTATTGCTGAATGATGGTCAAGCCGTCACCGCCGAAGACGACTGGCATGAATCGGTGCGTCTTCATCGCAGCGCGGACGATGCGATGCCGATCATCGCTGGTCCAATCCCCGGTGACGATGAAGCCATCCGCACCACTCACCTCTGCCAAGCGGATGCAATAGCCGATGTTGGTCTGATACTTCGCCCCCGCGAGCATCCAGATCAATCCGCCGCGCTCGAGCATTTGATCCAGAGAGGCCTCCGGAATGCGTCCGACGAGCGCGAGGGCGAGGGCGGGGCTGGCCTCGGACATGCGCCACAGGTCCTTCTCAGAACCGAGAATGACATCGATGCCCTCCCCGGCGCATCGCTGCAACAAGATTTGCAGGTCTTCACTGTTGGAATCTCTCAGCGCCAACACTCGGGTGACATCCTCACCTGCGTCGAGCGCAGCGTGAATCGCGTCGATTCCACAGCGCTGCATCGACATCGGGGTCACGCTCGAATGCCGACGATCTTCACCAGGATACGCTTGGCGCGCATCCCATCGAATTCCGCATAGTGAATCTGTTCCCAAGGGCCGAGATGAAGCCGGCCATTCGAGATCGGCATCGTCACCTGATGGCCGAGCAATTGGCGCTTCAGATGGGCATCGCCATTGTCCTCGCCGGTCCGGTGATGGCGGTATTCCGGGCCATCCTTGCCCTCGACGCCAAAGGCGGGGGCGTTCTTTTCCAGCCAATCCATGATGTCGGCGTGCAATCCGTACTCCAAGTCATTGACGTAAACTGAGGCCGTGATGTGCATCGGATTGACCAGTACAAGTCCATCGCTGACACCCGATTCACCGATGATGCGCTGCACCTCGTCCGTGATGCAGCGGATTTCGTATCGCTCCGCCGTCTGGACGTGAATCTCCTCGGTATAGGAGACCGCCGCCCCCGTTATTTCTTGGCCCATGCCCCCGCGAGGGCAGGTCGCCAATAAGGCATTGACTCACTCTTCGGATTTGTCACTGATCGAAAGTTCAGCAGCTTTGAATTCATAATACGTTTCCTTGAGAGACAAATATTGGTCCATGTCTGCGTGGTATGCCGCCTTCTCCTTGGCATAGACTTCCCCGGAACGTGCGTCCCGATCCATCCCGAGGACCAAATATGAACAGATGAATGCGAGAAGATACAACGGCGAGAGTGCCTTCACACCAAATTCTTCCATTGTCCAGGTGCCCATGCGCGTGGGAATTTCAAGGGCGAGAATCGTATGGACTGTGATTGCGACTGGCCACAGCGTCATCGCCAACAGTAGGAATAGCATCTCATAGAGCGAATAGCTCCCTGGTTGGCGGCGTTTGGGCGGAATGGGGCGCGCGACATCAAAACTAGGCACAGTATCACCTGTATATCCCAAATCAGGGGTGTCAGGTAGTTCTTCCGGTGATTGAGGTGTGGCCTCAGCACCACCTTGAGATTCAACATGGACGGACTCCAAAACATACGTTGGTTGTTCGAACAATCCCCGAGCCAGCCCGGGGATTGTTGCACTCACCAAGAAGAGGCTGCCCATGAGCAAGTCGAGAATCAATGGGAGGAAATCTGCTTTTTCCCAACCTTCAAACCAAACCGGATAGATTCGGAGAACGATACTGAGAATCGTCGCCATGAACAGGAAGAAGATACCCTTCTTGGCCCTGCCACCCATCAGAATGTTGGCACCAGAGAGTATGAGGAAAATGAATACAATCGCCCCGCGGAAAAATTCGGGGAGGATCGTGCCTTCGTATGGCTGAAGGAATCGATCTGTGACACGGGTCACGTCACTCCATTCTGGGTAAATAGACAAATCATAGATTCGATCGAAGATTGCCATTGATACAGCGAGAATGATGAATCCATAGAGTAAATCTAACGAGCGGACAAGGCGCATTACAACGAATTTCGACTGGAAATTGGAACCTGCAGGGCTGAATGTGTAGATTTCATCACGATCATTTTCCGCCGCAGAATGACGATCACGAATGACATAGCCTGAATCGGGAATGGGTACGGTGTGAACCTCGTCTTCGATCTTCTCCGGAACCCCAAACGTCGGGACTGGAGGGATTTCAATGCCATCCATAGCCTTGGTTTCAACTGGAGTTTCCTGGACTGAAATCTCATTTGACTTGGACCTCAATTGCCTGCGCTTACCGATCCAGATTCTGGTGTTGAGGTATCGGAGTTTGGCCCAGAGTTTGAGATCGATCCACGTGCCGACCACCCACCGCTTGATTCGCTCGATTGAATCGTCTTCGTCGGTGATGTACATGTCGGAATCCAACATGAGGCTGGGGTCCTCTTCCGGGTCCCCCGGCACCTCGGATTCATCCCCTGACATGGCCAAGCCTCGGATGTCCGGTATGCTTGGGGATTGAAATTGCTTCCCCCTAGGTAGGCACAACACTATTCAGGGTTCACCCTGAGTCGCAAGCGATGCGAATCACGCCGTCCAGCGTTGCGATTCTGGTCGCCGTCGCCCTGATGGTCGGCGGCGTGATGATCTGGTGGGAATATTTCGCGCCCGATGAGAACGATGAGCACAATCGGGCGGAGGTCCTCGGCATCGGGATCCATCCCGACGTCGGTTGCGGCGCGGCGGTGATCGGCTTGATCCTGGTCCCGGTCTCGCTGGTGATGTCAATCATCGAAGGTCGGGTCAAAGAACCGGAAGAACTGCCAGAGAGTTGGCCCTGAGGTGGGCGAGCTGGATTCCGCGGTGGCTGGTCGTCGGGCGCTCCGCGCCCTGTTGGTGTGCGTGTTGTTGTCGATGGCCTGGAATGGCACGTGGTTCACCGTTGAGGGTGAGGGCGTCTATGTCGAAGGCTTGGAGCGCGAGCCGACGATTTGGGTCAATTACACGGTCGATGCGAGCGAGGAGGTCATCGAGATGGAGATTACCAATGCGACGCCCTTGTTGCACTACATGAATCAGCGAGAATCGATTACTGAGCCAACGCCCATGGAGAGCCGTTGCGAGACGGGTTGCGTGGACCGAACCCGGGATGTGTTGGCGCTGACATTCGCGCTGCTGGTTCTGTTGCAAGTGCTGTCGATTTTCAATCCGAATCGGAGTTTGAACTGGGCCTCGAGTGGGGCGATGGTCTCGGCTGGCTTGTTGCTGATGATCTTGATTCCAATCGCGTCCTTCGCGGACTTTGGGACCGATGGTGAGGACTCCACGGGTGGTGGCTTCACCTCGGGGGACCGTGATGCTGCGCTGGCTTCGGAATTTGCCCATCACGAGACATCGAGTGAACTCGACCTGACGTTGGATGGGCTCGAGGTCGAATTTCGTTCTGCTGGATATGACCTCGGTCTGATCGCTGAAGAGAATCGAAGCGCTGCGGCCGAGACGCCGCCGGCGGATGATGATGCGTGGATCGCCTTTGAGGGCCGCATGACGGCCTCATGGGGCGACGGCATCCTGCCATTCCTGTGCGTGCCGCTGGTGTGGTGGATGCTGCGCGAGCCTTCAGAGGACGAAGGCGCGGACCAGCAGCCAAGCCCAGAAGAATCCGAGGCAGAAGAGTGAGACGACCCACGGCCGGAATCGGCGGCGGATCGAGTTCTTGCCGAGCATCTCATTGGCGTGCAGGATGCGGCCGATGACGTAGATTGAGGCGATGGCGATCAGGATGGCGTCGACGCTGTCCAGCGCGATTGCCGTGATGCAGCCGGCGTAGAAGATGACGGGGTTCTCGAAGAGATTCAGGAGCAGCTCGTCGGCGGCTTTGACGTGATGTGTTGCTTCGCCGACAGATTTCGTCTTGAAGTAGAGCGGGTCCATCTCATTATTTCGTACCGCTGAGACTCTTCGATTCCAAGTGATGCGATACGTGAAGAGGGTCATGGCGACCTGAATCGCCATCGGGATGAGCATCCATTTTGCGTCGAGAATTTCCATCAGCATCAATCCGAAAGCCAGTGCGTCAACTTGTCGACGATCCTCTCACGGAATGTCAGGAGATGCAGACGCGGTCCATTCATCGAGACAGAGATGACCGCGCCGCGGGTGAAATGGGTCTCGTCCCAACCATCGCTGACGACGTAGCCGCGGTGCATGTCGCTGGTCATGAGGGTGGCTTGGTCGGTCCATGCCGTGTATTCGCCGGGCAGCTTTCGTTCGCTGCGTGGCAATTCTCGGGAGACGAAGAGGTAGTGGTCCTCGGCCTCATTTCGGGGGAAGGTTGTGCCCTCTATGTTGGCGATGTGACGGAACCATGCGCCTTGGCCGACGAAGGTCGAGAAGAGGCAGCCGCTGCTGCGCTGGGTGATGTCGAGGGTTGGATTGGTCGTGTCCGCTTCGCGCTGCAGTCGGTAGCGGCTCGGCTGGTATTGGTGGGTATTGGAGATGAGTAGGTCGTTGAGAGCCGGGTCGCATTTGATTCGGTTTCCGGATGTGGTGACGATCTCTGCCTGCAGGCGCGGCAGGTCATTGTCGATGGCGCCACCGTCGAGGGCGACGACGACATCGGCGGCGAAGTTGTCGGGATCGCTTCCCATGAAGAAGCCGTAGGAGCCATCGGGGTCGTCGCGCATCGGGTGTGAATTGACGCCCATCACAGGCGTGTCGGCGCCGACGTTGTGGGCGATGCTCGTCAGGGTGCCATCGCCGCCGACGACGATGACCAGATCTCTACCGATGAAGTCCGAATGGCGGACCTTCTCGCGCGCGGTGAACTCGACGCGGATGCCGCGCTCGGCGACCAATGCGGACAGGTCCGCCTCGATGCGGACCATGGCGCGGTCATGGACCGCTTCGAAATTCTTCTTGTAGACCACGAGAATGTCAGCGGACAAGGGCACCCCTCCTCTAGAAACGCCGTGGTGCGCCTCCCTTAAATGGTCCATGCCGGTGGTTGAAGGCGATGTCTGGGGCAGAAGAGGTGCTCGAAGATGGTCGTGAGCGCCTGCCGCCCGGCCAGTTCCTGACCTCTCGATTTCCTGTCCTCACCTATGGTTCGACGCCCGATGTTGAGCTCAAAGGATGGAATTTTCGCGTCTTTGGCCACGGATTGTCCGAGGGGATCGTCTGGTCGATGGATGATTTTCTCGCATTGGGCAATCACGAGACGATGCGCGATTTTCATTGTGTGACAACTTGGTCTCGCTATGACAACACCTGGAAGGGTGTGCCGATCGGTGCGGTCTGGGAGAAGATCGCGCCCCACCTTTCGGAAGAGGTGGGGGCGGTCATGCTGCACTGCACCTGCGGCTATACGACCAATCTGCTGATCGAGGATTTCTTGGCCGCGGACAATCTGTTCGCCTCCCATCACGATGGGGCGCCCTTGACCGCGGACCACGGTGGACCGCTGCGCTTCGTCTGTCATCACCTGTATGCGTGGAAGTCCGCCAAGTGGGTGAATGCGGTCGAGTTGTTGTCCGTGGATGAGCGCGGCTTCTGGGAGCGCAATGGCTACCACAACCGTGGTGACCCGTGGGATGAGGAGCGCTACGCCTACCAAGAGACGGCCTGAAGCACGAACAGGGCGGCGAGGAGCAGCAGGGCGACCGATGAGAGTCGGATGGCCCAGAGCAGGCCTTTCTCGGTGAGGAGTCCCTTTGAGCGGTCGAGGGTGACCGCGAAGAGGATCTTGACGCCGATCAGCAGGGTGAGGAAACCGATGATGAATCCAAAGGGCATCAATGGCGCCTGATTCCATGCAGCGACCAGAAATGGGGCGCCTGCGAGCGTCCAGAACAGCCACGGGTTGGGATTGAGAAGATTGGTGATGACGCCTCGCTTGAGCGACTCGGGCTCGACCGGCGTGTCCTCATCCCGTTGCAGCGAGGGAGCGGGACTGCGCAGCCCATCGATGCCGAGGTAGGTGAGGAAGGCCGCGCCCGCGAGGTAGAGGATGGTGGCGACGCCAGAGATGCCGGTCGCTGTGTACCACAGCAGGGCGCTCAGGGTGATGATCGGCGCATCTGTGATGAGCGGTGCGAGGGCAACCTTGGTGCCGGCCTTCCAGTCGTAACGCAGGGTCTCTGAGATGACCAACGTATTGAGCGGGCCGGGCTTGATGCCTTCTGCCAGCCCGAGCAGCGCGCCCGCTGTGAACAGCGCCCACAGCGTCGGCTCGTTCAGCAGCGCATCGAGCGCGGACACATGGTTCACCGCTCTCGACGGCCCAGACCGGCGACGATTGCGCCTGCACCGAGTACGGCGAGGGTGGCGAGTCCGCTGACGGCCGGGATGGTGGAGGAAATCTGAACGTCAATCCTGACAATTTGAAAGTGAACGGGAAAAGCGGACGTTCTGAAACTGAAAAGTTGGGAGAGCCAGACGCCTTTCGGCATCTGACCCCCCCGGTTTTCTACGAGGTTTCAAAGGAGGTGATCCATCTGCAGGTTCCCCTACAGATACCTTGTTACGACTTAACCCTCCTTGTCTAAGGCAGGCTCGAATACCCCATTAAAAGGCAGCCTCACCCACCCCAAACTAAGATGGTTTGACGGGCGGTGTGTGCAAGGAGCAGGGGCATATTCACCGCGCCATTTTGAGACGCGATTACTACGAAATCCAGCTTCACGAGGGCGAGTTACA
>Ga0115002_10006963_pt1 | contig 12855 bp, 11 predicted proteins | sample ArcticOcean_MG_C_8_FD_89576 | JGI IMG/M metagenome (GOLD analysis project Ga0115002, IMG submission 89576) | Marine microbial communities from western Arctic Ocean - ArcticOcean_MG_CB11_86 | ecosystem: Environmental > Aquatic > Marine > Oceanic | place: Arctic Ocean: Canada Basin | collected...
TAGGGATGCTTTTCAAAAAGATAAACCACCAAGGCTTTGCGCTGTGCATCAGTCATTTGCAGCTTGGGCATTGGGGTAAAGTATTCCTCACGCCATTTTTTGAGCCGTTCGTCGTTCTCGACATATGCAATTGGGTTGTCCAATAATTGATCCAACTGTTGTGCCGAAAACTTAGCGCTAAGATCTTCCAAGGGCGGCCCAAGCGACTCTCCGCCCCCCTCATTGCCGTGGCAGCGTGCACACCCAATGGTCATAAATACAGAACGTCCATCCGGCGGTGGTGTTTCACACCCTAGATAACCAAAAACAGCAACAACACCAAAGACCAATCTACGCCAGAACAAATTAGAAATCCTTTCGGTTGGCCGATCTCAAAGAGACCCTTCTGCGGCTAATGGTTTTCGCTGCATATAATAAAGTACCGGCACAGCCATTCGTGACAACAACAAGGATGCGACCTCGCCAGCCATCAGGGCAATGGCCAAACCTTGGAAGATGGGATCAAACAGAATAACAGACGCTCCAACAATCACCGCGGCAGCCGTCAGCAACATCGGGCGAAAACGCACAGCTCCAGCATCTACGACGGCTTGCTCAAGTGGAAAGCCTTCTTCAATTCTCAAGTTGATAAAATCCACCAAAATGATAGAATTGCGAACAACAATACCTGCCCCCGCAATAAAGCCAATCATAGATGTCGCTGTAAAAAAGGCGTCCAACAAACCGTGAGCAGGCATAATGCCCACCAGCGAGAACGGGATGGCCGACATGATAACCAAGGGCGTCAAATAGGACTTAAACCAAGCCACCACCAGAATATAAATCAACACCAACACAGCGGCAAATGCCAAACCCAAATCTCGGAAAACCTCATACGTAATGTGCCACTCGCCATCCCACTTCATCGCCACCTTATCTGTTAAGAAGGGCTGTTTGGCTGTAAATTGGGCAATCTCATACCCTTCGGGGATCTGAATTTTGGAAATGGCTTCACCCAATTCCAAAATGGCATAAACAGGGCTTTCATATTGCCCGCCCACGTCGGCCGTAATGTAAACAACTGGCTTGAGGTTCTTGTGGTAAATGCTTCTGTCAGTGGTGGTTTCAAGAACCTGAACCAACGACCCCAAAGGCACAAGTGTGCCCAACGGTGTCGCCAGCTTTATTTCCAACAAGTCCGGCACACTGGATCGTTCGGCAACGGGTACTTGCAATACCACGTTTAAATCCTCAACTTCTTCGTCTTTGTGCGCCAAACCAGCAACCACACCGCCCACAGCAATGGACAAGGTCTGGGCGACTTGCTCTGTGCTCACGCCATTGAGGGCCGCTTTTTCTTTATCCACAACAAAACGATATTTGGGCTGAGCCGCTTCGACATACCAATCGGCATCAACAACCCCCTCGGATTTTTCAAAGACCTCCAAAATCTGTGCGGCCACTTCAATCTGTCGATCATAGTCAGGGCCATAAATTTCAGCCACCAATGTTTGCAACACAGGGGGTCCAGGTGGCACCTCTGCCACTTCAATACGCGCACCCCACCTTTTGGCAATTTCGGTCAAGTGTGGGCGCACCGCCTTGGCAATGTCATGACTTGGCCGTGCCCGATCGTGCTTGGGTAGTAAATTCACTTGAATATCGGCCTGATGCGGGGCTTGTCGTAAAAAGTAATGGCGCACCAATCCATTAAAATTGAACGGTCCAGACGTGCCCGTGTAGACCTGATAATCTGTCACCTCTGAGACATGCGCCAGATAAGTCCCCATTTCTTGGGCCACAGACGCCGTTGTCTCAAGGGTGGTACCTTCGGGCATATTGACCATCACTTGAAATTCACTCTTGTTATCAAACGGCAACATCTTCACAACGACAAATTTGATACCCACAGTTGCCATAGCCATCAACAACAACCCCACCATCCCAACCAAAAAAATCCCCCGTTTTTTTCCAGATGCAATCAACGGATTCATGGTTTTGCGATAAAGTGTGGTGGTCCAACCTTCCGTTTCGTGTATGTGCCCTTCCGGGTCTTGTTTAAGCAACCGCAAAGCGGCCCAAGGCGTTACAACAAACGCGACAATCAAAGAAAATAACATGGCCGCTGTTGCCCCCACCGGAATGGGACGCATATAAGGCCCCATAAGCCCACCCACAAAGGCCATGGGTAAAATGGCCCCAATCACGGCAAACGTCGCCAGAATCGTCGGATTGCCCACTTCATCAACGGCCTCTACAGCCACTTCAGTCAACGGGCGCCCCCGATTGTCGGGCATTCGAAAGTGCCGTACCATGTTTTCAACGACCACAATGGCATCATCTACCAAAATCCCAATTGAAAAAATGAGCGCAAACAGGGTAATACGATTGAGGGTGTATCCATACAAATAGAAAACCATCAGAGTCAATCCCAGTGTCACCGGAATGGCAACCCCTACCACACCCGCTTCACGCAGCCCCAATACAAACCAAATGAGGACAATCACCGATAGGGTTGCCAAAGCCATATGGAAGAGCAACTCGTTGGATTTTTCTGCCGCGGTCTCACCATAGTTGCGTGTGATGGTCACTTCAACATCTGAGGGTATCACCTGGCCTTTAAGTGCCTGCACTTTTTCAAGCACACGATCAGCCACATCTATCGCATTCTTGCCCTTTCGCTTTGCGACTGAGAGCGTGACACTTGGAAAGGTCTGACCAAGCACCCCATCACCACCATCCTTAAAAGCAGCGCCCACGCCAAAACGAACATAGTTGGTGGGCTCTTCGGGCCCATCTATCACTTGCGCCACATCGCGCAAATAGACGGGCCGCCCATCAAGCGCAGAAATCACGACCCCGCCCACATCATCGGCATCTTCAAAAAAGGATCCTGTCTCAACGATGACCAGTTGATTTCGCTCTAAAATTCCTCCAGCTGGCAAAAGCCGATTGGCCCCGCGCAGCGTTTCCAATACGCCACCTGCCGTCACGCCAAAAGCAGCCAAACGGTCGGGATACAATGCCACCCTCAATTGCCGACGCAACCCACCGATTAATCGGGTTTCAGATACGTCGTCAATGGCTTTCAACTCATTTTCAACTTCGGCCGCAATACGGCGCAACATATACCCGTCATAAGTCGCGCTCCAGAACGTAAGCCCAAGAATAGGCACATCATCAATCGAACGGGGTTTGACCAGAGGCTGCGATACCCCAGGCGGAATTTTGTCAAAATTGGAGTACAGCTTATTATACGTCTTTAAAATGCTATCTTCTTCATCTTCACCCACATAGTACCGAACCACGACCATACTTTGGCCAGGGCTCGAGGTTGAATAAACATATTCCACGCCCGGTATTTCCCACAGCAATTTCTCCATGGGTGTGGTCACCCGTTTTTCTACTTCTTTTGCCGACAGCCCCGGTGCAGAAACAAACACATCCACCATCGGCACCTTGATTTGGGGCTCTTCTTCCCGGGGCAACATCACCACAGCAAACGCGCCCAACAACAGGGAAGCCACAATGAATAATGGCGTCAATTTGGATTGGATAAAATAATGCGCCACAGTGCCAGCAACACCTAACTTACGCATTGTCCACCACCTCCACCTTTTGCCCATCCAAAAGCCCGCTGAGACCCACTGTAATAATTTCATCTCCCGCCGATAGCCCAGAAATCACCTCAACGCGATCGCCAAAAACTTTGCCCAATCGCACCCATCGCAGGTGCACATGGTCCCCGTCAAGCACATAAACCCCTTGCAATTGACCATGTTGCACAACAGCGGTTGCAGGAATCAACAACCCTGGCCGACTGTCTTTTTGAAATTGGACCCGCGCAAACATGCCAGACTGAAGCGTCGAATCTTTATTTTCCAACACCACACGCACCTCAAATGTTCGGCTTCGAGGGTCACCCGAGGGGATTACAGCTTCTACACGCCCGTGTAAGTCTTTGCTATGTCGGGTGGCTTCCACGCGCACCACAACAGGTTGTGAAACTTGAATGTAAGGCAAATCACGCTCGCTAATTTGAACCGTCACCTTCATGGGGTTCTGCTGCTCCACCGTAAACAAGGGTGCACCAGGAGCCGCCATATCACCGGGTTCAACGAATTTTTGCACCACAATCCCGTCTAGGGGTGAAGCCACAGCAGTATACCCTAAATTTGCATCGACTTCCATCAATGCACCCTCGGCGGCAACCACGTTGGCTTTTGCCCGTTCATAGGCCGTCTCAGTTTCGTCCAGAGACTGTTTTGAAACCGCATGTTCCTCAAACAAATTCCGAATACGTCGAACTTGCGCTTCGGCGTTGGCTCTCACGGCCTCAACTTCTCGCAATGCCGAGGCAGCTTGTTGACGCTTAGCCGACAGGTCACCCCCTTCAATGCGCACCAACACATCACCCGCCTTGACCTGTTGCCCTTCTTCAAAAGAGACAACGGCCACCCGGCCCAAAAGACGTGTCCCTGGTGTGGCGCGTGCATAGGGTTCTGTTGTGCCCACAGCAGTCACAGGAACAGGCACATTGGCCAGGCGCACAATTTCTGATTGAACCTGTGGAACAATATTTGACTCACGAAAAACGTCTTGCGGGGCATCTTGCCCACAAGCAATAAGCAAAACCACGCCCAGTACACCCACCATGCGTTTCATGCATTCTCCTCATTCCTACCTGCATCAGATCCTTCATGTTGATCACGTGCTTCATCCAGAGCACCAGGGGCCATTCACGTGCCAACGCCCATTTTAGGCAATAAGTACCGCATCACAAACATGTAACCACCAAATAACAGAACCACCGAAGCAAGATCGCTCATTTTATCTCCTCATTTACTTGGTTACCGTCCAACACCCAACTTTTTTAGAACCATCTCCAATGGACAAAAACCCGTCAGTGATGACTGAAACAGATTGAATCCTACAAAAGCTGTGAACAGGAACCAATACGGATTAACATACCACCCCAATGCCAAACTCACCAATACAAACATACCAGCAAACATGCGTATAATCCTGTCCATTGACATGACATCCCCATTCAATTAAATGCTTAAAATGATTGTCCTACAACAAGTTCCAACCCAGAGACACCAAGAACCAATGTATAAAAACTCCGAAGCAATTGCACCCTCACTCGGCGCAATTCAGATTCTGCAGTCAGCAAATCGAGCGAAGTTGACAACCCTTCACGGTATTGCAATTGTGCAATACGCAGCCTTTCTTCCGCATGTCGCACGGCCCGCTCAGCGATGTCCACTTGTGTATTGGCTGCTGTAATATGTCGGTAAGCAGCACGCACCTCACGCGCCACATCTGCCCGTTTAAACTCTGTAGCAATCCCTGCCCCGACCTTGATGGCGTTCGCTTCGCGAACTTTTCCAATGGTCTGGCCACCCGAAAAAATGGCCCAAGTTACCTGGCCACCAATGAACCAACTCTCACCTTGTCGTTTCAGAAAATCCTGACTGTCAAAAGAAAATGTTGCAAAAGCATTCACATGCGGCAAATACGCAGACCGTGCCACACCAACACTGTGAGCACGAGCTTTCTCTTGAAGCCGTGAGGCCTGTAAATCTGGCCGATGTTGGTTTGCGAGTTCAAGGAGCTTGTCCAGATCCGTAGGCACAGGTTTTCTGGCCAAGCTGTCTGTAAGCGAAAGGGAAATGTCAAAATCCATCCCCATAACCAGGGCAAGCGCATCAAGCGCGCTGGCTATCTCGTTTCGTGCAGTGATCTCCTCCCCTTCCAATTCGGCAACACGCACACGCGCAGCAAGCACATCGGCCATATCTGCAGATTCCTGACGATAACGTACTTCCGTATTGGAAGCATGTTGCTTCGCTGTATCCAAACCCAAACGAACGGCTTTCAGGGCCTCTTGTGCCAATACGGTGCCCCAATAGGCCTTGGCCGTTTCAAAACGAACGATTTGTTTGTGTCGAACCCATTCGGCAACCGAGGCACCTACCTCCGCGCTTGCCGCTTTACGGCCATACATCGTCTGTCCACCCCGAAACAGGGGCTGGCGAATTTCCAGCTGTGTTTGGAAATTTGTAATGGGCTTGGGGGCATTGAGTGCTGCAACAGCAAAATCGGGTTGCTCAAAACGTTCTTGCCGAAGCCGAAAACCAAAGGCATTGACTGCATCATTGGTACGAATACCTGACTCAGAAACGGAGATGTGCGGTAAGTGCCCAGCCCAAGTCTGAACTTTTCTCGCCTCTGCTTGGGCGACCTGGCTTTGGGCAACACGCAACATCTGATTGTTTTCAATGGCGAAGCTTTGGGCTTCTTTAAGCCCAATAAAACGCATGTCGTCTGCACCAATATTCAACGTGCAAAACAACACCAACAAGGTCACAAATCTAAACATCATCCAGTCCTTTCTCCTCCAGTGGTTGTGTTTTGTTATTGCAACCTACGTGCCAACTGACCACAAAAACACCAAACACTAAATAAACAATATCTTACACCAACCCCCCAAAACACAGAACCGTTGCAGTGCAACGGTTCTGTGTTTTGGGGATGTTACAAAACTGATGCAAAAAAAATCAACACGACGAATACATGCCTTACTACCCCAACACGGATTGTAGGGCAACCACTTCGTACATGCTGGGTTTCCCCCTTTTTGAAGTGGGTTCTGATAGGGCCCAAATACTGCCCCATCTAATGCCCATTAAAAACCCCCACTCATCCTGTCTCTTGTTCCCAACTTTTAGGGTCTTGTGCTGCAAACGCCATCACAGAAGCCATCCATCCCCCAAGGACCTTTATCCACAATAACGTTGATGGAAAAAAACAAGGGTGTCGCAACACATCTATTGCGACACCCTTTGTATGGAACGAAACCCTAACTTAAGACAGCGATGGCACTTCAATACCATACTCTTTGATCTTACGCCAAATGGTCGTCCTGTGCATCCCCAAAAGCCGGGCCGCACGTGATCGGTTCCACCCTGTGCGCTCTAAAACCGAAAGCATTTGTTCTTTCTCAGACAAGGGGGATTCCTCTTGTAAAAGCGACAGATCCCCCCGCACTTCACGCACAAGCCCCAAAGGCAAGTCTGAAATGCGAATCGCTTCACCATGGCATTTGACAAAAGCATGTTCAATGGCATTTTCAAGCTCACGCACATTGCCAGGCCAATCATAATCCATAATCAAGTTCATCGCATCGGGTAACAACTCTCGAATCGATTTGTGCGTCTGATTTCTAAATTTCTCTATAAAATGGTTGGCCAAAAGAGGCAAATCCTCTTTTCGTTCTCTCAGTGAAGGCAACTCAATAGGCACAACATACAATCTATAATACAAATCATCGCGAAACAAACCTTCTGCCATGCGTGCTTTCAGGTCTCGATGTGTTGCTGCCACCACCCGCACATCTACATGGACGGTTTCCGTGCTCCCGACACGCTCAAACTCATGTTCTTGCAAAACCCTTAGGAGTTTCACCTGCACAACTGGGCTAATATCCCCGATCTCGTCTAAAAAAACCGTCCCACCATCCGCCAACTCAAAACGTCCGACCTTGTCTTGAATCGCACCCGTAAAAGCCCCTTTTACATGCCCAAACAATTCACTCTCGAGAAGCCCCTCAGATAAGGCAGAGCAATTCACTTTTACAAATGGCCCCTTGGCGCGATGACTACGGCGATGAATTGCTTCGGCTACCAACTCTTTGCCTGTGCCACTCTCACCCAAAATAAGAATCGTCGCATCACTCTCACCAATGTCGTCAATCAATTGATAAATCTCACGCATCCGATGGTTTTTTCCGACCAACCTTTCAAACTTCACTTGTGAACTAATAGCTTGGCGCAAAGCATGCAATTCTGTCATATCTCGAAAGATGGCAACCAAGCCGTGCGAATGTCCACGTTCATCCTTCAAGGCGTGGGTAGTGACATTCAATTTGCGTTCGGCCCCATCGGGGTGCAAGACCAACAACTCAGCATCTTCCACCATGGTTCCACTTTCAATGATAGGCCGCAAAAAACAACCCGTTACACCATCTGCACGGGTCAGTACATCAGAACAAGCCCTGCCTAAAATGGCTGAGCGTTTTTGGCCAATAATACCTTCTGCGGCCAAATTGAGATTCACGATCCTAAAATGAGAGTCTATGGCCAAGATCCCATCTGTCACACTGTTCAAGATCGCTTCTAAGTTTTCTCTCTGAGAGATGCAATTCTGAATCTGATTTTCAAGAATTTCATTGCTCACGCGCCATACCTCATATAGACCTTTGCCGATACCCAAAAACAACAAGGGGAGGTTACCCCGCCCCATCATCCCCAATACAATGCGATACCCACACCTCGTCAAGCTTTTTCTCAGTAAACAAAACGCCTAATATTATACAATGCCACTTTAGGTTTGTCGGTTTTCGCAAATTGCAAACCAGATACCATTTGCTGATATTGGAATGCCATTTCATCTTCTGTAAGCGCTTCGATATTGGCAGCCCACATATCTTTTGCATAGGCCAAATGGGAAGACGCCACCAAAGGTGAGAAGTAAATCAAATCGCCAGAACCGAGCGCCATCTCATTCACTGTTTTCGTGGTATCCCACACGTGGTCTTGCGCATAAGCTTGCCCCCCCCATACCCAACAGCACAATAACCCCCACCGACACACCCGCCTGCTTAAACCGTCGAATCACATCAACCGCCAACCCAGCAGAACCGCGCTTATTCACTCTTTTGAGCAACGGATCATGCCCCGTTTCCAACCCCACGTACACTCTGCGTAACCCCATATCTCGTAATGTGGAAATCTGACCTAGGCTTAATCGAGCCCCGTCCCAAGCATCCACAAATGCGTAAGTCTCCCGCCAAGAGGGGCCAATTCCTTGTTCAGGGAAACCCACCTGCACACTTTTGAACATGTCCGCCACTGCAGGCCACGGTGCCGCCAAGGCATTGCCATCGCCTAAGAAAACCGACTTTCGCAGACCAATGCCTTCTCCAAAAAAATCGCGCACACCCTGAATATGCGTATTGAGTTCGGCCGAAGGACGAATCCGAAATGTCTGACCTTGATAAAAGTTACAAAAAGTGCACCAATTCCAAGAACAGCCTTCAGTGGCCTGAATCATAACAGAAAGATATTGGTCGGGTGGCAAAATACTAACAGGCCGATAAACCTTCTGAAACATCCCTGCGTCTCGCTCATAATCTGCAGGCATCCAACTGGCAATAAGATCAATCGCTTGAGATTGGGCCCCACGTGGCATCCCAATACCCACTTCCGCCACCTCGCGGTGAATGCCATCGACCATGTCCATGGCCTCATCACCAACCATCCAACGTTCCCGCATCCCACCAAACCCTTTTGGCCTTACGCGCCAAGAGGCCAAAACGCGGTGATCAAGTGCACGCCGATAATGTCGCCCGCGAAGAAATGCTGAATGTAAACGACCCGACGCTTCAAACGTATAAACCTGGTCGTTACCAAAAGACACATTGATCACGTGAGGGCGCACCCGAACAATGCCATTACATAACACGCAGCACACCCGATTTCATTAACAAAACAAGTGGCAGCACCAAAATTCCCGCCAAACCCATTATCCAAAAACTACGTATTATAAAGGATATCATCTCTTCCTCCTTTCCTAAACAGCAACAGCCTCAGATGAACGCTGTATCATCATGGGTTCGTGAACACAGAAAGGCTCTTCACCCAAATAATTTCCCGTCATTCCATACGCACGCGCTCGGCACCCACCACAAACATTGCGATATTCACACCCACCACATTTGCCTTCCAAATTATCTGTATCGCGCAACTCTCGAAACAAGGGCGCATCTGCCCAAATACCTGCAATAGATTCTTCGCGCACGTTGCCCGCAGACACAGGGAAATACCCACACGGATAAACTTCCCCTTTATAAGACACAAAGCACACACCCGTGCCAGCGAGACATCCTTTGGTCATAGCAGCCATACCATCGGTTTGCGGTGTGATTTTGCGCCCCTCTTCTCGAGCACGTTGTCGAATAATGCGATAATAATGAGGCGCGCAGGTCGCACGCATTTCCATATCGGTTTCACGCGATTTCTGATAGAACCAGTTCAGCACGTTTTCATATTCTTCCGACGAGATCTGTTCGGTCTCTACCACTTCTAAACCACAACCAACCGGAACCAACAAAAATAAATGCAGCGCAACGGCTTTTTCTCGTTCCGCCAACGCGACAATCCGAGGTAACGCATCAATATTGTGCTGGGTAACTGTGGTATTAAACTGCACCGCCACCCCTTCACGCCGCAAAAAACCAGCACCATCCAAAGCAGATTCATAGGCCCCAGGCACCCCTCGAAATGAATCGTGCATGGCATTGTTAACCCCATCAATACTTATGCTCACCCGCGACACACCTGCTTTCTTTATCTCCCGCGCCATCGCTTGATCAACAAGCGTGCCATTGGTCGCAAGCGCCACCTGCAATCCGCGCGAATAGGCGTGCGCAGCAATATCCAATATGTCTGGCCGATAAAGCGGTTCACCACCACTCAATACAAGAATCGGCTTGGCAAAGTCAGCGATATCATCTACAAACTTTAATGCCTTCTTTGTATTCATCTCTTCAGGTGAACGCCCAGGTTCTGCAGAGGCACGACAATGCGCACACCGCAAGTTGCATCCAACCGTTGTCTCCCAGAACAATAACCGCAAATTAAAGTCCTTCATGACACTGTTCCCCTTCGCTATCTAAAGACTCATACTGTGGGGATTGAAAATCCACACCCGAGTCATCATGAACAAGTTGCGCCATCAAATACCTTGCTTCATCAAGCGTTCTACACCGAATCGTAATGCTGTGCCCTGTGGGAAGTATGTGCTCAAAAACATTACCATCTTCACTTTGCCAGATGCGCACATGGTCCCCAGCGGCAACTTGATGTTCGTGAAAAAGTTTTGAGCTTATCATGGCGTCCGCCCAGACAGAAAGAGAAAAAAGGAATCGTGACTATGACAACAGATCATTTGAGCAACTTCCGTGCCTTTCATAAATCCGGACAATTCACGCTCTAAACCCCCTCCAAAGCCCTTAAATGGGACATGTCCGCCCCAAATCCAGTGACAAAACTGCCTCACAAAAACAGGTGATCGTTTTTTTCGGTGCCTGAGTAGGAAACAAAATGACTATCACCTTCATTAGCCAGTAAAGTTAATTGTCTAACCCGTCCGATAGGAAAACAAGACAAAACCCTCTAAGACGACTGTTTAGAGGGTTTTGTGATATAACAATGCAATCAAACAAGCACCACCAAATTGTCTGATGGCCGGCAATGGTTCCACGGTCAGTGGTCTTTATCTGACTGGAACTGGAACCTGGTCCCAATTATTAGCCTTGGCGGCGTGGAGGCGCAGCAAAGCCAAGGGCGCAGGGTCGTCAACGAGGGCTATTCCATCGGAAACAAAATAGCCGTCTTTAAACCGCGTGCCCAAAATATTGCGCGCTATCCGTTCTGCCAGATTCCAAAAAATGTCAAGTTGTGTGCAAGCAAATAATTCAATGAGCGCGTGGATCGTATCCGCATCCGTACAGTCGGTGTCCAAGTTTGCCTCACCATCAAAATCCCCTAAACCATTGCCTCTGGCGATGTCGCGCACCATTTGCCACAAAAAGGCGCGTTCAACCCTATCCAGGCATAAACGGTACGCAGTTGCATACGCCCGCAACATCAGCCCACCCACTTTTACGGGCTCCCATGAACTGCCCGCCTTGCCATAATATCCATCTTGTTCAAATACCAATCCGGTCAAGCGGGTGCCGTCTGTATGTGTCGCGTGGAGTGTATTGTCCTTTGGTTCGTAAGCCCATTTCCCATAGGCAATCAGATCTTCAATTGCCGACTGTGCAAAATCCCAACCAATGTCGCCCAACCGATCTGCCAGTGCCATGCGTGCCAAACCCGCAGAACCACAAATCGCTTGAATTTGACGCGGATGTGAAATAGCGCCCTCCGCAATAAAATGCCCTGCCAACTGAGCGCCAAATTGATGAATGGCACGATCAGACCAATATTGCGCGCCAGGCAAATGCCGCAACGTAAACTGATATCCACCCATACCTGTATTTGGGTCACGCGTTTCTAAGAAACGACCATTCAAGCGTTGTGCCCATGTTAATGGCTGTATTTCTCCGCCCAAACCGTGCAGCAATCCTGCAGCATAATACAAATCGCTTCCACAATTGATAAATGTAAGCCCCCGCCCAACAAAAAATATCCGCCCGGGTTGATATCTATTCGCCCACAAATCGCCCATTTCCAAATCGTATTTGCCGTGCCGGCTAAAATCCAACACCTGCCAATTGTAGATGTGTGCGTTCCACATCGCCTCAACATAGCGCTTAGTACCCGTTGCGTTGACATCCCACATAAAATCATAAAAAGGATAATGGCATTTCAACTCGTGTGGTCCAGATTTTCCTTTTACAATGTCATTCTTTTCCAAATCGAACGCCACATGTCCGCCCCAATAAAACAACCCATTCTTGTCCGACAAGGCCTCAAACATATGTTCCATCACCGCTGCTGCGGCATTGCGATAGGTGTCATCTCCCGTCACGTTAGACAAACCAACCAACATGCGCAACAAACGTTGCTGACATGCCGGATTAGACAACACGGCTCCATCAACCACCTCTGCCGCCACATTCACCCGCGCCCCACCCCCATTTTTAAAATCGATGCCATCAGCAATCAAGGGGTTGTCTAGGTGAGGGTAGAGATTGCGTCCTTTTTCCAATACCAAATCTGCAAATTGTTTTACCGGATCAATCAAATCAAACCTGCTCATATGCTATCCTCCTGTAAACTTCTTGAAAACAAATGCACCTAA
>Ga0115002_10006966_pt1 | contig 12851 bp, 8 predicted proteins | sample ArcticOcean_MG_C_8_FD_89576 | JGI IMG/M metagenome (GOLD analysis project Ga0115002, IMG submission 89576) | Marine microbial communities from western Arctic Ocean - ArcticOcean_MG_CB11_86 | ecosystem: Environmental > Aquatic > Marine > Oceanic | place: Arctic Ocean: Canada Basin | collected...
ACCACGTAGGCCATTGGCGAGGCGAAGTATGTGCGAATCTCTTTGATCGCTATGACGGATATGAAACGCAATTCCTACTCGCCTAAATTCTCTTCGGTTGTCAATTCAAGGAAGATTTCTTCGAGAGTCATGGGCAGGGGTGTCAGGTTCGTCAACCCCCAGCCATTCTCGATAATGGTTTTAGCTATCTGCTCGGAAGCCTGAACGTTAGGCCGAGCATCAACAATAAATGGTGAAAAATCTTCACGCTGAGCACGCTGCAATATCGACGCACGTTGATCCGAACGGGCGTCAACGACAACGGAGATATCTCGCATCGCGTTGATAAATGCTGGTGCCTCTGCACCTCGAACACTTATTTCAATTCGCTCGGCGTGTTGAAGTTTTTCTGAAAGGTCATCGGGTTTGTCATCGGCCACGATACGACCATCGTGGATAACCAGAACCCGTTTACATATCGCACTGACCTCAGGGAGGATGTGGGAACTGAGTAGCAGCGTGTGCTCTTCACCAAGATTACTGATCAGTTCACGAGTTTCGACAACCTGGATAGGGTCGATACCAATTGTTGGCTCGTCCATTACCAGCACATCAGGCTCGTGAAGGATCGCCTGAGCGATTCCCGTTCGCTGTCGGTATCCCTTAGATAGGCGGCCGACCAGTGTGTTCCGGTACTCACCCAACTTGACCATATCGATCACTTTGGGAAGGCGTTCTTTCACCCACGATTTGTTCATTCCACGAATCTCACCCATGTAGGAAAGATAGTCGTAAACCGTCATATCGAGGTACAGCGGGACAGTCTCTGGTAGATATCCAATGTGGCGTCGTACGTCGAGAGAGTGAGAAACGACATCGTAGCCGCCCACTGTTACTACGCCTTCGGTCGGAGGGGTAAAACCAGTGACAACACGCATGGTGGTCGTCTTACCCGCGCCGTTAGGGCCGAGGAATCCAACGATTTCGCCCTTGAGCACCTCAAACGAGATGTCGATCACGGCCGGGTAAGGACCATAACTTTTCGACATATGCTCAATCTTGATCAAATGTTCACTCCGATTCCGACTGCGTTACTGAAAATATCGTCTTAGCAGATACATTCTGCCAAAATTAAATGCGCCGTGTGGTCACGGCACATAGATACGACGCTTTTGCATTCCCGGATTTCAAACTAAAATATCTTATCCAAGCAAAGTTGCCACGGCTACACGGTTTCGTTGCTCTTTTATTATTCAATAGCAATCTCTTAACACATGACATCGCCCGACGAACGCATCAACTACCTCGATTACGCAGCCACCACGCCGGTTCGCCCAGAGGTTCTCGAAAAAATGCTGCCTTACTTCACCGAGAGGTTCGGCAACCCGTCCAGCCTTTACGCAATGGCAGGGGAAGCACGATACGGCTTGGACGAGGCCCGCGAGCAGACGGCAGCCGTGCTCGGCTCACGAACCAGCGAGGTTGTGTTTACTGGTGGCGGGTCAGAATCCAACAATCTGGCGATAAAAGGATCGGCTGCTCTGCGCAGTGGATCATCCCATGGTCGCGGGCACATCATTACTACCGCTATCGAGCATCACGCTGTGATTCATCCTGTCGAACAGCTCGAAAAGACAGGATTCGAAGCAACGTACATCAGGGTCGATAGCACCGGGCGGGTCGATCCCGCAGAGTTCGCTGCTGCCGTTCGTCCCGACACGTTTCTTGCGAGCGTTATGCTCGTGAACAACGAAGTCGGCACCATCGAGAACGTCGCAGAGATATCCCAGCGCACCCGCGAGTCGGCAGGCAACGCAGGCGCTAAAGTACTCATCCACACCGATGCGGTGCAGGCCGCCGGGAAGCTCTCGTTAAACGTAGATGAGTTGGGAGTCGATCTAATGAGCCTCTCCGGTCACAAAATCTACGGACCTAAAGGCGTGGGAGTTTTGTACGTCCGCCGGGGTGTTGAACTGGAACCACTGATTTCCGGAGGTGGTCAGGAAAACCAACGCCGTTCCGGCACCGAAAATGTCGCATTGATCGCTGGGCTGGGCGAAGCGCTGACACTTTCGGAAGCGGAGAGGCCTTCCTCTCGTGCCCGTATGATCCAGCTTTCTGATCGACTTATAGGAAGAATTGCCGAGCGAATCCCGAGATCATCGTTTAATGGGAACACCAATAGCAATGCCCGAGTTCCAGAGATCGCCAATTTCTCTTTCCCCGGGGTAGAGGGTGAGCCGGTGTTGCTGGGATTGGACTTCAAGGGAATAGCGGCATCGAGTGGAAGTGCCTGCAGCTCAGCCTCGCTTGAACCCTCGCACGTATTGCTGGCGATGGGAGTAAGTCCAGAACTCGCTGTCGGAAGTGTCAGAATATCGATGGGACGCGATACAACCGAAACCGATGTTGATGACGTACTGGAAGCATTGACGGCGGTTCTGGAACAGCTCGAAACGTTCCCCTCCGCTCGGATGTAAATCGAAATTAGATTCGCCGAATTGCCAACTCTTGGCAATAATTAGTGCATATTACGTAACGAAACTGGTGCGTCAGGGTACGCACTTCATGTAGTCTCGCTTGTCGGTCCCGGATCAGCCGGGCCAATCGTCGCCGGAGCAATGGATGACTGAAGAGAACCGAAACGAACAGGTAGCTGAAGACGAATCCTCAGATGAAGTAGAGGACTCTACAGCCCCAAATATCACGGAAACTACTGAACCCGAAGTCGAGTCCGAACAGGCTTCACTGGGTGCTGACGCCATCAAAATATTTCCTATGCAGGTTCAGGCAGCCCTGGATTACGCCAAGGAAAACACATACGAATACGGCCCCGCCCTTCGTGATGCCAAAATTACGTGGGACGTAATATCTGCTGAATCAATGTCAGATGACATTGTTCGTGTGCGCGTCGGGTTCGCTCCTGTCTCAGGATTCCGGGGCGATCCGGGTGTTGAGTACATGGATGTCGATTCTGGTGGAACTATTCTCGCCAGACGGCAAGTCAGCATCCCGAAGGAAAGCAAGCCGGTCGCTCTGATGGGAATAGCGGCATTCTCTGTGGTGCTCGCAGTAGTGGTCATCAGTCTTATGACTGTATTCAAGCCTGAAGGCGGCGACCCTCTGTACGTTGCCGGCAGAATTCTCTGGATTCGGTCAGAAATTCCTGTTTCGCAGAAGGTAATCTCGTACGTCGGAAATGATGTAGACGGAACTGCCTACAACTGGGAAATAAGGCCAGAAGACGAAGTAAACAACGAACTGGTGTTCATCAAGATAACCCTCATCAACCAGACATCAGGTTCGGTAAACATGGTGTTGGATGAAGACGCTGCCATTTTGATAGATGGCGACAGGAAAAGCTACAACCCGATCAACACGATTGAACGTGCGAAGACGGCAAATGCTGCTTCAGAATTCAACGTCCCGGGCTTCGTTCCTCTCTGGGGTACGCTCGTCCTGAATACGGGTCAGCAGGTAGCCGGAATGCTGGTATACGAATTGCCAAGCAACAGCATATTCGATGAACTCCGCTGGAATGCATCAGATTCCGCGATTATTCGGTACCCGTAGCCACAAACAATCGTAAAAAACGGCCTGGATTCACGCTAGAATCGGGCCACGATGTCAGCTACCTCCAACTCGAGCCCAAGTCCAACTGCAAAACGTGGTAGTCGCGCGTCCGGAAAATCGACGAAAAAGACTACTGCTTCCAGGAAGAAAATATCCCCAGGACGTCGCCAGTTCCTGGAATTCAAAGCAAAGTATCCGGATTCGTTACTGCTGATCAGAATGGGCGACTTCTATGAGGCGTTCGACGACGATGCCCACACTCTCTCAAAAGTGCTCGGTATCGCGCTGACTGCCCGCGAATCAGGAGCCGGAGGCAAGGCCCCTCTGGCTGGTATTCCTTACCACTCACTCGATAATCACCTGGGTACGCTGGTGGCATCCGGTCTGAAGATTGCCATTGCAGAGCAAACCAGCGACCCCGCCAAATCGAAAGGCCTGGTCGATCGAGCAGTCGTCCGGGTCGTAACTCCAGGAACGGTACTAGAGCCTGCTTTGCTCGATCAATCTACGAACAACTACCTCGCAGCCACGGTCAGCGATGGCGAGCGCGCCGGACTCGCCTACGTCGATATATCGACCAGCGAATTTGTGACGGGGGAATTCCCCGCATCTGACCTCAAAGATGAGCTGTTTCGTCTTTCACCGGTCGAGCTGATTGCCGATTCAGCAGCACTTGAGCTGATTCACTCGGAAGAAGAGTCTTCTCTGGTAACACGCCCGCTCGATGAAAGCCGACTCGACACGGAATTATCGACCGCACGGCTCATGGATCACTTCAAAGTGACCACTCTGGAAGCATTCGGCTGCGAGAAAATGCCACTTGCGATCGTTGCCGCATCATCCGTGTTGGATTTTGTGGCGGATACTCAGTTAGGTACGATCCCGCAATTAACGTCGCTTCGCACTGAATCATCCAATTCATATATGAAACTGGACCATAAAGCACTGCGGGATCTGGAGGTTTTCAGTTCGTCGTCCGGCAAAGCGAACGCAGCGAATCTCTATCGCACACTCGACTTTTCAATGACAGCAATGGGTGCAAGAGCCCTTCGATCATGGCTGACCCGCCCATTAATCGATTCCGGTGACATTCAAAGACGCCAGGAGATAGTCGCGGCTTTCTTCGACGATCAGGGCGTCCGAGCAACGACACAGGGTCTGTTGAGCAAGGTATCTGATCTCGAGCGACTGACGAATCGCATTAGGACGAACACCGCCAACCCGAGAGATCTCGCGTCGCTGCGCACCGGTCTGACGGTCATTCCCCGGATACTCGAGGCTCTGCCAGAGGGTGTCACTCCCGGTGGATCGGTTATCGGCAGGATTCACTCGTCTTCGGAAGCGGTTGATCTACTAAATGCTGCTATTCCCGACGATCCGTCCATCTCGGTTGGCGAGGGATCAGCGATTAAAGAGGGGTTTCACTCTGAACTGGATGAAGTTCGATCTCTTTCAGGCGATGCCAGATCCAGCATTGCCGCTCTCGAGGCCGATCACCGGGAAGAAACCGGGATAAAAAGCCTGAAGATCGGGTACAACCGTGTATTCGGCTACTACCTCGAAGTCACCAAGGGCAACGCACATCTCGTTCCGGAACACTTTGAACGCCGACAAACACTGGTAAACGGCGAGCGGTTCATCACTCCACAGCTAAAAGAACTCGAATCTAAGATCCTCAACGCACGGGATCGGATCAGCGAACTCGAACGAGATATTTTCCGGCGCGTCTGCGCGGAAGTAGCGGTTCATGGCGACCGCATCATGGAATCTGCGAAGGGCCTCGGTGTGCTCGATGCCCTTGTGTCGATGTCACAGGCGGCGGCCGAAAATGGCTGGATCAGACCGCTGGTCGATGATGATACTGAACTCGAAATCAGGGCTGGACGGCATCCCGTTGTCGAATCGGCTCTCGGACCGGGGCGTTTTGTGCCGAACGACCTCGATCTTTCGAACTCCGAACGACAGGTGATGATCATCACCGGGCCGAACATGTCGGGTAAGTCGACGTACATACGGCAGGCGGCTGTTCTGGTGCTCATGGCGCAGGTTGGCAGCTTCATTCCGGCTTCGAAGGCCCGAATCGGTGTAGTTGATCGCATATTTACTCGTGCCGGCCTTTCAGACGACATCTCTGGAGGGCAGTCGACATTTATGGTCGAGATGGTCGAAACGGCTTCGATTTTGAACCAGGCAACCAGTCGATCACTGGCGGTTCTGGACGAAATCGGCCGCGGTACTTCGACTTACGATGGTCTAGCGATTGCCCGATCAGTGGCCGAACACATCCACAACTCGCCAAAGCTCGGCTGCAAAACGCTTTTTGCCACTCACTATCACGAAATGACGCAGCTGGCCGATCAGCTTCCTCGTGCGCACAACCTGCGTGTGGCCGTCGCAGAAGAGGCGGGCGAGGTCGTTTTCTTGCACCAGATAGTCCCCGGTGGTGCCGATCGCTCGTACGGAGTGCACGTGGCACGACTGGCGGGAATGCCCGGATCGGTGATCAGCAGGGCCTGGGATCTGCTGGATGAACTGGAGAACGGCTCCAAGGCGACAGGAAACTCCCCCGGGTATCAACTTCAAATGCCTTTTGGTGAACAACAGGTCGGTAACGAAACTCTGGACGAACTGAAAGACCTCGACATCGCCAACATGACCCCGCTCGAAGCCATAAATGCCCTGTTCAGGCTCCAGAAACAGGCCAATCGAACTCCTGAGTAGCTGAAACATCGGTTCGGGCACGCGTGTACTCAGGAATAATCCGTTGTACGATGCGCCGAACTATGATGTGGCTTTTGTCGAACTCGTTTGCGCTATTCATAGGTTCGAATTGCCAGTTCGGTTTAGGAGATTGGAATGGAACTAGGCTTCTTCACAATGCCCCTGCATCCACCGGGTGCAAATATCGCCGATACGCTCGAAGCTGATCTCAACCAGCTCGTTTATCTCGATCAACTCGGGTACTCAGAGGCGTGGATCGGTGAGCATTTCACCGCCGAGTGGGAAAACATCCCGGCGCCCGATCTTCTAATTGCCCAGGCTCTTGGTGTCACTTCTCAGATCCGTCTTGGGACCGGGGTTACGTGCATGCCCAATCACGATCCGTTCACGATAGCCCACAGAATCGCCCAGCTGGACCAGATGTCCCGGGGGCGCATCATGTGGGGTGTCGGTTCAGGGGGATTCCCCGGTGACCTTGCTGTGCACGGTTTCGACCCTCGGTCCGGTGATAATCGAGAGATGACACGCCAGGCCGTCGATCTGGTTCTTCAGATCTGGAAAGATCCAAAACCCGGCAACTACAAGAGCAAGTGGTGGAACTTCAATATCCCTGATCCGCAGGATGACATTGCACTACGAGTTCATCTGAAGCCATTTCAAGATCCGCACCCTCCAATAGGAGTGGCGGGCGTATCATCAAAATCCGAAACACTGACCATGGCAGGGGTACGTGGATGGCTTCCGATGAGCATCAACTTTGTTCCGGTGCAGATGCTTGTTTCACACTGGGAGGCGGTCGCAGATGGGGCAGCCAGCGTCGGTAAGACGGCTGATCGCTCCAGCTGGCGTATCGCCAGAGAAGTGATGGTTGCCGATTCAAGTGCTGAAGCCCGCAAACAGGCTCTAACTGGCACGTTGGCGAGAGACATGGAGGGCTACTTCCTCAAGTTGCTCCCAAAGTCGAAGATGTTGGGTCTACTCAAGATCGATCCCAATATGCCCGACTCCGATGTAACAGTTGAGTATTTAGTCGACAATATCTTCATAGTGGGCTCGCCAGAAGAGGTTACCGAGAAGTTATCTGAACTTGATTCGGCAGTAGGTGGCTTTGGCACCTTGATGGCGATGGGTCATGAATGGGAGCCTGAAGGGTTCTGGAAGACTTTGATGGGCTTGCTCAAAGAAAAAGTACTTCCGCAGGTCGCAAGCAACAGCTCTTGATATTCGACTAAACATGCATGCAAGTAACAGTATAGTCGAGTATAGACTGATACTCCATGTGGTTGAATAATTACAGCGCTCGCACGTTCTATCCAGCTCATCAATTCTCTCGAATCTCGTAGCGCCATCACTCACGTCACCGGGCCGTGTGTCCTGCAGAATTGATGTTCGATACGTTCAATTCTTGGCTTTGACGGGATCTGAATTAGTCAGGTGCGGGTCTGGAAAACATGGAAGCTGGTCTCTTCGTATTACTGGGACTATTCGTCGGCGCCGGGCTAAACGTGCTTGTCGACAGGTCCCCTCCCCATGATTACGTCGATGGCGTAACTAAAGGCGCACGTCCCCGTCCGATCAAATACTGGGAATGTCTTCCTCTTCTATCTCTGTACGGAGCGGTGAAATCGACACGGGTTCTATTCCCAAACTTCTGGATCCGATACCCGCTAGTCGAACTGACCACCGCTGCCCTATTCGGACTCGCCTGGTATCGAGTCGCCGATCCAGCATGGCTGTTGGTCGTAATCCTCGTCCTGATATCCGTACTGATCGCCCTCGTATTTATCGACTTCGAAACCACCTATCTCCCCGATGTGCTCGTGCTACCCGCCCTGGGTGTCGGTCTGATTGCATCTTTCTTCGTTCCTGATCGAGAATGGTGGCAGGGACTGGCAGGAGCTGCTGCTGGGTACGCTATTTTCTACCCGTTTGCATGGATCGGCGACCGTCTGAACCGCCCTGTGATGGGTTGGGGCGACGTGAAACTCTCTGCCGCGCTTGGAGTAATGCTCGGCCTTGCACCGCTGTTACTTGGCCTTTATATGGGTGTACTGATAGGCGGATTAGTAGCGATAATCGTTTACGCAGCCCGTCTATTCGGGTTCAATCGAATACTCATCCCCTACGGTCCCTACCTCATCGCTGGCGGGATCGTCTCAATGCTGTACTTCCGCTCGATCGCCGACTGGATAGCAACGCAAATTTAGGAGTGCCAAAACATGGCTCGTGTCGATGCAATTCAAGTAGGACCGCTAGCCACTAACTGTTATGTAATCCACTCCGGGACCGGTACTGATTGTGTAGTAGTCGATCCCGGCGGAGACTCCCCACGAATAATCGAGTTCCTCGATGAGATTGGCGTACTCCCCTCCCAAATCGTTGTCACTCACGCCCACGCTGATCACACGGGTGCTGTGGCGCCACTGGTTGCGCGATTCGGCAGCAAGTTCATGATCGGCGACGGTGACGAACAGGCAGTCATGGACCAATCACCGATGCTAATCGACATGCTCGGCGACTTCGAACAGCCGCCTACGCCCTCTCGAGTGCTCCAGGGCGGCGAAAAGCTAACTGTCGCCGGCGTCGAGATCGAGATTCTGGCGAATCCGGGTCATACACAGGGCAGTATCTCGCTACAGGTTGACGGTCGAGTACTGACCGGTGACACCCTGTTTCGAGAGTCGATTGGACGCTACGACCTGCCAGGAGGTGACGGCGAGCAGGAAATCGAAAGCATCAAGGACATCTTGATGACTCTCGATGATTCAACGATAGTTCTGCCCGGTCACGGCCCCTCCACTACCATCGAACACGAGAAACAATCCAACCCGTATCTCCAGTAGTTCCGTCAGACGGTGTAAATAAGCAACAAAAGAAAAAACTCCCGGGTCGTAATGACCCGGGAGTTTTTTCTTTTTTCTTGGCGAGGCTACTAAGTCTCGACCGATCCTCTAGATAACCCTTTTAGATGAAGAGGGGCCCGAAGATCAGCGACACGATTGCCATGAGCTTCAGCAGAATGTTGATAGCGGGACCCGAGGTGTCCTTGAACGGGTCACCAACAGTGTCACCAGTAACAGCTGCAGCGTGGGAGTCTGAACCCTTGCCGCCGAAGTTTCCAAGCTCAACGTACTTTTTGGCGTTGTCCCATGCTCCGCCAGCGTTTGCCATGAAGATCGCAAGCAGGAATCCAGAAACGATAGAACCGGCAAGCATTCCGCCCAATGCCTCTGCACCCATGAATCCGCCGATAACGATGGGAGCGACGATTGCGATCATGCCAGGCACGATCATTGCCTTAAGCGAACCCTGCGTGCTGATCGCAACTGCGCGAGCAGCGTCAGGCTTCACGCCAGGCTTGCCTTCTCGCAGTCCAGGGATCTCCCTGAACTGACGTCGAACCTCTTCGATCATCTCTCCAGCTGCCGTACCAACGGCCTGCATTGTGAGACCCGAGAACAAGAACGGCAGTAGGCCACCGACAATCGTTCCCATCAGAACTTGCGGGTTCAGCAGGTCGAGTGAATCGATGCCAGTTACGAAAGCGTATGCCACTAGAAGCGCCAGAGCCGTCAGCACAGCCGATCCGATAGCGAAACCCTTACCTGTAGCGGCAGTGGTGTTTCCGAGGGCGTCGAGAGCGTCTGTGCGCTTACGTACCTCAGGATCAAGGTGAGCCTGCTCTGCAATACCACCAGCGTTATCGGCAACAGGGCCGTAAGCGTCGGTGGCGAGTGTGATTCCAAGAGTCGACAGCATTCCGACAGCGGCGAGGCCGATGCCGTAGAGACCAGCAAGTTCGTTAGCGAAGTAGATACCTATAACGATTGCGATTGCCGGGATAACCGTGCTGTAGAGACCAATCGACAGACCAGCGATGATCACGGAAGGGTGGCCGGTTTCCGACTGCGAAGCGATCCACTTCACCGGGTTGAACTCTTTACCGAAGATCTTCAGACCCTCGTAAGAAGTGAACCATTCGGTCGAAGTTCCGATCACCTGTCCAACGACGATACCCGTGACGACGACCCAGAACAGGTCGAAGCTCAGTGTGTCGGTCGACATGATGTAGGCCGCAGTACCGATCAACGACAGGGCGCCAGCGCTGAAGATTCCATAGCGGAGAGTCCAGAGTAGTTTGCCCATATCGGCGTTGTCGCCAGTACGTACAAGGAACATTCCCAGTATGGAGGCGATGATGCCGATACCAGCGATTACGAGAGGCAGAACAGCCTTCTCAGCGTCAACGTCGAACGGAATTGGTGTAACGCCGGTCGCCGTAACGGCGAAGAATGCCAGGGAAATCGTAGCGATGATCGATCCAACGTAAGACTCGAACAGGTCGGCACCCATGCCGGCTACGTCACCTACGTTGTCACCAACGTTATCGGCGATCACAGCAGGGTTGCGAGGGTCGTCTTCTTCGAGACCAGCCTCAACCTTACCCACGAGGTCAGCTCCAACGTCGGCAGCCTTGGTGAAGATACCGCCACCAACACGAGCGAACAGTGCGATTGACGATGCGCCAAAACCAAAGCCGGCGATGACGTTCGGGTTCTCAAAAATGATCCAGAGGGCGGATACACCGATGATGCCGATGCCGACTACCGTTAGACCCATCACAGAACCAGTGCGGAACGCTACCTGAAGTGCTTTGTTGAGTCCGGTTTGTGCTGCAGTTGCAGTTCGAGTGTTACCTCGTACTGCGATGCTCATTCCAATGAACCCGGCGAGGGCAGAACCAATTGCACCAAAAATGTATGCAATGGCAGTCCATGGGCCGTCGGCGGTAATTGCACCACCGGAACCGAGTTCGGTAATCGTGGCGTTGTCGAGAACGTTGTAATCAATGAACACTGCCAGGATTACAAAAATGATCAGTACAAATACAGCTAGGATCGAGTATTCCTTTTTGAGGAATGCTGCCGATCCTATTTTGATAAGTTCACCAATCTCTCGGACTTCTTCATTGCCTTCAGGCTGCTTCAGTACCCGCATAGCTAGCAGGCCGGCGGTCACGAGACCGACAACTCCTGCTGCAATTGCAAGCAGAATCGAATCCATTTATATATCTCCGCAAAAAAGACCTTCCACGTTCAAATGCAACTGGAATTAGCAGTCAGCGTCATGGGAAGGTCTGCATTAAAAACTGGAACCTAAGACTGTCGATTATCTTCGAAATTCGTAATCGACCCGCCTCCCAGCTTTTGGTTGACTAGTGAACGCTAGCATCGGCATATATGTCAGTCAACGAAACAGGCGACCGATTATGTCGATTGGAACTGTCGAAATGAACAATGACGAGGATTCATCGTGAGGCTATCTGAAGTCCCACTTGGGAAATTTGCCCTGTTCTAAGGAGGACTTTTCATTGAGACAATGCCGAATCACCGGTGTTTATTTGTTAGGGCGGCGGTGTGGGCGTGAATTATTGAACACGGTAAATAATAGGTTGCTCATCTGTTCCAGTTAGCTTGACTATACTGAAATGGCGAATCTGCTGCCAGGTTTGCAATCGTAGTCCGATAGAAATGCTACTGAATAGAGTGTGAACGATGGGACTCGGTGCCGTCTGATCAGCTGATTCTTATAAGCTTCACCAACTAGTAAGAACGATCTTTGACTACGAGTGCAGGAGTGTTGCTTCTATGACCGTTACATGGCCTTCTCAGGATGATCTGCTGAACTGGTTGAAGTCCGACCTCAACAACTGGGGACGGTGGGGCAACGATGATCAGAAAGGCACTCTGAATCACCTGTCGAGTGAGAAGACGCTTCAGGCGCTCAGCCTAGTCTCAGAGGGCGTGACCGTCAGCTGTGCGCAGCCTGTGGAGTTCACCGGCTCTGCGGATGTACCTCGGCCGCCTCAGCACTTCATGGTTTCGGCAGGAGACACGTTTCGAAAGGGCGAGGGAGTCGATCACCAGGTAGCTATGGACTATTTTGGGATGATATTCCACGGTCACACCGTGACACACATCGATAGTCTGGCTCACTTTTTCTGGGACGGCCAAACGTACAACGGGCGACCCTCGAGCGTTGTTTCTACGATGGACGGCGCTACTGAGTTCGACATTATGGCCGCGTCAGGTGGAATCGTGACGAAAGGCGTTCTGGTGGATGCTCCGCTTCTCAGAGGGGTCGATTACATCGAGCGAGGCGATGGCGTTGGAGTTGCCGATATCGAGGCTGCCGAACGAGAGCACGGTGTAAAAGTGGAGCAAGGCGACGTACTTCTGCTGCGAACAGGGCAACTGGGTCGTCGAGCGGTTTCAGGACCAGTTGATGTAAGCGTTGGTGGATCGTCAGGGCCATCTCCGGAGATTCTGCCGTTTCTTCACGAGAGGGGAGTGGCGGTTATGGGTTCTGATACCGGTAACGATATCGGCCCCAACCCGTATGAACGCTTCTCAAATCCAGTTCACCAGGTGGGAATCGTGGGACTTGGGCTCTGGATCCTCGATAACGCGTGGCTCGATGATCTGGCGGAGGCCTGCAAGAAGCGTGGCAAGTGGGAGTTCATGATCTCGATACTCCCGTTGAAACTGCCGACTGTGACAGGCTCACCAGTGAACCCG
>Ga0115002_10006970_pt1 | contig 12849 bp, 11 predicted proteins | sample ArcticOcean_MG_C_8_FD_89576 | JGI IMG/M metagenome (GOLD analysis project Ga0115002, IMG submission 89576) | Marine microbial communities from western Arctic Ocean - ArcticOcean_MG_CB11_86 | ecosystem: Environmental > Aquatic > Marine > Oceanic | place: Arctic Ocean: Canada Basin | collected...
AACCAACGAGCCGACGATCAACACAACCGCATTGTTCGCTTCACCGGTACGGCTATCACGCGAAGTTCGATATTTCATGATGTCACTCTGGATGAAGTCAAACGGGAGTCGCAGCTTGGGCCGGCTCAGGCTTGACGAGTCGGCCGTCCTGGAGACGGATGACTTCGTCGGCGTACGAAATGGCGTGCTCGTCGTGCGAGACCAATAGCACCGCCCCTCCCTTGGCCGTGAATTCCTTGAGATGGCCCAACACGGCCTCGGTGTTCTCGCGGTCGAGGTTACCGGTTGGTTCGTCGGCCAACAGCACTTTCGGATCATGCAACAAGGCCCGCGCCAAGGCGGTGCGTTGCCGTTCGCCCGTGCTCAATTGGCCCGGCGTATGATGTAGGCGGTGTTCGATTCCGAATTGGCGAATCAGTTCTTCGGCTCGCTCTCTCGCCTGGGGCACAGCGGCTGCGACCGACGGTGCCAGCACGTTGTCGAGCACGTCGAGGTAAGGAACCAAGTGAAACTGCTGAAACACGAACCCGATATGGGTGGCCCGAAACTTCGCGCGTTCGTCGGCGGTGAGTTCGTAAGGGTTGCGACCGTCGATTTGCACGCTGCCGACATCGGGCGCTAACAGCCCGCCGGCGATCAACAACAATGTCGACTTCCCACAACCGCTCGGCCCCTGCACCGCGGTGAACTGGCCTGCCTCGACGGAAACCGAGACCTCGTCGAGCGCGCACACGTCTGGCCCAACGGTATGGTACGTTTTTGAAACTTGATCGATGTCCAACAGCATCGGCATCACTCTCCTTGCAAGACGACCGCCGGATCCTGTCGAGCCGCGAGCATCGCGGGAATCCAACTTCCCAGACTCGCGAGCAACGGAGCCATCACGATCGCCAGCAGCATATCGCTCGGGGCGAACAGAATCGCGGCCGATTCTCCACCCCAAGTTGTTCCAACAACGAACCCTCCGGCATAACCGACAACGGCCCCCACAATGCCGATCAACAATGCCTTACCGAGAAAGATTGTGAGAATCTGAGCCGACTGCAAGCCAATCGCCCGCAATATGCCGATCTCGCTTCGGCGTTGACGCACGTTGCCGAACGTCAGCACACCAATCCAAATCGCCGCACCGAAAACCGCCAGCGGCACAAGAACGGCCGCGAAGCCTTCATGTTCATCCTTCAACTTCTGACGCCCGGTCTTTTCTCGCTGCAGGTCGGCTGCTCCCGCAGCCTTCTGACGTTTGAGTGTTTCCTGGGCCGTTTTCTTTGCCGTGTTGCGCGCTTCGGCGCGGGCCAAGGCGCGATCACCCAGTTCGATCACCTGCGTACCGGGCAGAATGCGGGCCAAGTCTCTCCGAATCTCGGCCACTCGATCTTCCGTGGCGCAATTGCATTCCAACGCCTGCATCATGTTGATCAGATTCTCACGTCCCAACATGTCCTGGGCTTCCGCCAGACTGATCCAGACGGTTGCATCGTCGGAGGTTCCACGTTCGGGCAGTGTCTCTTTGACGGTGAACTCGCGACCGTTCAGCTTCACCTTCTGATCTTTCTTGAAGCCGTGCTTGCTGTGCAATCCGTACCCGACAACTATCGAGCCGGCAGGCACCTGCTGCAACAAGGGCTTCTTCAATGCTCGCTCTTTCAACGGAATCTCACCGCGCGTGCCGATCAGGATGATGTCTTCCTCGAATTCCTTCCAAGTCGTTTTCTCCATCACCATCGGTAACAGGTGATTGATCGTAATGATGTCTGAATCGGCTAATTTGGTTGCGTACGAAGCAGGCATCGTCTTCGAGACAATTCCATGCACGCTTAACTCGTTGACGTCCTGGTCGCCTGGGAGAATGTAAATATTGAAGCCCAACCCCTTGGTGATCTTCCGCATCGCGTCTTCAAGATCGGCCCCCGCCTGAGCCACGTCGGCTTCCTTCGCCGCCACCGCATCGGCAACATCTTGTTCCTTGTCCGAGAGAATTCTCTCCGTCCGAACATCGTCAGCACGCAACAGAGTCAGCGCACCGACCAGGCAGCCCACGGCCGCTGAGACCGAGAACAACGCCAGCAGCGAACTGCCGACGCGATGTTGCATCTCACGGAGAATCAGGTGCAGAACATTCATCGTCGACCTCAACCCTTCTTCGTCTTGGCCACAACGAACACACTACCGCCGATCACCAACGCCAGCCCGATCGCCAAGACGATAGTAATGTTCATCACCATCTTACTGATCCGCCCCGCGACTGCTGAGGATGTCGGAGTCGATTTCGAAGAAGCCGGAGCGGAAGCCACTTCGGCCTGCGATGCTCCGCCGTCCGTTTTCTCGTCGACCTGCACTTTGGCTTCGTCATCTGTCGCCACGCCGACTCCCGATCCGGGACCGGTCAACGGGGGCAGTTCCTTGTCGAGATCGATCGTCGTCTCGACCAGCCCGTCCCAGTCGATCGCCATCAACAAGTCGGCCCCGTCTTCGTTCTTTTCCTTCACCTGACAGGTGCAAGGAGCAATCAACGATCCGCAGGCTTCCCCGATCGTATCCGGATTAATGCCGGCCCCCACCAACGCATACAGAGCACGTCCGCGACCGAACACCGGGAACGCCATCGGTTTGTCGGCCAGTTTGCTCAGCGTGAACTCCGTCCCGTCTTCCTCGCTGTAAGTCAGCATGTCGACGAAACCCTTCTCCGCCGCCTCGTCGCGAGAGATGCGAATCACAGAAAACTTCAGTTTCAAGTCGGTGGCCGCCGGAGAAACCAGACCATCGAGAATGTCTTGCTTGTCAATTTCGGGCAACTTCAATTTCAACGTCATCACTTTCAATTGCTCGATCAGCAACGCGTGCGCTTTGTCGCTGGCGACTTTGTCATCGCCAGTGGCATCGACGAAGACCCAAACAACCGTCTGGCCTTTAAGAATACGCCGGGCAATTTCTCGCCTCGCGGGAGAGTCGATGAGGACGTCGATTGCTGTTTGTGCTTCCGACAACGTCCCCGACCAAAGCTCGGCGTTCGTCTGCTTGCGGCGGACCGGCTCGGGATAGCGCACCACAGCAAACGGCAACGTGTCGGTCTGCTGCTTCTCCCACAACGCGAGCATCTGCGCGTCAGGCTCGGTGTCGAGATCGACGGTTCGCAAAGAGAGGTTGGCCGACTTGCCGCCGATCGCACCTTTCGGCTTGAACGTATCGACGATCTCCTGCTGATCTGCGGCCAACGGCCCGCGATGAAAGACGACGAACTCGTAAGGATCGGCTTTCCAACGTTCCAATGCGTATCGGAACACGGGAACCGAACAGGCACACACGGGCACGGCGGCAGCCGTCACGCCCAACAGGACACATGCCAACCCCAGCCGTTTCATGACCATCGCGATCATCAATGTGTCTCCGCTTTTTTTGTTAAAAACCTGCATGGCTGCAAACAATACACACCAAGGGTAAGGCAGACCCGCAACCGTTTCAATGTTGCCGGGCCGTTCCGTCTCGGGGTCGAGAACACAAAGTCGCCATTGACTCAGCCTTCGATTTGGAAAACTTGCCGTAATCGCTGTATTTTCGCGCCGAATTCCGGGAACTATCTCCAGCCTTGTCCGTCTTACCGGTGTGCACATAACGAACCAAGTCAACAACGCCATCCCAACTCAAAAACAAACCGGAGCATCGCCATGACCCGCTCTCTCATTCTGACAGCATGCACCGCCGCCATCTTGCATTTCGGCCTGACGCAAAACATGGCCGACGAAAAACCCGACCCCAACATTCCCGGCATCAAGGCGATTCAGAAAGTCCAACCGAACCCCAGCGTGTTCAAAGCGGCCAAGCAGATGAAACCGTTGGTCATCCGCTCCCGTGAAGACGCGAGCAAACACTTCTCAAAGAAGGCGCTCGATGCGTTAACCAAGCAGGTCAATTTCAAACAACAATTCGTGCTCATCTTCGCCTGGCGCGGCTCGGGGCAGGATAAACTCACCTACAATGTGGCCGAATCGTATCCCGAGCAAATCCGCTTCATTCACAAGCCGGGCCGAACGCGCGATCTGCGACCCCACGTCAAGGTGTTCGTGCTGCGATCGAACGTGAAGTGGTCCGCGAAGTAGGGCAACCAGCCGATGAAAGTATCAGCCAGCTCACGCCGGCCGCTCGCCTACAAAAAGATTAACCGTGTGTTTGCCGGTAGATGGCGGTCAGCAGGTCTTCGACCGACTTGAACGTCTTGCCGTCACCGGCGACCGCTTCGATTTTCGCCTTCGCATCGCCGCTGGAGTGGCCCAAGCTGACAAGCGCCTCGTACGCTTCCGTCAGCAGTTGGTCTTCGGTGGAAATATCCGGCGGGAAGTCTTTCGCCACCATCAACGCGAATTTGGGCATCTTGCGGCGAAGTTTCGCCACCATCCGTTCCGCAGCCGCTGGGCCGATGCCGGGGAGTGTGGTGAGTTGCTTAACGTCCTGCTCTTCAATCGAAGTCGCCACTTCACTCACCGGGCGAACCATCGAACGCAACGCCGTCTTCACGCCCACGCCGTCGACCGAACAAACCAGGTCGAAGAACTCTTTCTCCGTTTCCGTCATGAAGCCGATCATCCGAGGCGTCAGTCGGCCGCGTTGCGGGTTGCCATCGAGGTATTCGATCGTCCGCAGGCTCACTTCCTGGCCGATCAATTCCTGCAACTGTCGGCGGACGAACTCGGGGATGAGCACTTCATACTCAAATGCCCCGGCTTCAATCCGAGCCTCGGCCTGCGAGAGATGCACCAATTTCCCAGTAATCCGCGTAATCACGTGTCGCTCCGCTTCCTGCGTGGTTCGTGACGAACAGTTCGGCGAATTGTAATGAAAGCAGTCAACGGCGCGAATCGCTGCGGAGATCACGAACTTCACTCTGTGTTTCTCTTCGTCCTCAGTGGTGAAAAAAAATTACCGCAGAGGACGCAGCGAGTCGCAGAGGAAGAAAATGAAATTGGTGGAGAGATTTCGTGCCTTGGTGTCTTGGTGGTTATTCCTCTTTGCATCCGTTTCGTTGACGTTCCCACGGTCACCTGCCAAACTGCACTCATCACATATGCACGTTTCCCTATCCGACTTCGAGGTAATCGATCGATGCGACCGAATCACTCCCGAATCTTTCTGGCGACCTTGCTGCTTTCTCTCTGCACGACCGCTGCTCAAGCCGAGAATTGGCCCCATTGGCGCGGCCCTAAGTTCGACGGCATTTCCACAGAGAAAAATCTGCCCGTCGAATGGAGCAAGGACAAAAACGTCGCCTGGAAAGTCGACCTGCCGGGACCGGCCGGGGCGTCGCCGGTGGTTTGGGGCGATCGCGTGTTCGTGACGTCGGTCGATGAGCAAGACCTGGTCCTGCTGTGCATCGGCACCGACGGCAAGCAGAAATGGCGTCGCGTTGTCGGCAAAGGCAACAAAACCTCACGCGGAGACGAAGGCAACTCGGCCTCCCCCTCACCCACCACCGACGGCAAACACGTCTGGTCGATGATGGGCAACGGCGATATCGCCTGCTACGACATGGACGGCAAAGAAGTCTGGAAAATGCACCTGCCCGATCGTTACGGCAAATTCAAAATCGCCTTCGGCATGTCGTCCTCCCCCGTTCAACACGACGGCCGGTTGTACGTGCAGTTAATCCACGGCGACGGCAAAGCCGAGACGCAGGAAGCGATGGTCGTGGCCTTGAACTCCCTCACCGGCGAGGAAGTCTGGAAACGCGATCGCGTTACCGGGGCCTCAAGGGAAAACGAACATTCCTATGCCTCACCCATTCTCTACGACTTCGACGGCGAAACCTTCCTGCTAACCCACGGGGCTGACTACACCATCGCCCATCGTCTCAACGACGGCACTGAGATTTTCCGACTCGAAGGTCTCAACCCGCAAAAAGGTGGGAAGAAGGAATATCACCCCACGTTGCGTTTCGTTTCCTCACCGGGCATCGCTCCTGGTTTGATCGTTGTCCCCACCGCGAAGAACTTTCCCACGTTCGCCATTAAGGCTGACGGCAAAGGTTCGATCGGCCCGTCGAGCAAGTCGTTCCTGTGGGAATACGAGAAAACGCCCGACGTCCCCACGCCCGTCATTCACAATGGACTCGTCTACCTGTGCATGGCCAACGGCAACTTGCACTGCCTGGATGTAAAAACGGGCGAGGAAATCTACGCCGAGCGAACCAACCGCATCCGTCACCGCTCATCCCCCGTGCTGGCCAACGGCCGCTTGTACCTCACCGGCCGTGACGGCAAAGTGACGGTTGTGAAAACGGGCCGGAAGTTCGAGGTGCTCGCCGTCAACGAAATCGGCGACGACGTCTCCGCCTCCCCCGCCTTCGCCAACGGCACCATCTACCTCCGCAGCTTCGGAGCCTTGTGGGCGATCCGCAAAAAATAAATCGTCAAACGCAAAACCCATACAAGCACGAAGCGCAAGCGAGTGAGCCCCACGCGACCCCGCCCCCATTTCGGGCGGGGTCGTCGCAGTTCAGTAGGCTGTGGTTGACGAAGGAAACCCAGCACACTGTTGGCACAACAATAAGGCAGTGGCCCGCGACGTGAACATGGCCACGCACAACTGCTGGGTTTCCCGTTGGTCTACCCGGACTACCGGACTAAGTCCATTGAGAAATCTGCTGTATTTTCTGCTGAATCTCCGGGAATCCAACTGCACGAAAATCTCCACAACCACTCTGGAATTCCGCAAGCAGTCCGTGAAGATCAACAACTCTGTCTGGTTCGATTAGCCCTACACGCTTCATGATCGCTTCCGCAGTCTCATCTTCTCGCACGTTCATGCCCCGGCCAGTAAGAAAAATCTTGAACCACCACTCAATTTCGTAACCACACACCGTTTGCCTCAAAAACTTCACGGCATCCTCTGGTTCAAGTGACCCTGCCCCCAATGACTCAAAGACACTTGATTCACCGAATTTCAACGCCGCCATTGCTATAGAACCGACCGCAATACACCACCGTAGTTTCCCCTTTCTGTCCTCTGGAATTTCAAACAGATGCCCAAGAATGCGGAACACCTCTTGGATTTGCCGGGGAGTGAGTCTTAGCGAACCAACAAGATTTGATATGTTTCGAATTCGACTCTGACCAAGCTCCATGTGGCAGAATCTTGAGCCTTCTCACTCAAGGTAATACTGCACGTACCGCAAAACGAGTTTTTCATACCCCGAATCAACAATAGGAGGCAATGGCACTTCACGATGCACAAATCTCCGATAGTATTCATCAAAATCCAGCTCCAGACCAAATGCCGTCTTGGCTGATTTTTCAAGATGTTCCCGGTCAGCCGCAAGCAGAAACACTGCGCCCTTAACATCAAAGATATGCTTTATCGTCTCTAGATAACTGATCGCGTAGTCTGGCCTGCACCTGTCGAGTTCGTCGACAAGAAAAAGAACCTGGGATGTTGATACAGATACGAATTCCTGAATCGCATCCTTCAGCGATTTCATTGCATCTCTTCTACCTTGGTAGATAGAGAATATGTCCGGTGCAACCTGAGTAGATGCCTTGCGGGCTGCCTTTTTCTTCTTCGCTGTCTCGCCTGCTGCTACAGGGTCAATGCCGGTGAACTTGGCGACGACTTGAGAACCAATGGCTGTCGCAAACGCCCCGACATCTTTTGCGGCATCCACCAAGGTATCCGCAGAGTTTCCTTTTTTCTCAATACATTCAACCATTCCAGAAATGATGGCAAACAACGGGTCACCATAGTAATCGCTCTCCCAAGCGTTCAACGAAATCACTAGCGGCTTTTCATTGTCTCCTTCATCGCTTTCTAACGAATCTTTCCACATTTGAAGGAAAGTCGTTTTCCCAGACCCGAACTTCGAAGTCAAAGAGATCACGAGACTGCCTTCGACAAATTCCTGCTCGGTAGATATGAACTTATCGAGACGTTGAGAGAAGTCCTTCAAACCGAGCAGATCATCATCGAACGTAGAGATATTCATTGTTCATCCTTGTGGCATGCCGGTGGCGACGACGTCGAGTTCACCGAATATTCGCGAGATACTCCCTTTTGTCTAGTAGCCGGGGTGGCCCGCACATTGGCCGGGGAACTCACTCACTCGCTCGCGCTTCGGGCTTGTATGCGGTCTTTGGGATGGCATTCGTCGGGTTGGGAATGTGTTAGACGTTCGCCGATGGCATCGGCGGCTATGTGCTATCCACTATGACCCGCAACCTGCGTAGGCCACAGACAGGAATGTCTGTGCTACGTGAAGAAAACTTTTTCGGCGGTCTTGCGGAGCAGCCATGCGCGGTCGGATTTGGTGAGGAAATCCAGGCGGTCGCGGAGGAGTGCAATCGAGGCGGCGTAGGTGTTGCCGTCTTCGAGTTGGTACGGGCAATCGCTGCCCCACATTAAGCGTTCCGGGCCAAACGCTTCGAGGACACGGCGAATTTTCGGGGCCAAATCCTCATAGGGCGGCTGCTTCTTGCCGTGTACGTAGAACGCCGAGACTTTCACGTGAACCCGCTTGTGCTGGGCCAAACGACAGAGGGTGTCGACTTCGCTGTCTTCCTGCGCTCCGCCGAAATGATCGACCACCACCGGGGTCTCGGGAAACTTCTGGCACATGCGATCAACGGCTGCTAGCTCCGCCGGTTTCAACAGGGTACACATCGCGAGGTTTTCTTCGGCGGCGCATTTCCACATGGCGGCCATGCCGTCACCGTCGAGCCATTTGTCACCGCGACCTTCCGGGCGAATGCGAAACCCGCGCACGGCCTGCTTCTTCAGAATCCGCATGGCATCCTGCGGACGATGCATGTCTTCATCGATGGCCGCCACGATCGAAAACCGACCGGGATGCTTTCGCGCCATGTCGATCATGTAATTGTTATCGAGGCCGTGGTATCCGATGTGCTGGATCAAGACGACCCGCCCGACATGCTCCTTGCCGGCAATCGCCAGCAGTTCCTCGGCGGTGAAACTTTGCGGAGAGAGATCAGCTTTCGCCTTACCCTTCGTCAGCGGGTATTGCTCCACGTCGGGCGTCCAGACATGGCTGTGCGAGTCGATGAAACCATCGTGGAAGTCCTTGGAATCGGCCGCTTCGAGAGTCGTGTCGGTCATCAAGGCAGCCATTCCAGAAAGCCCGATCCCCAGGGCATCGCGGCGGGTCAGATTGTCAGCCGGGGAAGTCATGTCGGATCGTCCTCGTTGCGAAGCCGCAGAACCAGTCGCGGAACCAGTTGTTGTGTCGCAGGCGAGGAATCAGCTCTTGTAGAGCTTGGCGACGTAGTCACCGTACCCGTTGTAGATAACGGAATCGTAGCGGTCGCCTTCGTCGAACGGGCTGAGTTTGGACCCCAGCATCCACTCGGTTTTCTGGCTCCAACGCGGATGAGGCACGTCGGGTTCGACGTTGGCCTCAAAGGCGTACTCGGCCGCGTTGACCGTCGTCCAGAACGTGGGGGGCTTCTTATCGGTCAGCCTGATTTTCATGATCGACTTGGTTCCCTTGAACCCATACTTCCACGGCACCACCAGGCGAATGGGCGCACCGTTCTGTTTGGGCATCGGCTCGCCATACAGGCCGGTTGCCAGCAGGGTGAGTTCGTTCATGGCCTCGCCGATGGTCAGCCCTTCCTGGTAAGGCCAAGGGTACTGGCTCGACTGCGCCTGGTAGGGGGCCTCTTTCGGTCGCTCGAACGTCTCGAAGGCGACGTACTTGGCCGACTTCTTCGGCTCGACCAATTTCAGCAAGTCGGCCAGAGGGAACCCGGTCCAAGGGACGCACATTGCCCACGTCTCAACGCAGCGATGCCGATAGTCCCGCTCTTCCAATGAGAAGCGTTTGTAGACGTCGTCCATGTCGAACGTGCGCGGCTTGGCACACAACCCGGTGACTTCAAAATTCCACGGCGACGGCTTGAATGCGCCGACGTGCTGCCAACTGTCTTTGCTGGGCGAGAACTCGTAGAAGTTCGTGTACTCCAAGGCGTCTCGCTTGACCGTTTCCTTGCGACCGTAGTCGAAGGCGTCGTTCCGCTTGGCGGGATAGACGCCGGCTTGCTCCTTCGTCAGCGGATCGGCCTTGCCGGCTTTCTCGATCTGCTCATCGGTCGCCTCTTCCGAACAACCACTCACAAATGGCAACGCAGCAGCGACTCCCGTCATGCCCATCGCCTGCAAAAACCGGCGGCGATGCAATTTTCGGTCGCGGTAAACGTCTTCGGGCGTGTGCAACCTTTGCGGCAAATCCCACGGCCGACGAACGAAATTCTTCATCCTGTTCTGCTCCTGCATGCGGCGAATTTAGTCCATCCTAATGGAGACGACATTCTATCGTGAGACGACCGAAATCGCATAGACGAATTCATCCCCCATTCTCCATCTGCTCTCCCACCGCCTTATCGGCCGCGCGGCGTCGGCTTCCCGCCTTCAACCGCCTGCCGTCCCAGCATGGCCTCGGTGAAACCTTTCAGGTCGGTCCAGAACGTTCCCTCACCCGCGTAAAGCAGATTCAACTGGATGTCTTCGGGCAAATTCGTCGCAAAAACCCACTCGTTGTAGGACTTCCCCGACCCGAACGCCTCGACGGCCAGCTTGAACTTCTCGGCCTTGGCCTCTTCGAGCAGCTTCTTCGCCCCCGAATTCGCTTCACCCAGCAGCACGGTTGCCTGGGCTTCCAGTTCGGCTGTTTGCTTGTCGATCGCTGCAACCAGCTTCGTGGCTTCGGCTCGCGTTTCCTCGGCCGTCTTCTCCCCCTCGGCCAAGGCTTCGGCCACCATTTTCTCGGTCTCGACGATCACTCGTTCCGACTCGAGTTTCACCTTCTCCTCGGCCTCACCCAGATCAGCCTCGGTTTTGGTCGTGAGCTGTTCCTGCTCGCGGGTGAGCTTCAGTTCCTTCGAGATGTAGGAATCCTGAATCGGCACGCGAACTTCCTGCGGAATGTAGATGTGCCGCACCAACCCCACCTGCAAGGTGACGTCTTTGTCTTTCAGGACCGACTCAAAGGCCAAGCGTGTGTCTTCCTGGAACTTGGCCCGCGATTCACCTTCCAACAGTTCGACTGCTTTGAGTGTCGAACCCATATTGCGACAAATACTTTCGATCTGCGGAGAAACGACCTTCTGCTCGACCGCTTCCACGTTGCCGAATTTGCGAATTACGTTGGCCGCCTGGTTCGGCATGATGCCCCAAACGGCGGTGAAGTCCATCTGAATGCGGAAGCCGTCGTTGGAGGGAAATGTGATCCCACTGTCCTCATCGGCAATGAGCGGTTCGCCCGCTTCGTCAAGCATCAAGTCACCATTAACGTCGCGGCTCAATTCGGCCGTGATACTTTTCTCGCGAAAACCGATCTCGACGATGTCGACATGTTGTTCCTTCGGATTGATCGGATAAATGCCCGGCGGCAACACGTTTTCCTGGATGCCCGATTTCGCGCCGATCGTCTCGTTGGCCGCCAAGTTGGTCACCACGCCAACATAGCCGGTAGGAATTTCGACCCAGCCGGACTTCCGCGACTGACTGCCGAACTTGAGCGACTCTGAGTTCGACGGCTCAAGCACGTAGGCATACGGATTCACCCGATACCGACCGGGCGCGAAGGCCTTGCGGATGATTCCCTTGTGGTTCGTTTTGCCAAGTTCACCATCGACGAGGAACTGACCCTCCGGCAGTTTATCGCCCATTTTACTGATGCCGACGGCCACCGTCCCCGGCATCACGACGATATCGGAAACCAGGTTTCGCTCCCACCACAACGGGCAGTAGAAATGCCGACCCGGTCCGCGAAGCTGTTCGAGAATTCCCAATTCCTTGGGCCAACCTTCTGCGTTGTCCGAATCGATTGCCGCAAATTTTCCGGACTTGGCTGCCGGACGTCCGCCCGGCAGAAATGGCAACGGCGGTCCTTTGTACCGCAGTTGCAGGCTGTACCCTTCGGGGACGTAGATGCGGTTGTACCCGTATTCCACGGCCACCCAGCCGAAAACGCAAAGGGCGACTATCGAACCGATCAGCGAGACGAGACCGCTGTTCGGAATCTGAAGTTTTCGTGCGATGGAATTCATTGAATCCGTCCGTGTCGAGTGATGAGTGGTTGGTGGCTAGCGGTTGATGGCTACTGGTTGGCTGTCAGTTCGACCCGTCGCCTGCAGGTGTCGGTTTCCCATTTCCTCCCGACGCGGGCGTGAACGAATCAAAAATTTTCATCAGCGGACTGTCGGCCGTATTGACCATAATTTTGCGGTAAGCCTGTGCCATCTTCTGGAACATCACGAACCGGGCGTACTCGCTGCCTTCACCGCCGAAGGCTGCTACGGCAGCCTTCCAGCCGGCGGCTTCCGCCTCGTTCTCGAACTGCACAACCTTCGCGGCCGCCTCACCACGGGACGTGATAGCGTCCGCTTCGTCTTGGGCGGCTTCCAGTTTTAACTTGGCAACCGCCAAACCCTCATTCGCCTTCGTAACGGCCACCTCTCGCTCCCGTTCTGCTTCGGTGGTGACCTTCACGACTTTTTGATCGGCCTGCACGAGCGCCTTCTTCTGTATGACCAATTCCTTTTCGATCGCCAGCTTCTGCTCTGACCCCTGCTGCAGGATCTGCTGCTGATAATTCAACTCCTGTTGCACGGCGATTTCCCGACCGCGCACCGGCTCGGCGATCTTCTGGGGGGGATGGATTTCGGTGATCAGCGCCTGGATGATCTCGATCCCCAACGGCTCGCAGGCATCGCGCATCGCCTCCTGGAACGCTTCCTGGAACTCGATCTTCGTTTTACCCGAGATGAACTCCCGGCCGGCACGGTTGGAACCTTGCAAGCGGCAGAAACTGCGCGCGTTCGGCAAGATCACTTTGCGAACAATCTCTTC
>Ga0115002_10006971_pt1 | contig 12847 bp, 15 predicted proteins | sample ArcticOcean_MG_C_8_FD_89576 | JGI IMG/M metagenome (GOLD analysis project Ga0115002, IMG submission 89576) | Marine microbial communities from western Arctic Ocean - ArcticOcean_MG_CB11_86 | ecosystem: Environmental > Aquatic > Marine > Oceanic | place: Arctic Ocean: Canada Basin | collected...
ACCACTTTAGAAACATTCACGCTGAATTGGTATCGAATGCGCAACGGGCTCTGTCAGAACTCAGCGCTTACCGCGTGATCAGGTCGAACTAAATACATCGTCGGTCCATGCATTTAAGCTGACAGCTCGGTCATTAGAGTCGACCACCTCTCCGTGAATACCTTTCTTCGAACCTCCGCTGGGACATGCTCCCCGTCCGCGACACGGATCCTCAAGTAGTAAGAAATTGGATGGAATGCTGGCGGTCTAAACGCCGTACATCTGACAGGAACTGGCCGTCACACCATGTAACGAAGGGCCTTAGCTTCGCTTTATAGAACTCAACTGTCCTAGGAGCCAGCTGGGACTGTTTCTCTTCTAGGAACCGCTGTAAGACGCTACGAGGGCTGTATTCGGCTTCTCCCGGTAGAGGAGTCACCATCCAAGCTTCTAACTTGGCTCTGAAGCCTTTAGAAGCGTTACGTCGCCCGGATAGGACCAAAGAAAGCAACGAATGGGAGATTTCTAGCTCTCTTGCCAGTCCCCTAATCGATAGTCCAGCGGCCTTACGGCGTCGATCAACATTACGGAGCATGTAACCACCTCGTCTGTTTTAGTGGTTACAAAGCCGCTTTGGGACGGCACCAAACGCAGAAATCCTCTACGAATGAATTAGCTTGGTGCCGAGGGCGGGAGTCGAACCCGCACGGGCGTTATGCCCAACGGTTTTTGAGACCGTCGCGTCTACCATTCCGCCACCTCGGCAATTGGCGCAATTTGAACGGGAATCGACGACTCGTTAGGCAATTTCGTGAGCCTAGCCGAGGCGGTTTACACCAGTTCTTACACCAGTAGGGGCTGATTCTTACGGACCAGCACGACAATGTTAACTCTCTGGAGCAGCCTGTCGTCTATCGATCTGCGGTGATGTTCGCCCATTGTCGCTACCTCTCCCGCCTTAGATCCGGTAGTCCGTCTGACCTGCCCCCTGAAGCGGTACCAGGGGCCACCTTCTGAACTGACTCCGGCCTTCCGCAACAACAGAGGGGCAACTCCCTCGGGGTGACCGAGAAGAGGGCATTCACCAGAACAAATCCTGAACAAACTAAGACAGGTAGAAGTCTCGGTCGCCAACGGCAAGACGGTTGCGTTATCTGTCAGAGAGATCGGCGTGACTGAGCAGACGTTCTATCGCTGCAAATCTGTGAAGCATGTCCAGTTGCGTCTCGGCGTAACCGAACGTAGGGCTTGCAGGGTGATCGGACGGCCGAGAGCGACACAGCGCCGTCAGACGAAGCCGCCGGGCGACGGTAAAAGATAGCGGAAGGATGGGTGAATATTCGACGTACATTTCGGACGATTACCGAGCGGCCACACGGTAGTAGCAACAGGCTCATTCCAGATGACACCTAACTCCGGCGGAGGCTACCCCCGGTGCTAGCATGGCCGCCCCGGACGAGTTCAGGAAGAACTGGGTTCAATATGACTTCAACCGGGTCACGGTCAGATCGACCGACGGGAGGTCTTGTGCGACTCAATTTGAAGCGACCTATCGTCTTTTTAGACGTGCAATCCACCGGCTTGGACCCGAAAACCGCGCGAATCGTGCGGCTGTCCACGCTCAAGGTTGATCCGGATGGCACCCGCTTAAACCGGCAAGAGTTGATCGATCCGGAGTCCCCGATTCCGCCCGGCGCGTCCGCTGTCCACGGGATCATGGACGACGATATCGAGGGACGACCTCCGTTTCGGTCCTTCGCCGTCGCTCTCGCCATTTACCTGCATGCATGCGATCTGGCGGGATTTGGTATCGAGAGGTTTGCGCTTCCATTGCTTCGTGCCGAGTTCGCAAGGGCGGGTATCGAAACCACGTTTGAGGACGCCATAGTGATCGATGCGATGACGCTTTTTTATAAACGTGAACCACGTGATTTCGCGGCTGCGTACAGGCGTTTCGTTGGAGGGACTCTTCCGGACGATCTCAACGGCGCTGAAGCGTCCTTCCGGGTACTGGAAGGACAGCTCGACCAGTACCAGGAGCTGTCCGATGACGTCGAAGGCCTCGTAGGGTTCATACATCCGCATGACCCGGACGCGATCGACCCGGATTCACGCCTCGTCTGGGCGCCGGACGGGAATGCGCTCATCAACTTTGGACGTCATCGTGGAGAAAGGTTGTCCCGTGTTGCGGAAGAGTCTACGGACTATCTGGAGTGGGTCGCGTCAAACGACGATTTCAGTGATCCGGTCCGAAGCGCCGTTAGCTCTGCGCTTCGCGGTGACGCGCTGGTCCGGGATCCGGACTCACCTGACTCAGCGGGGGACGAAGATAAGGCCGAACCTGACGAGAACGGACCGCCGATCAGTCCGCCAATGAACTGAATGGGTGACTGCCTCGGTTCAATACGCCTCCGGTAGCTCGCCTTTGAGCAATTGCGGCTCTCCCGTAAATCGCAGCTCAACGCATGGCATCTGGTCCAAGATGCGTCGTACCAGGAAGAACGGCCCCCACCATGGGAGCCGCAAGCGCCGATTCAATCGGATGGCGCCAAGAAGAAAGCGAAATCTTTTTCTAGGAAACCCGGGGCGCTCAGCCCAGCGATCTATGAACGCCAGCAGATGTTCAACCCGCTCATTCCGGTCCCTGAGTACGCGGGCGGTCGCGGGGATCACGTAGTTCCGTTCCCCCTCGACGGTCGTTACGACAACCTCGGGATTCGCCCCCATGTTGGCCACCCAGTCGCGCGGCCCGGGGTAACCGGAAAGATAAACGCAACTTGACCCGTCCCATGTATACGTAGTCTCAATCGTCCGCGTTCCGCCGGAACGTCGACGCGTCATCGTCGTACGCAGCACGAAGCTGAGATTCAGGATTCGCCGCAGGTCATCTGGCATATGTAGGGACTGTGGAGATGAGTTCATGAACGGTGTCTAGCGACGAATGTCGATGATGCCGTTCGCCGTAACCAACTCAAGTGATGCGGCGCCGTCTGTTGGTGAAACAGAAATGTCCGTGCCGGAGAGCGGTCTTTTTCCGTCATGCAAAAGGATGACGCCACGCGCCGCAGTGGCGGATACCGCAGGATCAGAAACCTTGATCACATCGGCATAAATACTGCCGGCGCCGGTCTCAAGACGGCTGATCTCGTCCGGCGTGGGCGCTCCTCTAAAGAAGATAGACCCGCGCTCCGTTTCGGCATCGAACTCACCTTCAACATGGTTAAGCGTGATGCCTCCCAGCCCGGTCGTGATCGAGAAATTACCGACGACATCGGTGAGCGTTGCGTCGCCCTCGGTCAGCGTAATCACCCCGTTGACGGCGATCGTCCCGGCGAGAGGACCGCTGATCTCCACAAACACATCATCGCCGTTCACTTCTAATTCAGTTCCGTCCGGGATCCAGAGCCTCACGATAGCGCGTGACCTCGGCGCGTATTTGACCGGGATGAAGGTCTCTATCAACAACCTTGAAGTAGGCACGAACGTTCCCGGCCGAACCCGGTGGACCACCTTCGTCCTGTTCCCGGCCTCGACCTGCGTGATGACCGTTCCCGGTTCGCCCTTGAATATCTCGATACTGGCACGTGTGGCTTCTATGACCAGCGTCAAGTCTTTATTGACGAGTGTGGTGTCCTGGACGAACTCAACGTCTCCGCCTTTACTTACGCACACGGCCGCGATGCTGACGAGAGAAAGCGCCACGACGGCAATCCGGAGGCCGCGTGCCAGCCCACGGAAGCTGTGTACGGAATCCGAAAACGGGGCCAATCCAAATTTTAGGTGGGAGAGTTTCATGAGCCTGTAGTTGGCGAATCCTACCGCGTTGCCATGTTTGGCTGCCCCTTTAAACCTGGGGCGTATTGACTTTATGGATGCCCTGATTACATTCAGACTCGTCCGCTCCGGAACTCCGGCACGGGATCCGTCGCCCGCCTGAGGGTCATTTCTCGACCCGGACGGATAACCATTCTTTAACGAGAGCGCAGTTATGCGGGGCTGCGTCATGGCGTCGCTAGCTCTAGACTTATCAGCCATGTTCCCGCGCCGACCTGAACGACCTTCCCGACCCCTTGGGCCTCATGGGCCTCATGGGCCTCATGGGCCAAGTCGTACGCCCGGACCCGGATCGCCAAATCGGCCGGACGGCAATCCAGGCCGGTTCGCACCCCAGGGCCCATCGGGACCTGCCAGACCATACGGTCCTCCCAGGCCACCAGGCCCTGTCAGACCATCGGGACCTGCCAGACCATACGGTCCTCCCAGGCCACCAGGCCCTGTCAGGCCACTCGGACCTGCCAGACCATTAAGCCCTCCCGGGCCAGCGGGACCCGCTGGGCCACCCGGCCCGCGGCCGTTCGCACCGGGCCAGGAAATCCGTCGGCGGGATTTTCACGCGCCAACGGTAAACAGGCCCGGCGTACGCCCCGGGTTCAACCCGGCGCCCTTTTCCGAATCTTCGGGACCTGAATTCCAGGACGATCTGTGGCGTATGTTCATCGCCGCAGATCTATCTTCGGAAGCCAAATCCGCGCTGACGGGCACCGCATGGAAAGTACCCGAATTCCTCCGGCCCAACGTCCGCTGGTCTCGTGCGGAGATGATGCATCTGACACTACGGTTCCTTGGAGACACGGCCCAGGACAAAATCGACGACATAACGAAATGCATGACCGAAGCCGCATTACGTTCTGGAAAATTCACACTCAGGCTGGATGATACGGGAGCGTTTCCTGACCTCAGGCAACCCAAAGTCCTGTGGGTGGGCATCAAGGGCGAGGTTGATCGGTTGCACATGCTCCAGGCGCGGCTAGAAGGATCTCTCGAGAGAATAGGTATCTCGGGGGAAGATCGCCGGTATAACCCGCACCTCACTGTCGGGCGATTACAACGCGAGGTCCCGCCGTTTGCCGCCGGGCAGATAGGGCAGGCGTTTGCACACGTACGGCTGCCGGAACCGCGTCCCGATATTCAGGTGGATTCCCTGGTCCTGTATCGAAGCCGTCTCATGATTGAGGGTCCGCGTTATGAGGAACTGGCCCGCGCCCCGCTCGGCTAACCCCTCGTCGACCTGAAGACAAGTGCCCCGACAGGATAAGGTCAGGATGCCTGCCCTCAGGACGGCCGCTCATCCAGCGATACAGTGATATCGATCTGCCTGTCCGCCCGTAAGACCGTCACAACTATCTCGTCGCCCGGGCGATAGTTCCACAGATCGGCCAGGAACTCCGGTCTACTGCCTACCGGCTTGCCCTCGATCTCCATAATCACCACCAGTTCCTGTATCCCGGCGTCCTCTCCGGGGCCTGGCCCGACGTTTGTGACGAGGACCCCACGGGATACGGGCAAACCAAGCGCATGTGCCATCGATTCACGAATCGTCTCTAGTCCCAGTTCGATCAGCGGCCTCCGTACCGCCCCGAACTCGATCAGATCGTCCGAGAACCTCCGTGCTGAGTTAGAACTGACTCCGAACCCGATGCCCTGTGCTGAAGCCAGTACCGTGGTGTTGATGCCGACGACACGGCCCTCAAGGTTGATTAAGGGCCCGCCGCTGTTGCCTTCATTGAACGCCGCGTCGGTCTGGATCAGATCGGCAAGAGTCGTTCCGATCTCTGTTTGAAGTGTCCGTCCACGGGCGCTCACGATACCTGCCGTCACTGTGGGCCCGCCCTCCAGGCCGAGGGCGTTGCCGATGGCGAGCACCCAGTCGCCAACCCGAACGTCGTCAGAGTCTGCGAAATCAAGCGTAGGAAGGTCTTCGTCCACCTCTATCTTCACCACCGCGATGTCGCCCTCGGGGTATCTGCCAACGGTGACAGCATCAAACACACGGCCGTCTGAAAGCGCGACCCTCAACGTGGACGCGTCGGATATCACGTGATCGTTGGTGATGATGTAGCCGTCTGATCGGATAATCACGCCGGATCCGGAGCCGCGTTGCTCAATGCGTCTGAGGAAGAAGTCCACGGCGATGGTGCTGGTGTCTATAGCGACCACCGCCGGACCAACCCGCTCCACAAGGTCCCGGAGACTTGGAAGCTGTGAGATGGCGGCCGGAGATATTGGGAACGTGCCGAAATCGCCGGGCGCGAAGGTCGGCACCAGGGGTGGCGTCGCCGTCGCATCTTCCTCGGTCGCGAGCAGACCGCAACTGATTGTCAGCAATGCGGCAGTCATGAGGCCCAATAATCCAGGCCAGATTCGCCTAATCGGCGAGCGCAGGGGCCACCACCGGTCCGTTGGAGCGTATCCGTTCAAGGCTCTTCGACAGTTCATTGAGCTGCTTGCGTTGGTCCCGCAGGTTCATATAGGTGGAATAGCGCGATGTAAGTAGCGCGCCCACCAGAAGGATGATGGTGGATACATAGACCCATGCCATCAGCGCTATGACGGCGCTTACGGCTCCATATACGTCCGCGTAGTTCCGGAAGTTGCCTAGATAAATCACGAACACGATCTTGCCGATTTCGAAGACCGTCCCTGCGATCAGTACCGGCAACCACACTTCTCGAATCCGGACGCGCGTGTTCGGCAGCCACAGGTAGAGCAAGAAGAACGAAACGAAGGTGGTGGCCCATGGGAGCACGAGCGCGACCCTGCTCCAGAAGTTGTGGCTCACGGTGTCGTTCTGGAACAACACCGTCGTGAACTCGCTGAGGAAGTTCAGGAACGTGGTCGCAAATATCGAGACAATCAGCGCCACGGAGGCCCCGAGCATGAGCGTGATGTCCATCAGGCGTTCCCTGAGGAAGCCGCGGGTCCGCGTGATGCCCCAGATGTTATTGATGGACTTTCGGATGGCACCAAACACCGCCGTAGACGCCCAGAACAGGCCGATGGCGGCGAGAACACTCCCAACGGCGGCGCCGCTCGTGACATTGGCGATGATGCTGGCCACAAGATCGCCCTCAACCGGCAGGACCTCCGGAATGCCTTCGATCAGCCGGTCACGGAAACTTTCAGATTCAAGGAAAAACCCCGCCACGGCGATCAACGCCAGCATCAACGGGAACATAGAGAACAGGGCGTAGAAGGACACCGCAGCGGCCATGTATGGTCCGTTGCGGGCGAAGAACTCGTTGCCGATGCTGGCAACCAGCCTTATGAAAGACCTTAAAGGCCGCAATCCATCCTCCAGATCGTTCGATCGGTCACCGGCCCACCCTGAGTGACCCCAAATGTTTCGGGATGTTTCGGCCACAGTCCGTCGATGTCTGGTCCAACCGTTCCGCATGCACTCCATGTACAAGTACGGCGCTTCCCCACTAGCCGACCATTCTGAACGTTCGGACTCAGGCACGCAAAGCTGGAAGCAAGCGCGTTTCGTGGCTCAAATGCGTTGTGACAGTCATTCCGGGGGGATATCCGCCGAATGTAGAATCACCGGCAACTGAGCAGCGCGCCTTAAACGCTCCGGGCGCCCGACCTACGTGTAGCCCATCAACTCGAAGCCGGGGCGCCCGAGAGACTCTCCCAGATGCAACCTCCGTGGCAGCCGAGGCCCGGCGATGTCGTCGTTCGACGGCCCCGTCAGTCAGAAATCGGCCCGGTCCATATAAACGTAACCCGACGTTCGGTGCCCGTCCGCGGCCCGGCATCGCCGATGCTTGTCGTTTACGGATTCCTGGTCCTCACGTTTATCGGGACGATGTTGCTCTGGTTGCCGATTGCCCGTGAGGAAGACGGGTTCGCTCCGATCCTGACGGCGATGTTCTCGGCGACCTCCGCGATTACCGTGACCGGACTTGTTGTCGTGGACACGGCCGACTACTGGACGACGTTTGGCCACGTCGTGCTGTTGACCCTGGCGTTCATCGGTGGGCTGGGATTCATGACCGCGGCGGCATTCCTGCTCATCATCGTTGGCCAGAGAATTGGCATGCAAAGCCAGCTCGCCATCAGGGAGGGGCTGGGAGTGCGGCAGCTTGGCGGCCTTCCCCGTCTCATCAGACGTATCGTCCTGCTAGCGGTAACCATTCAGTTGATCGGCTCGGTCCTGCTGTTCCTGCGATTTTATGTTTTCGGGAGTCTCTGGGAAGGGATCTCCATCGGCACAGCGCTGTGGCAGAGCGCTTTCCTTGGGGTGTCAGCCTTCAACAACGCGGGGTTGGTGATTCTCCCCTCCGAGTACGTTCCAGGCGCCAGTCTGGAAGCATTCCGCTCCGATGAATGGGTACTCGGGATCGTCGCCGGGCTCATCATCCTGGGCGCGCTCGGTTACCTGGCCATATTTGAGATCATCACAATTCGGAGCCTGCGTCGATTTTCGCTCGAAGTCAAAATCGTTCTCACCGGCAGCATCGTGCTTCTTGTGATGGGAACAAGCCTAATTTACGTGCTCGAGAGGAACAATGATGAAACCATCGGCACTCTCAGCGCCCCTAATCAGCTAAGCGACTCGTTTTTCAACGCGACAATCGCCCGCACTGCCGGCTTCTCGATAGACGATTTCGGCGAGCACGAAGACACCACGAATGTCGTTTTCGAGCTCATGATGTTCATCGGTGGCGCTTCGGCGTCGACCGCTGGCGGCATTAAATTGAACACCTTCGCCCTGATCGTAATCGCAACGGTGGCGACGGTGCGTGGGAGGCGCAACCTCTCGGCGTTCAACAGGGATATACCTCAAGAGTTGGCGCGCCGCGCCCTGGTTATAGGCGCGCTGGCGACGCTCACCGTCGTGGCGTTCCTGGTAGCGCTCTCGTTGGTGGAGGATAGGCCGCTTGCGGACCTGCAGTTCGAGATATTCTCCGCAATCGGTACCGTAGGGGTGACTACCGGCATCACTCCATTACTAGGAGACGGAGGGAAAATCGTCGTCGCCACCGCGATGTTCGTCGGGCGATTTGGTCCGCTGACGCTCGCATTGCTGATGGCAGGACGCGAAGCTCCGATAGGTTATCGATACGCGACCGAACGGATTAGAATAGGCTAGCTTTCCAGACAGTACATTCGCCGGTCCAAATATCCCAAAACCTATACACGGTTCCGGGTACCCGGAACCGGATAAACCTGCCCGGCGTCGGGTCCCAAAGAAAACGACGTCAAGTTTGAACTGAAGCCATCGGGGGTTCCCATCGCTACAACCAAAAAACAGGTAGCAGTCGTCGGCCTTGGCCGTCTCGGATCAGGTGTAGCGCGCACCCTTTACCAGCTCGGCCACGATGTAATGGCTATCGACCAGAGCGAGGCGCGCGTTCAGCCTCTTATGGGGCAGGTAACCTACCCGGTGGCCGGAGACGCTACGAGTGAAGCCGTCCTAGCCGAACTGGGCGTGGACAACATGGACATCGCCGTTGTGGCGATCGGCCAGGACGTCCAGGCCAACATCATGGTGTCGGTGCTCCTGAAAACGATGGGCCTCCCGTACATCGTAGCCCGCGCCCACGACGAGCTGCACGGGGCAACCCTGGAGCGGATCGGATGCAACAAGGTGGTTCACCCTGAGGCCGAGATGGGCGCCCGGCTGGCGCACAATCTCTTTAACCCCGATGCCCAGGAATACATGGAACTCACCGAGTCGTATGGCATTAGCCGGATCCGTGTACCTGACAGGTTCGCTAACATGACCCTGCGGGAGACCGGATTCACGGGCGTGCGTGACAAGTACGGCGTCTCGGTACTCGCACTAAAACGCGGCGACGAGATCACCCTGTCCCCTGACCCCGACGATGGACTACTGCCGGGAGATGTCCTCGTGGTGGCCGGCCGTGACGAGCTTGTAGACAGGATCTCTACCTGAGAAATCCCAGAAATCCCAGATATGCCACCTGATCCGGTGATCCGGGCCCGATCCCTTATTTCACCCTGAGAAACCAGTTAAAACGCGGAGCAGACCAGCACATGGCCTACCCCAAAGTCCTAGCGGTACTTAACGGCGACGAGACAGACCAAGCAGTGCTTTCGCAGGGCGCCGATATGGTCCGACCGGTCAAAGGCAGGCTCTACGCGGTGTACGTGATCACCGTTGACCGCGCGTTGCCAGTTGACGCGGAGGTCGGCCCGGCAGCTGCCAGGGGCGAACAGATCCTTATGAACGCAGAAACCTCTGTTCAGTTGCCGCGCGGAGATTTCGAGGCGCAGTTGCTTCAGGCGCGTGAACTTGGTCCAGCAGTCGTGCGTGAAGCGGCCGAACGCGGCGTGGACGCCGTCGTGATCGGGACGTCCTGCCCACGCGATTATGGGCGTTTCTCTCTTGGAGAGGACGTTCCCTACGTTCTAGAACACGCCCGCTGCCTGGTAGTACTGTGGAGGGAGCCGCCGGCAAAGGGCCAGGGACGCCAGAACCGCTCAGGATCACGATCGACCGGGGGGCGGCAGTCTGCCGGGATCCTCTCTGGTGTCTGATATCTCTGAAATTCACGATGTCTGGGACGTACAGAACCGACCCGGCGGCCGGGTAATGGAATTCCAGGTCTCGGCATGAAGGTCGTAATCATGGGCTCCGGCCGGATCGGGGCACGCGTAGCATCCTCGCTGTCGACCGATGGTCACGATGTCTCGGTTATCGAACCTAATCGCACCCAGGTCATGAACCTGCCCCGGTCTCTGATCGATGACGGGTTGATAACCCTTGTCATCGGCGACGGAAGCGGCTCGGAGGCGATGCTGGAGGCGGGAATAGAGGACGCTGATGTGTTTCTCGCACTCTCCGGGAACGACGCCCTGAACGGTCTCGCCGCGCAGAAAGCCAAATCGGTCTACCGGACGCGCAGGGTCGTGTGCCGGGTGAAGGACGAAGGTCTCAGGGAGCTGTACACGAGCCTCGGGATCACCGTCACCTCACCCACGGCGCTCGTCGCCGACGTGATTCTTCAAACCGTGCCGGATATGCCCTGATAGGCCATGTATATCGTCATCATCGGCGCAGGGCGCATAGGAACGGGACTGGCAAAGTCCCAACTGGCGACCGGGCAGGAAGTATTCCTGCTGGATCGGGACGGCGCACGTGTCGAATCGCTTCGTTCTACCTTCGGGAGTATCGCTCGACTGGGCGACGGAACTAAGGTCACCAATCTGCGAGAAGCGGGGGTGGCGCGTGCCGGACTATTTATCGCCGCCACAGGTGACGACTCCGTCAATCTTGCCTCCTGCCAGCTCGCCAAACAGGTGTTCAACGTCCCCAGCACTGTTGCCGTGGTCGTAGATCCTGAGAACGCCACGCTGTTCGAGGCTCTCGGAGTCGACGATGTCGTGAGCCTGACGGACCTCGCCATGACGAGGCTCGCATCGACGGTCCCGGCGCACCCCGTCGTCCGCCTGATGCCACTTGCGGGTCGCCACCGGGAGATGGTGGCGATCAAGATCCCGGCGGGTGCAGAGGTGGTCAACCGCATGCTGTCCGAGATCGTGTTGCCGTACGGCAGCTCGGTGATCCTTGTTATCGGGCCCACAGGCCAGACCGAGGAGCCGCGACCGGAAACAGTTCTCGGCGCCGAGGATGAGGTGATAGTGGTGACACCGGTGGAAGGCACGCAGACCCTCTGGGAGACGCTCACGGAGATGCCGTAACGTTCTTGATGGCGTGGTTGATGCCGTCGTCAGGGCGACAGCTTGACTATCTTGAGTTAGTAACTAACTACACGTAAGTAAAAACTGGGTATCGCATCGATAATGCGAAACTAAAGAGGCGGAAACGGTACATGAAACTTGGCTATCTGGGCCCCGCCGGTACTTACAGCGAAGAGGCGGCATACGACTACAGTCCTGATTCAGAGATGGTTTCCTACCCCTCCATCCCGACGGTAATCGCAGCGGTCGAGAAGCGCGAAATTGACCAGTGCGTGGTTCCAATTGAGAACAGCCTGCATGGCGCCATCACGGACGTTCTCGACTTCCTTGTTCGTACAGATAGCATCATGATCGCTGGCGAGCTAGCGGTCCCGATCGACCACTGCCTGATGGCGAAGGCTGGAACAGAGATCGCCGACATGACCATGGTGTATTCACACCCACAGTCGCTTGGGCAGAGCCGGAAATACCTTGAGAGCACGCTGAGTCACGTCGAGGCCGTCGCTTCACTCAGCAACGCCCAGGCGGTGATCGATATGCAGGAGTCGGACACGGTATCCGGTGCGATAGCGCCTCGCAGGGCCGCAGAGATATACGGGGCGGAAGTTCTTGCGGAGTCGGTGCAGGACAACCCCAATAACTACACCCGCTTCGTCGTGCTCGATGACACGGACAGGCCGCCGACCGGTAACGACATGACGTCTGTGGCGTTCCAGTTTTCGGAGGACGAACCCGGGTTGCTGTACAGGGCGCTCGGGGTGCTGACAGAAAACTCGATCAATATGGTCAAGATCGAATCACGACCGACAGGGGAACGGCTGGGCCGCTACACCTTTCTTCTGGACATGGAACTGCATCGTGCGGACCCGATCGGGCGTGAGACCATCGACAAGCTGACCGAGATGTCGTCCTGGTTCAAGGTGTTCGGCTCATACCCGCGTATGGAAGAGTTGCCGATCAGGGTCTAAGGTTCTTGGAATCACGGGCGTAGGGGTTTACGCGCGGTCGTCGTCCGGTTCCGTCAACAGATCGTCATCGAAGTCGATGTCGAACTCGTCGTCGAACTCAGGTCCGGCGTGTCCCCTGGCTCGGGCGGCTGCGGCCTGGCCTTCCGTCATCGCCTGTCCAAAGCGCTCACGCGTGACGGCGCCAAGTTCGCCGGCCCGTCCCCGCCACTCGCTACTCTTTTCCGCAAGAATTGCCCGGGTCTCTTCGCCGGAGCGTGGCGCCATAAGGATTCCGGCCAGGAAGCCTGCCGCCCCGCCCACGATCAGGCCGACGATTATGCCGCCTCCGTCATTACTTGCCATGTTGCGGATCTCCCCCTGAGGAACTTCTAGTGCTGTGTTTACGGGTC
>Ga0115002_10006974_pt1 | contig 12845 bp, 13 predicted proteins | sample ArcticOcean_MG_C_8_FD_89576 | JGI IMG/M metagenome (GOLD analysis project Ga0115002, IMG submission 89576) | Marine microbial communities from western Arctic Ocean - ArcticOcean_MG_CB11_86 | ecosystem: Environmental > Aquatic > Marine > Oceanic | place: Arctic Ocean: Canada Basin | collected...
CTGGGCCCGCCTCGCAGCAATCGACATGCTGCTAACAGCAATCACCGGCTGGATCTTCTACGCCCTAGCCTTCGTCAGTTAAGAGCAAAAAAGCAAAAAAGAAAAGCAAAAAAGGACAGGCAAACCGGCTTAGCAAGAAAAGACAAGAAAGGACACGAAAGGACAGGCGATATGGCGGGCTAAACCGGTTTGGTGAGAGGCAAGAAAAGGGAAAAGAAAGTAAAAGAAAGGACAGGCAATGAATGGAGAATGACGCCTGTTTAGATACTGGACATGCGTACATTATTTGCTAGAATCCACGCGATCAGTATCCCGCTACCAGAGGAATTCGTCATGACAACGGCTCGGAAGGATTTGGTGGATGTCGAAGTAACCCGGTATTACCATTGTATTTCGCGTTGTGTACGGCAGGCCTATCTATGTGGTGAAAGTTTTGAATATCGGAAGCAATGGATTGAGGATCGCTTGGAGCTGTTGGCCAAAAATTTTTCTATTTCGGTGGCGGGTTTTGCCGTGATGGATAATCACATGCACGTGCTTTGTCGGCTCGATCCCAAGGAAGCAGACAGCTGGTCTGCCGAGGAAGTGCTCCGCCGATGGCTAGCGATTTACCCGCCCCGTAACGTGTCGATCGATGACCCCGAGGCGGTCGCCATGTGGGTGACCCGCCGTAGCCAAGATCATAAACAGGTCGAAATCTATCGCGCACGACTCCAAAATTTGGGCTGGTTCATGAAATCGCTCAAAGAACCGCTGGCGAGACGAGCCAACCGAGAAGACCAGTGCAAAGGTTCCTTTTGGGAAGCCCGCTTTAAGTCGATCGCCGTTCTTGATGAGGAAGCACTGTTAGCGACTTGCGCCTATATCGACCTGAATCCGTTAGCGGCAGGCCAAGCCACCGTGCCAGAGCAAGCGGAGTATACCTCGGTTCGGCAGCGCGTCGCCCATGTTCGGCAGCAGGGCCAGCTTACTAGGTTGAGTGCCGCCAAGCGAGGGAGTGTGGCAGCAAGCCAGGCTGCCGGCAACATCGATCAAGACCACTGGCTGCTACCCATAGAAGACCGTCGCCAACACACCAATGCCCAACCGGCATCAAAGCGAGAAGGTATGCTCGATTCCTTTTCGCTTGGTAGTTACTTGTTGCTGGTGGACTACACAGGTCGTCTCTTTCGAACGGGCAAAGCGCGGATAGATGATGGAGTGAACGAGATCTTCCAGCGCTTTGGCACAAGCCAAGAGATTTGGGGCGACCGAATGAAAAAAATGCTTTCGAGCAGGGCACTCTACGGGCGCTTCTTTGCCGCCGATCGCATTAAGCTCACGGCCCTGGCCCAAAGGCGAGGCCAACATCACTTGGCCAATCTCTCGCCTCAGCTTGCCAGTTAAGAGACACTTCGAATCGCCGCATCTTTGTTACCTGCCGCATCTTTGCTGCGAGGATAATGGGATCTGCTTTCTCTACCCGGCTGCGCGATAATTCCTGCCGTGGTTAGGCCTGAAATCGCACTCTGTGTCTTCCCCCTTCCTTGGTTCCTGCTTCTTTAGCTCCTGTCCTCTCAGCTCCTTCTGCGTTTTTTTGCCTGTCCTTTCGCTCCTTTACCTCGAGTGGCTTGCCTGTCCTTAGTTACTTGTTACGCTGGTCGATTGCGAAGTCGCCTGGTATGGTGATCCGGCATTCGACCTGGCTTTTTTTGACGCACTTGCTGCTCAAGTCACTTTATCATGCTCCGCGGAACATGCAATTCGCTTCCATGGTTGACACTTTTATTCTTGCTTACGGTAAATCGTGTGGCGTCGAACAGAAGTCGCAAGCGAACCGCCAAGTGGAATGAGTTGCTACGCATTGCCAGGCGTCTTGGTCCGAAGGCCGAGTTTCTCGGCGGCAAGATCTTCGACCGTATTCTAGATCGGCAGGTTTAGGGAAATGTTCACCAACCTCGACCACATCAATATCGTCGTGAGCAGCCTCGTACGAGCAAAAGATTTTTTTATGGATTGTGGCTTTGCCCTTGACGATGAGGCGGACCTAGAGGGAAATTGGATCTCAGCCATCGTGGGTTTAGAGAATGTTCGTGCGCGGTACGCCAAGCTCTCACTTCCTGGCAGCAGTACGAAGCTTGAGCTGATGGAGTACGCCTCGCCTCCATCCTCCCGTGACCCCGATATGGCGAAAGCAAATCAATTGGGCTATCGCCACTTGGCATTCGAAGTGGCTGACATCGAAGCGACAGTGGCAAAACTCAAATCACGCGGCATCAAGATACTCAGTGAAATCCAGACCTACGAGGCGACGGGCAAAAAGCTCGTCTATTTCTATGGCCCCGACAATATTATATTGGAACTGGCTGAGTACCGGGCGTCATAGCGACCATCTCGAGGAGAAATCGTATGTCTGTTTTTAGATTGGATGGCAAAGTTGCAATCGTTACAGGAGGGGGGGCCGGCATCGGTCGGGCCATCGCCCTATTATTTGCCGAGCAGGGTGCGAATCTTGTCGTTCTCGAAGTGGACGAGACGGCAGGTGAACAAGTCGTGCGTGAGATCCAAGCTGGCGGTGGCGAGGCACGAAGCCTGGTTTGTGACGTTTCGAAGCTCGAAATGGTGAAGCAAGTCGTGCAGCAGGCTTACGACCAGTACGGCAAGATAGATATTCTTGTCAATAATGCAGGCATTGCGCATGTGGGAAATATAGAGAACACGTCGGAAGCTGATTTGGATCGAATTTACAACGTCAATGTCAAAGGCGTTTTCAATTGCACCCAAGCGGTGATTTCAACGATGGTCAGGCAAGGCGGTGGTGTGATCGTCAACCTCGCTTCGATTGCTTCCAAAATTGGGCTCAAGGATCGTTTCGCCTATTCCATGAGTAAGGGAGCCGTCTTGACCATGACCCTGTCAACGGCCATCGACTATATCGATAAGAACATCCGTTGCAACTGCGTTTGTCCTGGGCGTGTTCATACTCCGTTCGTAGATGGATACATCAAGAAAAACTATCCGGGACGAGAAGAGGAGATTTTCAAGACCCTGTCCGAATATCAGCCCCTAGGTCGCATGGGGAAGCCGGAGGAAATCGCAGCATCTATCTTGTACCTTTGTTCGGACGAAGCAGCTTTTGTGACCGGCAGTGCGCTGGCTATCGATGGCGGTGTGAGCTCACTGATCTAGTAAAGGAGAACCTAAATGTCAGACAGAGTTGTGATTCCAGAAACCCAATATCGCGAACGCATCGATAGAGCTGCTCAACTACTTGCTGAGACCGGCCTCGACGTTTTAGTTGCCAATTCCAATGAGGCAGACTACGCCAATGTTCGCTATTTCACGGCCTACTGGCCGCTATTCGAAATGGGTGGGGTCGCCATTGCTCCCTCGGGCCAGGCGGCGCTGTTAATCGGTCCGGAATCGGAGGAATATGCGCGCGGACGATCCAAGTTGGACAACATTCACTTAATGACCGAATATCGTGAAACAGCAGACCCGGCCTACCCCGGAGTCGCGGTCAGTAAATATGGCGACGTGTTTGAATCGATTGGCGTCCGCGATCCGAAGCGTATCGGCTTGGCCGGTTATCTCTGCACGAATATGGCGATGATTGAAGGCCTGCGCGACGCCTATCCTGATGCCACGATCGTTAACGCCGACGACATCCTGGTGACGCGCTTGCGAAGCATCAAATCACCTGAAGAGATCGCCTGCCTGCGCGAAGGGTTGCGACTGGGAGAATTGGCCATGCAAGCCATGATTGAAGCGGTCAAACCCGGCATGACCGAACTGGCACTGACCGGCGTGGCGATCGAATCCTTATATCGCCACGGCGCCGAATCTGAGGCCCACACGGTGTATGCCTTCGGCGGCAAGAAGACCACCAATGCCATCTCGCGAGGCACTCATCGCAAGTTTGAAAAAGGTGACATCGTTCAGATCAATGTCGGTGGCAAGATCGACGGCTATTCTCCGTCGGTTGGTAGACCGGTCTGCTTAGGAAAAATGACCGACGAGCAGAAAAGGTTAATCGAGTTCGGCAAAACGATGCACTACAAGACTTACGATATCATGCAAGCGGGCGCGATATCGGGCCAAATCGCCCAGCACTATGAAGACGAAGTCAAAAAGGCAGGTTTTGCCGACTACTATCTCTATGGCCCCTGTCACGGGCTGGGTTTGATCGAAGTAGAAAAACCGTGGCTGGAAACCGTGAGCACGTATGCCCTAGAACCCAACATGACCTTCCAAGCCGACACCTTTTTTGCGGCCAAAGATTTTGGATTGCGCTGGGAAAATGGTTTGTTAGTTACCGAAAGTGGCCCCGCCGAAATGCTCAATAGCGGTTCGCGGATGGAGCTCATTGAAATTGATTGTTAAATCTTGGCCCAGGGTAGGTTTCTCATGCGCTATGAAATGATGTTGCCCCATCAGATCCATCGGGCCATCGATGAAAACTGGCCCGTTGTATTACCCATTGGCGTGCTGGAATATCATGCCGCGCATTTGGCGCTTGGCGTCGATACACTCGTTGTTATCCGTTCAGTCGAGTTGCTCGAACAGGAACTCAATCTGGTAATTCTACCGCCCTTCTACTACGGCGCAGCCAGTTACGCTGTCGAAAAAGCCGAGCGCAGTGGAGCGATCCATGTTGACTGCGAGCAACTCATTCCTTTGGCCAAGGGCCTGTTTAGGAGCCTGTTGAAAATAGGTTTTCGCAACATTCATGGCATCGTCCACCATCAAACCGAGAATTTCGCCGCCGGTATGCCCACCGACTTGGCGTTCAAGACGGCTGCTCGAAAAACAATTTTCGATTTTATCGAAGACGAGCGCGGCGAAGGGTGGTGGGGTGCCGGAGAAATGAGTGAATATTACGATCAACATACCGAAGGCACGGATCCATTTAGCTGGATCAAGCTGCACGCCCTGATGGATCCGCAGACACAAGAAGCATACACCTTCGATCACGCCGGCATTGGAGAGACCTCGCTGATGATGTCACTTTGCCCCGAAGGGGTCGATATGACGAAATTCAATGAAGACAAGTGGTATGCTCGTACCGCCAAAGAGGCGAGCAAAGAGTATGGCGATACCGCCAAAGTCCGAATACTAGAACATCTTCGAAACATCTTGGGGGCCTAGTTCATGAGTGAGCACGGAAAGAGAGTTTGGTTTTTCCCCGACGGCGACCTGCCCGCCCCGGGAGACGATGCGCTAAAAGGGCACGAATCCTTGGTGCTTCTCAATCCCAATCACGCGGATGCCGAAGTAGCGCTTACGATTTACTTTACCGATCAAGATCCAGTGGTCCTGGTTGCCGGCTCTATTGGCGCAGAGCGCGTCCGATGTATTCGCACCGACGAACCTATTGATGGGTTTCAGATTCCGTTGGGGCAATATGCGATTAAAGTAGAGAGTACCGTGGGCTTAATCGCCCAGATCGGTCGCATGGACGTCACGCAGCCCAACCTGGCCTACTACACCACCATGGGATTCGGAACCTAAGCCGCATATTTCATCCGTTCCTGCTGCGGTGGCCGCAGAGTCTTTACAAAATCGGCCTTCCATGGCTGCGCCCGAGTTTCGGCCCGCGATCCTCAGCGCCGTTTATCCAGTCTACGGGGTAAACACGCCTGCGCAGCGCAAACCTCACATGCCTTGCCCTGAAACGACTTAGACCAAAATCGCGACGAAACGCATGAAATATGCGGGCTAAGCTGCGTCTAATCGCCCCATGGATTTGGGGTGGGATCGAGATTGACGATCACGTTCTTGAGCTTTGTGTAACTTTCCATGGCCTCGAATCCCATATCCGCACCAATGCCACTCATGCGATGGCCTTCGTAGGGAATGGAAGGTACCCAGTAATTGTTGGTGTTGACCCATACGAAACCACTATCGACACCGGCAGCAAGGCGGTGAGCGCGACTAAGATCTCTCGTCCAAATCGCCGTCGCCAGGCCATAGCTCGTTTGATTGGCGATGCGGACCACCTCTTCTTCGTCCTCGAAGTTGATGACCGACAAGACGGGCCCAAAGATCTCTTCGGTCGCAATGCGTGCGGCTGGGTCCACATTGTCGAACATGGTTGGGTTGACATAGTAGCCCTTTTCGAGATCGGCCTGTCGCGACCCGCACTCGATCGGGTCGTAGTCTTGCTTGCCAATCGCGATATACGAGTTCACCTTGTCAAACTGTTCGCGCGAGACAATGGGTCCTAGCTTGGTTTCTTCTCGCATCGGGTCACCAATCTGCAAGCGATCTAATTTTGCCTTTAACCGGTCGATAAACTCATCGTGGATGTTTCGGTGAAGCACCAGGCGCGAGCCGGTGGTGCAAATTTGCCCCGTGTTGTAGCAGCTTGTGAGTACCGTCGATGCCAATGCTGCGTCCATGTCGGCGTCCGCACAGATGATGTTGGCCGTCTTACCACCGAGTTCGAGCGTCACTTTCTGAATGTTGTCGGCGGCAGAGCGCATGATTGCTTTGCCAACTTCGGTGGACCCAGTAAACGAGACCTTATCGACCCCCCGATTTGCGCAAAGCGCCGCTCCCGCGACGCCGTCACCGGTAACGACATTCACCACACCTGGCGGGATACCTGCTTCGAGTGCGAGCTGGCCGATACGAATTGCCGACCGCGGCGACTGCTCTGCCGGTTTTAGGATAATCACGTTGCCATAAGCCAACGAAGGAGCCAGCTTTTGAACTGCTAAGACCGCAGGAAAGTTCCACGGCAAAATTCCGGCCACTACGCCGACGGGCTCGCGAATGGTGTAAACGTGCTTGCTTGGATCGAGAGGAATCTGACTGCCACGAACTTTGTCACACATGCCCGCAAAGAAGAGCATGAATTCGACGCACATCGGAAGATCATGGTCGCGAGAATGCACATAGGGCTTGCCCATGTCCTGGGTATCCATGAGTGCGATCTCGTCCGTGTTTGCTACGATCAATTCGGCTAGCTTGTATAGTCGCTTGCCCCGCTCGCTCGGCATCATTTTTGGCCAGGGGCCCTTGTCAAACGCCAGGCGTGCCGTCTCTACCGCGAAGGCAACTTCCTGGGCATCGGCATTGGGCACGCGTGCATGAACAGATTCAGTTGCCGGATTTACGATCTCGATCCACTGGTCGCAGCGCGAGGCGTGTTGCTCTGCGCCGATTAGCATTTCCATGGTCTTGGTCATCGGAAGTCATCCTAAATCAGTAGGTCAGAAGAGGGAATCAATGAACGAATTGCACCGCCAATTTACTGCGAATCGACGACAACTAGCAACTAGTAGGATTGTCTCTTTTTAGACGTATTACTCTCGGCCGTCGATAGGCCAAACATCGACAATACGGCCCTCTTGGTGAACAAAAAGTTGGGGATGAAGATTGCATGTGGTACAGGCGTGGCTCGCATGCACTTCGACTTTGTCGCCAACTCGCCAATCCGGAATATTGTGTAATACCAAGTGTTCTTCGGCGCCGAAGAATGGAATTTCGACTTCGCAATGGTCTTTGATCCTCGGCAAGCCAAACTCAGCGCCAATTCCTTTGGCCCCCACATCGAGGACGGCTTGGTCCGAACGACAGCTGATCACAGTGGCGAGAAGCGACAGGGCTATTTCAAATTCCGGCACCAACTCGTGGTAACGCCAGTCCATGGTTGCATACGTACCGGCTTGCACCTCATCGACCCCTGCCAAGCAACCGGTGATCTTGTACGTGGCCGACGAACAACCACTCAGCACACCGACTCTAATTCCGCTGTCCTCGAGCAGTGTTCGTGTCTTTATCGCAATCGACATCGATTGGGTTGCCAGCTGAGACCGCTCTGGTAAATCGTCGATATACACGCGATGGCCTTCGTAGGCTTGCAGTCCGCGAAAAGTGGTACAAGGCAGATCGACGATTTGCTTGGCCAGATCGAGGGCTGGCTCGCCTGGGGCAACGCCGCACCGGCCCATTCCGATATCGACTTCGATCAGCAAGTCGACAGTAACGTTGCGATGAGCAGCCGCATTCGAAATGGCCTTTGCCTGCGACAATTCATCGACTGCGACTGCAATCTTGCATTGCTCGGCTAAGCAGACAAGCCGCTCGATCTTGCCAGATCCAACGATCTGATTGGCGATCAAAATATTCTCAACACCGACGCCGCAGAGTGATTCTGCTTCCGTGATATTCGCACAGGTCATTCCCACAATCGAACCCGCCGCCAACTGCCGCTCGGCCAGTTTTGTGCATTTGTGATTCTTAAAATGAGGGCGCAGTTTCGCCGGTCGATCGGCAAAGAAGGATGCCATGCGAGAGATGTTTCGGTCGCTCGCATCGAGATCGAGCAGTAGCGCCGGCGTATCAAGATTGTTTATGGAATTGCGGACCGTAGATTGACTCATGGTTTCGTCAGTCCGGGGGCGAATGGCATGGCACTTTGAGGGGGTTCATAAAGCGATCAACGGTGAGTTAACTATACTTTCCGACCGACTCAGGAGTCCAGTCTGGAAATTGTTCATAAAATCGGTCGCGACACGCCTGATACTCAACTTCGCTAAAGCCTTGGTAGGGCGAGAGTAGTCGTAGCGGCATCTCTTCGAACCCGCCCAGTCGCTTCATTACCTTGTCGTACGCACCATCAATACGTTGCTTCACCAAGAGCGGATCAAGCACGCCGTGAAGTAGCTGATGAAAACCGTCCCGCAACCGGACAACCTTTTCGAGTTGGCCCAAGCAGCCGGCGTCAAATAATTCCCAGACCTTGTGCGGTGTCGTTGGGCCCAGCGCAGAAAGAATCGAGCACTCTCCAAGTTGGCAACCGTGGGCAAACCCTGCTTCGCTGAGAAAATGCTGTAAGTCAGGTGCGTGTCTAAGCAGGTCTGCAACCTTGGCTAGGTCCCGACTCGTATTCTTAGTCGCCACGAGGTTGGGTACGACTTCGAGCAGGCGTGCATAGTCCATACCGGTTAAGACTCGTCCAGCACGGGGCAGGTTGTAGTGCAGAAATTGCGAGTCGGGAAAGGCACCACAGACATCGGTAAAAAAACGCAGAAGTTCTTCGTTGTTAAGCGCACCCCAGGCAGGGAGGGAGATCTGAAAAACTCGGAATCCCACGTCATGAGCAAACTGGAGACGCTCGATTACATTGGCAGTCGACTGGCCGATGACACCTACCATGGGGTGCATGTCCTTCGGCGCTGAAATCCCGAGTGTCTCCTCGTAGAATACCGTGACGATGTGCCGGAATCGCCGCGTGTCGACGGCATATCCTTCGCCGGCAGTGCCGAAGACGTAGAGATGGCGGAAACTTCGCGACACATGCCGAATCTCTCGCCGAAAAATGTCCTCCATCAACTCTTCGTGCTCATCCCAAGGAAGTTCGCAGGAGACCAGAATCGCTTGAGGATAACGGGGCATTAGAAACATCTCTGCGGTGATCCGGACTAAGTGTTGCCCGGTGATTTTGTTGCCTCGGGCACTGATCGTTTGGGCGGGCCTGTGTAGGTGATGTCGATTGGGTCGATCGATTTGAAAGGTCGTTCGCATGTCACTTGTTCATGTGCGTGAGCCACGTAGCCGGGCGCTCGGCCGATGATGAAAAAGGCTTTGCCAAGTGCCGGATCCATCTGCATGTCGCACATGAGCGCCGCAACGGCGCCGTCGACATTCATGTTTAGCCGTCGATCCAGAACTTGTTCACTGGCCTCTTCAAGCTCCCCGGCAAACGCCGCATGAGGCCCTAGTAAGTCCCATTGATGCGCTAGCTCAAAAAGAATCGGCGCACGAGGATCGCGCGTGTGTGTACGGTGGCCGAAGCCGGGCAGGCGCTGACCGGCGGCACGCATTTTGGCGAATAGTTCTAGTGCGGTTTGGCTGTTTCTGACTGCTTGATGAAGCATCTCGGCACACGGTTGGATAGCCCCACCATGCCACTCACCAATCGAACTCACCCCCGCAGCCACGGCCGTTTGAAGTGGCACGCCGCTCGATGCGACAAACCGCACGGCGTCGGCACTGGGCGAAGCCAACCCATGGTCGCAGCAAGTGACCAGAATTGCCTCAACCAGTTTGCCTTGATTGCCCGTGGGCAATTCGCCAGTTAACAACAGATAGACCACTTCGCCAAAGCTGCACCTCTCCGTTAACTGCTCGATAGGATAGCCGCGAACGAGAATCTCGTCCGTCTCGATCTGACTGATCTGCGTGCGCCAAAATTCACTCATGGTTTGAGTCCTACTAAAATGTCGTCAAAAGTTTCCGCAACAAAGACGCCGGCCTCGCGCAAGGCTTTCGTTTTGCCACGCACCGAACCGCGTCCGCCTTCGACTATCACAGCCGCATGTCCAAAACGGACCCCCTCCATGTCGTCGACGAATTGGCCTGACAAAAACGCATTGATCCGTAGCCGCGTGCCATGCTTCTGCAGATGTTCGGCGAGTTGCTCCTCGGCGGTTCCTCCGGGTTCGCCGTAGATAACTACCGCGTCGGTGGTTGGGTCGTCTTCTAGCCGCCGAATCAGATCGGTGAAATTAGAACCGACCATCGGGTCCCCACCGACTCCGACCGCCAGGCACTGGCCGATGCCATGACTTGTGAGGAAACTAGCGATCTCTGTGGTCATGCCACCGCTGCGCGACAGGATGGCCACACGGCCGGGCATAAAAGATCGCTGCACGTTATCAAGCCGACCGCCAATGGTACCCAGCTTGGCAATGCCCGGACGAATCAGCCCCAGCGTGTTGGGACCTATTACTGTGCAGCCGGCTTGCCCTGCCCTGTGGAGGATTTTGCAAGTGTCGAGCCTCGGCACGCGCTCGGACATGATCAGGCACAACTGTATGCCACAAGCCATCGCTTCGAATGTTGCGTCGAGTACGGCGGGTGCAGGCACCGAGACGACACTGATGGTTGACGAGCAGTGGGCCATCGCGTCACGTACCGTGTCAAAAACGGGCACTCCGTGGACTTCCTGGCCACTTTTACCCGGGGTCACGCCAGCGACGATCCGGCTACCATAATCCAGCATGTCAGACACCATGGCCGAAGCCTCTCGGCCGGTAATGCCCTGCACCAAAATGTTTGCATTGGGGTCAAGCAACATGTTCGTTCATCCGCCCGACGGCCAGCTGGGCCGCCTTGTCGAGTGAAATCTCACGGCCTAACGCTTCGATGCCGGCGCCGGCAAGAACCTCGCGAGCTTCTTGCTCCCAAGAACCGGGGATACGAAATACGCTGACCACCTTCGCGGGATCAAGGCCCGCCTCCCGGATACCTTGCAACATTCCTGCGGCCATCACATCCGCACGGGTATTGTTGACCACATTCATAATAACGGCCAGCCTGCGCACGCCCGGCTTGGATAGTAGCAAGGCGGTGAGCGCTGCGACCTTTTCAGTGGTAGGATTGCCACCGACTTCACAATAATTGGCAGGCCGACCTCCATGCCGACGGATCGCGTCGAACACCGTCAGGCTGGCACCACCCCCGCCGATCAGAAGAGCCAAATCGCCGTCGAACTCGACAACGCGCCCCGCCACCCCGCGATGATCCATCGCATCAATACGCTGAGCTTCACGTTCTAATTCTGTCGTCGGCCTGCCCGACCCTATTGCAGGCAATGGTCCCAGTTGCTCCAGGCGACCGAGCTGGCGGTAGCGCGCGTCGTCATCAATTTCGATGTGCGCATCCACTCCGATGAGCTGCCCATCTTTGGATTCGACCAAGGGGTTGATCTCAACGGTGACCGCGTCAATCGCCAAAAATACTTCGGCCAGCTTCGCAAGAATCTCACCCACGGCGATCATTGTCTTGCCGGTCAATCCGGCCGCACTTGCCAGTTCGCGCCCCTGATTGGCGCTGAGGCCTTGAAACGGGTCGAATCGACTTCGCTGCATTTGCCGGCCGTTTGCTGCTTCCACATCGATCCCACCCGCCAGATTCAACAGCACAAGTGGCAACTTGGCCGTCGTGTCCCACGTTGCGCCGACATAGATCTCGCGTGCAATGGAGATTTTCGGCTCAATAGAAATTTGCTTTACCGCGATGTTGCGTAACTGAAGAGCAAACAACTCCTGCGCGGCGCTACGGGCCTGGTCGGGTGTCTCGACGAACTTAACACCCCCTGCCTTGCCTCGACCACCGAAGGGCACTTGCGCCTTGAGTACCGCGCTTTGCCCTAGGTCTCGCACCGCTTGGACTGCGGCGCCTGCTGATTCGACGACCTTCGGCGGCTGCAGCGGGAGGCCGAAATCAGCCAGCAGTCGTTTGCTTTGATATTCTAACAGCCTCATCCGAATAGCCTCATCCCAACGACCTCATCCCAACGGGCTCATCCCAACAGGATCATCCCAACAGGATCATCGTAGAGCAATTTCCTGTTCCAACGTTAGAAAAACTTATAGCCTACGGTATGCGTCATTTGAGATTCTAAGCCCACTTCGCTAGAATTGCCATTCTTCTTCTTCGATTCTTCCAATTAGTATTCTACAGCTTGATTATCGCGGCGAATCTAAATCGAGCGTCAACGGCTCCCCGATGAAACTGTAGTAATAGGATGTCCCAAAACCCATCGCCAGGCCCCGCAAGCCTCTTTCCTGGACTACGGCTCTTTGCTGCGGCCAGGTGGTATAAGACGCGACGCCCGTATCTTCCAGATCGGCGACAATCCATTTGCAGAAAGTGGCGTGTCCCGGCCACCAGAGGTCGGTGTACTCTTTGGGATAGGTGACGATTTTTTCCCGCCAGGTTTCGAACGCCGCCACGGCCTGCCCCAATTCCTCCCAGTTCTGGCGGCTGTCGTTCGACTGCCAGGAACGTGCGGCTAGGACCATCTCGGTCAGCAACTTGCCGGAGTAGAACTGATGCCGGGAAAGCCGCTA
>Ga0115002_10006980_pt1 | contig 12836 bp, 10 predicted proteins | sample ArcticOcean_MG_C_8_FD_89576 | JGI IMG/M metagenome (GOLD analysis project Ga0115002, IMG submission 89576) | Marine microbial communities from western Arctic Ocean - ArcticOcean_MG_CB11_86 | ecosystem: Environmental > Aquatic > Marine > Oceanic | place: Arctic Ocean: Canada Basin | collected...
CACCCATTACAGCGACAAGGTCACCATCACTGCACTACCCGGCCCAGAAATCATTGAAGCGGCCATAAATATAGCCGGTGTGAATCGTCAGGAACATGCCTTTGGCGCAACGATCAGCGCCACACCAGAACTCGCGGCTATGCTCGCCTACTACCGCAACAACGTCGTGAACATATTTGCCATGCCGTCTTTGGTCGCACGATATATTCGCAGCCACGTGACGACCACGAGCAATGAAGTCACCGAATTCGTCCGCACGCTCTATCCCTACCTACACAGCGAATTCCTTTTGCCCTATAGCGACATTGAATCCGTCGTTTCGACAACACTCACGCTGTTAAACGACACCAACCTCATCGACATCCAGTCAACAACAATCACAACGCCAGAACCTACCAGTTCCAACTACACATCATTAACCTACCTCTCCGAAATCATCGAGCCAACCCTGGAACGCTTCTACATCGTCGTCGCGCTACTAGAATCAAACAAAAAACTTTCCCTTGCACAATTAGAAGCAGATGCCAGCAGCATCGCCCAAAAACTATCCATCCTATACGGAATCAACTCACCTACCTTTTTCGACCCCGCGCTGTTCGCCAACTTCATCCGCACACTAAAAAACAACAACATGCTCAACGTCAACGACACCAGCATCGAAAACAACATCGATAACGACAGCATTAACAACCAGGGTGTCACCATCACCGACGACTTCACCCCACTGTCCACCAACACCGCCGACACCCTCGACACCAGCCTGCGCTACCACGTCCTCCAGGCAGTAACATCCAACTAATTCAACACCTGCAATAATCCACACAGCGAAGGCTGGTGGGGTATTGTTTTGCAACACGATCCATGGCTCGCGGCCGCTGAGACCTAACAAGAACCCATGCGCTACTTCGCCCAGGCCCAACCAGAGGGCACAACCGAGAGTCTGAAGAAGGCCGAGTGCGAGTGATGCAAAATAATACCCCGCCGGCCGTAGCGGTCGTTAACGAACAAAAACATCAAACCGAGTAGAACTGCCTTTAAGAGAAAACGTAGGAGACATTTCAGACTTCTCAGAAACAGGCCGTTTCACAACAAGCCGTTTACAGGAAGTCGCCTGCGCCGCGGCAAACAGTTCCTCGATATCACCATCGCTGCCAAGAAAGCGCTGCAAAACCTGCATCTCACCCTTAACATGCGCACTCTTCTTACGGGTAGGAAACATCGGATCAAGCATGATGACGTCGGGCACGCGTTCAAGGGTCGCCAGGTAGCCAATCGCATCAGCGTGAAGGAGCCTGACTCGGTTTACCGACACCTTAAGATCATCATGACTTTCAGCCCGCCGTAGCGCGTCTTCGAGGAGCATAGCCATGACCCTGGAACGCTCCAGCATGGTGACGTCGCAACCCATAGACGCCAGCAAGAAGCTATCCCTGCCAAGACCGGCGGTACAGTCGAGAACAGACAAACCCTGTTTGATACCGACTGCCTTGGCCAGCAACTCCTGCTTACCCCCGCCCTTGTGCAGACGATAACTAAACTGACCAGATGCAAAATCTATTTGTAGAGGATGTTGCCGACTCTGTGTGTCCGCCAGTCGAAGCCCGGAAGCAGAAGACTGTAACTGAAAGCGACTCACCCCTTGCGGCCCGGGGTAGCCACTACCTCCCGCAGGTACTCAGGTCTTGCATCAACAGCAGAAACAGTTTGTCCGAGTTTGTAGCCATTCACTCCGAGATCAAGCAATGCCTCTGGATCAGGAAAGACATCAGTGATGATACTTTGCATGGTAATGCCAAATTTCACCTCCATCTGTTCCCGCAAAACCCAGCCATCACCCACCCCCGTCCAGTCGCCGGACAGCAACTGCGTGATATCGCTGACGTCTGTCACCGACTCTTTGCCAACCAGCCGTACGATGTGCTCAGTGACCTCATAAATACCAAGGTAAACTTCTTCCTTTCTGGCATGCAGTACGACCACCGAGCGTCTGATATTGTGGTTTCGATATTGCGCCTGAGCCAGACACGCTAACGAGGAAACTGGCACAACGGGTATCTCGAGCCCAAAGGCCAAACCCTGAACGACGCCGACTGCAATACGCAGTCCGGTAAATGAACCCGGACCCTGGCCAAAAACAATGCAGTCGAGTTCCGCTAATGTGGTATCCGCGTTTGCGAGCAGCGATTCGATCGCTGGTAGGATGTCCCGGCTATGGGACCGCTCCGACTGACGAACATCAGTATGCCTGTCATCGCCCAGCTGCAGACCAAGCACACAGGCGGAGGATGATGTATCAATTGCCAGAATATTCACTTAAACACCTGCTGGTTCACTAATTTCACGTAAATAGCGCCCTGCGACCTCAATATCGACCCACGGCATCTTTGGCAAACTCGCCATGACGACATTGCCATAGGACCTGTTCCTAATCCTCGGATCTCCGAGTACGAACAACCCACGATCCGTCTCCGATCGAATCAGTCGACCAAAACCCTGGTTCAGCGAGATGATCGCCTGGGGCAACAGATAATCGACAAATCCATTACCACCCGCTGCCTCAATTGCCTGCATAGTTGCCTTGGGCAAGGGTTCTTCCGGGCTCGCAAAAGGTAGTTTATCAATGATCACACAGGTAAGCGCTGCACCCCGCACGTCGACACCCTGCCAGAAACTATGGGTAGCAAGCAGAATGCTGCCTTTAGTCTCCCGAAATGCTTGCAATAAAGCCTGCCTGGTCATCGAACCCTGGACAAAAATTGGCAGCGACTCTGCGTGAAGTAAATCCCGGGCAAAATTCATTGCACGATAACTGGTGAAAAGAAAGAAGGATCGACCCTTGTTCTCCCGAAACAACGGTAGTACAGCCTGCACCAATTGTTCGGTATGCGCATCATTACCAGGCGCCGGCAGGTCCGGCGGTAAACACGCACGAACCTGAGTGCCAAAATCGAACGGACTGGCAAAACGCTTTTCGGTTGCATCCGGCACACCCAGGGCCTGCTTGATGTGCTCAAAGTTTCCATCAACACAGAGCGTGGCGGAACTGAATATCCATGCGGTATCCTCGCTATAGAATAGTTGCCCAAGGTTATCGGCAATGTTAATAGGGGATAAATGAACATTGAAACCAGCAGCACTTTTGTCTATCCAGTGAATATAGTCTTCCAGATTTGTCGGTTCAGTAAGCAACACGAAGTCATCCGCTAGCTGTTTAACACGACGTCGGCAACTTTCCATACCCTGGCTGCGCACAGACACGATATGCATCATGTCCATTAAATCCGCAAGGCAATGATCGACATCTTCAACAACGTGCTGCCCACCAACGCTAAACCAGTGATCATAATCCGCACCACTCTCAAATATGAGCTTTACCATTTTCGAAATTGCTGATTCCAGTTGCGCTACCAGACCAAGTAGCTGTGGATCATCGTTACCCAACAGAAACATTTCACTGCGCAGATCTCGAATTAAATCGACAAATCGACGACTATTTATCGAAGCACCAAAAAACTGACGCGCAATCTCAGGTATTTGATGCGCTTCATCGACAACGACGACCCCAACGTTCGGTAAGATCGCGGCAACGCTTTCTTCCTTTAGCACCATATCCGCAAACAAAAGATGATGATTAACTACGATGACGTCCGCATCGACTGCTCGCTGACGCGCAGTGTAGAGAGGACATATTTCGAACTGTGGACACGCGGAACCAAGGCAGTTGTCTTTAGTACTGGTAATAAATGGCAGCAGCCGATCATCAATCTCTGACACTTCTCCAAGGTCTCCGGTCGTTGTGGTCAGCGCCCATGATTGAACATCTACTAAACGTGCGAGTGTTCTCTTATCCGTTGACAAGACTTTTAGATGTTTTTGTAGCCTATGAGGACAAAGATAGTTACTTCGACCTTTTAGCAATGCAATGCGTGTTTTAGGAAAAAGTTTGCCCAAAAGGGGCAGGTCTTGAAAACGGAGCTGATCCTGTAGCGTTTTGGTACCTGTGGATATAATGGTCTTTTTGTCCGACAAAAATATTGGCACCAGATAAGCAAACGTTTTTCCGGTACCAGTACCTGCTTCCAAAAACGCAACATCGTTCTCCTTAATTGATTGCTCGACAACTCTCGCCATCGCAACTTGCTGTTCGCGAACAACAAATCCCGACACCGAATTTGTAAGAAAACCATCTTTACCAAAGTAGTGATCGAGTTCCGTCACAATCTGTTTAAACTAGTCAAACGCATGGGGATCCAACATGAGTAGCAATCAAGTTACTGGAATTATACTAGCTGGCGGTGCGGGTCGTCGTATGCAGTCGCAAGATAAAGCCTGGACTGGATACCAGGGCAAGCCGCTTATCGAACATGTCATCAATGTCATTGAACCTCAAGTTGATCAGCTGATCATCAGCTACTCACGCAACGAGGAACGCTTTTCTGCACTACCTTATGCGTCTCGATCCGACGAAAAACCTTTCTTCAGTGGGCCCCTCTCTGGCGTTGTGAGCTGTGCCGATCTGGTGACCACGGAACTGGTACTTGTTGTGCCCTGCGATATGCCTAAACTTCCGTCCAACCTCGTTTCCAGACTACGCCAAGCACTTAACGGGACTGATCTCGCGATTGCCCATGACGGCGACAGGAACCAACATCTGGTGTTCCTCGCAAAAACCTATACCATTGATTCTATTAAGATTTATTTGAATTCTGGACAAAAATCTGTGGCGGGTTGGGTGGCTTCTCAGAAGCCCAGCGTCGTCGATTTCTCCGCCGAAGCGGCCTGTTTTTTGAATATTAACACCGACGCCCAACTATCCAGTAGATAGCAGGACGCCGCGTCAATTTTAAACGTTAGACATGAAAAAAGCCCCCTGAGTCGGGGGCTTTTTAACAGTTAACGTCTTTTCTTTGCAGCTTTTTTCTTAGCTGGCTTTTTCTTTGCAGCAGCTTTTTTCTTAGCTGGCTTTTTCTTTGCAGCAGCTTTTCTCTTAGCTGGCTTTTTCTTCGCGGCAGCTTTTCTCTTAGCGGCTGGCTTTTTCTTCGCTACTTTTTTCTTAGCAGCTGGTCTTTTTTTCGCTGCAACTTTCTTCTTTGCAGCTGGCTTTTTCTTAGCTTTTTTCTTGGCAACCACTATAATCGCTCCTGTTTAATTTAAGTTAACTTCGTACAGCAGTGTGTAAAGAATCCAGTTTGCATCTCCTCGGCAGTCTCGTTAGAGGGGTATCCCCTACTAAAAAGTTACAACTAAGAAACTCAAATGCACACAGTTGCAAATACTTTGCGAAGTTTAGAAAAAAAAATTTGGTTTTCACACCTTTATTTTTAATAAATTCGAAATTAAATCAGAGTCTTACTGCAGTGTTTAAAAACTTTTTACATCGTTACAGTACTGTTGAAATTTTTTTCCATATTTCTTCAGTGGTTCCGCTGCCTTCAATAGTAAAATATTTTGTATTTTCACTGCGAAGATTTTTATAAAACTCGACCAATGGTTCAGTCTGGTCACGGTAAACTTTTAAGCGTTCTTTAATTGTATCTTCATGATCGTCATCTCTTTGTATCAACGCTTCACCAGTTTCATCATCAAGACCTTTCTGCTTAGGAGGGTTGTAGTCGACGTGATACACCCTGCCGGAATCAATATGCACCCGTCTGCCACTTAGCCGACTTATTATTTCGTCCTCAGGTACTTTAATTTCAACAACACTATCAATCGCGATGTTCTGATCAATCAGCGCCTCGGCCTGCGGTATAGTTCGTGGAAAACCATCAAAGAGATATCCGTTATTGCAGTCAGCATTGGTAATGCGTTCTTTGACCAGGTCAATAATTATGTCATCGGTCACTAGTGCACCGCTGTCCATCACAGCTTTTACCTTGTTACCCAGCGGCGTAGCGGCTTTTATAGCCTCGCGAAGCATATCTCCAGTAGAGATCTGCGGAATGCCATATTTTTCAGTTATGAACTGCGCCTGCGTGCCTTTCCCGACTCCGGGGGCTCCCAAAAGGATGATCCTCACTCTTTACTCCTTAGTTTTTTCCCGGACACCGGGTGGTCTTATGACGTTATTGTTCTTCTTGCGGTAATGACGTTAGGTAGTTGTTCAATTCTTTCTAGAGTTCCTAATAGACGACTGAGCTTAGTAACCTCAATCACCATCTTGAGTATGACCATATTGTTTTGTTTATCAGACACCGTTTGAATCGACAACACATTGGTATCCTCTCGCATAAAGATGCCAGTAATATCATAGAGCAGCCCTGAGCGATCGTAGGCAGAAACTTCGATGCTGACCGGAAACGTCGAACTGACTTCCTCTTGCCAATCTAACCGGATGAGTCGCCCATAAATATCTGCCTTGAGTGCCTGCAAACAATCCTGAAGATGTACATTCACAAGACTATCATCATCTATGACTCCAACAATAGAGTCACCCGGCACCGGTTTGCAGCATTCAGAAATAATATAGTCCATTCCACCGAGCCCGGACAAAATTACTTTTTCATGGTCTTTTTCAACAAAACCCAACGTTAGTTGATTGTCACGGGCCTCTGCCAATTCAACCGCACGATCAACCACTTCCGACGTTTCTTGCGCTCCTACACCGATGGCATAGAAAAGTGCTCCCAGTGACGGCTCAGATAGTTTCTCGGCTAACTGCTCAAAATCCAGCTTTTCAACCCCTAGTTGAGAAAGTTCGTCCACCAGAAGTTTTTTGCCATCGTCGATATTTTTTTGTTTTTCGCGTTGTCCAAACCAGGCTTGAATTTTTGCTCTCGCTCTTGAGGTTGATATGTACCCCAGATGTTCATGAAGCCACTCTCGCCGCGGGGCTACCTCATCGCCGTTAATGATTTCAACTTTATCACCGGATTTTAGCGCCGTGTTTAACGGGACAACGCGACCATTAACTTTCGCACCACGGCATTTGTGCCCAACTTCTGTGTGCACTCGATATGCAAAATCAACCGGCGTTGAACCTGGGCTCATATCGACAACATGACCTTCCGGCGTGTACATATAGACTCGATCCATAGCAACGTCATCGAGTATCTCCTTGGCGAGATCCGGTGCGTCATCAAACTCATCCTGCCAATCGAGAATCTGTCGTAGCCACTCTAATCGTTCTTCGTACATCTCAGACTGGGTTTTACCTTCTGGCACCTTGTACAACCAGTGAGAACACACACCATATTCAGCTTCCTCGTGCATCTCTTCGGTACGAATCTGAATTTCAAGCACCTTACCGTCCGGACCTATAACTGCGGTATGCAACGATCGGTAGCCATTCTCTTTGGGATTCGCGATGTAGTCATCGAACTCTCCCGGGATATTGCGCCACAAGTTATGAACAACACCCAGCGCCCGATAGCAGTCGTTGTCATCGTCTACCAGCAGCCGGATAGCGCGCACATCATAGACCTCAGAAAAAGTAATGCCTTTATGGCGCATTTTTTTCCAAATACTATAGATATGTTTCGCTCGACCCTCTAGCCGCGCATCGATATTCACCGACTGCAATTTTTTGGCGAGTTCAACCACGAACTGATCAATATAGTCCTGCCTGCTGATGCGCTTTTCATCCAGCAACTTAGCGATTCTTTTGTAGGACAGGGGCTCTAAATAGCGAAATGCCAGATCTTCCAGCTCCCACTTTAAATGACCAATGCCAAGCCGACGTGCGAGGGGTGCGTAAATTTCAAAAACCTCCCGAGCAAGCGTAATCTGTTCATGGGGTTCTCGGCTTGTGTTCAAACGAATCGCACAGGTTCTTTCTGCAAGTTTGATCAGCGCAACCCGGACATCATCCACCAGCGCAACCAGCATCCGCCGTGCTTGCTCCAGCTGATCTTTACGTTCGCCCAGAACGGGTTTTCGATCCCCAAACTTGATACTACTGATCGCGGCCATTCGCAGCACACCTTCTACCAGGTGCGCTACCTGATCACCGCATTGCTTGCGCACATGGTTAAGCGTGATCTGATTCTCACGCACGGCACGATAAATAATACCTGCCATTAGGCCATCCCCGTTCACATTAAGGTCACTTAGGATGTCCGCAATCTCGAGCCCCATCTGATAGCTACCGCGTAAGGAATCGTGATCGGTAACTCTAGCCTTCTTCTCAGCCTGTTCTGATAGTTCGCAAACTGCACGAATCTGCTCGATATCGAGATCGGGCTGTCGCTCTGCAACTTCAGCCAACCAGGGTTCCAAATCCACTGACCCGTTGGTAGTGAATCTGTATTCTCGTTTGACCTTAACCATAATGTCTGCGCCGGGTTAGCGCGAGAAGACTGCTATCGATTCAATGTGGTTGGTGTGCGGGAACATATCGATAACTCCTGCTTTGTCGAAGTGATAGCCGGCGTTGACCAGGGTTTCTGCATCACGGGCCAGCGTTTTGGGGTTGCAGGAGACGTACACTACCCTTATCACATCACTTCCCGCAAGTGTTTTTACCAGCGTTTCTGCACCAGATCGGGGCGGGTCAAGAAGCACGTGTGACACGGACTTGAGGCGTTCCGTCATGGGTGTTTCAAACAAATCGTGGTTTAAAAACGTGACATTTTCAATGCCATTTTCCTTCGCGTTGAAGTTACCCCGGGAGACGCTCTGCTCGGAGGATTCCACCGCATAGACGTGCTTAACACCACGGGCAAGCGCTAAAGAAAAATTGCCAATGCCGGAGAATGCATCCAACACAACGTCATCGCTGCCCGCCTCCAGCAACTGTAATGCGTGCGCCACCATCAAACGATTAATACTGTGATTAACCTGGGTAAAATCAAGCGGCGTAAAATACATACGAATATCAAAGTCCGGCAGATCGTAATAAAGATATGCGCTCCCTTCAGTTGGATACAGCCGATAGACAGATGTTGGATCTGACGGTTGTAAATAGAGATGAATATCATGTGTACCGGAAAATGCACGCAGCTTTGTAAGATCAGTTTCCGTCAGGTCGTTCAAGTGTCGGAACACCAACGCTGTCTGGTTGTCACCCACAGCAACCTCAATCTGGGGCACACCTTTTGGATCGTCCAATGACATGATCAGATCGGCCAGCGGTACAATCATGTCACCTACCGGTAACCTCAGGGTCTTACAGACATCAGTCTCCGTGATGTAGCCCGTCATTTTTTCGCGGAACCCAACCAACACTTTTTGCTTTTTCTCTACATAACGCACACCCAGACGCGCCTTGCTTCGGTAGTTAATTTCCGGGCCAAGCAACGGCGGTAGTAATTCCTGGGGTTTGGTCGTTAACGTTGCCAACCACTCCGACTGTTTATGTGCAATCTGCGCCCCATGACGATAGTGTTGTAGGCTGCAACCTCCGCAGGTACTGGCAACATGACATGGTGGCGTCACACGCTCCGGAGACGCTATTTCTATTTTCTCGATGCGGCAATAGGCTTTTTTTCGACGATAGGTAAATGGTTTCACGGTCAGGGTCTCGCCTGGCAAGCTGCCTAAAACAGCATGACTACCATCCGTAGTGACACCATATCCATCGGGATGCAATGCCGAAATTTCAACAGTAACCGGTGTGTTATCTTTCTTTTTCTTTGCCACGATTTACGATCACATCAGTCTTGGGAGAAAACTCCCGTGGATAGGTAGCGATCACCCCGGTCACAAATAATGGCAACGATAGTCGCGTTTTCAACCTCATCACTGACCTTAAGGGCGCCTGCCACTGCACCGCCAGATGAGACACCGCAGAATATTCCTTCTTCAATCGCAAGTCGTCGCATCATCTGCTCGGCGAGAGATTGTTCAATATCGATCACTCGATCGATTTGTTCACGATCATATATCTTCGGTAAATAGGCTTCTGGCCAACGTCTAATGCCGGGTATCGCGGAACCCTCTTTGGGTTGTAAACCAATAATCTCTACCTCAGGTTTCACCTCTTTGAAGTATTTAGAAACCCCCATAATAGTACCGGTCGTCCCCATTGAACTCACAAAGTGAGTAATTTCCCCATCCGTCTGCGCCAACAGCTCGGGACCGGTGCTCTCGTAATGGGAGATGGGATTGTCGTTATTGGCAAACTGATCCAGCACCATCCCCTTACCTTCTTTCTGCATCTGCTCGGCAAGATCACGGGCACCTTCCATGCCCTCCTCCTGGCTTACCATGATTAAATCAGCCCCATAGGCTGCCATGGCGGTTTTACGCTCATCGCTCATATGAGAAGGCATAATGAGGACCATTCGATAACCTTTGATTGCTGCCGCCATCGCTAGCGCAATACCCGTATTGCCGCTAGTGGCTTCAATGAGCGTATCTCCAGGCTTGATCTCGCCCCGCGATTCGGCGCGACGAATCATGTTGATCGCTGGCCTGTCCTTTACAGAACCCGCAGGGTTGTTGCCCTCAAGCTTGACCAGGATCGTATTGCTGGTGTCTCCTGGCATACGTTGCAGGCGGACTAACGGTGTCTGTCCAATACAGTTCTCAATGGTAGGGTAGTCGCTCATAGCTCCTGGATATACTTAGCATTACAAAACGGAGACATATAATATCAGGTTCGCAGGGGCAAATTCTCCTGTAGATAGTGACGAACTATGAATAGATCAACCAAAGAGCTTCTCGCCTTATCCTTTCTACCGACTGCGGTACTGATTTGCTATGCAGCGGTTTTACTGTTCCTGGACGGCACACTGTCTATTCCTACTATCGCTCTGGTAACAATCACCTTTTGCATTTCGTGTTCACTGGCGGCTCGGTTTTACTACCTATTGATCAATCCCTTCAACAAGCTGATCGGTCAACTGGACAATGATTCCAATGCGACCATCGCCACCGGGCCTATCGCGGATCTGTCAATTGCCATAGACGCATACGTTTCACATCTGGAGGTAGAGTTTCAGGAAAGAGTAAATCAAGCTCAGAGCGAGAAAAAACGGCTGGCAAGTTTGCTGGCGATCGTTGAACAGGAAAGCGTCGATAAAGGGCAAGCCGCAAGACAAATGTCCAACGAAATAGAGCGGGGACAAACCTACCTAAGACATATTAATTATTTAAGTACGACGCCCCTAAGAGCCATTATTGGCCTCACCAACCGTATCGCAGTTGACCCAAACAACGAAGATGTCCTTGAAGAACTGGCGATGTTTGCAGAGCAACTGCGTTTTCTTCTCGATGAAACATCAACAACCGAAGCCTCTTATTCGAAACAGGTGATAGAGCCGCGCACGGAGATCGATGAAATACTGACTATCGTTTACCCACTATGTCTGCAAAGCGGCATCGAGATTTATCCATTTTTTTCAAATGCAGTGCCCAATGCGGTTTACACCGCCGACGAGACATTTCGCTCCTTGGTATTCAATTACATTCTGCATTATCTGACTTACCAGCCTGAAAAACCGATGCAGTCACTTCGACTGAATGTGGACTATGTAGGAGAATCACTGACGGTGGTGATGGACAATTATCCTGAAGAATCTCCCGGTACGCGTTTTAGCAATTTGCTCACAGACACGACTCAGCATGGGCGACTTGACATTCCAGCGAAAAAACATGATCAGATCGAAGATCTACCAGCCCAGGGTATAACGGCAGTCATCGTTTCTGATGATGAGATTCTACGAGAAAGCCTGACCGCGAGGTTACAGCGCTTAGGCATGACAATAACATCGGATTTCAAGTCGCCAATGCTGGAAGTCTGTTTCGTAAGCGACGAAACGAGCGATACTTTCAGAATCGTACAGCACTACCTGGAACCTAACGTTATGCTGTTTCTTTTAAAGAATAAGACCTTGTACAACGTCCCCAACTGGTTGCCACTCAAGCATCCCATTCATCAGCCGGAACTCATACATAACTTGCAGAATCTGGACAGTTTTAGACCGGACAAAGGCGCCGCGATCAATATTCTTGCGGTGGACGATAGCAAACCGAATCTCCAACTACTGGTACTCCAGCTGGAAGAACTGGGTCACCAGGTATCAACCGCTAACAATGGACTACAGGCACTGGAACTCTGTCATTCCCATGAATTCGATCTGGTCTTCATGGATCTGCAAATGCCTGAGCTAGGAGGAATCGACGCTGCGCGGGAGATTCGAAAAATGCGCAATCACCATCCAAGAATTATTGGCCTGACAGCCCACATCAGTATGGATGAACAGGAGGAGTGTCTGGCCGCCGGAATGGAAGAAGTCATCGTCAAACCGGTTCGTATCAACACCATCAGGAACATTACCAAAAGGCTGCCAAGCACCGCGAAACCAAAATCGGCTTCCCGTAGTATTGAAGAGAATATCTTTGACCTGGAACTATCCCTGTCAGCCGCGAACAATCGCCCGGAACTCGCCGATGAATTGCTGACGCTGCTCATCGCCAACCTGCCCATCGATCAAAAGGCCATCAACGATGCGTTCACCAATAGTGGCCCAGAGCAATTACGAACTGCAGTGCACAAGCTTAACGGCGCTGTCCGATACTGCGGTGTCCCGCGGCTCGCCAACGCCGTCGAAAAGCTCGAAACTATCGTCAAATCTGGACCAGACGAGGACATCCGCCGGGCCCTGAATGTTTTAAATGGCGAAGTAAACTCGCTTATGATCTGGAGCCAGGCAAACCCCGACCCCTTCGACACCAAAGACTCCCGGCTTAACTAGGGGACACTTGGCACTGTTTTTTTAGGAGACGCGAATCAGGTGGAAAGGATGTTGCCTTGCGCTTTCGCTCAAGCTATATATGGACCCACTCCTATTTGCAAACATAACTTCTCATGTCGAGATAAATGTCATTGCACCCGTATATTCGGCCTGTTGTGGAAGAATCTCTATGCTTCCTGGCCCAGATGGTGATCTGCG